>Ga0233404_10000485_pt1 | contig 10962 bp, 9 predicted proteins | sample Na_oxic_2_MG_FD_179861 | JGI IMG/M metagenome (GOLD analysis project Ga0233404, IMG submission 179861) | Seawater microbial communities from Saanich Inlet, British Columbia, Canada - Na_oxic_2_MG | ecosystem: Environmental > Aquatic > Marine > Inlet | place: Canada: British Columbia | collected...
CGCTTTGTTCTCGCAGTGCCCCTTCGACGGCGGCAAGGGCATTAATACGTGGAAAAGTCAGGTTATTTTTAGTATCCATTACCGTAACCCCGGTGTTTTCCAACAGGAGTTCTATTAGGGAAGGTGTAAGTTTGGGATTGGCTTCTAGCATTAAAGCGGCAACCCCGGCTGCCATAGGTGCTGCAAAGGAAGTGCCGCCACTAGTGATAGTTCCTCCCCCGATTAATGAAGAAGTAATATCCTCCCCGGGGGCTAAAACATCCACTAAATTATTACTATTGCTAAATCCAGCAACTTCATCAACAACGTTAGTCGCGCCTACTGCGATTGCATCATTAAGACAAGCCGGAGAACCAATCCCATTAGTTGAGCCATCATTACCGACACCAATAAAAATTGTTATCCCAGAAGCTCTCAGTTGCTTAAAAATATTGCTATATTCCGGATGTTCATCATCACAAATATTGGTAAAAGAGCCACCTCCTATACTGATATTAATGATTTGCACCGGCAATGTGTTTAAATTAGTCCGAATCCAATCCAAACCGGCTAGAATATCCGAATCTAAAGGAGCATTAAAAATACCAATCTTACTTGATACTTTGATAGCAACAATATTGGCATCCGGAGCCACCCCATCTGGTGAGGTAATAATGCCCGCAATATGAGTACCATGTCCTCTTCCATAAATATCATCTTCCGCAATATTGCCCTCATTGCTACCAAACGGTGGACATGAAGCCTCACTAAAACAATGTTGAGCAATAATACTATCAGCTAAATCCGGATGATTGGTATCAACTCCGGTATCCAGCACTGCAACCGTAATTCCCTTACCGGTATAAGGTAAAGCATGAACACTATTCACTTGCATGAGAGGCAAACTGTCCGCCAAAATAAAGTTTCGCTGTTCATCAAGTCGAATTGAGGCAACTTGAGGATGATTTTGCAAGACAGTGAGAGCCGCCGCCGTTACCGTGCCGGCTAAAGCCGGTATATAATCATACTGACGTTTCAACTCAAAGTAAGGCTCAGCCCGCTGAGCCAAACCTCCGAGGTTTTGGAAACCTCGGAGGTTTTTCGTGAAGTAAGGCTCAGCCCGCTGAGCCAAACCTCCGAGGTTTTGGAAACCTCGGAGGTTTTTCGTGAAGTAAGGCTCAGCCCGCCGAGCCAAACCTCGGAGGTTTTGGAAACCTCGGAGGTTTTTCGTGGAGTAAGGCTCAGCCCGCCGAGCCAAACCTCGGAGGTTTTGGAAACCTCGGAGGTTTTTCGTGGAGTAAGGCTCAGCCCGCCGAGCCAAACCTCCGAGGTTTTGGAAACCTCGGAGGTTTTTCGTGAAGTAAGGCTCAGCCCGCTGAGCCAAACCTCCGAGGTTTTGGAAACCTCGGAGGTTTTTCGTGAAGTTATTTATCTGAACGTCTATAGATAACTGTTCCAACACGGCGGCTTGGGCATCAGCAATAAGTTTTTTATGCAGCTCATCTGATATTTCCTCTTTCAAACCTTTTTCTCTGGAACCATCTCTTTGGCGTTGCGCGTCCAAATAGGCGGTTACCGGATCATGTAATGTCACAATAACTTGCGCCCCCGCCATCGTTTTGAGTTGGTTTAAAACTCCCGCATTAACGGTAGCAGCTTGTAAAGGAAAACTGCATAGACTGTATAACACTATACTTATATACATAAACCAACAATTACTATAAAAATTTTTCATAATTAATAATCCAGAAAGAGGAATGTGAGATTACCAGAAATCCGATTTTTTTAAAAATCGGATTTCTCCTAGCTATCAAAATTAATAATCCAGAAAGAGGAATGTGAGATTACCAGAAATCCGATTTTTTTAAAAAATCGGATTTCTCCTAGCTATCAAAAATGTTAAAAGATTTATGTGTGCCACCATCACTCACCAATCCTTTATTATATACAATCCCTGTACAATACCTTCGCCAATGTCAAAAAATTGTTGTTTCGGGAATGAGGTACGATTTCCCGAAACTCCGATATTACTGGGTTTCGGGAAATCCGCTTCGCTACATTCCCGAAACAAATATCAAATTGGCGAAGGTATTGCTGTAGTTAACAGTTTTAATCGTAGGTGGGCAAACTGCCCACCCTACAATTTCAACATTCAACTTTGGCTCAGCCCTTTTATCGCTTGCAAATTGATATAAAGTTGTTTAAGTTCCGGAATTTTTAGAACGTTAAAATCGGTGGAGCGAAAATATTCGTATTTATTGTTGCCAAGTTTCTTTAAAATGACAAAGTTCCATATTCTACCAATGACGAAAGCCCCACGCATGAGATTTTCTTCATTCAATTGCATGGCAACCATCATTTCTGCTAAGAGTGCGTTTTTGGGGTGTCTATCGCCCAATTCTTTGTTATATTCTTGAATAAAAAAGTAAGGATGTTCCGGGGTTTCAATACCTTTGGCTATCATATAATCCGTGTAACCATTGAGTAAAACGTGATTGATAACACCGCTTAAAGGGCGTTCATACCAACCCCGAACTTCGTTAGAAAAAAAGTTTATCTGATTGAGCAAAGGAATAATAAATTGTGCCTTTAATTCTTCTTCTGTATAGCTGTCTAGGAAACGTCTATTGGTATTGAGTAATTTGGTTAAAAACTGTTTTTCTGTCTGACTGATTTTGTAAACATAGTTAAACCACGACTCAAATACTGTGTCGTCAAGACATTCTGTTATATAAACAATTTTTCGCAAATCTTTAAATTCTAATCTGCTAAATGAGAGTTTTTGGGGGTGGGGCATAGTTTTTTCCAAAATTAAATTTGGTGGATACGCTATCGCTTTATCCACCCTACATAATATTTTATATTTCAATTAAATTTAGGATAGGTATGGTTTAAGTGCCTCACGTAACGATTTCGGCACCGGAGTTGGGATATTAACCCCATCTTTATTCAACATGCAAGCAATTTGTTGTTCACCCTGGGCGATAAGTTCTTCACGAGTACTTTGTTTTCTTAAATAATCAAATAACATAATAACCCGATTTGAAGTAACTGTTCCAGCCCGCATACGCACTACAATTTCATCAAAAGCGAACAACTCATTAAAATATTCGCAAGAGACGCGAGTTGTCACCATCAACAAGCCATGCTTTAATTCTTCCAACACATCCGGGGCATGATCCCTTAAAAACATTTCTCGACAACTTCCCTGCCAACGAATATGATTAACATAATAGACATTACCGACTAAATTGGTTTCTTCAAACGTTATGATATGATGCCATTCATAGTACATGTTAATTATTAATTGTGAATTGTGAATTGTGTTAGTCGGGGCAACCAAATCGGTATGCTCCTACAGTATAAAGTCTAATGCCTATAGATTTTCAGAAAAATATCTGCAGCCAACAGAGGTTTTGGAAACCTCTGAGGTTTTTTGTGAAATTATTTATCTGAACATCTATATATGTCTCAATCAAATCTTCTTTAAAATGCAATCGCTTTCCGTTATTGTCAATAATTTATTGCTTGAAGTTACCCTAAAATCCGATAAGATACTTCCTAAAATAGAAAGTTTCTTGCAAAAAATATGGAAGTCAATGTTAGCATCAACTGAAAAACTTAAGTATGCCGGTTTTGGAGAACGGGTATTTACTGACAAAGATTTGGCTCGTTTTTTTGGTGGAACACCGGCTCGCCGCTATGGACTTGTTAATAAGGCACTTGCTAAAGGTGAACTTATTAGGATTCGTCGTGGCGTTTATATTCTGGCAGAGAAATATCGCCCAGTTAAATTAAGCCGGTTTTTGGTAGCAAATCAGACAGTGCTGGGGAGTTATATTTCCTTTGAAAGTGCGCTGTCGTATCACGGCTGGATTCCAGAACGGGTGGCAGTCGTTATGAGTGTGATTTATCGGGGGCGGAGCCGAAGTTTTGACACGCCCCTAGCAGCCTGTCGGAGAATACAGCTAAGTTATTGTTTTTAACAATTGCTTTAACTAATAATCAATGAGTTAGCGATTAATCCGACAGGCTGCTAGGCAAATTTCAATATGTATTTTTGCCCTTAAATGAATTTACTTTTCTCAACGGAGTTTGTCGTCAAACCAAAAATGGACAAGCATTTTTCATAGCAAATCCTTTGCGTGCTTTAGCAGATTATGTATATGATAGAAAAATCGAATATACGAGCATAGACTTTTTATTGGAAGGGCTTCGTATTGAGACAGAAAATCTTAAGACGCTGACAACAAATGATTTCAACGCGGTGCTGTCCGTCTTTCGTGCTAAGCGTGTCCAATCGTTTCTCCAACATTTGCAAACACAAATTATAGTCACCAAAAAACCCAGAAAAATGGCTAATAATATTATCAGTGACAGACTGAAAAAATACTGATTGTAACGGATTTTGGGGTCACAAGGAATTACGGTGGTTTTCATCGTCAATAAGGGTTGACACATAGGTCAACCCCTACAAAATTTGGTGCTTGTAGGGGCTCTCTTAAGTGTTCGCCCCAAAATCCGTTACAATCAGTTCTGATTATAAGAATTTTGGGGAGGGCTTGCGCTGTGGTTCGCTCTACAATATTATGGATGAGTTTTTTCTAAAGCCAAACCCAAACGACTTCGATTGTATATTCGATGCGGATTTAAACCGCTTCCTCTCGACTTTCAGAAAAATGTTTGGAGCCAATTCGCAAGCCGGTTTTGGAAACCGGCTTCGGTATTTCGTGAAATTATTCTGATTATAAAGGATTTTGGGGAGGGCTTGCGCTGTGGTTCGCCCCTACAATATTATGGATGCGATTCCAACCGGTGTTGACATCAATACTGGTAAACCATCGTTTCATATTTGTGTCACTTATAAGGATAATGAGTGCGAGCCGGCTTCAACAAAAATGGCGAAAATATAAGTCAAAATGTAGGATGGGTAAGGTTTGTTTCGATCCCACCATTTAAAATGAGCGTAGACCACTAATTCGCTGTGAGTCCTGACAAATTCAAAGATTGGGTGCTTGTATGAACACAACTGAATTAAATGCTTCTATCCTGATTGTAGAGCCTAGCCCAAAAAGTTTAACGCAATTAACTCCGCTAATGGAACAGGTTGGGTTGGACGTTACTATTGTCCAGAGTGGCGAACAGGCACTGAACGTGATAGATAAATCGGTGCCAGAAATTATTTTGTTAAATAGCCGGTTGCCGGGGATAGATGGTTTTGAAACTTGCTCTCGTCTGAAACAGCATCCGGCAGCCCAAACGATACCGATTTTTTTTATCGTAGCTATGACGGAATGCATAGATCATAGTCAAATTTTAGCTGTTGGCAGTGTGGGATATATCACCAAACCGTTTCACGGTGAAGAGGTATTGATGCGAATCCACATCCATATTGCCCTGTTCCGCCAACAGAAAACGCTTCTGCAACAAAATGAACAACTCAAACAACAGATTAAGGGCCTAAAACCAATCAAAAACGCGCACTCAACGGCCAAATCCGATTATCAAGCAAAGGCCCAACCGAGTGACATACTCATTGGGAAAAGTAGGCCCATTATTAAGATTTTAAACGATATTCGTCGTTTGCCAAATACCAAAATCAGTGTTATTATTGATGGCGAATGTGGCACCGGTAAAGAGTTGGTTGCTAATGCCATTCACAAAGGGAGTCCCTGTGCGAAAGGCCCTTTTGTGGCCGTCAATTGCTCGGCAATTCCTTATGAATTAGCGGAATCCGAATTTTTTGGATCGATGCGGGGAGCTTTTACCGGTGCGTTGAAGGATCGCAAAGGTTATTTTGAATTGGCTGAAGGGGGTACCTTATTTCTTGATGAAATCGGTGAGTTGCCACGGTTATTACAGGCTAAACTCCTGCGGGCCTTAGAAGAGAGAAAGATAAGGCCAGTGGGTGGTACGCACCCCAAACCGATCAATATCCGGGTCATCGCCGCCACGAATGCCAATTTACTGGAAATGATTAAGGCCGGTACATTCCGCCGGGACCTTTATTTTCGGCTGGCCGGTTGTCTTATCACGATTCCGCCTCTACGTACCCGTAAAGAAGATATTGCGTTACTGGCTGAGCATTTTCTCAACCGGTTAGCCGCCGACATGGGACCAAAGGAATTCAGTCAACACGCATTCCAAGCCCTAGAGAACTATGACTTTCCCGGCAATGTGCGGGAATTAAAGAACATCATTGAACGAGCGTTGTTCTACTGTGATGGCCAAACGATTCAACCCAAGCATCTCCATTTAATTGAAACGAGGCTCAGCTCAGAGACACAGCCCCCATCATCTCTTATGCCCACGGAGGGTTTAAAATCTATTTCAGCAGAACAATCTTTCACGACTGATGAAGAAAAAATCCTCACGTTCGTTCAAAGACATGGCTATATCAACAATACTATGTGCCGACAATTACTCGGTGCCAATCATAATCGGGCGGCTTATCTATTGAGAAAAATGACCGGTAACGGTGTGTTCGTGTGTGAGGGTAGTAACCGCGCTACAAATTATCGCTTACCCCAACTAACGTAAGACACCGCTATAGACTTTCAGAAAAATATTTGGAGGCAAACCTCTGAGGTTTTGGAACAGAGGTTTTTCGTGAAATTATCTGATTGTAACGGATTTTGGGGCGAACACATAGGTTCGCCCCTACAAGCACCAAATTTTGTAGGGGTTGACCTATGTGTCAACCCAAAATGGTTTTTTGCGATGAATTTGCGATGAAAATATTCAGAGTAACCGGTTGAAATATATATCAATATTTATTTTTATCTGAATTTGCGATGAATTTGCGATGAATTGCGATGAATTTGCGATGAATTGCGATGAATTTGAGCGCACCATTTTTCAATCTATTGAAATTAAAGTATTTTAATCATTGGCACACACATTGCTTTTTTAATGGCATCACCAAGATGTGGGCAAGACTTTATGATTGCCTTTTGAATTTGAGGTGATGTTAGGAATATGTGTTTCAGAGATTAGTAATTAATAATTGGCCCATCGGCATGGTAGGACGGCGAGCCGCAATCTAAGTCAACAGACTTGATTTAGTGCTCTACCGGAGTCAGTTCAACCTACTGCGCGAGGGCGTACCCGACGTTTGCTCTACTATTAGGAGATTATAGAATATATGTTGAAACCTATCACAATGAGTTTGGCTTTCTTAGTTGGTTTGGGATTGACTACCTCTTCAGTGTTGGCAGTGGATAGTAATCCAGCTGAACTTTACTACGCTTCTGTGGAGTCTTACAAAAAGATGCCAACAAAGGCATTCAACGTGGAAATTGCTCAGGCGGCTAAAGCAGGTGAAGCTTGGGTTAAAGACCAATCGCAAGTTGCACTTAGATTTGTTCGGTCATCGTCTGCTGGTATAACTTCCGTAGAGCTTCTTTGGCGGGAGGATAATAGTGTTGAAAAGCCTAGCGCATCTTCCGTTACCATAATTGGAGATGGTTCTCTTGATGATTCTGTGCGTAGTACAAGATACCAACTTTCTCTAAAAAAGGATAAGCAGGGGATATGGTTCCCGCGCAAAGCGGGAAAGGCCCAGCGGTGTTCTCGCGGACACAATTATTTTTCAGCAGAACCTTGCAAGTAGCAGTCATAGAGCGAAGCGAAACCCACTCAATGTTCCGCGCCGCTCCAATGTCATTAAGTTAGGAATGTGCATGAAATAATTATGGGCAACCAAATCGGCAGGCCCCATTGTCCCGCGATGATTTGTAGGGGCAATCCCTTGTGGTTGCCCCCTACGTTTTCTAAGTTGTTTCATGCACGTTTCTTAAGGGCATTCGCGGTGCCCCTACCACCCCCCGCATTTACAACGCCCCCATCAAAGGCAATAACGGACACTCCAAAGAAATCCCACCATTCACCTCCCGATAATTCCCCCCCAAATACCATTCTTTTTAAAGATTGCTACAACAACCGCTGAACCTATCAGTACAGTTCAAGTTGGGCAGTCAATCCTCTCTCAATCTTGCTTTTTCAATAAATATCAAATATCAAATAGACTGTTTTTTTTTCTATGGAAGCCGATTCTGGCACCACTCACTTAGATAATACTTTTCAACCTCATGTTTACCTCAAAACCGTAGGAAAAACATGCAACAGTTATTGTTAGATATTTCTCATCCAAACCACTTTGATACACCGCCTGAAAAAGTGGCTTTTGATAAAAAAATCAATCAGATTCAACCAAAAGACGGCTCCCTTCAAAAGTAGTTGACAGTTTCTGATTAAAAACCACAAAAACTACAAGGATTGGATTAAAGCCACGGATAAGGCAAAATCACTCTAAATTTGAGGTAGTAATTTATTTAAATTACTGAAAACTCAGGAAAACTCTATAAAGCGCAAGCTACGACGGTTGGTTTGATAAAGTCAATATTCCCGATGGCGATGATTATCAGCGGCGAACGCCATGTTGCTGTCAGTCCTCACTGTAAATTTATGCTCTTTGAATCAGAGGATAGTTTCTTTCTCCGCCGATTGTTTCCAACTGCCCAAGAGTTAATTGACTATGCTAATAAAGTATACTCAACACGGTAACAAACTAAACTTTTTTCTGGGTAGGTCGGGTTAGCTTATTGAGCGCAGCGAGATAACGTAACCCGACATTTAATCTTGAAAAAAGTTTAAGTTATGACCGTGTGCAGTATAGTTCCGCGTCGCCTTAATGCAGAACAACGTGAACAGTTCTTTTTACCCAATACAGAAATTCCCATAAAATAGTCTTAGTACAACGGATTAGCGGATTAAACTGATTTTTTTTAGCTGGTTCGGTAATCTGTTTATACCGTCAATCCGCTGTACCAGGTGATTAGCCGAATGAAAAAGATGGGCCGGATTTTTATTTGTCTGAATTAGGATTGGTAAAATTTTAAGATTAAAGGATTTTTTTAAGTTTTCATCCTTATAACTCGACTCTCAAGTTTTTTTAACAACCATAACGGAAAGCGATTAGATTAAAACCATGCCCATTTGAATTTGAGCGGTGGTACAATTTGACTTATCCTTGCTTATATCCAATCCTTGTAGTTAATTAATTAAAAAAACTTGAGAGCCAAGTATAATCTATTTAATCCTACGACCCCTAATTCAGATAATTATATTAAGACATCTTGCGGATACACCTTGAAGAAACAGCATCAAATCCAACCTATTTTTTAGGTACGGATAAGTACGGTAACGACTGGTATGCAAAAACGTTATCAAATGGAACACAAGTTTGGACACAAGTACGAAAGTCCCAAATACGCAACGGTGGATTAAACAACCCCCCCGCCAATTTCACCCTCAAACCAAATTTTCATCGCCCACCAAACCGGGACAATCGTAAGGAACAATCGTAAATGAAAACACTTACCATTCAAGAAGCTTTTGCCGCAATGCGCGTATTTCTGGAAAGTTATTATGAACAAACTCAGTCGGATGATATTGGCGCATTATTAGGAGATATTCAACTGTTGGAAGATGGTATGACAGCAGATACTGCCGCTTGGGAAGAATGGCTTGCGAGTGTGAGTCAAGTTCAAATGAAAGCTGTTGCTTAGTGCAGCGAGGATTAGAGCAAAACTGTATTCAGATTTAATATTTTATTTTCAGAAAAATTAATAACTTGCCAGAATTTCCACTAATCACTATGCTTACCCGAATTGAAATCAGCGGTTTTAAGACTTTTGATAATTTTAACATGGATGTGAATCCTTTTTTAGTTATCTTAGGAGCGAATGCCTCCGGCAAATCCAATCTTTTTGATGCAATTCGTTTGCTATCACATTTGGCAGAAAGTGATTTAAATACCGCTGTCAAAAATATGCGGGGTGAAGTCTATGAACTGTTTCGACACCACCCATCTGGTTCACCGACTCGCAAAATGTCTTTTGCTATCGAAGTGCTTTTAGAGCCAGAAGTGTACGATGCTTGGGGGACAAAAGTTAAAATAACCCATTCTCGAATCCGCTATGCACTTGATATTGAACTCCAACAAGATGAACGGGGTATTGAACGATTAGTCGTCTCAAAAGAAACCGCAAAACCGATTCTTGCCGGTGATGATAAGTGGCTCCATAAAAAAATGTCAAAGGCATTTAAACAGAAATTTTTGAAATATGAGCGCAGCACCGATTGGTTATCTACCGAAAAGAATGAGCAACTTCAGTTTCATATTCATCAAGATGTTCATTCGGAGCGTTTTCGTCCGGCTCTAGCAGCCCAAGCCACTATATTGTCCAGTATCACCAATGCCGATTTTCCACATTTATACGCGCTACGTGAAGAATTACGCGCTTGGCGATTTTTGCAATTGGATCCAATAGCTTTGCGTCGTCCGAGTTCTATGATTGCGCCAGAAAAACTGTTGCCGGATGGTTCCAATTTGCCGACAGTGTTGGCACGCATTCAAGCAGAAACAAGAACAGACAACTTTCCTTTCGGTGCATTAGTAAATATTAGGGCAGACCTAGTTCGCCTTATTCCCGGTATTGTCGATTTTACGGTAGAAACCGATCCCAATAATCGTGAATATCGTATTGATATTAGTATGCGTTCCGGGCCACCTTTGACTTCACGAGTTATATCTGATGGAACTTTGCGAGTACTCGCGTTGTTGGCACTCTTAAATGATCCAAAACATCGAGGACTGGTTTGTTTTGAAGAGCCAGAAAATGGAATTCATCCGCAACGTTTAAAGTCTCTGATACAACGCTTACGAGAATTAGTAACTCAAGTTCAAGAGCCCGAGAGTGTTGAAGAGCCGTTATCACAACTCATTATGAATAGCCATTCCCCGGTTGTGTTATCTGGTTTAGAGGTAGAAAACTTCGAGGTGATGTTTGCCGGTATAGTCAATGAAACTGATCCCACCACCAAAACGATTAAACGCAAGACAATCATTCGCCCAATACAAAGCAAATTGATGGACTCCCAAACTCACGTTGGGATTCAGGAAGTGGAACGCTATCTTGC
>Ga0233404_10000488_pt1 | contig 10921 bp, 8 predicted proteins | sample Na_oxic_2_MG_FD_179861 | JGI IMG/M metagenome (GOLD analysis project Ga0233404, IMG submission 179861) | Seawater microbial communities from Saanich Inlet, British Columbia, Canada - Na_oxic_2_MG | ecosystem: Environmental > Aquatic > Marine > Inlet | place: Canada: British Columbia | collected...
GATTTGGATTATGTCGTTTAAAATCAAACACTTCCAAATCTAAAGGTTTGGATTCCAAGACGTTACGATATGGCAGTGGTTCAGCCCCTACATGATAATATGATTATTTTTATTGGAATCCAAACCTTCAGATTTGGATTATGTCGTTTAAAATCAAACACTTCCAAATCTAAAGGTTTGGATTCCAAGACGTTACGATATGGCAGTGGATCAGCCCCTACATGATAATTTGTACGGGTTCCTTGTTACCCCAATTAAAATATCGGGCAACCATAAAGGATTGCCCCTACATAATATGATTATTTGTAGGGGTAATCCCGGTTTCCCCAATTAAAATCCTTAACTGTTACGTTGTTTTTTGACGTAGCCCAAAGACAAAAGACAATATAATTTATATGCCTGAGAATTTGCAAAACGGTAATATCGGCACACATACCTTTGTTTTTGCCGAAAACGTTATCCGAACCATAGAAGATATGGTGGGTATTTCCTTTGTATTAAACCAAGACTCTTTTCAAAAAGCACCGTTTTCATCCTACTTTCATATCGTTGCCTATATACATTTTGCGGGAGTTATTGAAGGTTGCTACTTACTCAGTCTGGATGAAGTATTGGCAGCAAAGCTTATTGATGCTTATGAATATGGAATGTCAGATGATGATATCCGTGAAATTAGGGAGGATTATAGTGATTTTATTAAGGAACTGCTGAACACTATCGTAGGCAAGTCAATAGTAGAATTGGAACCAACCTTTGGTCATCTGACTTATACTTCCTGCATATTGGTGCATGGCGAAATTGAGTTTCCGAATGTTTCAACAGCATCTTTGAAAATAGAAGGTGAGGCTGGAGAAATATTGTGCGGACTTTCGTTAAATCTGGTTAAATTGAAGATCGCTCGAGAATTTGAAAAAGCCAAAATTGAAAATCTCCGCATGAAAACGGAACTGGATATAGTCCACAGATTGCAGGTGATGGTATTGCCTTCGTCGCAAGAATTTACATCAATTGAGGATTTAGATATTGCTGTATTTATGAAACCAGCCGATGAGGTGGGGGGTGACTATTACGATGTTATTATGTGCGGGGAACGTACTTTGATTGGTATCGGCGATGTAACCGGCCACGGCTTGGAGAGCGGGGTGCTAATGATGGGGGTACAAACGGCAATCCTTACACTGTTGATTCATGGTGAAACCAAGTTAACACAATTTCTAGATACAATCAATCGGGTTATTTATAATAACGCGCAACGGATGCAAATCGACCGGGTGATGACGCTGGCTTTACTTGATTATAATAAAGGTATGTTAAAGGTAAGTGGACAACATGAGGAAGTAATAATAATACGCAACGGTGGTAAAGTAGAGTTGTTGGATACCACGGATCTGGGATTTTTTATTGGTGCGGAATATGACATAGCTAACTTATTCGCTGAAACGACGATATCGTTAGAGCCGGGAGAAGGTGTGCTTTTATACACCGACGGTATTACCGAAGCCAGAAATGTAGAGAAGGAAATGTATGGACAAAAGCGACTCTGTGATATTATTAGTCGTTCTTGGAGATATTCCGCAGAGCAAATCAAAAATGCGGTATTGGAAGACGTTTATCGGTACATTGGAAAACAAAAAATACTGGATGATATAACTTTGGTGATATTCAAGCGGCTGCAATAATCATCAGATTGAATCGGAAACGTTTCGTTTGGTGTTGTAAACAGGGGTGTTAAATCTATCAAAAAATGACCGATAATTTTGACCGATAATTTTTCATCCTATGTTCCACCGATTTCATCGGTGGCTATTCACATTTAACCCCTTCGGGGTTTCCTCATCTTAGCAAATTCATAACACCGAAGGTGCAAAACGTAAATAGCCATAGGTGAAACCTATGGAACTATGGAAATATTGGGGATCCTAACTGGCAAAATCATGACAATATTTGCTGTAAATTTTCACCAAAATTATTTAGGCAAAAAGTGTTTCGTTCACTATTGGGTTACTTATATATTTAGAATCAACTAGAGTATTTGCTAACATGAAATCGAAAAAGTTTGTGTCCATAAAAACGAGATTAATCAGCAACACAATGCTGATTGTTTCAATCATCTTTATTTTGGTATTGATGGCAATTTCCGTTATGAGTATCCAAAATGTTGAGAAGAGCATGCGGAAATCGGAGCAAAATATCCGTCATGCACTCATTGCGAAAGGAAAAACATTGGTGAACAATAACAGCATGGCCATGCGCGGTATGGCGGAAGATTATGCTATTACCGCCGTGCAGGAGCTGGTTTCATCAACGGTTCAGGATGATCCGGATATAGCCTACGGAATCTATATGGGTGAGGATAGGACCGCTTGGGTAAACGCATCCTCTGTGAATCCTTCTGGTAAAATGGAAAACGCTGAAGTTATGAATGATCCGGTTTCACAATGGGCAGCTTCATTGAATGCACCTGCCAACCAAACCATTACTTACGGGACTAAAAAAATTATCGAATTTGCAGCACCCGTAATGGTAGAAAATGAAATTATGGGAGTGATTCGCTATGGATTTACCACCAGCACTATGCAACAAGCATTGAATGAAGTCCTTGAAAATGGAAAACAAGCACGAAATCAAACAATTGGAATACTGCTCCTTCTGGGAATTCTTTCACTTGTAATTACCTATTTGATTATCTGGCGCCTAGCATCCGCAATAACCCGGCCTATCGCTTCACTAGTAAGCTCAACAAAGGTGATTTCTGGAGAGAATTACAGTGTTGAAATTCAACCAGAAAGCAATGATGAGATTGGTAGTCTGGCGAAAGATTTTGAATTCATGCGAGTTAAGATCCGAAAGTATACTGAACATCTCCAAGACTTGGTAGCGGAAAAAATGCAACAAGTCAATGATATTCTTAATAATATTGACCATGGTTTGTTCACAATTAATTTGGATGGTTCTGTGAATAAAGAATATTCCAGCCGTGCGAATGAAATCCTGAAAGTAAAAGATGTCGCATCGTGTTCACTGGAAGAACTGCTCCACATGGATCCAAAACAACAACGGGCTTTTCATGTTTGGATGAATTTAGTCAACAATCGCCATAACAAACTGAGATGGAAAAAACTGGCTCGCTTGGCACCTATTCATGAATTGACATTCGGCAGTCAAAACTCCATCCCAGAATATGTTTCTATTGCATACCAGAAAATCTATAACAAGCAAAATGAGCTTGCCAAGATTATGGTTTTGGCGACAGATGAAACGGAAAAACGCTTGAAAGAGTATCAAATGGAGGAGCAACGCAAAAAACACGAAAATGAAATGGGCATTGTTTTAGGACTTGCCAATACGCCACCGGAAGAAATTTCCACATTTATGGAAGATACACTCGAACGAATGAGAAGAATCCGTCAACAGACAAAAAAATACTTACTGAATTCCTTAGAAACGGATGTGATTACAGATGAGACAATCAAAGCATTATTCCGGGATACTCATACTATCAAAGGAAATGGTGGTTCTTATGGTTTCAAGATACTGGCAGAACATGCCCATCAGATGGAAGATCTGCTTGAAAAATTGCGGGGGCCAGCTCAAACACAAAAAGATACTTTGGCGGAAATAATGGTTTGCTTGGATAATATGGATGAAGATATTGGGGAAATCCAGCAAAAGATAATGCTGATATTTGGCCACGACGAGAATGTAACCATGCGTATTCCCGCTGCGCTGGTGATGAGTATAATGGATGCCGGCACGCTGCTTGACAATACTCAACATTCCCCAGAAGTGCAAGCTCTAATAAATAAGTGCCTCATGTTATCATGGATGCCCATTGAAACGATTACTAGAAAATATCAAAAAATAGTCAAGCGAGTGGCTCGTAAGCAACATAAACTTATCACTTTCGTGGTAAAACCCGAGCATGTTTTTTATCCACCGGATATTTTAGCCAATATTGATGACGTATTAATTCATTTGGTATGCAATGCTGCGGTTCATGGGATAGAAAAGCCGGAAGTCCGCGAAGAATTAGGCAAAGGAATGGGGCACGTTACTTTTGAACTGGCCAATCGAGATAACAGTATTATCATCACCATATCGGATGACGGAAAAGGCGTTGACCGGGAAAAACTCTTGGAAACCTGCATAAAAAAAAGTATTGTTGCGAAAACAGCTACGAAAAATTTCAGTGAACCACAAAAATTGGAACTTATATTTATAGCCGGCGTATCCACTTCTGATGATGTCACCGAACTGTCGGGTAGGGGAGTTGGAATGGACATTGTTCGGGAAAAAGTCGAAAATCTTAATGGAACGGTTTTCATTGATTCCAAAATTGGCATTGGAACAACGATTACACTTGTTTTACCAATCGCTTACGTGAGGGAAACTGTTTAAGTGTCTTGGCGGATAAGATTTCCAGTCACTTAATAAATATTTTCACTTCAATGATCAGTAATTATATAATAGTACCCATTGACAGCTAGTGAAATTATTTACCGGAAAAATATATATACTCAGCACAGTTACAATTTAAACTTTTAGGGTAAAATATGAAACGAGTACCCAACTTTGTGATCGTTACGCTTGCAATCCACACTGCCCTAAAAATGCCTGATTATAACGAATTTTGGGGAGGGCGAACACTTCCCTACAATATTTGGCGTTGGGGCGTTAAAATAGTGTTCGCCCTTTTAAATCACGGAAAATCCCCATTATTTATGGTGTCCCCAAAATCCGTTACAATCAGAAAAATACAAGTTATGACTGTGGGAAGTATGTATATCATGAAGTGTGAATTAAATTTGATACAATTGTCCACAAGTTAAATTAAATTAACAATTAATGATTTATAATTGGTATATTTGTAATTGGTATGTTTATCCAGAAAAGTGGAGGCACAAATGTCCAAAACGGTTGTCATCATTGATGACTCCAAGTTTCTCATCAAAAAAATTGTAGTGTTTTTTAAAGATGAGATGAAATACCAAGTAGTGGCACAGGGATATGATGGCAATGATGCGGTGGAACTTTATCGCAAACATCAGCCAGATTTGATTACGCTTGATATTACAATGCCCAATAAAGACGGGCAACAGGCAATGGAAGAAATTATCACCAAATATCCAAAGGCGAATATTCTTATCATTTCCGCAGTACGCGGAGATACCGTGCTTGAATGTATGGACTTTGGTGCAAAGGGATATCTTGAAAAACCTTTGCGATTTGCGGATCCGGAATTTATTCAGGATTTTAAAGAGACTTTGGATGAAATATTCAATACCTAAACCCAAAACACATTTCATGAAAGTCGGACATTTTCTAAAAAGTGCCATACTTATATGGAGCACAGTATTTCCGGTTCAGTCAGTTTATGCCGAGCGTTTATATGTTTTTTATCCGTCTACTGTGCGTACCCAAATCATGCAGAAAAAGCTAAGTAATGCATTGCCGGGCATTGATATAAGAGTATTTGGCAGATACCGGGATTTCAAAGCCAAAACCAAAACCGACTTTCCGGACGCTATTCTCTCAAAACCTTTAGTTATCAAAAGTTTGGATAAATATTCAATTAAACTTAAAGGTAGCCGAGTTGCTAAAACTGAGGAACCTTACGTGCTTCTTTCCGTGGCTTTGGATAAAAGACCAAATCCTGCCAATATGGCCGGTATGACCATAGGTGCGTTTGATATCTTGGGCAGAAAAGGCATGAAAAAATTCATAGGCAGATATTTAACACCAACGCCCCGGTTTAAACGTGTATCAAAAATAGAGGATTTATTGCAATTGCTGACTTTTAATATGGTCAAAGCCGTTCTCATACCTGAAATTCAGATAAAGTATTTTAAGGAAATATCCAAATTACACTTTGTCATTACCCCAGTACCGAAAATGCGGGTTAAAATTATTGGATTGGCTGTAAAAAACGGGAGAACTGCAACCCATACTTTAAGAAATTTCACCAGCATGAATAATGAAATAAAAATATTGCTGGAGATTGACAATTGGGAGGGGGCACCATGAAAAACGTCGCTTTAGTAAGTTGGCAGACAACATTGTTAAGCATTTGTTGTTTGTTTGCTATAACGGTTTTGGTGTCTGCCTGTTTCGAGCCTTCAATCACTAAAACCACAGAAAAAAAACCTATTTCGGCCATGGGAAAAGAATCTATTCTCATTATCCGAGTAGTGGGAAAAAATTTTGAGCAAGTTGTTTTGGGATTATCGGAAGAACTGACAGAGGAATTTTTTCTTCAAGAAATGATTGTTGACAAAAACACTCAGAAAGGTCAAATCGCTCAAAACATGAAGGAGGTTTCACCGAAATTTGTGGTACTTATGGATAACGTCTCAATTTCCCTTTATAAAGAATATCAAAAAGGATTATCTGATGCCGCATCTATTGTGCCGGCCGTTGCCGTGATGGCTTCGTTCATGGACATGGCTATTAAAAATCTGAGAAATGCTAAGGGTATTTTTTATGAAGTGCCACTTGTCACCAGTGTTGTGACTCTTCGAGCCGTTTTATCATCCAGAGCCTTTGACAGAGTTGGTGTTATACACCGGGAATTTATGGCCCCTGCCATCAGACTCAATCAAAAGTACTGTGCAAGAGAAGATGTTAAATTGATATCATACCCGATTCCAAATAAGGGAAATATAAAATCGAACCTGAAAAATGCCCTGAATAAACTGGGGACGGAAAATGTGAATGCCTTATGGATCCCGAATGACAATAAGCTCGTTAATGCAAAATTACTAAAGTCCGTTTGGATACCTTTTGCTAAAAAGTTTAACAAACCCATCATCACTGGGGTTGAAATTTTGGTCGAGCCAAAACTTAAGTTTGGAACTTTTGCCGTCATTCCAGACCCAGTTCAACTCGGAACCCAAGCTGCCGAAATGGTTTTTGAGGCAATGGAAGATGATTGGAAAATAGAAGCCGGAGAAGTAGAACCACCACGTTCCGTGTATAAAATCATCAACCTGAAACAGGCAGAACATTTATTTTCTGTTGATGAGGAAAAGCTTCAAAATATGGTGGATAAGATATTAACGGAATTATAGAGGGTCAATTTTATAGTTTTGAAGAATAATAAATTCACAAATGTTAGGGGCATACCGATTTGGTTGCCCTTATGCTTTTGACGTTATTTTTCTGAATATCTATAGGTAAGTTATCTTTGATATGAGTACTTCAGTAAGTACTTTCACCAAAAATTTTCTGGTATTTATCAATAATCCAATATAGAAAGGGCAACCATAAAGGGGCTCTCTGGTAATTTGCGTTGCTCGTAACTTATTGATTACAGAACATATATTTATCGTTCCAAAATGTCCAAAAATATCTGTTGAAACCGGTACTCAACATTAAATACCTGCGACTAACTACAGTACTGAAGCACAAATTATAAAAATAATTTACTTAAATATTTGAAGTAAATTATAAAAATTTCTGATTATAACGGATTTGGGGCGAACACGTCAGCTCGCCCCTACAAGCACCAAATTTTTTAAGGGGGCAACCATAAAGGATTGCCCCGACGTATTCCAATAAGATGTTGGGGCAATCCCACGCGCAAGCCCTGAGTAGTCACAAAATATCCAACTTTGTCCAAATTTTAGGAACAGATACTTTATGAATCCTGCTATTGAACCACACTTAGCTAAAAAGAATGACATTCGATGTCATGAAGTGGCTATGCTATCTGAAAAAAAGTTGATTCTTTTACTCTTTATCAGCAAAATTATGGGGTTAGTATCTGAAGGCTTCGTGTAAATCAAAACAAACTTCGAGTTCATGGTTTTCAATCTATAAAATACAACCGGATTAACATGATTATCAAACATTTTAAAGTAAAAAGTTTAAATCAAAATAAAGATTTTGATCTCAGTTTCAATGAAGATATTAACATTTTAACTGGCAGGAATGGTTCTGGAAAAACAACCTCATTGAAGCTTATCTGGTATTTAATAAGTGGTAATATTGAGAGAATTATTCCAAATCCTACTGAAGAAAATGCTATCTTTGAAAAAATTGAAATTGAAACTGACACTTTTTGTTTAAGCATTAGAGATAATCGGTTGTCAGAGACAGACAATAATCGGATGTCAAAAACCGGCAGGAAGAAAAATGGAAAGTGTCTATTCGTTGAATGGGATATTGGAAACGGGAAACTGACAAGAAACATGTCCATAGCAGAATATGGAGAAAAAAAGTTTGACCAATTCCTTAATCAAGAAATCCTTAAGGTTTCTAGTTCTTCTATTTTCTTTCCAACATTTAGACGTATGGAAGGAGGCTTTTTTACCACGCAGCGGGAAAGAAAAGTCAATAGTTTTGAAGAAGCATACTTTATTATGCAACGTGAAGGTGTTTACCATAAATTGGGAGAGGGGATAAGCGACTTATCGAAAGTTTTCTCGGTAGACCAACACCAATTTATTACTTCAATATCAACCGAGGATATTGTTAATTATATTACTAGACAATATGCTGACATTTCAGAAAAAACCAATAAACTCCAAAAAGAATTGGCGGGGTTTATAACAAAACGTACTGTACCGACTTTTTCTGACAAAGAAAGAGATGAGGCTTTGTCTGAAATTCAAAGTAAGGTTAATGAAGTTACTCAAAAAAACGATAAACTTTTGCAGCCGTTCACTAAACTTTCAAGGTTGGTCGCAGATATTTTCCAATACCAAGGAATAAAACTGACTGATAACTTGACATTAGGGGAAGCAACAAATGCTTTGTCATCTGAAAAACTTTCTTCTGGTGAAAAACAGATGTTAAGTTTTTTATGCTATAACGCTTTCTATGATAAAGGCATTATATTTATTGATGAACCAGAACTAAGTTTGCATGTTGATTGGCAAAGGATTTTGTTTGATACATTAATGGAACAGGGAACCAAAAATCAATTGATCGTCGCAACACATTCGCCTTTTATTTATTCTCAATTTCCGGATAAGGAGCTTATATTGGACAACGACAAAGGTGGCGAATGATGAGGAGAAAAAAACCACTATACACTGTCAATGAACTAGTCAGTGTGCTTCGTCACTCATCAGAGCCGACAATTCTTGTCGAAGGTCCAGATGATATGATGGTTTACCGGTGGTTAAAGCAACATATCAAACCACTTAAAGCCAGTCCTATGTCTTGTGGTGGAAGAAATAACTTACTTTCTGTATATGAACGAAGAAATGAATTTTCTCCGGTAAAAACAGTATTTTTAGCAGATCAAGACTTGTATGTGTTTTTAGGGATTCCAAATGAATATTCCGACGTAATTTGGACTGCTGGATACAGTATTGAAAATGACATTTATGCTGGTTCAACTAAACTAGACGATTTATTGGACGAAGAAGAATTGCATGATTATGAAAAGTTAATTGAAGAAATCATTGAATGGTTTGCCTTTGAGGTAGAAAAACATAAAAAAGCCAGTGATAGTAAAATTGATATTAAAATATTGTATGATAATAGGCAACCGGTTAGTGAAAATGAAGCCTACATTCGCATGAATCATAGCGATAATAATACTTGTGTTAATGTTAATTTAGTGCTTGGAAAAAATTTTAGTCCACCCAATCAGAATTTAGTATCAGAAATTAAAAATGATTTCAAACTGAAACTGAGAGGAAAAATAATTTTTGCGGTGTTGTCTGTATATTTCAATGATAAAAACAGACAGGTTAAATATAGAAAAGAAGCATTGTACGAAATAGGTGCTAAACCGGTGGATAAACATCGTTATATGAAAAGATTGATATTAGAAATAAATCAGAAGTTGGGAAACATTAAACTAGATTAAGCAAGCGTAGGGTGGCATCTGTTCAGTCATACTGTACCCAATTTTATCTTGATATTTTATTGATGACTGAGTACCTTTGGCATTTCCAAGATGGTAGATACCATTTAATTAATTTAATGGGCTTGGCGCACGCATCCGACGCTTGCTAGTACACTGTCAAACTTCTAATGACGGGTGATACAAAAAGACCGGACCGGTTTTGAAAAATTGACAGAGTACTTGTAATCCAAGGCTTTCGCGTAGGTGCCAACAAAAATCAATCTTTGGTAATTTTAGGGCCAATATATACAATATAAAGTGGTTCAGTCGATTCTTTTTTGGGCCAATTAAAATGGATTCGGTATTCTCGCCCAAATTTTATTTTTCCATGAAAGGGACAAAACATTTCTTCTTTGTTTTTAAACGTCAGTTCTCTGTGAAATTTTCTTTCATTGGTAACCGATTCACCACTAAATAGGGCATCGTTTCCTCGAAAATGATCTTCGATAATCTGTTTGCCACGTTGATTTAACGAACCACTTGTTTCAAAACAAGCATTTAATTCATCTAAAATGGCCAACAATTCTTTTATCTTCTCGGCAATGCCTTTAGAAAAAGGGCCAATATCTTTGGGGATTAAATCATCAGTAAAAGTCAGATTTGTATATTGTTGAATACATTGACGTATCAAATCCGGCCACGTTTTTGGTGCTGGGCTTTTGTCATTTAGAAAATTCTTCAGTGGAACGATTTGCCAAAAGTTGTTAACCTCAACAAGTTGCTCATCTTCATCAGAGCGTTTCCATATCACTTTTAAAGGTGTCTTACTGAACTTAGAAGGTTCAAAGCTAATGGTGTGGCTTTCTTTACCCTGAGTTGTCCGCCAAGCGGCTTCTGCGAGAGAACTCCCGGTTATGATTTCTTTAGATTCATCTTCCAACCAGTCATCTTCTGAATGAAGTCTTTTGTCTTCCCAAAAAGGCCCACTTTTTGCTATCCAATTAAGAATTGTTCGGATAAAATTTCTATCGCGAATTTGACGTACTGCCTCATTAAAATTCAGATTATGTGTGGCGAGTAATGAACCTAACTGACGATGGCAATAAAAGTTATCATCCCGTT
>Ga0233404_10000490_pt1 | contig 10889 bp, 12 predicted proteins | sample Na_oxic_2_MG_FD_179861 | JGI IMG/M metagenome (GOLD analysis project Ga0233404, IMG submission 179861) | Seawater microbial communities from Saanich Inlet, British Columbia, Canada - Na_oxic_2_MG | ecosystem: Environmental > Aquatic > Marine > Inlet | place: Canada: British Columbia | collected...
AACATAGCCAAGTGCATCAAACGGAATAACTTCCCGCAATGAAGCCGGCTCAGATAGGCTCGCACTTTGCACCCATAAGGGAAAGCAAAGTGCAATTATCGGCAAAATCAACTTTTTATTCATAATAGATAATCTCAAAGAAAAAAAATAATACTATCCTATTTTTACTTGGTAAGTCAAGGCGAATGTTATTTGCAATAAGGAACGTGCATGAAATAAATTCGACAACTAAACCAGACCTGGCAGGAAGAAAACCTGCCAGGTCAAAATCAAGTTTGGACGCTGCTCTTGACCTGCCAGGTTTTGTTTTAACCTGGCAGGTCTGGTTTTAAAGTTGACTAAATTATTTGATGCACGTTCCTAACGACAGTATTTGATAAAAACTATTCAAGCGGGATGCCGCAGCAAATAACCTAAGCGCGTTCTATGCGTAATCTATAGTTTTTATCATCAGTAACTATCAAAAACGGAGATGAGCCGTCGCTTTCTTAATAGACAGTTTTTTTATGTGGGATTATATTAATTAATAAATTAGTTATCAGTCTGGTAAAGAAATACTATTTTTCAAAAATAGTATTTTTGATTTGTTCCCGTTAAAAATCCGATTTTGGCAACCTGGGCAACAAAAACTGATCACCATAAGGAACGACTCGTCGCCGCCCTTTTCAGATAAATAGTGCCTGAACGAAAACTCCTTTGATGACCCTTCTATCTATTTGATCAATCTGCCTTTCTGCGTGTTTAATAAAATGCTGAATTTTTGATAATTCGGTTTCAATTTCAAACGTCTGATTTTGTTCCAATAATTTTTTGAGGGTAGCAAATACTTGTTCAAGCTTCGTTTTCACCAAATTCAAATAGCTTCGGTGAGCATCAATGATGACTTTTTTTTGTTTTTCCTCTTCATCCTTAGAAGTCGAATGTTTTAGTTTTTGAAGACGATGTAATGAATTCTTGATTTCCTGAATTTGTTCAAAACTATCATTCCAAGAAGTCAGTTCAAATCTTTTACAAAGCTTAGTTATACACATTAGAATGATACGTATTGCGTCATAAAGCAAATTGGTATCGGTCGGATAGTGTACATCCGTTTCTACTACAAACGAATCACAACGTCCTTTAATGACTTCATTTTTTTTGAACTGTTGGTGGCCAGCTTTGATGACGACTTGATTAATTTGATCCAGAACAGAAGGTGTAAGTAATGAAACATTATCTTTGAGAGTTTGTAGTTTGTAAGTGTTGTCAAAATTAGCATGCCCTAATATTTGACGAATAGTTTGATGATGATTTACCATCTCCAATAAACGGTCATAATCCCAATTTAAATTTAATTTCTAGATTCCCATGACTAAAATGGTCCATAAAGCCATTCCGGGACGACCATTTTGGCGATCAATTTCCGCTGGAATTATGGTTTCTAATATTTGAAAAACCTCTTCACGAATAGTTGGATTCAGATAAATCGACTGCAACCCTCTTAATATTTGAGGAATATCATCTCGAAATTGAATATCAAATTCCATTTTTGAAATAGAAACCGCACCCGGTTCAAAAGGACGAATGAGTTGTCGCATAATGAATTTGTTTCTGACGTTTATGTTTAAATGTTCAATTAAACTCAAAAAAAGAGTTTATTATCTTTATAAATCAGTTAGATATAATTTTTATCTCTTAAAAATCACTTCCAAACCCTAAATTTTAGGTTATACATTAATTTGAATTCAAATGGGTTTTCGTTCAGGCACTATACTGCGCGCGGGCATAATTTAAACTTTTATGTAGGGTGGGCAAAGTCTTTTTTTTGCCCACCTTCCTCAAATAAGAAAAGTTCAGTTTGTGCCCGTGTGCAGTATAGTTACAATTAATCTTAATATGAAAAAATTATATTTTTTAATAGGTTTGATTTTTTCAAAGGCTGTTTTGGCGGTGGATATCAATACTGCCAGTGTAGAAGAGCTTGCAAGTGAATTATCAAATGTTGGACCAGTTAAAGCCAAACGAATTGTCGAATACCGTGAAAAAATAGGTGGTTTTGTCTCACCTGAAGAATTGATGGAAGTTAAGGGCATTGGTCCAAAAACACTGGAGCGTAATCGGGATAAAATTGAAATATCCCCTCACAAGCCGCAGCCAAACATGACAGCCGATAAATCTATAACGGATGCCAGTTTAGATTTGTCCCCAAAAGTGGCAAAAACACCTCAGATAGTGCATAACCTATTTTGGGATGCCCTCATTATTATTCCAATGTTGATTGCTTGCCTATTCATTTTTGCCATCGCCTGGTATAAAGGAACAAAAAAAGATAAACAGATGCTAAGAAAGCATTTAGTTAGCACGACTTTTACTTGTAGTCGATGTGGAAAAATCAGCCATTTTCAAAACATTCGCTATGAGGATCATTTTAGTATCCAATACATAGATGGTGATTTGCCCCCCGGTTGGTCATGTATTCCAAACTGGCAGGGCAAACCATGTGATTATTGTTTTGATTGTTCAGGAGAAATGGGAATTGTGAATTGGAAGTTGTGAATGATTAATTGTTTTACAAACCAAGCTTCTTCAAGAAACTTGGTTTCTCATCATTTCACAATTCACAGTTCACAAGTATCTTCTCAAAAAATGTGGGTAAACTTGCCTAAACCTGACAGGTTTTGGAAACCTGTCAGGTTTTTTCTACCGAATTTAGAGAAGATACGTTCACAATTAATCTTCTCCCTCCGAAGGTTTAAATTCTGCCTTCATTTGTTGCTGGATATTAGCAGGAACCGGTTCATAATGGCTAAAGTCCATCGTGAAAAAGCCATTTCCACCGGTAGCAGATTTCAACTCGGTTTGATAATTGCCTAACTCGCCTAGCGGGACCTCAGCCTTGACGCACACCATATTAGGAGGGCGCATGTCACTGCCCTGAATACGTCCCCGCTTACTAGCTAAGTCCCCAGTAATCGTACCCATGTGTTCATCCGGCGTGGTAATTTCGGCTTTGACGATAGGTTCCAGTATGAGAGGTTTGGCTTTGCTGATAGCATCTAAAAAGGCTTTTTTGCCGGCGGCGACAAAAGCAATTTCTTTGGAATCGACAGGATGATATTTACCATCATAAACCGTTACTTTGATATCCTGCATGGGATAACCTGCAATCGCACCTAAATCTAAAACTTGTTGGATACCTTTTTGCACCGCCGGGATATACACAGATGGAATAACGCCTCCCACAACCGCATTATCAAATTCAAATCCTTTCCCACGCTCCAATGGCTCAACGCGCAAAAAGACTTCGCCAAATTGCCCGGCACCACCGGTTTGCTTTTTATGGCGGTGATGACCATCAGCCTTGATACTAATGGTTTCTCGATAAGAAATTTTAGGGGGTTTGGTTTCTACTTCGACGTTGTAATGCTTACGCATTTTTTCTAATGTGACTCGTAAATGAAATTCACCCAAGCCACGCAATACCGTCTGATTCAGTGAGGCATCATGTTCCAGCAATAAACAAGGATCTTCACCCGCCAACCTTTGTAAAGTGAGTCCGATTTTTTGTTCATCGCCTTGCCGCTTTGCTGAAATCGCTAAACCGTACATAGGTGCAGGGAAATCTTGGGGTTCACTCTGAATTTGATCATCATCATGGGAATCATGTAGCACCGTATTGAAATGAATCGCATCCACCTTAGCCAACGCGCAAATATCACCAGGAATGCCCCGCTCAATTTCAATCTGTTGTTTACCCTGGAGTCTTAACAAATGGCTGACTTTGAAAGGTTTACGAGCCTCACCAATATATAATTGGCTATCTTTGGTCATCGTACCCTGATGGATACGGAATATCCCCAATTTACCGACAAAGGGATCGGCGGTGACTTTAAAGACATGCGCGACGATATGTTTATCCGGATCGGGGCTAATGGTAAAGGGAGTTAGCTTATCGTCTTCCCCTTTCAGGAGGGTATGTGGATTACCTTCCAACGGACTTGGCATGAGTTTTGCAATTACATCTAACAATTCGGGGATACCAACACCTGTACGTGCTGATACAAAACAAATTGGCACCAAATGCCCATCACGCAGCGCCTTTTCAAAAGGTTCATGGAGTTGTTCAGGGGAAAGTTCATCACCTTGCTCCAAATAGATTTCCATCAACTTTTCATCAACCTCAACCACTTGATCAATGATTTCAGTATGAGCATCAGCAACCGTCCCTAAATCAGATTCACCGGTGGCATTTGAAAAACAATCAATTACCGAAGTCCCATTATCAGCCGGCAAATTGATAGGTAGGCACTCATTACCAAAAGAACCTTTAATGTCTGCCACCAAACCAGGCAAATCAAGTTCCGGTGTATCGATTTTATTGATAATGATCATTCGACACAATTTTTGTTGGGCTGCACATTCCAACATACGGCGCGTAATCATCTCAATACCAGTCTGCGCGTTAATCACAACAGCCATGGATTCAACCGCCGAAAGAACACTGATGGAATGTCCCATAAAGTCGGGATAACCGGGGGTATCTAAAATATTAATATGCTTACCCTGTTGATCGATGTGAACAAGGGCAACGCCGAGCGAGTGTTGATACTCCTTTTCCAGTGGCTCAAAATCACACACTGTATTACCGTTTTCAACTTTGCCGGCGTTATTAATCACACCGGCTTGAAGTAGCAATGCCTCAGTCAAAGTCGTTTTACCAGCATCACTTTGACCCACGAGGGCAATATTGCGAATATTTTCAGTCGTATAATGAGGCATATTATTTCCTAACATAAGTGGTTAAAGAAAGATAAGTGCTTATTAAAACTCAGAAAAAATGAAATACCAATTATACTATAAACGGTGGTTAATTGTTAATTGAGGGCAACCACAAGGGATTGCCCCTACATAAGAAAATAGCATTTTTCTATATAGGAAATCGATTTTTTCAAAAAACGTGGCTTCTTCCGTACAAGGGCAAAAGCGGCTTTTTTCAAAAAGGGCTTGAGCATTTTTGAAAAACGTGGTAATATTGGCATCTCGTTAAAAATCATTTATGACGATTAATGATTGACTGAATAACTGATAATTGATTAGAAATACCCTGTGTCAAAAATTTAGAAGCATCACACGAAATGTGGTTTGTCCTATTCGCAGAAAAGGGCAACCAATCGGGCTTGCCCTATAAATTTGTCAATTCTTGATGACTTCCCTAAAATTCGAGCCCTTTTATTTTTTATCTACTACTAAAAAGGATGTGTCAAATGGTCAGCGTGTTTGATGTCGCAGCTTTTATTCTGCATAAAAAAGATACCATGCCCGCTATGAAATTACAAAAACTGGCTTATTATTGCCAGGCGTGGTCATTAATTTGGGATGAACAAGCTTTGTTTGAAGAACCTATCGAAGCTTGGGCTAATGGTCCAGTGGTGCGTGAATTGTATGAAGCCCATCGTGGTAAGTTTCGTGTCACCCAATCAGATATTAAGGGTAATCCTAACCGGTTAAGTGAAACTCAATGCGAAACGATACAGGCTATTTTGCGTGATTATGGTAATAAATCTTCACAATGGTTGAGTGATTTAACCCATAGCGAACATCCTTGGCAAGAAGCTAGAAAAGGTTTATCGCCAGGTGAGCGAGGTAACAAAGTGATTAGCCCAGCGTCAATGGCGGAATACTATGAGGCTGTGTACAGTGATGGATTGGATATCGAAAGCTAAAGGATACCGTGTATGGGAGATACCAAAAAACAGGCTCGTGAAGAACGTAAAAATCGCAAAATACAAGAAAAATTAAGAAAAGCGCGTGCTTTCCAAAAACAGGCAGAACCAGAAAAACAAGCTAAAAAACTTCAAGAGTTTACTGAAAGGAAAGCACATTATCCTGTTTGGCAGTTTAGTTTGTTAGATTGTGAAGGTTCTTGGAGTTGGGAAGCCATTGATACAGAAATTCTAAAAAAGTTGGGAAACTTTGAAACCCGCACTTGGGGTGAAATTGAAGGAAATAAAGAAGAGGGTAGCCATCTTGTTAAAGTGGATGATTGCCCTAATCCGCTGGTGAAAGAACGCTTAAAACAATTGGAATTAGATGATATCGATGAATTGTTTTCTTTGCGTTTATCAGGAAAAGAACGGATTTTTGGTATTCTTGATGGGTTTATATTAAAAATATTGTGGTATGATTCTGAACACAAAATATGGTTTACCAAAAAATTAAAATAATTTAAAAAAGCTTGACAAATATTTTTAAGTCCATATAATATTCAGTATAAAACAACTTATCAAACGGATGATGAATATTTAAAAAGTATAAAAGGAATGGAAAAAAGTATAATAAAAGCTTCTAAAGATTCCATAGAAAATTATGTTGCTGAAAATAAATTGGATTGGTGACTATGTATCAACTACTTTTCTCTCCTCAAGCTCAAAAATATGCTAAAAAAATAGCTGCCAGTGGATTAAAATCAAAGGTAAATAATTTATTATCTATAATAAAATTAGAACCCACCATCATTTATCTAAACGTGTTTAGAAATCTGATTTCTTGATTTGCCAAAGTGACAAACATCAAACCTGACAGGTTTTGAAAACCTGTCAGGTTTTTTTTACCTTAAAATTCAATCTAAATGTGTTGAAATATAAATTAAATTCAAATCTCGTGCAATGCAGTAAATTTCTTGATTCGTCAAAGCAAGCGTTGGGTGGGTAGAACGAAAGCTAAACCCACCTGATGAAAGAAAATCCAACAAATTCTGATTAAAGGTTTTATTGGATCATTTCAAAATAATCAATAGGTTTTTTAAGATGCCAGCCAAAGACACTATCCATGACGCGGTTAAAAATACCTTCATCAAAGATGGGTGGAAAATTACGCATGATCCGTACACTATCAGATATGAAGAAGTGACAGTTTATGCTGATTTAGGTGCTGAATTCCTTTTTGCGGCTGAAAAAGAGAGTCGCAAAATCGTGGTAGAAATCAAAAGTTTTATTAGCCCTTCACCTCTGTTTGATTTGAAAGTGGCATTAGGGCAATTTGAAATTTATAAAGCCTTTTTGAAAGAGACTGCACCTGAACACCAATTGTATATTGCTGTAAGTCTAAAAGCCTACGATGAAATATTTTCGCAAAAAGCTTACCAACTTATAATAAAAAAGTATCAAATACCATTGATCATCGTCAATGTTGAAACAGAGGAGATTGTTGAATGGACAAAACGACCCAATATCGCAGTCTGATAAAAAACTTACTAACCCAACATGCACAACTGGTTGGTAATCAATGCCCCCCCTTGATGGAAACGATTTTAAGTCTGGATGAAGAACACGATCAATATTTGTGGTTACAAATGGGCTGGCAAAAATATCATCGGGTGCATGGAATTACCCTCCACCTCCGTTTACATAATGACAAAATTTGGATTGAACAAGATTGGACAGAATCTGGCATTGCGACTGATTTATTGAAGGCGGGTGTACCCAATGAGGATATTGTTTTAGGATTCCGTCACCCAGAAAGGCGACCATTCACGGAATTTGCGGTGGCATGAGCGAGCGTGCTTACCTTAGCAAGCGTAGCATGAGTTAAAGTAGGGTGGGTTTCGCTGTAGCGAAACCCACTTTTCTAATGAGTGGTGGGTTTCGTACCTCTACCCACTCTACGTTCTTTTCATTCCTCGAATGTTAAAACGCTTTAACGATTTCCTTAATCAAAGCGGGCCCCTTATAAATTAATCCCGTATAAATTTGCACTAAACTCGCTCCCGCTTGACGTTTTTTTAGTGCATCTTTGCTATCCATCACACCACCTGCGGCAATAATCGGTATTTTGCCCTGAAGTTTTGTACTCAATTGTTGTACGATTTCAGTGCTACGTATTGATAAGGGTGCGCCGCTCAAGCCGCCCTTTTCATTGGCGTGGGGTAAATTTTCTAGCCCTTTCCTTGAGATTGTCGTATTCGTTGCAATCACGCCATCTATATGATATTCCAACAGTTTATCAGCAATAACGGTTAATTCTTTTTCATCTAAATCCGGTGCGATTTTGATGAGGAGCGGCACATATTTATTATGTTGATTTGCCAGTTGTTGTTGAGCTTTTTTTAGCGCATTCAATAGGCAATCTAATTCTTCCCCTTGTTGTAATTGGCGCAGCCCTGGTGTATTGGGTGATGAAATATTCACCACGACATAATCGGCATAAGCATAGACTTTGTGCAAACCTATCAAATAATCTTCGAGGGCATTTTCTAAGGGCGTATCGAAATTTTTGCCGATATTAATACCCAGTATGCCGCTAAAACGCGCTTTTTTAACATTTTCCAGTAATTTATCAACGCCCTGATTATTAAAGCCCATACGATTAATTAATGCCTGGGCAATGGGTAAACGAAATAGACGGGGTTGAGGATTACCTGGTTGGGGGCGCGGTGTCACGGTACCGACTTCAATAAATCCGAAACCTAAAGCGGCTAGGCTATCAATATATTCCGCATTTTTATCCAACCCGGCAGCAAGCCCTACCGGATTAGGAAAATTCAAACCCATAACCGTGCAGGGGTTAGAAGGTATTTTGCCAAACAATAGTTTGGTTAATTTGAGGTGGTGAAAAGTTTTGAGGGTTTTTAAGGTAAGATGAGAGGCGGTTTCGGGCGGTAATGTAAATAATAAAGGGCGAAGTAGTGAATAGAGCATAATTATATCAGTTATCAGTTGTCAAAACATTTCTTATATCCAAGGCTAACTAATTTGCAAGAAAATTCTAATAATGTTCAGTTTATCGGCAATGACACCTCTTAACATAATCCGTTTCATTCCTAAATTCGTTGTACTAAACAATTGTACTAAAGCAATAAATATCATATATCATTCATAACACAAAAATTCACATAACTCACTAATATATTGAACGGAAAAGCTTATTAACGAGAGGATATTATCATGCAACAATTCACCTTTTCAGAATTATCAAAAGACAACTTGCCCTCTATCGTGAACCTTGTTGAAAATGATTTTGATATTGATATTTGGAATAAAATGGTACTTGGGCAGTACACAGAACAAAACAAACTCAATTTGATTCAAGACTCTTTGGTTAATTATCAACTCAATTTGATGAATGAAGCCACTATTTGGGCGCGAGCAATTTACCCACTTCTTATGTTAGCTGAAAGGGGCAATATTCAAGCTTGGGCGGAAGTACCGTTAAAAGCCCAATTTCCGCACTTTGAATTAGCTGGTATCATTGATGGCGTTTTGGGAAAATGCGTTGCTGGCGAAATAAGCGTACCCTATTTAGTTGTAGTAGGAGCCAAACGGGGATTAGAAGCTAAAAATCCTCGATTCCAACTGTATGGAGAAATGTTAGCCGCGGCATGGGCAAATTGGCACAAATCGCCTCAAGCAGAACAAAATATTTTTGGCTGTTATACCATCAGTGATAATTGGACATTTGTATCTGCAATAGTGAAAAATTTTGAAAACGACTGCCCCACCATGACGGTTGATACATCCAAAGAGTACATTCAAAGAATTGAAGCGGTTACTATATTTAAAATACTGAAGTTCATTATTGACAAATATGCTAACCAATGAAATTCAGTTATCAGTTGTCAGAACCTGCCAGAAATCAGATTTTTTTGAAAAATAGGATTTCTAAAGATATCAGGTATAATATATCATTTATAACACAGAAATTCACATGTAATTAGCCAGAAAAGTTTTGTCCCTGCTACAAGACCTGCCAGGTTTTAAAAACCTGGCAGGTCTAGGCTAAAACTTATCTGGACATCTATAACACAGAGGCTTATATGAAATTTATTTTTTCAGGGCTTTCGGAGCCAGACGTTGAAATGGCTCGTACCCAATATGGTAGCAATACCATCACTAATATTGAACGAGAAACCTTTTGGGATAAACTATGGGCGAATTTTAAGGATCCCATTATCATTATTTTGATAGTTGCCCTGGGTATTACGGTCATATTGACGATTTTGGGTTATACCGAATGGTATGAAAGTGTCGGCATTGCAATTGCCGTATTCATAGCAACGTTCGTCGCAACCTGGTCCGAACACAGCAATGAAAACGAATTTCAAAAATTGCTGGATGAAGCCTCTATGATTCAAGTCAAAGTGTTTAGAAATAATCACTTGACTGAAATCAGTCTTAACGATTTGGTAGTTGGCGATCACATCTTATTACAACCGGGCGATACCATACCGACTGATGGAATTTTAGTCGCCGGTCATTTAGATGTGAATGAAGCCTCTTTGACCGGAGAATCGGAACCTATTCGTAAACAGGCTTTGCCAGAAGGGGCACCTGATAATACGAAATATGAGGAAAATCAACTCTTTAGAGCAGCCCTCATTGAAGACGGTGAAGCGGTCATGAAAACGACTGCGGTAGGTGATAAAACGTGCTATGGCGAAACCATGAAAGAAATCGTCACCGCTGAAAGCCGCTTATCGCCATTGCAAGAAAAACTCACCGTGCTAGGAAAACACATTAGCACATTTGGCTATATCGGCGCGACTTTCATTTTCGTCGCTTTTATGTTAAACCATATTTTCCTGCAAACGGATGGGGGATTTTCCGCTTATATCGCCCTAGCCCCTGGTGACATTATCACTCATGTTGTCACCGCCCTGATTTTAGCCATTATTATTATCGTGGTTGCCGTACCTGAAGGTTTACCGATGATGATTGCTATGGTGCTGGCTTTGAATATGCGAAAACTGTTATCAGTGAAAGTCTTGGTGCGTAAACTACTGGGAATAGAAACGGCGGGGAGTTTAACGGTGCTGTTTAGTGATAAAACCGGTACGCTGACTCAAGGAAAATTAGCGGTGGAAGAATTTTTAACCGGTGATGGTGTCCATTACCATCAGCTTGAAAACTTACCCG
>Ga0233404_10000491_pt1 | contig 10870 bp, 7 predicted proteins | sample Na_oxic_2_MG_FD_179861 | JGI IMG/M metagenome (GOLD analysis project Ga0233404, IMG submission 179861) | Seawater microbial communities from Saanich Inlet, British Columbia, Canada - Na_oxic_2_MG | ecosystem: Environmental > Aquatic > Marine > Inlet | place: Canada: British Columbia | collected...
CGCTTTCCAGAATGTCAATTTGCCGTTCAACCTCAAAATCAATGGCACGTTCAATAAAGCGAAATGAGTTTAGATTTTTTAATTCGGTACGAGTGCCAAATTCTTTTTGTCCTTGGGGACGCACGGAAACATTGGCATCACAACGAAATGAGCCTTCCTGCATATTGCCATCGCATATATCTAAATACTGTACTAATGAATGCAATTTTTTCATGTAAGCAATTGCTTCTTGAGAAGAACGCATATCCGGCTCTGATACAATTTCCAATAAAGGTGTCCCAGCTCGATTAAGATCAATACCAGTTGAACCCTGAAAATCTTCATGCAAGGATTTACCAGCATCTTCTTCTAAATGGGCGCGAGTGATACCGATATTTTTTTCGGAGCCATCAACTTCAATCTGAAGAAACCCCTCTTTAACTATTGGCAATTCATATTGACTTATTTGATAACCTTTAGGTAAATCTGGATAAAAATAATTTTTGCGTGCAAACACGGAGCGCGGTGCAACTTCTGCCCCAATAGCCAGCCCCAATTTAGCTGCCATACGCACCACATTTTTATTAAGCACCGGCAATACGCCGGGCAAACCTAAATCCACCGCGCAGGCTTGCGTATTGGGCTCAGCACCGTAAGCGGTTGAGGCACCAGAAAAAATTTTACTTTTCGTGGCTAATTGGGCATGAATTTCTAAGCCGATAACAGTTTCCCACATATTTAAATCTCCCATAAAAAAAGGTTCCTTATGTTTCACATAAGGCAATTTATGTATTTATGTTGTTCCATTGTTGTTCCATAGGTTTCACCTATGGCTATTTATGTTTTACCCCTTCGGGGTTATAAATTTTCAAAGATGATTCAACCCCTTTGGTGTTAAATATGAATAGCCACCGATGAAATCGGTGGAATGTCAAAGAAATAATCTTAATTGACCATTGACGACTAATTCAGAATTATATGTTATTTGTGTCCAATCATAAGCTTTAAATACCTGTTCAATAACGGCTTGTGCTACCGGGACTGGCAAACTATTCCCAGCCTGTTTTCTGGTTTGGGTATAACTGCATATAATTTTAAAATTTTCTGGAAATCCTTGTAAACGCAACATTTCACGCGATGTTAAGCGGCGTTCTCCATTAACCAAAAGATAATTGTAAGAAGCGCCGGCACGAAGCGCACATGAAAAGGGATAAACACTTATATGACCGGCTTTATTTTCATGCCAAATTGTGGTTGTCTTTGATAATTTTTGGTGTTTAGTTAACCTTTTCTGGCGAATATGTTCAGAGGCATAATATTGTTTAGGAACATTTTTCTCTAAAATATCATGCAAAGGCTTCATCGGGATTTTTTTATAAGGCCAGTTGAAAAATAATGGTTGCCTAAATCCAACAATAAAAACCCGTTCTCGTTTTTGTGGTAAACCAAAGTCGATGGCATTTAAAACCTTATAGGTTGTATGGTAGCCTAATTCTTTAAGTGTTTCCATAATACGTTTAATGGTTTTACCTTTATTATGGGCAACTAATAATTTGACATTTTCTAAAACAAAAGCGGCTGGCTTTTTAGCTGCTAAAATTCTTGCTATATCAAAAAAAAGGGTGCCACGAGCATCTTCAAAACCTTTAAGATTGCCGATAATGCTAAAAGGTTGACAAGGAAATCCAGCGAGGAGAATATCATGATCTGCTATATTTTCTGCAATTATTTGGGTAATATCGCCTTGGGGTTTCTCTTTAAAATTTTCCTGATAACTCCTTTGACATTCTTTATCAATTTCACTCGAAAAAACACATTCAACTAGGACATCTAATTTTTTTCCGACATTTTGTATTGCATATCGAAAGCCTCCTATACCACAATACCCGTGAATGAAATTTTGTTAAGCAATTTGAATGATTTGTATGTCGTTTTCGAAACTTCTTTGTTCTTCCTTGTGGGAAGCATTTTTTCGTTTAAATTTTGAACTATTGACCTTAACAACACGAGGGTTAACACGAGGTCTTCTGGGCCTATCTATACCAGATTCACTAATAATATATAGCAAATAATTAATTGATGTACGAAACCGTGAAGGTTGAGTAACAGCAATGATTGGAATGAAGGTTATAAGAAGCTGTAATACTTCAGAAAAACTGATAAAACGAGGATCTTTGTTGTGAATTTCACTGGCTTGACACATTAATTGTCGAATGCAATTATAAGTTATAAGTATTGCATATAGCTCTTGTTCAACAAGTTCTACAGTTTTACTACGAAAAACTGTGGCTAATTGGCCTTTTAGAGTTGCACATTGATGGTTTTTAATTTCATCAAATGCAAGCTCAATATCCCAACGTTTATGATAGTGGTTGACAATTTCCTTAGCAGTAATTGTTTCGTCAAAAATGTTAGTGATTAATCGAGCAGCCCGAAAGCCTTTTAGTTGATAAGGAATTACTCTAACCTCAATTTCTTTCACAATTTGTGGTAAGGGATTTTCTTTTGTAGAATCAGGATTCTTAAACTTTTTTGTGATGATACCAATAAAGCTACCATCTGGTAATTTTTTGATACATTTAACTTTAAAATTCTTATTGAGTTTAATAATGAATTCTTGCTGGGTATCTCTAAATAGTTCAAGCAATTCAAAAGCATAAAAGCCAGCATCGAACAAAAATAAGAGGGTTTTTTCCTCAAATTTATTAATTATTTGAAGCATTAATGCTCGTTCGCCGGTTCCCTTTCCTATATAGGGACCAAATGCAACACCTAAAATACACCGCAGTGTTAAACTCATTAAAGCAACAGCACGTATTTGAGGAAATGCTGCTGAACCTTTTTTTGTGGAAGGCTTTCCAAATGCAGCTATATTGCTTGGAGTATCTGGTGTAGTTCCGGTTACACCGTCAAAGATAACACTGCTTCTACCATGAAAATCGGCGGTTAGCTCATAATGTTTTTTCGTAAATTTTTCAAAAATGAGACGAAATATATTAACTCCCAAATATTGGCGAGCCTTAGTTATAGTTCCATTTTCTACTACTTCTTTAGGAAGACATGCAGTTAGCCATCGAACGCCAGAAATAAGCCAATCAAGCACTTTAGGATAGCTTAAATCACGACGCATTACCCAACTTAATATAAAAAAAACGGTAAGCATTGGGGTAAAAAGAGTACCTTTTCTGTTTCTACCAGTTTTTTGATCTTCTTCTAAAGATTCTTCTACAATAGGCTTTAATAGATCAGAAAATGGTTGAATTTCAGTTGATGCAAGTTCATCACGAGAAGGTTCAAATTGAGATTTGGATGGTTTTGTGATATTCATATTTTTTCTTTGATTGGGTAATTGGTTAATAAATTTATTCTAGTTACCATTCTAATATAAATTTTAAACGGAAACAATAGTAATTGATTTTACTGGTAAAAATTTCATTCACGGGTATTGCTATGTTGAATCGTATTTTTCTAATAGCGGGTATACGCCAGATCGTGAAAACGGAAAATTACCAATTGGTTGTGCATGGACAAGCCTTTATGTAGGTGAAGAAAACGTGCTTTTAGAGGTTACAGCTGCGACTTCAAATATGAGTAGATTGTTTGAAAAGTCTAAGAGTATTCATAAACTTTGTTCAGATATTGCTGAAGAAGCTGAAAATACAAGTGTTTTCTTAGATAAAGAAAATCAATTATATTGGTGGCAAATTTTTCCCGAAAGCAAGAAGTTTATAAAGCCAGATCAAAACTTATTTTCAAATTATCAAAAAACATTAATTATTAATGTTGATGCATATATCATGGAAGCGGAACGCTTAGCCGGTAATGAGCTTTGTTAGGAACGTGTACGAAATAACTCTTGCTGTAAATTTTTCGGTGATATTCAACAAAGCTATTTAGTCATATAAATTTATAGGTAACCGGTACGAAATCTTTGTTTGAGGGTAGGGGAACTTTTTGCCCGTTTTCATTTTGGAGTGTTCCCCTTCGCTAGAATTAAGATTTATAAAGACATGGTAACGGGGCGGATTAGCAACAAAATGGCTGCTGAGGAAGTGAAAAAAAAGCGGTGGGGTGTGGCTCACGGTTAAAATAGCAAATTGGTTACGATGGTTTAGCCGTAAAACCTAAATTAGGTAGCACACCAAACAACGGTGATAACAATATTTCTTCAACCGGTTTATTTGAATAAATATCTGTTTCATCTGTAATTTCAGCATGATCACCTTTTGAATTGCACACAAAAATTTTGGCATTCTCAACTGATGAAACAATAAACGGCGAATGAGTAGTGACAATGAGTTGCAAATTTGGGAATATTTCCTGAATTGATTGGATAAATGTTTTTTGCCATTTGGGATGCAGGTGATTTTCTGCCTCATCAATCAGCAGAATACCTTGCGTTTTACATAACTCTTCGAGAGGAGATTTGTTTAGGATATGTATTGAATACATTTTTCCTAATAATGAAACCATACGCTGTATTAAATAGAGATTTCCACTACTTAACTTTTCAAGTGAAATTTCTTGTCCGGTTTGGGATACGATTGGTTCTAATGTCGTTCTTGCAACATATTTAAACTCACCATCAAGCTTAATTTGATTATCTTTTTTAGAATTTCAAAAACGCGAATACCTAATTCTCTTTCTGCATTATTATCACTATTTTTTAAATAGTCAAAAAAGCATATTAATTGAGCGACTTCAACATTTTTTTGTATACAAATACAAACTGACTAATATGCCATCGAATGCATTGACTTTATCTAAAAGATGAAAAACTGAATCTTTATAATGTGTAGGATTCTATTTTTTCAAGTTCACGGAATCTTTATTTTAAAATGACGACACTTATATTTGAAACTTCAGTTAAATGTTTTTTACTTTCGTTATCGACTGGATATCGAAATGTTTGCCCGGTCGCATCCACACTTGAGATATCAAGAATATATTCATCTAATTTTTCGATAAAGGGATTATATCTCTTATCTATAAAAAGAAGGTCTTGGTTATAAAACAATGAGTTAGGTCGGGTGCATTTCCATTTTTAGGATAGAAGTTGATTAACACCGAAGGTGTGAAACGTAAATAGCCATAGGTGAAACCTATGGAACTATGGCAATTATTCTAAACCACCGTGAAAATGGGAATGCAGCCGTTAGGTCAATGCCATTAAGTTAAGGAATATTTATTGGAATCCAAACCAAAAGAATTTGGATTATGCAGTTTAGAATCAAACACTTCCAAATCTAAAGGTTTGGACTCCAACGCTTAACTTAATGGCATTGACCCGTTAGGTCGAGTTTTAAAACACGTTCTAAACACTACCTAAATTCTTTTGCTGGTTCAGTAGTTATCTTTTAATTTGTGGGCCACTTGGCAACAAATCATCCGGCGAGTTGGGTGTACCTTCACTATTTGTTATGGTAAAGCTGCTCGGGTTTTCAGCCATTCGTGAGTTACATGGGGATTGCAATTGGGCAGAGATATCTATAAATTCTTTTGGCAAAACTAAGAGTTGGCCACTGACATCCGTATCCGGCGAATTGACAACAACAATTCCATCAACCCCAAATTCTGAAGAGGCATTGATTATTTCTTCTATCGGTTCCCCGGTAAAATTATAAATACCAGTGGTAGTAACGTTGATATTACCCCCTTTGCCCTTTTTAGCTTTGGCAAAAATTTGGCTGTTGTCCAACACAACAAATTGTGGACTAGCATTAACATTGCCACCGCTGCCAAATTCCTCACTAACGCTGGTAGTAATTTCGCCATTGTTGAGATAGACATAACTTGGGGTAGTAATGACTAAGTTACCTCCGTCAGCATGTTCGGCAGATGTTTCCACCCGGCTTCCACCAGTTATCACGATCTTACCTTCTGTGGTTAAGCTTATTTGGCCAGCATCTCCTTTGGCATCACTGTGAACGGTAATAAGGCTCTTTCCACTCAAGTTAATTTTTTTAGCTTGGATAGCTATGTCTCCACCTTGACCAGATCCCCAAGTTGTAGCATTGATCTCAGCTTCATCTGCAAGGCATAAATTACCTACCTTTAACACAATTATGCCGGCATCACCAGCATTGTCAGCTTCACTATTTGAGGAACTAGCAATACCACTAGCATAACCTTCCTCGCTGTGATCTAGACCAGAAAAAGCGGCCTCTTTTGCTACCTTGATAGCAAGTTTGCCACCTTGACCGGGGCCTGTAGTTGTTGTGTTTATTTGCGCTCCATCAGCTAGTTGTAAGCGTTTTGCTTGCAATTCGATGCTACCAGCATCGCCGGCATCATTCATTAGACCATTAGCATTTGAACCTATAAAACTACCATAACCGGCACTGTCTACACCTTTAAGCCGGATTAAATCGTTTACTTGAATTTTGATATTGCCACCTTGACCAATTCCGGCCGTGGATGTTTTTAGCTGTGCGCCATCTTGTAAATATAATTGGTAGGCTTTTATGGTAACTGTACCTCCATGACCAGCATTTTCCATTTCGCTAAGAGTATTTGCATGAATTGAACTGTTTTGCATGGTGATGGCATCAGTTGCATGAATGTTGATATTGCCGCCTTGGCCTTGCTGGAAAGTACTTGCAGTTATATAAGCTCCGTCTTTGAGGTTTAAGGTGCCGGTTTCTAATTCAATATTTCCCCCATTACCATCTTGAAGCGCAATAACACTAATACCACTATTATCAATAGTTCCATCACTTCTTATACTTTCGCCAGAAAATTCTGTTACACCGGTAACTTTAATTTTGATATTGCCACCTTGTCCGCTAGAGTAAGCTTCATTGATAAACTGGCCACCGTTAGTTACTCTTAAACTATTAGCTTGAACATTTATTTCAGCAACATTGCTGGTATTATAGGCTTGTACTTTCGTATTTTCCAAAAAAAATTGGCCCGCACGAATGTAAATCCCACTATTTTCTCCGCTAGTTGCGAATACTGTTGAGTCTTGTAACGTGATATTTCCCGGTTGAGCCGATAATGTTAAGTCATCTTCTAATAATGTGACATCCCCTTGACTTGCTACACTGGCAATGTTGATACGTCCCGGGTCTGTTACTAAAGTCGCGTTGTTGATTTGTATAGCTCCCCCAATGACGGATAATGTGTGGTTATTGGTGATTAACTCACTGTTTTCAATAGATAAAGGCTGTGGAGAATCGGTAAGGAAACCAAATGCTGATATTGGTGCAACCGTCAACAAACTCTCTTGAGGAAAGCGGGCATTAAATTCACCACCATTTTGAAATCGTAGGGTGTCTGCTGTACTCGCATGAAAAGAACCATGTATATCAAGGCTGGCATTTGGCCCAAACATAATGCCAAAAGGGTTAAGGAAATACATGTCAGCATTGGAAATAGTGGAACGGATTACTCCATCAATGTTTGAAGGATTGCCACCGGTAACGCGACTAATGATGTTGTTAACGCTATCAGGGCCTGAAAAGGTAGCAATTTCGTTTCGGTTGAGATTAAAATCATGAAAACTATGAAATAAATTGCCACCATACCGTTGGCCCAATTTGGCTCTGATTTGATAATCGGAACCATCAAGAGCAATACGTGGACCTAACGTACCATCTAGGGTGACTTCCGCATAAAGGCTAGGACAAACCAGTGAGGCTATCATAGCTAAGAAAATAAGTGATTTCATGAGGAATTTATCTATCTTTGTTAGTTAATGAAAAAAGGTGAGCAATCAATTGGAATTGACAGATGGTGGGATTTTTTTTGGCTGGACGGGGTTTGCAACCCCGTCCTAAACGTTTTAGTTTTGGGATTTTGGGATATTATAAAAAGCCCAAGTTATACCAGTGTTGAGAATAGGATTCCAAAAAACTTAGTTTATCCCCACATCCAGTATAATTTGAGCATTATTATTTTAACTTAGCAAAATCACAAACAATTTTCCCATTCTTTTTCTCACACACGTCCGCTTCAATAGGCACTATATCCGGTTTAGCAATAATGATCTCACGGTTCTTCTCCGCTTGTTTAGTTGTAGAACCTGATGAAGTATCGGCTTGTTTTCGTTCAGAACTGTCTTCACGGTAGTCTGTTGCAATCGTGTATGTTAATCCATTGTCACAACATACAATTTTCGGCTCACCGGCTTCCCTTTCTACCATATCAATTTCAACTTCAAAGTTTGGTTTAATCAGATAATGAGCATTGCCGTATTGCACATAAAATGTACCATTCGCGTTAAAAACAACCTCTTTTACATTCACCGGATCGAATTTTTTAGCCTCTTTAATAAAGGTGTTAGGTTGGAACAAAGTTGGATATACAGTCTGAGCAGTTTTATCTGTGTACACAACTTCGCCGGTTTCTAAAGCACCTTTTCTTGTACGTCTTTTGTAAAAACCGGGCCTCAATCCAGACCGAGCCGGTTCTCTAGAAGATTTAGAAATAGCCACTGTCCGTCCTTTTCTACGCTTTCTTTGCCTAGTCTGAACAGCATTGTTAAATTCATCTTGGGGTATTTCCATCAATGTATCACCATGTTTACCCAAAGTAACTGCACCATCATCAAGTGCTTCCGATAAAGCTAATGGTTCTGGTGCCGGACTGACTTGAATTTGTAAACCATCTGCTGTGGTAAGAAAGTAGAACCCACCTTCAGCTATTGACAGGGCCGGTGTTCCCGCTGCAACTTGGGTAATATTATCTTGATTCGGGATAACGATATACTCAGTACCTCCAACTTCGGCTGTAACAACACTACCATAGGTATCTTGGGTTATATTAAACCCCAAAGATTCCTCAAGCTTTTCTATAACTGGTTTTCCCATACCACCAACACCAAAACCAGCATTTAGATTAGCAGCATCTGCTGGTACTGTTATTTTGTTAGATAAGTCTGTAGGTGCTTTTTTCAAGATATTAAGCGTCAATTTATCACCTTCCAAGGCAGTCATCTCACCAGTGTTAAGATCAACTGTCCAACCATTTGGTAATATTTCTTGGACATCAGCCGGGGTGACTTTATTCTTATCCAGGTTGGTAGATATTCTGGAAAAATCCTTGCTAGACAATTGCTTAAACTCATCTTTTCGAGAATCCAAATCATTAGGAGTGAGTTCACGGATCTGTTCTACAGAGTAGTCTTGTAATGATTGGGCATCGTTATCCTCAATTATAAGTGTTGTACTTACCATTTCTTCAGTAGATGGATCTGTAAATTGGAGCTCAACACTTTCATCATTTTCAACGATAGTATCGTTAAGAATAGGCTCCTCAAAACTCTTTGAACTACAATCTCTAGGAGCCCATGTTAAACTAACATCTTCTCTTATCACAATAGTAGCTTCATCATTGATTAAGCTACTCCCTTCACATACTACTCGGTCAATCGTAATAGTTGCGGAACGGCTATCTTCAAAGGCATAGTATGTTTCTTGCGAAAAAGCGAAGTCGTTGGCTTGAATGGGAACGGAAAATAATATCAAAACACCGACGACCAATAGGGCACTTATCCCAAGCCCCGGTGTTTTGCGTTGTCTCACTCGGTGGTAGTTTTTTAAACTACCAATGTGAGATTGATTTGAAATGTCTTTGTTCATATTGCATTAACACCTTTTATTCTGATATGGTTTGTTAGTCCGAGTTGTTAGATAAAAGCAAAAGATATACTGCACACGGTCATAAATTTAACTTTTCTAAAAATACTATTTCTTCAAGTAATACCTTCGCCAAAAGCTTGACTATTAAACTCAGTTATTAAAAAAACGCTTAAAAATCAACGATGTTTAAAATAAGTCTAGCTGGGTTCAAAAATATGGTAACTGGTTGAAATTTAAACAATACCACATAATAACCATCTTATTTAGTAGGATAATTGGCGAAGGTATTATTCAAGAAATAGTATTTTTGATACTGGCAAAAAGTTCAGTTTATGACCGCGCTAAGTATAAATATGGTAATTTTTATGACTAACGCTCAATGGTCAATCACCATTCACAAATATGTTTTAGCTGCTTTCGTTTGTAACCGAACAAACTCGCACCGTTTTGAGGTGGGATGATGTTAAATTATTCAGGCTACTAATGTCAAGCAAATTATTTAATCAATTTTTTGGAATTTAAATCAAAGGCACTGGGATCGTTAAATGGGAACGCTTAAAATCAATAATTTACTGTGGCAAGTAAAATCATTTAGAAATAACTTATTAAATAGTGAAGCATAAATCAATGAGTTACGTTGGTGTTCAAAAAATACCTAGATTGCGTTAAAATTCAACTTGGGATATTTGAACCTGTCACCAAACGGATTAGCCCATATTTTCTGGCTGTAAATTTTTCCGTGATGGTATAGACTTTCAACAAAACATTTGGAGCCACTAGATGAGATTTTGGAAACCCCGCTGAAAACTCTGGAAAAAATGTAATTCAATGTTCAAGTTTTGGAACCTTTACTTTAAACTACAAGGATTGTATATAATAAAGGATTGAATTTGCAATGCAATTTCGTTCTAATCCCTTTTTATATACAATCGAAGTAGTTATACTAATTTTGGAAAAAAACTTAATTATGGAGTATAACCTAATTTTTAATTTCTTATGGTTCAATAATTTACAATAGTGTTTCGTTTAGTTCCAAGTTTTCCGGAGTTTTCAAAAACCCCGGAGGTTTTTAGTGAAATAGACACCATTCCCACCATCCTAAAAAAATTATCGGGGTTTCGGGAAATCCGCTTCGCTCCATTCCCGAAACAAATATCAAATTGGCGAAGATATTGATAATTGAAACATATTTATCACTCATTTGTAAAATCTAATATTGATAGAGTTTTTTAATGACCTCTAAAATTGCTCGCGCCCTCTTTGAAGAAGGTATTCATCCGCATTGGCTATTGGTAGAAGCCAAGTTA
>Ga0233404_10000492_pt1 | contig 10863 bp, 2 predicted proteins | sample Na_oxic_2_MG_FD_179861 | JGI IMG/M metagenome (GOLD analysis project Ga0233404, IMG submission 179861) | Seawater microbial communities from Saanich Inlet, British Columbia, Canada - Na_oxic_2_MG | ecosystem: Environmental > Aquatic > Marine > Inlet | place: Canada: British Columbia | collected...
CCATCCAAATTTTCCAATACGAGCAAAAGACAATATCTATGATGAACTACTAATAGACGATGAAGATTTTGATTTAGACTTAGTTGATGAAATAGCTCAAAGAACAGGAAGGTTACTTAACGAACCAGAGAAAAATCCATATTACGGAAATGTAAATACCGTTGCCGATTTAGTCTATTTCTTTAACTTACAACCCATGAAAAACGCAATTTAACCCAGCCAACTTCTAAAGGTAATATTTCCACCGATTTCATTGGTGGAACATAAATTGGAATGAAAAATTATCTGTCATTTTTTGACAGATTTAACACCCCAGTGAGTTACCCCCCCAAATCAGAATCGCGAATTAAAAACCTTTTCAAAATGACCACAATGACTCAAATCCCCACAAGTGATACGTCTCCGCAACCCATCAAATGGTTCAAAAATGAAAAACCCACTGAATGGACAAAAACAGATAACATCACATTGCTGGCACAAGCAGATTTATTGCTTTTCATAGCAAAAGTGTTCGCGCCGCCTTCAGCAGAAGTGCAGCACATGCTAGAAATAGAAGTACCTGATATTAAAGAATTATTGCAACATTCAGGTATTTCTGAACCAGATGAGCTGGCTGATATATTTCAACAAATTCGCCACCAAGCCCAAATAATCGACTCGGATACTTGGGCAGGAGAATATAATCGTTTATTTGAAACCAACGTCGCCTGCCCTATTAATGAAACGGGGATTATTCGGCGCGTCAAAGGCGTGATTTTAGCTGATATTGCCGGTTTTTATAATGCATTTGGTTTTAAACTCTCTGAAGAAGCTACCGAAAAAGCTGATCACTTAACCGCTGAACTTGAATTTGTTGCCCTGTTATTAGTGATGTTAGCCCAAACGCAAGATGAAGAAGCATTGCGTACCACCCACCATGCACTTAGTTCATTTAGCTTTGATCATCTTGGCGAATGGCTACCGACTTTTTGTGAACGGCTCACAGAAAGCACGAGCTTGCCCATTTACCAACATCTTGCTAAATTATTACAAAGTGCATGGACCGAAGTGGTTGCTATAAATAGCTTGCCCATACCGGAAGGAGAAATTATGGAATTGCCTGAAGACGATGGAACACCTTATGAATGTGATATGGTTGAAAATGCGAATTAAACGTTTTGCTTATTTGAGGTAATGGAAATGTGAGGAGCAGGTTGTAAACCTGCTCCTGCTATAAAATCTTCGTATAAGTAAGGAACGTGCATGAAATAAATTCGACAACTAAACCAGACCTGGCAGGTTCAAAAGAAAACCTGCCAGGTCAAAATCAAGTTTGGACGCTACTCTTGACCTGCCAGGTTTTGTTTTAACCTGGCAGGTCTGGTTTTAAAGTTGACTAAATTACTTGATGCACGTTCCTAAACGAAATAAATTAGCTTAACAGCAACAAAATAACCATCATGACTCCACCGTTTGAACGGTTTTTTTGTGTGTTTTGCAAAGCGCGTCAGGATTTCCAAGTTTTGATACACTAAATCCATTTCGTATTGCTCATTATGAGCATCGTATAATTCCTTTATAACCGGATCACCTGACCATACGTCAATGGATTGTTCAAATAGCGGTTCGGCATGAAATACCAATGACCATGCTTGGTAATAGTAACTTGTGTAAGCACGGTGTGGGATGTTTTTGCGAAATAGGCTGCAATATCAAAAGTTTTAAAAAAACTTAATCATCAAGTATGGGTGGTTTGTCTAAAAAACCACTCTTCCAAAAATATGAAAGGTAAATATCCAGTAGTTTATCATCAATTATAGGCCAGTCTGCTCCTATAAATTCTTCATGTTTATAATCCGATTGTAAATGTGGTTCAGCAAAACTATCTTCTTCTTTTGGCAATGCAGGTAAAAGTGGGTACAAAACATTTTCGGTTTGCACACTTAATTCATCCCGCCATTGAATATATGGAATTCGTTCAAGCACATAACCTAATGAGCGTAACTTAGAAAATAATTCATTCAAATTAGTAAGACGAGGACTAGTTAGGTTAAAACTTCTGCTTGAATGCTGTTGTAAAGATAGCTTAACAATGGCATTACTTACGCAATCTACAGGAATTAAATGTACTGCTACATTCTTTAAAATTGGTACTTTGCCAAGTTGAATGCAACCTTTTAAAATTAAACTAAAGGTATCACTACGATTAAATACCCCAGTTTTACTATGTGCAGCGATTCCAGGTGGTCGATAAACCCATACTGGTAAACCACGCGCACCAGCTTGTTTTACTAACTTTTCGGCTACTGTTTTACTCTGAGCATAACCACTATTGGAAGAATCTATTGTGTTGATGGTAGAAATAAAATGTACTGGTTTAGTTTGAAATGTGCTAGCTAATTTTAGCACTTCCTGAGTTCCAAGTACATTAGTTGTTTTTAGTACCGAGTATGGATAAATAAAATTAACCCACGCTCCATTATGATAAATTACATCAACTTCACTAGCAAGTTGCTCAAAATTGAACTTCTCTAAACCTAATAATGGTTTTGATAAATCACCGTAAACTAAAATTATTCTGGAATTAAATGCTTCATTCCACAGTTTATCGGATTTTAATTTATTTATCAGTATATTTTTATCAGTGGAACGGACTAAACAGTGTATATCTGCTGTCGTTTGCACCAGAAGCTCATATAATAAATATCCCCCTAAAAAACCAGTAGTACCCGTTAAGAATATGGAATTAACAGAAGTTGCAACTGGTAGCGTTGATGGTTGGATGCTAGAGTCTAAAACCGCCTCAGCATTCAGATCAAAAATATCTGTCGTGCTAGAACAACGCGCTCTATCAATAGCTTGAATCATGCCAGCGATTGTAGGTGATGCAAATAATTCTCGTAATGGAATTTCTACATCAAAACTTTCGCATAACTTTGATATAAGTTGGATGGCAAGCAGAGAATGCCCTCCCAATTCAAAGAAATTATCATAGATACCAACTTGTTCAATGCCTAACACCTCTGCCCAAATACCAGCCAATAATTTTTCTTCATGAGTATGTGGAGCTACTTGTTCTTCCGACAATTGAGTTTCTATTGGTAATTGGGACAAAGCACGTCTATCTATTTTACCATTGGGTGTGAGTGGCAAGGATTCCAGAGTGACAAATGCCGATGGTAGCATATAGTCTGGCAATCTTGCTTTCAGAAAATGGCGTAATTCTGTTTTTTCAACCACTTGATGTAGTACTAGATAGGCTATTAAACGCTTGTCATTTGAATCGGTTTCGTGAACAATAACACTATTTTCTCGCACTGATGGATGCTGTCCTAAAACGGCTTCAATTTCACCCAGCTCAATCCGAAACCCACGAATTTTAACTTGATTATCTATGCGACCTAAATATTCAATATTACCATCTGGTAGATAACGAGCTAAATCACCCGTTTTGTAGATACGTGAATTGGGAGCATCACTAAATGGGTTTTTAATGAATTTTTCCGCAGTTAATTCAGGACGATTGAGGTAGCCACGAGCTAAACCGACTCCTCCGATATGGAGCTCGCCAGGAACACCAATTGGAACGTGGTTTTGCTGAGAATCTAATATATAAATTTGAGTATTAGCAATCGGACGACCTATGGAAATATTATCGCTATTTAATATTTGAGTAGTTGTTGACCAGATAGTGGTTTCAGTGGGGCCGTATAAATTCCAAACTGTTTTACCTCGCTGTAACAGTTGGTTTACTAGTTCATTAGTTAATTTTTCACCACCACATAAAATTTTTAATTGTGAGTTACCTTTTTTCCAGACAGCCATAATTAATAAATGCCAGGTTGCTGGAGTGGCTTGCATAATAGTGATTTTATTTAGCTTTTCTAATAACTGTACTCCATCACTTGTTTCTTTACGACTAGCTAAAACAATCTTTGCTCCTACAATTAAAGGTAAATAAATTTCTAATGCTGCAATATCAAAAGCAAGTGTTGTAACAGCTAATAATACATCGGAGGAGGATATACCGGGTTGCTGACGCATAGCAGTTAATAAATTAACTAATGAAGAATGAGTAATTTGTACCCCTTTAGGTTTTCCAGTAGAACCAGAAGTATAAATCACATAAGCTAAATTGTTGAATTTAATTAAACTGTAGAGATTATCTTGATTGAACTGTGAATATATATCAGTATCCAAACAAATTATTTGGCTATGTGACCACTTATCTTTTAAATTTGTTTGAGTTAATAATACTGGCACTTTAGCATCTTCCAACATGAACTCTAAACGTTCAATTGGATAAGTTGGGTCAAGTGGTAAATACGCCCCACCAGCTTTCAAAATTCCAAATAAACCTATAACCATTTCAAGAGAACGTTCTATGCAAATACCTACTAAAGTTTCTGGCTTTATGCCTAAAGTTTGCAGATAATTTGCAAGTTGATTAGCTCGATTATTTAATTCCCTATAAGTTAGTTGTTGCTCTTCAAATATAATGGCAATAGCTTCTGGGGTTGCCTCAACTTGAGTTTCAAATAATTGATGAACACATTGATCTTTGGGATAATCTATAGCAGTGTCATTCCAATCTAACAATTGTTGTTGCTCGGCTGTGGTTAATAAGGATATATCTCCTAATTGTTTAGTTTCTGGTTGGGTTGTCATACCCTCTAGTAACGTGGTTAAATGCCTTAGCATTTGGATTATAGTATCGCTTGCAAAACGATTTGAGGTATATGATATTTCAAACTTTAATTTATTCTCATGCACAAAAGCAGCTAAAGTAAGCGGATAGTTAGTTTTTTCAAACGATTGAATAGCACTGATAGTAAGAGAGCCAATATTCTTTTTACTCAAAGACTTATCCATCGGATAGTTTTCAAAAACCAATAGGCTTTCAAATAGTGGAATATCATTGGGTAATTCACTGTTTTTTTGAATTTCAACCAATGGAGTGTAACTATATATCCCACATTCAATTTGTGTTTGATACAAGTTTGTTAACCAAGGCAACAGTAATAACTCCGGGGCTATAATAACTCGTACCGGTAAGGTATTTATGAACAGCCCTACCATTGATTCTACTCCAGCTAAATCCGTTGGTCGTCCCGATACGGTCGCACCAAACACAATATCATTGTCACCACTATAACGACTTAATAGCAATGCCCAAGCACCTTGCACAAAAGTATTTAAAGTGAGGTGATGTTTATGCGCCAAAGATTGCAATCGTTCCGTTATAGCTTGCGAGAGTCCAAAAGATTGTTTTAAATATTTTCCTGAAATATCAGAAGCCATTTTGTCCACTCGAAAAGGAGTTGGAGCGGTAAAGTCCTGCAATTGTTCGCTCCAAAAAGCTTTGGCTTTAGATAGGTCTTGTTGTTGTAACCATGCAATATAATCTTGATAAGGACGTGGTTTTGGAGAAAAAAATTGTTGCGATTCATAAAATGTGAATACTTCCTTTAAAAGGATCGGTAAACACCAACCATCCATAAGCAAATGGTGACTACTCCAAACAAAATAATGCATATCATCAGCAATTTGCATGATGGAACAACGCATTAGTGGTGCTTGTTCAAGAACAAAACTTTGTTCTTGATCAGCCTGTAGAAATTCTGCTAAACGTTGTTCACAAGCTTCACCATTCCGCCAATCATATTCTGTCCATGGCAGTTGAACCCGTTTTTTTACCAGTTGCAGTGGTTGAGCGCGGTTTTTCAATACAATCAGCGTGCGTAATACTGGATGCCGTTCTATAACTTGTTGCCATGCTTGTTTGAAAACAGTACGATTAAGATTTCCATGCAGTGTCAAACTTAGCTGTTCAAAATAGACACCCGCTTCTGGAGCATAAAGTGTATGAAATAACATACCCTGCTGCATGGGAGAAAGGGGATAAATGGCTTCAATATTTTTGTTCATTTTTCAAATATACAATAGATGTAATGAAGGGCGAACACACAGGTTCGCCCCTACATGAAATTTACAATATACGTAATCTGAATGAAGGGCGAACACACAGGTTCGCCCCTACATAAAATTTACAATATACGTAATCTGAATGAAGGGCGAACACACAGGTTCGCCCCTACATGAAATTTACAATATACGTACTGTAGGGGCAGACCTGCGTGTCTGCCCTTTTATTCTCCAAATTCATCAACGATATCATCAAGTTCTGCTTGAGTTAATCCAGATTCTGCAAAATCTGAAGGCGTATAACCACTGGTTAATTGACAATGGTTTATTAGAGTTTCTAATGCTTCTATGAAATTGTGAGCTAACCGTTCAATAGTAGCTCTGTTATGAATGTTTTTACTATACATCCAATCTAATTGTAATCTACCATCAATAATCAACCCATTGATATCCAGTAAATGGTTGCGGTGACAAAATGGGCTATGAAGCAAACCACTAGATTCTGTTGTCAATTTAAATACAGGATATTTAGTTTCAGTTAAAGAATCAAACTGCCCTAAGTAATTAAAACCTATCTCACTAGCATGGATTAAAGAACTATCTTTTTTAAGATAACGCAATAAAGCATAATTGATAGCCTGATTCGGAATCGCTCGCAGTTGTTCTTTAATTGACTTTAAAGCCGTTCCTGGTCCAGCAAACCCACCTATTAATTTAACTGGGAATATGCTAGTAAACCAGCCAACAGTGCGTGACACATCAACATTTTGCATAAACTCTTCTCGACCATGACTTTCCAAATCAATCACTAATGAATCATTGCCAGTCCATTGAGCAAACGCTTGTACTAGAGCCGTCAACAAAATATCGTTGATCTGAGTATTATAAGCTTGTGGTACATCTTGTAATAAAATCTGAGTTTGTTCAGCCGCCAAGGTCACTTTTACAGTAGCCATTGTAGCGACAGTATTATTATCTGGAGTAATAGGCATGTCAACCGGTAAAGGAGTTGAATCAAATTGAGCATGCCAAAACTCTAATTCTGTTGCGAATGTATTTTCTTGAACATATTTTACCAGTTGTTGGGCATAAGTTTGGAAAGAAGTCGTTTTAAATGGCAATTGAACCGCTTTTTCAGCAATGACTTGTTGATAAGCGATTTGTAAATCTTCTAGCAAAATTCGCCATGAAACGCCATCGACTACGAGATGATGGATGATCCACAATAAACGTTTTTTGCGACCAAAATTAAATAAAGCCATTTGCATCATGGGTCCAGTCGCTAAATTAAGACTAGCTTGTAACCCATTAGCAATAGATTCTAACATAGGTTGCTCTGGTGAAAATGCTGATAGATCCACTATAGTCAAAGGTATGCAAGTTTCCAAATCCATATTGGTTTGTTGCCAACCAGAATCAGTCTTCATAAAACGTAAACGTAACGCATCATGATGGCTCAGTAATTCTTTAATCACTTGTTTTAAATGCCCTGGTTTAATATTCTCTGGTGCTTCTAACAACACGGATTGATTAAAATGATGTGGTTCGGATAAATTCTGAGCAAAAAACTGCTGTTGGATAGACGTTAATGGAACGGCTCCAGTGACTAATCCTTGTTTAGTGATCAGCGGAAGGCTTATATTAGATACAGTAGCTAATTCAGCAATCGTTTGATTTTCAAATAAATGTTTAGCCTGTAACTGCATTCCAGCTTGATTAGCACGAGCTACAATCTGAATGCTTAAGATGGAATCCCCACCTAATTCAAAGAAATTATCGTGAATGCCAACCTGTTCCAACCCCAATACATTAGCCCAAATATCAGCTAATAGTTTTTCTTCTGGCGTGGTCGCTAAAGCTTTATCTATACTGCGGTTAACATCTGGCTGTGGCAAAGCCTTACGATCTATTTTACCGTTAGGTGTTAAAGGCATCGCTTCCAATAACACAAAAGCCGACGGTATCATATAGTTAGGCAGTTTATCCTGTAAATAATCCCGTAAATTACCAGCTACAGTACGTTGTAAAACACTTAAAAAACCTTTATCTTTAGATAGATAGGTTACGCTTTGATTCACTACAGCTTGTTCTGCTTGATTAAGTTGTAATTGGATACCAGCTTGATCATTTTGATACCATGCCACTTTTCCTTGTAACCAACTTGCTTGTGAATTACCGGGTAGTTTTAGATACAAACGAATAGAACGATCTAGTTTTAAAGGAGTTGATATACCAGTAAGCAAAACGCCGTTATTAGAAATTTCATCTATTTGTAATTTAAAGACTTCTTGCTCAATCTCGACTTGGCACGCCGTCTTATAAGGTATCCGTTCCAAAAACAGATGCGAAACCACATAAGCCACTAAACGCTTAGAATCATCTATTGTAACTATGACATCCTGCACATTGTGATGCTGCCCTAAAACCGCTTCAATTTCTCCCAGTTCAATCCGAAACCCGCGAATTTTGACCTGATTATCTATTCGACCTAAATATTCAATATTACCATCCGGCAGATAACGAGCTAAATCACCCGTTTTGTAAATACGCGAATTATTACGGAAAGGATTGGGTAAAAACTTCTTGCTAGTCTGTTCAGCATCATTAAGATAACCCGCGCCTACCCCTTTGCCAGCGATATATAATTCGCCTACTGTACCTAAAGGTAAAGGCTGTAAATGTCGATCTAAGATAAATAATTCTGTGTTAAATATAGGTTGACCGATTGGAACCGATTTTTCTAACCACTGTTCAGGGTTTTCTAATGTATAAGCGGCGCAAACATCAGTACATTCAGTTGGTCCATAAGTGTTGACCAATTGGGCTTGAGTTGTATTCAGCCAAGTTTCAAGCCTGGTTATTGAAATGGGTTCGCCTCCTAAAAATACCCAGCGTAATGAAGCTAGTTTATTCTCTTCAATTAGTGGATAAAATGCACTCGGAGTACAGTTAAGCCAAGTAATTGCTTTTGTATCTGTAATTTGAGTGATTTTCTGCGGAGAATATTGTTCGGTCGCTGTTAAATGTAATTCTCCGCCAACTAACAAGGGGGCAAAAATATTTTTCTGAGTTAAATCAAAACTTAATGAAGAGATAAGTAAAGTTTTATCGTTAGAATTAAGTTGGAATGTGGTTATAAACCAATTCAATAAATTGACAAAACTATGTTGATAAACACCAGTACCTTTAGGTTGACCGGTTGAACCAGAAGTATAAATGGCATAGATTAGATTCTCCGGAGCAGAGTGATTGATTGGGCTATCTGGATAGGACCATTTTTCTGTATCCAAACAAATAGTTCGCTTAGCTGGCAAGCTGTCCACAAACCTTGATTGAGTCAGCAATACTTCGGTATTTTCCAGCATGAACGCTATGCGTTCAGTTGGGTAAGTCGGATCAAGCGGTAAGTAGGCACCGCCCGCTTTCAGAATCCCGAAAATCCCGATTACCATTTCCAATGAACGTTCAACACAAAGACCAACCAATACATTTGATTTAATACCAAGAGCTTGTAAATAATGAGCTAATTGATTGGAACGAAGGCTTAATTCCGAATAAGTCAATTGTTGTTTCTTAAATATGACTGCTACTCGGTGTGGAGTCTTTCGTACCTGCTTCTCAAATAAGTCTACAATCGTTGTGTCTTTATAGTCCGTTGCAGTATTATTAAACTCTACTAAAATTTGATGCCGTTCAACTTCTGGAATTAATGGTAGATTTTTAACGAGTGTTAAAGGTTGTCGCAGAACTTCACCTAATAAAAATTCAAAATGCAACTTGAGGGCAGTGATTTCAGATTCATTAAAATAACCAAGATTGTAATCAAAATAAATATTGACATCAGCTTGTTGATGAAATTCTTCAATAAATATAGCCAAGGCATTTTGCTCGAAACCATTATGAAGGTATACAGTTTTAGATGGGTAGCCATTAAAATTGACATCATAATCTAACTTGGCATAAGACAGGGTAATGTCAAATAATTGTTGATTACCTTCTTGTTTAGCTTGGCGATTAATTTCCCCAATCGGAAAACGTTGATGACGATAATTTTCCTGTAATTCTTTGCGAATGAGTTGAATTAATTCCACAAATTTGACATCGGTGCCAAAACGTAACCAAGCAGGCGTTAGCTTCATAAACATACCCACTGTCTGTTTAAATGCTACATGACTGCGGTTTAGAGAATGCAATCCAACAATAAAATCATCACGATTCGTCGTTCTAAGAAAATAACAATATGCCGTTCCAAGAATGACGTGGAAGGTTGATACTTTATGTTCTTGAGCCAATTCAATGATTTGATTATAAAACGAACGTTTTAAACATAAAGTTGACCGTTGACTGGGTTGATCTGGAATTTTTTGAGCAATGAGCGGTTCTGGTAGCTCCCGATATTTGTCCTGCCAATAACGTTTAGCTTGGATAAACTTTTTAGATTCTAAATATTCCTGCTCATTTTGGATAAAATTCCGGTAATAATGTGATTTGAGCTGTGGTTGTTGACCTTTAATCAGGGCATTATATATTGTGGCAACTCGTTGTACGATTAAAGAATTTCCCCAACCATCCACCAGGAGATGATGATATTTTTTAAACCAATAGTAACCATTGTCAGTTTGACACAATGCAAATTTAAAGAGCGGTTTACCATACAGAGAAAAAGTCTTATACATCTCGTTTTGCATCCAGGTAAGAACTTGCTTCTCATCTTTGAAATAATGCTCATCTATCTTAATACTCAGCTTGGCAAAAGTTTGAGTAGGCTGATGGCCTTCATTTTCATGAAGAATAATTCGTAATGCATCGTTTTCTTGGATAACCAGGTTGAGGGCTTGTTCAAATAAAGTGCTATCAATTATTCCATCTATTTTGACATAGCCACCAATATTATAGAGTGGTATTTCCGGATGCAAGGTTTGATCGAACCAAACTGCGAGTTGGCTGGAAGAAAGCGGA
>Ga0233404_10000493_pt1 | contig 10856 bp, 5 predicted proteins | sample Na_oxic_2_MG_FD_179861 | JGI IMG/M metagenome (GOLD analysis project Ga0233404, IMG submission 179861) | Seawater microbial communities from Saanich Inlet, British Columbia, Canada - Na_oxic_2_MG | ecosystem: Environmental > Aquatic > Marine > Inlet | place: Canada: British Columbia | collected...
AGCCGATTTATAAATGGAATGAGGCTTTTAAGACAAAGCAACGGATTAAGAAGGTTAGCTTGGGAACTGGCGCGGTTATGGTGGCTGGTGCTATATCCTTTGTGGCTTGGGATACGTGGGTGAATGCGAATTCGTATCATTTGCGGTTGAGTGTTAAGAGTGGGTTGTCGGATGTGGTGGAGATTTATCGTGGTGAAGTTGGTACTTATGATTTTTTTGGGCAACAGGGTTTTGTAGCTGAAACGGTTTATGAGCGGGGTGAAATTGAAGCAGATAAATTATTTGTCGAACAGCCTATTATGGAAATTGAGCAGTTAAATATGGACATGGTTGGATGGTTGCCATTAGCAGAGCGAATTGTGGCTTATTTGGCTAATGGGGATTTGGACAGAGCTTTGGGGCTGGCGCGATGTGCTATTTCTGATGATATACAGTTGTCTGAGAATGTTATCTATGATTTGGTTAGTTTTCGGAGTGTCGAAACCTTTAAAATGTTGGGAAGGGTTTTACAGACAGAACAAAATTACAATTTAAAGAAAAAAATAGTTAAGGTGTTAGCCCAAAGTAAAGCACCAAAGCAAGTTGTGCCTTTCTTGCTTGTCGTCACGAAGGATGAAAATAAAGATATACGAAAGCAAGTGGTAACATTGTTAGGTCAATTAGATTCAAAAAACGCAGTGAAACCTTTAATTGCTTTGCTTGAAAACCAAGATTTAGATGTGCGAAGGCAAGCAGCAGAATCATTGGGTCAATTATTAGGTTCAGAAAGAACAATAAAGCCTTTAATTGCCCCTTGGGATTCTGAAGGTCGGTATTCTTACGATAATTTTGCTTTAGAACAGCAAGCTTTTATAAAAAAACATGCCAGAAAACTATTAGGTTTGAGTGAAGAAAAAGCAATAGAATTTTTAATTACTTTACTTAGAAATCAAGATTTACAGGTGCAAAAGCAAGCTGCAATATTGTTAGGTCAATTGGGTTCAGAAAGAGCAATAAAACCTTTAATTGCTTTGCTGGTTAAAGAACAAGATTTTGAGGTGCGAATGCAAGCAGCAGAATCTTTAGCTCAATTAGATTCAGAAAAAGCCATAAAAATTTTAATTGCTTTTCTCAAAGATCAATATTCAGATGTGCGAAAGCAAGTAGCAAAATTGTTAGGTCAATTAGGTTCAGAAAAAGCTATAAAATCTTTGACTGCTCTACTTAAAGACCAAAAAATTTTAATTGCTTTTCTCAAAGATCAAGATTCAAACGTGCGAAAGCAAGTAGCAAAATTGTTAGGTCAATTAGGTCCAGAAAAAGCTATAAAACCTTTAATTGCTTTGCTTAAAGACCAAAATTCAGGTGTGAGACGGAGAGTGGTAATATCGTTAGGTCAATTAGGTTCAGAAAAAGCTATAAAACCTTTAATTGCTTTGCTTAAAGACCAAAATTCAGGTGTGAGACGGAGAGTGGTAATATCGTTAGGTCAATTAGGTTCAGAAAAAGCTATAAAACCTTTAATTGCTTTGCTTAAAGACCAAAATTCAGGTGTGAGACGGAGAGCGGCAAAATATTTGGGTCAATTAGGTTCAGTAAAGGCCGTAGGACCTTTAATTACTTTGCTTAATGATAAAGATTTGTATGTACGGAGGCAAATAGCAATATCCTTGGGGCAATTAGGTTCAGAAAAAGCCATAGAACCCTTAATTGCTTTGCTTAAGCTTAAAGATCAAGATTCAGATGTGCGAGAGCAAACAGCAAAATTGTTAGGTCAATTAGGTTCAGAAAAAGTCATAGAACCTTTAATTGTTTTGCTTAAAGACCAAGATTCAAATGTGCGAAAACAGGCTGTAAAATCTTTAGGTCAATTAGGTTCAGAAAAAGCTATAGAACCTTTAATTGCTTTGCTTAATGATAAAGATTGGAGTGTACGGATACGAATAGCAATATCCTTGGGGCAATTAGGTTCAGAAAAAGTCATAGAACCTTTAATTGTTTTGCTTAAAGACCAAGATTCAAATGTGCGAAAACAGGCTGTAAAATCTTTAGGTCAATTAGGTTCAGAAAAAGCTATAGAAGTTTTAATTGCCTTACTCAAAGATCAAAATTCATATGTGCGAGAGCAAACAGCAAAATCGTTAGGTCAATTAGGTTCAGAAAAAGCCATAAAACCTTTAATTGCTTTGCTTAAAGATCAAGATTCAGATGTGCGATGGAGAGCAGCTATATCGTTAGATCAATTAGCTTCAGAAAAAGCCATAAAATCTTTAATTGCTTTGCTTAAAGATCAAGATTCAGATGTACGAAAGCAAGCAGCAAAATCGTTAGGTCAAATTAGTTCAGAAAAAATAATAGAACCCTTAATTACTTTGCTTAATGACCAAGATTCAGATGTACGAAAGCAAGCAGCAAAATCGTTAGGTCAAATTAGTTCAGAAAAAATAATAGAACCCTTAATTACTTTGCTTAATGACCAAGATTCAGATATAAGAAAGCAAGCAGCAAAATTGTTAGGTCAATTAGGTTCAGAAAAGGCCATAAAACCTTTAACTGCTTTGCTTAAAGACCAAGATTCAGATGTGCAAGGGCAAATAGTAAAATCGTTAGAGGAATTAGTAGGAAGCGAAAAAGTAGCAAAACTATCAATCGATTTATTGAAAAGTAAAAAATGGTTTATTCGTAAAAATGCAATAGAAGCACTAGGTAAATTAGGTAACGATATAGCCATTAAACCATTAATTGTTTTGCTTAAAGATCATGATAGCAGTCTTGGTCAAATTGTGGCAGTGGAAAAAACATTAATTCAGTTAGGAGGTCCGTCAATAGTGAAAGCTTCAATTGGTTTGTTAAATGAACAAAATTTTCATGTTCGTAAGAGTGCTATAAACATACTAACGAAACTAGAGGCTCGTATAGCAATAGAACCATTAATTAATTTACTTCAAGATGAAAATTCTGATATTCGTAACAGTGTGATAATGGCATTAAAAACGTTGGGCGTTAATATGGCGATAAATCCATTAATAACTTTATTTGAAGATGAATCTCAAGATTTATTGCTTCGTTGGAATGCTGTGAAAACACTAATCCAATCTGGACATGGTGAAAAAATTAAAATGGATTCATTTAATATTATTTTAAAGAGACTTAATCAGTTTTCCCATTCCACTCCTATTGGGGTTGGAAAAAGTGAAGCTAAAACAATATCTGCCAAAGGTAGTGATCTAAGACAAGAAATGAATGTCATAGTAAAAGAAGTATTGTCCGTACAATCTTATATCAGAAATACTACAGACCAGATAATAAAAAAGTTTAAAAATGGTGAAGTCTTTTCATACACTCAGAATAATGAGTCATTTGAAGAATTGAAAAAAGATATTTTTCGTACAACAGATGCTAAAAAAAGACGAAACATAATAGAAAAATTAGGTAATTTTCCTTCAAAACAAAGTTTTCAATTGTTAGTTGATATTAGTAAAAAACACTACTATAATTCTGTAAAAATACAAATTCTTAAATCACTTGGACAAATTGGTCATGTTCAGCCAGAGCAATGTATTCAACTATTAGTTAATTTACTAAATGATGGTGATGTTAAAGTCAAAATTCAATCTATTGAGTCTTTTGGACAAATTGGACAAACTATCCAAGCAGATAACATTTTGTCTATAATTTTACCATTGTATGCTAATGATGACTTCAAAATCCGTGAAGCAGTAGTTACAGCATTAGGAGATATTGCTGCTCATGTATCCAAAGAAAACAGCGAAAAATTGTTAAAATCTTTGGTAAACATCACTAATAACAAACAAGAAGTCTTCATTGTTCGCATCAAAGCCTTAGAAAACTTAGGCAAACTGGGCACAGAAGCCGCTGCCCGCAACATAATCCAAATCGCCACCCAAGAACAAGGCGAATACCGGGATTCCTACGTCTTCACGGCCTACCAAGCCCTCCAAGATACCAAAACCCCAACCGCCCTAAAATTCCTCCAGCAAGAACTAGCCAAATTAACCCAACAAAAACAACAATGGCGTAATCAACGCGACCAAGAACGCGACTTTGCCCTCCAACCCGGCTCAACGGATTGCAAAGGCCCCTCGCAACTTGACAACGACAAACGCTGGCAATACGGCTACTGGGAAACCGAACTCGGCTACGCCATTGCCCAACACGATCCGGCCAACTTAGGCATCGAAATGCTCAAACACCCCCTAGCCAACGTCAGACAAGGGGCATGGTTCGGCATTGCCAAAATAGGCGTACCCACAATTAAAATCCTCAAGAAAATCAACCAGCAACGTGACCAAAGCACTCAACCCCACTTCCGTCACGCTGCCTTCCGCGCCCTCGACAAATCCCTAATCACCATTGAAGTCTACGGCACTGAAGCAGATGTCCGAGCCTTAAAAAATTGGCTCCCCCAAGTAACCGATAGAGCCGTAAGGGATAGGATAGAATTTACTTTGGCAGAGTTGGAATACCGCCTCGAACAAGAATAGGTTTCCAAATACTTCCAAATCTGAAGGTTTGGACTCCAAGGGAGCCAGAAAACTTTAATCCTTTATGCATTTTAGCAATTTTCCCATTTGTTCTTGGGTTATTTCCCCTTCTTGTACCATCAATTTGATTGCACTTGTCATTTTGGCGGTATTTTTTACTTGGCCTTCAGCTTGGCCTTCGGATCGGCCTTTGGCTAGACCTTCAGCCAGCCCCGAGGCGTGACCCAATTGGATATCTCTTTCCCGAAAATTAATTTGTTCTTTCATAAGCATAAGTAAAGTTGATTTGTTGAACACTTCCTTACTATAGGATTTTTTCCACAAATATTCAACAGTGGTTCGCAAACTTTCCATTTGAGCGGTGGTGAGAGTATCAATCATCTGGGTCAATTCCTTTTCATGCTCATCAATTTGCTCTTGAAGCGAAACCATAAAGCGAGTTGTTGTAGAGGCAGCGTCGATGCTTCTCAATTCCGACTCAACTACAAACGGGAGCAAAAAGGGCAAATTGCGGTTGATGATCGTTTCAATCGTCATTAGGCTCAGGTGATAGGCTTTGTATTTCAATTTACCAGAATGCCTTGGATCGGAAGTTGGCAAATGGACTTGTCTCTCTTCGATAATTTCCTTACTTTCCGGAGAACCTCGGAGATAGAAAACATTACAAAGAACAATTTTCCCTTGGTAGTCTTCGTCCATTTCTATCAACTGTCGATATTCCAATTTTCTCTTATCCATTTGTTCATCTGATTTGTATTCGCTTTCAAATTCCAAATGAATGATAACCTCACAGCCATTTTTATCCTTAGCTTCAAAAATGACATCGGCAATCCGTTTGATAAAAATAAACTCTTTTCCAATGAGAGCCCGAGTATTTTTCGCTTCAACTTGGTATTCATCTAGGATGAATTGGAGCAATTGTGGAAAATCCCTTGAGAGAATTTTCGCTATCGAATCAAAACTTCTGATTTCGCGGCCTTCATTTTCTTCGAGTTGTTTGAGTGATTGAGGCAAATCAAGGGTTCGTGGTTCTCGTTTGATACGCTTCGCTAACAATTGTAGAACTTTAGAAAACTGCTCCCGGTTTTCAATCAGTCGTCTTTTGACAATGCCTTGCTCATTTTCAGACAACTTTGATTCCGTTAGCAATTGGCCCAAATCAATAACGACCGGTGGCTCAACTAAATTCCCTTGCTTGGTAGGGGACTTCGGTGTTTTTTTCATATTACAAATGACAAAAGGTATTTATGTATGTTTTCAGGGGTAAATAGTGTCCATCCAGAAACGCCGATAAAAATCCCAAAGCTGAAGCTTTGGACTCCAAATAATGGGCATCTTGGAATCCAAAGCTTTAGCTTTGGAAGTGTTTCCGGATGAACACTAAATAGAAGGAAAGATATAAACGATCCCAGTGCTTTCAAGCCAAAATGTGAAAAAATTATTGCTTATACTTGACAAAATTGACAAGATTATTTTACGGATGTATAATTTATAAAAGTATGGTTAAGGTACGAAAACTATGTATATATAGTGTCCATCCAGAAACACCAAAAATACTTCCAAATCTGAAGGTTTGGACTCCAAGGGCACCAGAAAATACTTCCAAATCTGAAGGTTTGGACTCCAAGGGAGCCAGAAAATATTATGGAAAAAATTGTTAGAAAGTTAAAAATTCAAGATGAAAAAAGTGATTTTTTATACTGGCAATCTCAATCTCCCCAAAAACGAATTGAGGTTTTGGAACAAACAGAATATATAACTTGGAAATATGATACTCAACCAAGATTTCAGAGAGTTTATCGAATTATTAAATTCTAATCAGCTACGAAATGAGTGTATCCGTCTCATTTCAGCGCGTAAGGCAACCAAAGGCAAAAATTTATGCGTGAAGAATATGATTTTTCAAATGCGAAAAGAGCTAAGGATGTACCTCATCTATCAAAATTGCAAGCCGAAGCTAAAGATAAAACTTGTGTCATTATTATGCTGGACAATGAAGTTCTTCAAAGCTATCAAGAACAAGCCGAGGCTAAAGGACTGGAATATAAAACACTTATTAATAACACTCTGATGGAATCAGTGGCTTATTGAACAATTGAGGATGCACCATTTTAGATTCAGTACTTCCGTCACGCCGCCTTCCGCGCCCTCGACAAATCCCTAATCACCATTGAAGTCTACGGCACTGAACCAGATGTCCGAGCCTTAAAAAATTGGCTCCCCCAAGTAACCGATAAGTACTGAAGCATAAGTTTTAGTATTTTTTGGAATCCAAACCTTTAGATTTGGACGTGACCAAATTACCGACAGCCAAATCTGAAGGTTTGGACTCCATAATATCCGATTATTTGTGCTTTAGTACTTAAAGCCGTAATAGATAGAATAGAATTTACTTTGACAGAGTTGGAATACCGCCTAGAACAAGAATAGGTTCCCACGCCGGCGCGTCAATGCCATTAAGCCGGGCGAACACATAGGTTCGCCCCTACAGCCCTTTAAATAGTAGGGGCAGACTTACGTGTCTGCCCTTAACTTAATAGCATTGACACCGGCGCGTGGGAACCAGAAAAGTTAAGCATTGGAGTCCAAACCTTTAGATTTGGAACTAAGCATTGGAGTCCAAACCTTTAGATTTGGAACTAAGCATTGGAGTCCAAACCTTTAGATTTGGAACTAAGCATTGGAGTCCAAACCTTTAGATTTGGATTTGGAACTAAGTATTGAGCAACTTGACTTCAACAATACAGCCATGTTCTTCTTGAGAGAGACGTATTTGGCTTCCGGCTTTTAATTCCACAGCTTGGTTAATAGAAACCCGATTACCATTGGGCGAGGTAAGAGAAGTTAATGTCTGATTGATCAATAACCATTTGTTCTGATGGAAAGCACAGTATGCTTGAGGGGTTTTATCGGTATCCGGGCCGGGAAAAACATTGTCAAATATATGCCATTTAAATAAGCTTTGTCCATTATAAACAACTAGTTGTCCATGTCGTAACCACTGTCCCGGTCGTTTTTGGGAATGAAGCATTAAAATGGGAAATGGAATTCTGACTGGCGTATGACAAAATTGGCAACGTATGTTTCTCAGTTTTGACGTTACTACAAACCAATGATGGGTACAATTTGGATTTGGGCAGGGGTAAAACATATTCCAAGTTTTAATCAACCCTCTTTCCCATTCATACGCACTTGGTCTCTCGTAAGGGGAGTGTAATCCAGTAATGAATGCCTTATAAAATAGTTTGGTGAGAATTGGACCAACTGCCGTCACTGGAATTTTGAGTTTTTCTTGGGGATGATTTGCGGTATTTTGGGGGTGTTCGATAAATAGGGCTTTTGCTCCCATACTCAGTTGTTCATCTTCTTCGGCGGAGCGAGTCGAGTTAATTTTTGGCCCTCGCAAAGGGTGGCGATTTAGCAAATATTCATAGATAAGCACAGCAAGCGCGTGTTGATCAGTACGAATACTAGCAAATTGTTTGCGAGGATTTTCCCCCGGTAGGGCGAGAGTGGCAAGCACTTCGGGAGCGATATAACCGGGGGTGCCCTCAACATCAGGGGGAAATACTTGTGGTACAACGAGGGAATCAATATCAAGAATGATTACTTGTCCATTTTCAGGATCGATTAAAACATTATTATCGGATAAATCCGAATGTGCTAAACCGGCGAAATGTAAGCGACTGATAGCGCGGGCTAGAATAATACAAATTTTATAGTAATTGAGCCAAGAGCCTTGTTCTTTTGTAGGTAAATAACTTCGTAGTTTCGGGCTAATAAACCAGCGACTTTTTTTTTCTTGGTACTGAAATTGTCCCGATGCAAAAAAAAAGTTGCTTGGATAAACCGGTGTTATCACGCCAAGTTTAGGTTTAATTATAATGCCGGTAGGCCAACAAAATAGGCTACTCCAGTAATCGGCATTAGTGCCGATAGTTGGATTAAATTCGTTGATAATTTTTTTCAGCCGCCGGAGCCGAGATGAATCAGTTTTACAAATGTCACCCTTATAAAAGCAGAGAGCTAACTCTTTATCCTTAGAAAAATAAACTTCTTTCATGGTACCCTCTGCCATCATTTCTTCGATATATTCAATAATACGTCCATTTTCTAATTGGGCTTTTTTTATCACTGAAACCAAAGTTACCACCTCATTCATCCAATATGTTCGCCAATCTATATAACCTATTGATTTAGTACAACGAATTGAGAAATAAACGAATTAAAAAATCATTTAAATAACAACAGTTTATCTATAATTCAATTCGTTTATTTATCCAAGAAGTTGTACTAACCTAAACTTTTGGCGAAGGTATTATCATCTCGACTTTATTATATACAATCGCTTTCCGTTCTGAACCGGGAATGGTGGGAAAACCGAAATGCGCCGGAAAAGATGCCGTTATTTCAAGATTAAAATAGCAATTAACGGCACAAAGTTGAAGAAAATAATTGTGATTTTGTAATAAGCCATAGCAGAATATATGGCTCCATGAAATTGCTCTGGTGTTATTTTAAAGAATTTGCTGTGAACTGAATAAGCGAATTTGTCAAATAACGGGATTAACAGAATTGAGACACTAAAAATGCCCACATTAATTATGAGGCACCAGAACAAAAAATCGTATGCTATTTCTAGGTTCATGAGAAAACTCCTGCCTAAAATGGATGGTGGGCAAAAAAAGACTTGCCTACAAAGAAAACCTAAAATGGATGGTGGGCAAAAAAAGACTTGCCCACCCTACAAAACATTTTTCTGGTTCCCACGCGCCGGCGTGGGAACCGATTCGGTTTGCTCCCGCGTCCCGTCTGGTTCCCACGCGCCGGCGTGGGAACCGATTCGGTTTGCTCCCGCGTCCCGTCTTTTGCGGACTTGCGGGCCGCTTTGCCGTCGCGTCGAGACTGCATTCCCACGCCGGCGCGTGGGAACGAGAAATTTATTTCAAGGTTAATTAACAAACACACATTTGCTTGCCGGAGTCCGCGTGTCCATATTACGACCACGATTAATATGGTCTTCAATTTCGGCGGTTTCACCGGCGGTGCGTCCATAGAGGAACGTTGTGAATGCAGCAGTTTCTAAGGCTTCTCCACTGATTTCACCATTGGCATAAGGTGTCCACAGCAACCGCAACAAAATTACCGCAATAACCGCATCAACATTAACACAATAAACTTTATTACTCACGCCAGTTTTGAACAGGGCTTGCACAAGTTCATGATAGAACTCTAGGAAGATGTTGTAAGAACCACGTTTTTTGAATAAGTCATTCACAAAGACTTCGCGTGGATCATAGTTAACATCTTTGTCTTTGAACACTGGATGGTTGACACAAGGAATCTTGGCATAAGACAAATTACCTTCGGCTTTAGCTTTGGTTTTATAAGCCTTATATTCCTTGGCATAATCCATTGCCATTGCCGCTAAGTCTAAACCATGTTTTTCCCGGCCCGGTTCATCTAAGCCACTGTCTTTAAAACGCTTGATAAGAAATTCTATCGCTTCAAAACCGTTACCGCCGTGAGCAAAACCGGTATGGGTCAAAAAGCCAACATAAGCTTTATTGAGTTGGACTCGCTCTGGTACTTCAGGCCCATCAGCACTTACAGCACCTTTTGCGCCTTGGGCGGATATGGTGCCGGGGCCATTAGTCACAATCAAACCTAATAAAACTGAGAATGCAAATAAGGCTTCTTGATCGGGGCGTTTACCTAATAGAGCTAAATAAGCCGTTTCCGTAAAACTCCAACTATTCATCAATTCGCTGTTACTCACGCCACAGAACTGTTTATCACTTTGACGGTTCGCCGCAACCGAGGCACCAATCATGGTGCTGAAAATGCGGAAGTGCCAAGGCATGTTTACCATCGTCGCAACTGACAAACGTTTTTGTACCAACTCTTTCCAACCCAGATGGCAAGTAATCGCAGCTAGAATGAGTTGCCCACTGACTTCACCTTTGCCACGTACCGCTAGTTCTTTGATAAAGTCAATGAATACCGATTTAGTGCCACGTTTTTCAATCGCATCAAGCATCATTTGCCCACATTCATCACTTTGGTTGGCAACTAAAATGCTTTTAGTTTCTTCGTCAGCCAAAACGGCATCAAGTTGATGGCTTATATCAAAAGCAGTATCTGCCGGATTTTCCAGTTTTGAGCCATGGAAAATTTTGAGGAGTCTTTTTACGGCTAGACGCGCAATCTTGGTTGTATTTGGTCCCAACACTGCAATTGCCGATGTAAGGACTGTATTGGGGCTATTACCGGCTTCACGACAAGCTTCGGCGGCGGCTAAAGCCGCACTATTATCTTGATTAACAATCGAATTAAGGAGAACATTGGCTAAGGCACGTCCGTTGTCATCCG
>Ga0233404_10000494_pt1 | contig 10847 bp, 4 predicted proteins | sample Na_oxic_2_MG_FD_179861 | JGI IMG/M metagenome (GOLD analysis project Ga0233404, IMG submission 179861) | Seawater microbial communities from Saanich Inlet, British Columbia, Canada - Na_oxic_2_MG | ecosystem: Environmental > Aquatic > Marine > Inlet | place: Canada: British Columbia | collected...
CAATTCACAAAATACCCTCCTCATATTCAGGCAGATTAATCAATTGAATAAATTTTTCCATGCTTGAGGCGGTTTGAAGATGAGGAATTTGAGTCGCATTCGTGACTCGCACATAACCCCCTTTTCTAGTGACTAATTGCCAGTCGTATCGGTTTAAATTTCTTTAGGAGTTTTTCTGGATGAGCCATTTCGCCGGCTTGGCGAGGTTTTGTCCCACCACTTATTTATGTTCCACCGATTTCATCGGTGGCTATTCACATTTAACCCCTTCGGGGTTTGTACATATTTGGAAATTTCTAACCCCGAAGGGGTGAAACGTAAATAGCCATAGGTGAAACCTATGGAACTTTGGGACTCAGAAAAATTGGCAACCTTTCTAAAATACAATCTTTGTAGTTATTGTTTGCCTAACTGTTTGCGTACCAAGCTTTGCCATTTAGAATAGTCAGCATCATCCGGTTGCAACTCAACGGCACGATTAAAATCAGCAAAGGATTCAGAATAATCTTCAAGTTCGTAGTGAGTCCGTCCACGCCAATAAAAATTCCAACTATTTTCAGGCTGTAATTCAATGGCACGAGTCAAATCAGCGAGAGCCTTTGGGTAATCTTGAGTAGCAAAATAAGTTGCACCTCGCCATAGATAGTTGTACTCATTTTCTGGTTGCAGTTCAATGGTACGAGTGAAATCAACAATTGCATCGGCATTATTTCCAAGAGTATTGTTGACTTTACCTCGCCAGAAATGGTTAATTGCATTATCAGGTTGCAACTCAATAGCACGATTAAAATCAGCAAGGGATTCAGAATAATCTTCAAGTTCGTAGTAAGTCAGTCCCCGCCAATAAAAATTCAAACTATTTGCTGGTTGTAATTCAATAGCACGAGTCAAATCAGCGAGAGCCTTTGTGTAATCTTGAGTAGCAAAATAAGTGGTACCTCGCCAGTGATAATGGAGCCAATTGTTAGGCTGTAATTCAATGGCACGAGTCAAATCATCAAGCGCGTCGGTGTTATTTCCAAGAGTATAATTGATTTTGCCACGCCAGAAATGGTTATCAGCATTATCGGGTTGCAACTCAATAGCATGACTGAAATCATCAAGCGCGTTGGTGTTATTTCCAAGATTGTAGTTAGCTTGTCCACACCAGAAATAATTGTTCCTCATTTCTAATGGATGATTAATTTCTTGCATGATAACAAGAGACTGCATGAAGTATTCAAGTGCTTGTTTATGTTGCCCAAATGCACGATATACGCCACCAAAATTCTGCAAAACCATACCTTCTCCATAGCGATTACCAACTTCTCGCATAATGAGCAACGCTTGTTCAAGAAATTCAAAGGCTTTTTCATTTTGATTCAGTCTTTGATACATGAGCGAACCCAAATTTTGCAAAACGGTTGCTTCCCCATCACGATTACCCACTTCTTGCAAAATGGGCAAAGCTTGATTCAAAAATTCAAGGGCCTTTTCGTTTTGGCTTAGGGCTTGATATGTCCCACCAATATTTTGCAAAACGGTTGCTTCCCCATTGCGATTACCCACTTCTTGAAAAATGGACAAAGCTTGATTTAAAAATTCAAGGGCCTTTTCGTTTTGGCTTAGGGCTTGATATACCATACCGATATTTTGCAAAACGGTTGCTTCCACATTGCGATTACCCACATCTTGAAAAATGGGCAAAGCTTGTTTCAAAAATTCAAGGGCCTTTTCGTTTTGGCTTAGAGTTTGATATACTCCACCGATATTTTGCAAAACGGTTGCTTCACCATCACGTTCTCCAATTTCTTGCTTGATTGCTAGGGATTCATTTAAAAATTTGAGTGCTGGTTCATATTGGCTCGTTGCATAATAAATCATTCCAATCTGATTTAATAATTCAGCCTCGCTATCTTTTAATTCATTTTGGCGACTAATTACTAAGGCTTGTTCAAAGTAAGCAAGAGCAACACTAGGTTTTCCACGATAACCATACCAATTACCAAGTACAAGAATAAATCCAACTATTGTTTCCGGTTGTTCTTCAATAAGTCGCGCCGCAGCCAAACCCATCCACAGCCAATTAAAACCCCTTTCACCAATTTCTGGACGATTAATAACATACCCTGCTGTGTTAGACGAAAACTGACTAGCCATCGTCAATTGTTGTTTAGTCAATTCATCCAACTCATCAATAGCTGGTAAAGCCGTCGCTTCAGGTTGCGCCAAGGTTTCCAAATTACCTAATTTACTACTGAGTTGCTGGAATAATTCATCGCCAACATAATAAAGGTGAGGAAAATCGGGTTTTAAGTTGGCCCATTCTTGCGGCGGGTGTTGAAAACCTTTCTTTGCAAAATCAATCACATAATCCATGTAACGCTGTTTAGCCATGTCCCATTCCTGACTACGCTTCAACAAAGCCCGAGAATAAGCCCGTAATAGCGGATGTTGGCCCCAGCGTTCCTCCTCCTCACGCCTAATTAACAAAGAACGCCCCTGAAGAACATCTAAAAAATCAGAGGCTTGTTCTAAATCATCTTGCCACAGTGCCGCTGCTGCCTCAGTACTAAAATCGGCTTCCAATGGCCCAAACGCACCTAATAACCGGAGCCGCTGTTGATAATCGGCTCCCATTTTATTCTTAATGTCGTCATAACTAAATCGAAACGCGATTTCAACTTCGTTTTGACGATCATGTTGATCCAATTGCGGTAAATCTCCAAACCCTTGACCTTTTTCCACTCGCTGCAATAAATCTTGAATGGCTTTTTGGTGGCGATGTTTGTCCCGCGCTTGAATATCACCACCGGCAATCGTTAAGGCTTGAGCATGGTAGCCTAATCCGTGCGCCAGTAGTTTGAGTTGTTCATCTGCCATAAGCGGTAAAAACTTTTGCAATAGCGCAAGGGCATCTTCAGGATTTAACACCTTTAACAGCATTTCCCCAGTCAACCTTTTTGCGATACGCTCATCCCGGGTAGTCACCAATAAAACCGTTTCTGCTGGTAACGCCTCACGCAATGGCTGAATCGCGTCCAAATCCCAAACATCATCCAAAACCACCAACATTGGGCCATGTTTACTCAACAATTCCTTAACCGCTGCCGGCTCAAATTGCAATTTTTGCCACTGTTCATCTTGTTGCAAACGGTGTAAATCGCCGCCATACGCCCAACTTGCCCAATAATTCAAAATCGCTTGGCATTGTTCCGACCGAAATTCATAACCGATTTCAGTCCACAACTGGCCCCCGGCGTATTTGTCACCATATTCATGGATAAACATCGAAGCCACCGTACTTTTGCCCAACCCCGGCATTCCCACCACTGCCACCACTGGCTGCGCGTCATGGTTCAAACGTTCCCAAAGTTCAGATAGTTCTTGCTTTCGCCCCACCGCTTCCCCTTGGCGATTGAGCCGATCACGATCAGTAGGGCGTTCCCATTGGCGTTGAATTGGGACACTTGTAACTTTAATGGCGGAGCGGCCCTCAATAGAAATATGGCTTGCCGTCACTGACATTATGGGTTGCTGGCTCATTGCAAAATTGCCCCAATCCAATTTAACCGAGGGTTCTGATTTGGTTTTTTCGGGTTCAATAGGTGGAGATTTTGGTTTCCATAGTCGGCTAAACAAAGTAAAAAAACCAAATACGCCAACGCCAGACAAAGTAAAAATGGTAGCCCAAAACTGGAAATCTTTGCTGGAAATGACAAAATCTCTAGTCTCAGTATACCAATTGTAAATACTTGTTAATGTTATGGATTTAGTGTAAATGATGGCAACAATTAAAGTAATTAATAGTAAACCCCATAAAATGGTTCTACTATTTGGTTTTTGATTCATTGATAAAATCCCAGTTGTAGAGGAAATTTGAGTTAAGTAAATTTACCATTAATACAATGGTTATTACAATATGTTCGCCAATCATATATTATATAACCTATTTATTTAGTACAACGAATTAAGAAATGAACGAATTTAAACCCCCACGTAACAACAATTTACCCATAATTTAATTTGGTGAGAAAGATATTCGTTGTACTAAACTTTTGGCGAAGGTATCATTGAGAAATCCGGTTTTTTTAAAAATCGGATTTCTTTTGTCAAAAACTTGGTTTGCGTATGGGGTGTTAAATCTGTCATAATTTTGCCAATTTTTCACCCCAAATAGTTCCATAGGTTTCACCTATGGCTATTTACGTTTTTCCACCCAGTTGGGGGTTATGAACTTGCATTGATGTGCCAACCCCGAAGGGGTTAAATGTGAATAGCCACCGATGAAATCGGTGGAACATAAATCGGGGTTCCAAATTATCGGTCATTTTTTGACAGATTTAACACCCCAGTTTGCGTATATTATTCTTCGCCGTGTCTCTTAAGCAACAAAAGGAAGTAAATATGAGTGCAGGTATATTTTCAAATATCGGAACATCGTATATTAAGGCTGGGAAAAATACATTTTATTTCACCAAGCGTGCCCCATTTCTGCTGAAACCATTTGCGTTGGTATTCGCACTATTCTATTCAGTTATTTTGTTGATTATTGGTCTTTTTTTCTATTCTCTAATTATCTTAGATTGGTTAGGCAACCTTACTGATACATTAAGAAAAGGTTTGCTTAATGCAATGGATAGACAACGCTGGAAAATAACTAATGGCATTCTGTCATTTATCTTCAGTCCAATAATTATTGTTCTCTTGTCACCGTTGCTTTTGCTTTCGGTATTCATCCCAAAGCTATCAAGTAATCCAGCCGCAGATTTTGTGGTAAATGAAATCTCCGATATTTTTAGTGGAGCTGGTGCCTTTAAACGAATTAATAAGATTATATGGGGTGCCGCAAAAAGGCTATTTAGATATGTAGGAAATGCCAACCTTATACTTATGCCAATCTTAGCAATCATAGCGATTTTGTATTCAATTGTCCTGATAGCAGTTGGATCAATATTTGCCATTTTGATACCTCTTGATTGGATAAGTTATTTGATTGAATCAATACGACAAGGAATTGTTAGTTTTACAAATAATCAGCAGCAAAAAATACGATATAGTGGTAGCTCATTTCTCATTGCTCCAGTCTTATTAGCTATTTTAGCACCAATATTTCTTTTGCTCTTGATTATTCCAAAGTTTACAACACAGCTAGATGCTGAGGTGTAGCAAGCATCGCTTTGGATTAAATGTGGAATTGTAGGGTGGGTTTCGCTATTTCTCGTTCCCAACCTCAAGGTTGGGAATGCCTGCCCCTTTGCTATGCAAAGTACAACTCGTATGATGCAGAGCATCAAAACCGGCATTCCCAAATAGAATTTGGGAACGAGGAAAGGAAATTCATACCTCATTGAGATGCCTGTCTTATCGTTCTAGCTCTGATTGATAATTTTCCAAGGTTTTATCTGAGCATGATAAAGGATGTACTTGAAGAAGTTTTTTCCAGTTTTGGATGTTTTAATCATCAATAAGAATTTGTGGTTTTGGCAGAAAGGCGGTAAAAAGATTGGCAATTTTGAACTCTTGAGCACTTTGTTGCGCGTAATCGGCACCACCACTACTCCAACAATACAGAACCGCACCTTCTTTTTTAAGGTTTTTCAGATTAGTACGAGCGCTTTATTGCACTAGTCAGCATTTTTTTCTTAGTCTATCGTTTTTCAGAAAAATAATTTCGCATTTTTTATACTTTTTTAAAAAAGGAGCAAACTTATGTCTGCATTCACTCTTGAAGCACGTTCAAGAGATGGCTTTGAGACACGTTCGGTGCCGGCTAAAATCCCCCAAAATCAACAATCAGAAGAGCCTGAAGAGCCCTTCGAGCCCGAAGAATTTACGATTGGTTGGCGTTATGTCACGAAAAAATTGCCATCTGGCGAAGAAACTTACGATCAAATTCCTCTGACAGCTGAGGATTTGTTGGATCCACAATGGGGAGATCAAGTTGTGCAAAACTCGGAACATCAAGATTATAACGCCGAGATTTATATTAAGCTTAAAAACCACTACAAAAATGATCCAACTGTCAGGGTTTTCAGTGATCTCAAAATGATGTGGGGTATTGAGGGATTAAAAGAGCCAGCCCCCGACATTGCGGTGATACCCAACCTCAAGAATAAAAAGGCGTGAATTAGAAGCAGAAAAATAGTGACGCTTTACGGTTTATTTATTTATCCCCCGATTTTTAGGCGACAGCTTAGAAATCCGATTTTTGCCAAAAATCGGATTTCTTTAATACCAGAGTACAATTTTTTCTATTTGGAGGCGACAACTAGAAATCCGATTTTTGAAAAAATCGGATTTCTTTAATACCAGAGTATAATTTTTTCTGCCGATTTGGAGGCGACAGCTAGAAATCCGATTTTTGGCAAAAATCGGATTTCTTTAATACCATCAAGAGTACAAAAATCGGGTGAACTTTGAAACAATGAACACAACTACTTTTCCACAATCAAGTTCTGAGATACGTCTCAGTTTTTTCCGTTCTTTGCGAGGTAAACTTGTTTTAGTGTTTCTCGCTACCTCACTTATCCCGCTTATTATTGTGGGAACATTGGCTTACACACAGGCCCAAAATGCTTTGCGAGCTGAAGTTATTAATAAGTTAGTTGCGGTGCGTGATATTAAGGCTAAACAGATTACCAACTATTTCAATGAACGTTTAGCTGACATAAAAATCCTGTCTAATAATCCAACCGTTATTAATGCTGTGAGTGCTTTTGACGAAGACGAAGTATTCCATGCTCCAAAGACTGGTTTGAATATGGACGCTGTAAAAAACCAATACCGTTCTTTGTACTTGGGTAAGCCAAACTTACTAGATGCAAATGACGGTAGTGTTTATAGTGCTACCCATGCGAGGTATCACCAAATGTTCAAAGAGTACCGGGATGCCTATCACTACTATGATATTTTTCTGGTAGAACCACACTCCGGGGTTATCATCTACAGCGTTGCAAAAGAGGATGATTTTGCTACTTCTTTGCTCAATGGGCCTTATGCTGATATAAATATTGGCCATGTTTTCCGGGAAATGTTGACTGCCACGGATCGCAATTTTACCAAATTGGAAGATTTTATTTACTATAAGCCTTCTAAAGAAGCCGCTGCATTTGTGGCATCACCCATTTTTAACAAAGCCAAATTAGTCGGGGTACTGATTTTTCAACTATCAACAACGGCGATTGATGCCATTATGCAAGAACACACTGGCTTGGGTACAACTGGTGAAACTCTTCTGGTAAGTTCCGATGATTTTTTACTGCGCTCAAATTCACGCTTTGTTGAGCAACATACTGTTTTTAAAGAGAAACTTGATAATGAGGCAACGAACAAAGCAGCATCTGGGCAAACCGGTATAAAGACAATTAATTATCTTGGCAAATCAACCATAGTTGCTTATACACCTCTTAAAATTTCTGGCATTCGCTGGTCATTAATTGCCAATATTGATAAAGTCGAAGCCGAAGCTGCCGCCCGCCAAATGCTAATTTGGATGTTTGGCATTATTTGTATTGGAGTTGTCCTAATTATAATTGTGGCTCTATTCTTTAGTAATACTTTAGCGAAACCAATACAGACGATAACTAATATTGCTCGTCAGTTAGCAAGCGGCAATCTAAACGTAACTGTTGAGACGGAAAACCGGGATGATGAAATTGCCCTTATGAATGATGCCTTTCAACAGATGATTACTAATTTACAAAATGTAATTGATGATATTGCCACCGTGTCTCAAGGGTTAATTCTGGGAGAATTGCGCGTCACATTACAAGCGAAATATCAAAGCGATTTTGCCCAAATCAAAAATGCTTTAGAAATGGGTTTGGATAATCTACAATTGGTAGTTGAAGATATCGTCCAAATCTCCCAAGAATTGGTGGAAGGCAAACAACAAGTTATTGCCAAAGCCGAATATAGTGGCGATTTCCTGCCAATCAAAGAAAGTTTGGAAACCGCCTCCGCAAAATTGGTGGAAATCACCGCTCAAAATCAAGTTCAAGATTGGCTAAAAACCGGGCAAACGCAATTAAATAACCGGATGAGTGGCGAGCAAGAGATGACAGAGTTAGCCAAGAATATTATTACTTTTCTGGCTACTTATTTAGAAATGCCAGTTGGTATGTTATACCGGCTCGAAAAAGCCACAGATGTTGAAAAAGATAGCTTAAAGTTGGTAGCCAGTTATGCTTATACCCATCGCAAAGGAATAGGTAATGAATTTGTGGTGGGCGAAGGACTTGTTGGGCAAGCCGCTTTGGAACAAAAAGAAATACTTATCACCAAAGTACCGACTGATTATTATGTTCAGATTCATTCCGGATTGGGGCAAGCATTACCTAACACCGTTATCGTCCAACCATTTATGTACGAAAATACGCTGAAGGGAGTGATTGAACTAGCATCTTTCAAAACGATTACCGATACGCAACGTGAATTTCTAACTCAAGTCATGCCAAATATTGGGATTGCGGTTAATACTGCCGAATCACGTTCTCGTATGCAAACTCTGTTACAACAGAGCCAAGCTCAGGCGGAAGAATTACAAAACCAATCCGAAGAATTACAAACTCAACAAGAAGAATTGCGTAACACTAACAATGAACTTGAAAAACGTACTGGAGATTTGGAACAGCAAAAACGAGATATCCGTGACAAAAACCTCGCCTTAGAAAAAAACCAAGCTGAAATGGCAAAGGCTAAAACGGCTATTGAGACAAAAGCGCAAGAATTGGAATTGGCAAGTAAGTACAAATCCGAATTTCTAGCCAATATGTCGCATGAACTTCGTACCCCCTTAAATAGTTTGTTAATTCTTGCCCAACTGTTAGTTGAGAATAAAACCGGCAACTTAAGCGACAAGCAAGTGGAATATGCCCGGACTATAAATAGTGCCGGTTCCGATTTACTAACACTCATCAATGAAATTTTGGATTTATCCAAAGTCGAAGCCGGCAAAGTTGAAGTTCATACTGAAGAAGTAGCATTGGGTGATTTAGTAGCCATTGTCGATCAAAAATTTCGCCATATTGCCCAAGACAAAAAACTGGATTTCCAAATTACAGTTGCTGATGATTTACCCAAAGTTATCAATACGGATAGGCAACGCCTCAACCAAATCATCAATAATCTATTATCCAATGCCTTTAAATTTACCACAGTGGGAGAAGTTCGTTTTACTCTGCAATATCCGGATAACAAAGATGATGTAACTGAGATGAAATTTGATCCGGCTCAAACGATTGCAATCAGTATCAGCGACACCGGCATTGGCATACCTCAAGATAAGAAAATGGTAATATTTGAAGCCTTTCAACAAGTTGATGGCACTACTAGCCGCCGCTACGGTGGTACCGGGCTAGGTTTATCTATCTCTCGTCAACTAGCCCGACTATTAGGAGGTGAACTAAAACTATCCAGTGAAGAAGGCAAAGGTAGCACATTTACATTTTACTTGCCGGAAAATTTACCGGTTAAAACGTCGTTGCCTCAAACTAGCAAAGTTGAGCCACCAGCAGTAATTCCTCAAACCATTGAACCAGCGGTTAAAACGTCAATTTCTCAAACTAGCAAAGTCAAGCCGGTAACTAATAGTATTGCGGATGATCGAGAGAATTTAACCACCAATGACAAATCACTATTAATCATTGAGGATGACCGTAAATTCTCCGAAATTTTGCTGAAACTGGCACGGGAAAAAGGTTTTAAGTGCATGATCGCCGAAGATGGTGAAACCGGTTTACAATCAGCTAAGGAATATCGCCCGAGTGCCATTATTCTTGACATTGGTTTACCAAACATAGACGGCTGGACAGTTATGGAAAGGCTGAAAGACAACCCTAACACGCGGCATATTCCCGTACATTTTATGTCTGCCTCCGATCAGGAAAAAACCGCGAAAACCATGGGGGCTATTGGCTATTTGCTAAAACCAGTTGATATGACTGAACTCAGTGAAGCCTTTAAAAAGATAGAGGGGTTTATCGCCAAAACGGTAAAAAATCTGCTGGTGTTAGCCGATAATGAACAACGTCAACAAGAAATTCTACAACTCGTTGCCAATGAGAATATCCAAACCACAATAGTATCTACTGTAAACCGTGTCACTCAAGAGTTACAAATAACGTCGTTTGATTGCATGATTATTGATGTGGATATTGGACAACAACCGGAGCTTAAAGTCTTTGAACAATTGCAAGCCGAAAATGATTTCTCGCAAACTCCAATCATTCTCTATGCCAACAGAAAGCTAACCCCAGAAGAAGAAAAGGTATTGCAACAATGCTCCGCCAACCTCACTGTAAAAACGGTGCAATCGCCGGAACGTTTATTAGATGAAGCCACTTTGTTTCTCCATCAAGTAGAAACTCGCCTACCAAGTGACAAACAACAAATGCTCAAAATTGTGCATAATAAAGAAGCCATTTTCGCCAATAAAAAGGTGCTGATTGTTGATGACGATATGCGTAATAGCTTTGCTTTAACAACACTGCTTGAAGGAAAAGAAATGGTAGTCACTGTCGCCGAAACTGGCACCGAGGCTCTTGAAAAGTTAGAACAACATCAAGATGTTGCCATTATTTTAATGGATATTATGATGCCGGAGATGGATGGCTATGAAGCGATTCGAGAAATTAAAAAACAACCTCAATATCAAAAATTGCCGATTATCGCCCTGACGGCTAAGGCAATGAAAGGTGACAAAGCTAAGTGTATTGAAGCGGGAGCCAGCGATTATTTAGCAAAACCGGTAGACACCGAAAAACTAATTTCTCTGATGCGGGTGTGGTTGTATCGGTAGAAGGGCATTCTAACTTCCAAATCTAAAGGTTTGGACTCCAAAGCGTTAAAAGTCCAAATCTAAAGGT
>Ga0233404_10000495_pt1 | contig 10844 bp, 5 predicted proteins | sample Na_oxic_2_MG_FD_179861 | JGI IMG/M metagenome (GOLD analysis project Ga0233404, IMG submission 179861) | Seawater microbial communities from Saanich Inlet, British Columbia, Canada - Na_oxic_2_MG | ecosystem: Environmental > Aquatic > Marine > Inlet | place: Canada: British Columbia | collected...
CACCACAAGCTATTCGAGATTTCTGTGATCGGATTGGTATCACGAAAAACGATACCCATATTGAAATGGGGGTATTAGAAAATTCGATTCGTAGTGATTTGGATCCAAAAACCCCTAGAGTGATGGCGGTATTAAAACCCTTACGAGTAGTAATTGAAAATTACTCAGAAACGTCAGTTGAACAATTAGAGGCGCCAATTCATCCTAATGATGCGAGTCAGGGAACTCGGCAAGTGCCTTTTTCCCGGGTATTATATATTGAGCAAGATGATTTTCTTGAAGCACCGCCGAAGAAATTCTTTCGTTTAGCTCCGGGGCGTGAGGTGAGATTACGTTATGCTTATTTTATTACTTGTCAAACCGTGATCAAAGATGATAGTGGTGAGATTGTCGAATTACGCTGTACTTATGATCCGGCAACACGAGGCGGTTCCACACCACCCGATGGGCGTAAAGTCAAGGGTACTTTACATTGGGTTTCTGAATCTCATACAATAACGGCTGAGGTTCGCCTCTATGATCGTTTATTTAATAAACCTAATCCCGGTGCTGGCAAAACTGATTTCAAAACGGCTCTCAATCCTAACTCCAAGGAAATTTTGACCAATTGTAAGGTTGAACCCAGTTTAGCCAACGCCAAAGCCGGTACACATTATCAATTTGAAAGACAAGGTTATTTTTGTGTTGACAACGTTGATAGTAAAGAAGGCGCATTGGTTTTTAATCGCATTGTCACCTTACGCGATTCTTGGGCTAAGATTGAAAAAGCGAATCGGGGTAAAAATAAATAAGGAATGTGCATAAACATAGTCTTATGCTCCTTTGAGGGGCTCGCATCAATAAGGAACGTGCATGAAATAACTTCGGCAACTAAACCTGACAGGTTTTGGAAACCTGTCAGTAGTTTTTTGTACCGAGCAAACCCGTAGTGTTCCTAAAGAAAGTCCAAAAGGGGTTCATTTTCAAATAACTAACTTCACAAAACCTGCCAGGTTTCCAAAACTTGGCAGGTTTGAACAAGAAATTATTTTGTCTTCACATCTAAAATGATTATCGTATTAATTGAGATATGGTGGGTTTCCGCGAAGCTTCTACCCACCCTACGCTCGCTATTGCTTGCAGATAACCTTAATGTCTAGCTCACTGTGGAGGAAACATGCCCGCATTATACACTTTAGAATCAAAAGGCTATCAATCAGACACCGTCTCGGTTCCCAATAAACCCAAAATCTCCGAAGCTGAGTATTGGGACAAATATTATCACTATCCGGAAATTGTTTATGAATGGAATAATGGTTACTTGGAGGAAAAGCCCGTGTCTGATCATGCGACTTATTTAAGCCATAACTGGTTTTCACATTTATTGAATCATTATTTGGAAACCAAACCGGTTGCCGAACTTACCGGGTTAGAAATCGGGTTTCGCTTATCTTTGCCACAAACCGTGGAAATTCGGCGGCCAGATTTAGGTGTAGTTCTAAATTCCAATCCAGTCAAACTGTTGCCAAATGATAAAAGTTATAAAGGCACATTTGACTTATGTATTGAAGCCATTTCCGATTCAAACCCGACAGATATAAAACGAGATACCATAGACAAAAAGGCAGCGTATGCCAAAGTTGGAGTGACTGAATATTACATTCTGGATGGACATGATCGCTACAATGAATTTTATCGTTTGGGAAAAGGTGGTATATATGTACCCATAAAACCGGTAAACGGAGAAATTATTCAATCAACGGTTTTGCCCGGTTTTCAATTTCGGATTGCAGATTTATTTAGTAAACCTTCAGCGAAGAACATGATTGACGATCTGGTTTATCAAAGTTTTGTGTTGCCCGACTATAGTAAAGCTAAACACCATGCTCAACAAGCCGAGCAACATGCTCAACAAGAAAAACAGGCTCGTCAACAGGCTGAGCAACAAGCTCAACAAGAAAAATGGGCTCGTCAACAAGCCGAGCAACAAGCTCAACAAGAAAAGCAGGCTCGTCAACGATTAGCTGACAAACTTCGCTCACTGGGAATTGATCCGGATAACATTTAAGGAAGTAAGGGTAACTGGTAGTGATATAAATCGGCTCAGATTTTTGAAACTGAAACAGAAGATGGTGGGTTTCGCTATCGCTCTACCCACTCTACGCTCGCTACGTTAAATGTAATGGGCTACTCGACAAACTTTATCTTCACGGTAAAATTCGTAGACTCCTAAAGATTTCAGATAAATAATTTGACACCTTTCAAAAGTAGTTGACAGTTGTTTCGTTCATTGCGCTTCACTGCTTTCCCGAAACTTACATTTGGCTTTGGTTTCGGGAAAGCAACGAAGTTCCATTCCCGAAACAATTGTTCACTATTTTTGTGGGAATATGAAGGGTGCCAATAAATAATTAATTTTTTGAACAAGATTAAAGGATTGACAGGATTGACAAGATTTATTGTAACTACTCAGTTCGTGTTTCATTTTAGTACAACGTTTCTTGGGAATGAACGGATTGGTGCAAAACTATAGCTCACCTTATATAGATTTGAAGAATAATAACTTCCAAAAACCTGTCAGGTTTATAATGTGAAATTATTTAGCAACGTCTATAGAACAAAGGCCCTCTACAAGCTCATAACGAGAGACACATCACACACCAATCCGTTTATTCCCCAGATCCGTTGTACTTAAGACCGGATATTACCAGAGTAGTTACCTCAACTATAAGGAGATGAAAAATTTTTTGCTCTATAATATAATAATGCTCGGATATTGAATATACATTTTTCATCAATTGATAATTAACAATTTAAAATTACAAAAGTGAAAATTAAATTTTCCAATTTAGGTTCGATTAAAGAAACCAAATTGGACTTACGCCCGTTGACAGTCATTATTGGCCCCAATAATTCTAATAAGACTTATGTTGCTTATTGTGTTTATGGGTTATGGACAAATGCGGTGTCAATGGTTACCGGAGCTCTAATTCATGATCTTATTGTTAAGAGAGAATCCATAAATACTATATCTATTAAAGTAAATGAGTTAATAGAGCTTTTTATTATTGAACATAACCGTAAAATATTGTTTTTTAAGGAAAGGTTAGAAAATTTTTTTCAGGACTACAATGGACTATTTTCTGAGACAAACTTCGATATTCCTCTTACTGAAAAACAAGTACAACAAGCCTTAGATTCTGTTATTCAAAAAAAGTCCTTAAGCTCACCCTTAGTAGGGAATAGTCTAGGAATTACGTTAAAAAATGATAACTTGTTATTTATTTATAATCTGGAGAAAATTTCTATACCAAATATAAAGGACAATAGAGAAGATGATGATGAAGCAAAAGTTGGTTCGCTAATTTTTGCTCTTATTGAACAACTTTTTTCGATACCATTTCTGTTGCCGGCTGAACGTAATGCATTTATTATTACCTATAGAATGCTTGCCAATCGGCGTTATAATTTGTTGAAAGAAAATCGGAGAAAACTACTTCTCAGGAACCATAATAATACAAGTGATATTAGCTACCCGGAACCTATAGAAAATTTTTTGGACTTTCTGACAAACGTTGAATTGAAAAAAAGTCTCCAAATAAATCCGGCCACGAAAAACGAATTTCAAAAACTTGCGGATGAGATTGAACATTTTATCCTTGATAAAAACAAGGTTTTCTATGAATCTACAGTATTGGAAGGTAAAGAAATAAAAGTCAAAGTCAACGAAAATCTAACGATTGACTTATACAATGCTTCATCTTCAGTTAAACAATTAACTCCTTTGTTACTATACCTTCGCTATCGTGCTAAAGAAAACGATTTATTGATTATAGATGAACCAGAGATGAACTTGCACCCGGAATCTCAGGCGAAACTGCTTGAAGTCTTTGGTATATTAGTTAACTTAGGTGTTAAGGTATTAATCACTACGCATAGTCCTTACTTTATGGAATACCTAAATAGTTTAGTGATTGGTAATATTAATCATCCTCAATCTCTCAAAAAACCGGCAAAAGAATTATATTTGAAAGATTCGAGAGCATTTGTTTCCTTGGATAAAGTAAGTGTTTATGAAATGAGGGATAACCAATTACATTCGCTTAAAGATGAAGAATACGGTATTAGATGGGATACTTTAAGTGATGTATCGCACGAACTTCAATCTAGGTACTTTCAAGTTTACGAAAAAGGTAAGAGTATTTAGTATGGCAAAGAGTAAAAAATCCGGCAAATCCGGCTATTTGAATAAAGCACAAAATAAAACCGGCAAGTTGGATTGGAATAACTTTAACTTTTTGGAAAATTTGTTAGTTTTTTTGTACCGAGCAAACCCGTAGTGTTCCTAAAGAAAGTGGCATTTAAAATAAAAACCCCAACCCTAATCCTCTTATGGATAAAATAATATAATAATTTCTTAATCATTTTTCAAATCAACATAAGTGCATACAAAAATGACACCCATTTTAACCACCACCACCAAAACAACGACTACAATCCCTTCATATCTGATTTATGAAACGATAAATAACAAACCTTTTTTTTATAAAGGATATGAAAAAATTATCTGCCAGCAAAAAATCGGAGAAGATATTATGGGAAGCAGTGGTTTACAAGCGATAATTATTTCAACGATTTTAAGGTTTTTATATAAAAATCTGTCGGAAGACGATTATGAAATCGTGACGAATGAAGCCGGGTTGCATCTTGGTACAAATGATAATCTTGCGGCAGATATTGGTATCTACGATATCAATGTTTTAACATCTGACGACATCACCGATAAATATTTAGAAATCGCACCAAAAATTGTTATTGAAGTTGATACGAAAGCAGACACGCAAAATTTTGATGATGCGATGGATTATTACTATCTTAAAACTGAAAAATTATTGGATTTTGGTGTTGAAAAGGTGATTTGGATTACTTCAAAAAGTAAAAAGATTATGGTTGCGACTAGTCATACAGATTGGAGAATACTTAGCTGGAAAAAAGACATTGAAATTATAGAAGATATTCAATTTTCAATGGCTCGTTTATTAAAACAGCGACACATTGTTATTGAATAGTTTCTAGTTGGGAACCGATTCGGAACGCGCCAGCGTGTGGGAACTAAAAAAATAACCGGCTATTTGACTAAAGCTAAAAAATAAGGGAAACTTTGATATTTGTTTCGTTCATTGCGCGAAGCGGATTTCCCGAAACTCTTATAAAAAATAAGGGAAACTTTGCACACCGTGTTAGATAAAAATTGACATAACTGGATTCACAATCAAAAACATTAACTCTATCTAAATAACCGTCAACTTTATATGCAAATAATAATCTTAGGAATGCATCGCTCCGGCACTTCGGTGGTGGCGCGACTATTAAATATGATGGGGGCTTACTTTGCGCCCGACGAAGTTATGATGCAACCGACAACTGCCAATCCCAAAGGTTATTGGGAACGCGAAGATATACGAGTTTTGAATGATGATATTTTCAACTCACTAGAAACATCATGGGATAACATCAATGATTTTGACGTATCTCTGCTCACTGATGAAGTGCAAAAAGAATTTGCGCCTCGTGTCCAGAAAATTATCTTTAACCTTGATGCCCATCGTCCGTGGATGGTTAAGGATCCGCGTTTGTGTTTGTTATTGCCAGTGTGGCGTTCTCTACTTGAAGTGCCCGTTTGCATTTATGTCTATCGTAATCCTATTCAAGTGGCACAATCGTTACAAACGCGGGAGGGCCTTTTGGCCGTTAATGAAGGTGCAACTCTCTATTCCACCCGGATGGCCGGGTATTTAACCAACGAGATTAAGTTTCCCATCATTTTAGGCATGGCACTGTGGGAAAAGTATACCTTAAACGCCCTAGCTAATTCTGAAGGCTTGCCCAGAATATTAGTTTCCTTCCACGATTTGATGAGTAATCCGGTTGATACTATCAAAACTTTGTATCAAAATTTGCTATCCTACGAAGTGCAGGGTTTGCGTTTACCATCTGATCGGGAAATACTTGCTTATATTGAGCCAAAATTTTTCCATGAACATGGGGATAATGAATTACAAAAAGCTTACATTAATACCCAACAATCCCATTTAGTTAAAGCTTTTCAAAAGGGCAACATACTTGAATTACACCCTCTCCCAAATTTATCTACTGGCGCAAGTGAGGTTTTAGAAGAATACCAAAACAAACTCTTAGCCGCAGATAAGATACTTGCTTGCCAGCAAGACATTGCCCGGCGTGATGCAGAAGTCGTTAAACGCGATGTAGAAATTGCAAAGCGTGATGAAGAAATCGCTAAACGCGATGCAGAAATCGCAAAGCGTGATGAAAAAATCGCTAAACGCGACGCGCAAATTGCAAACCACCAAGAACATATCGCTCATTTAGAGAAACATGTCGAAAATTTAACCCTTACTTTACAAGCCGAGACGCAAGAAAGAATTAAATATCAACAACAAGCCAGCAATTACCAATCTCAGTGGTTGGCTGCCGAACAACGAGCAACTAATTTTAAACAGGAGAACACCGAACTTAATAACAAACTCAAAAATAGCGTTGATACATCTCAAACCGAGCTTGCTGCTAAAGAACACGAGCTTGCTGCTAAAGAACATGAAATTTCTGAACAATCTCAACAAATTGCAACGCTGACAAGCCAACTTAAATACCAAGATCAGAATGTACACAAACTCACTCACTGGGTGTTTGCATTGGATGAAGATATAACGGCTGCCTTTAATTCTTTGACTTGGCGTTCGGGACGAATATTCAGCCGAATCGCTTTGGCATTAATGTTCAAGAAAGCTGGCATGACGGCAGAAGATCACATCAAAGAAATTACCGAAGCAGCCAGAGCATGGAAATTATCGGCTTTCCAAGCTGATGAACATGCTGTAGCCGGGTACCACACCATTACCAAAACGCCGGTGCCAATGTTGACAACCTTAAAAAGAGTGGCTCTGCAACATGACTCAAGAGATTATCAGCAATGGATTAAAAACTACGACACTCTGACTCCAAAAATGGTGAGCCAGATGCAACAGCAAATCCAGCAATGGAACTTCCAACCGTTGATTTCAATCGTTATGCCTACCTACAATACCGAGGATAAATGGCTACGGGCTGCGATTGAATCAGTTCAGCAACAAATTTATCCCAATTGGGAATTGTGCATTGCTGATGATGCTTCAACCCAACCACAAGTGCGTCGCATCTTGGAAGAATATGCCCACAACGATCAACGTATCAAACTGAAATTTAGAACCGAAAATGGCCATATCTCAGCCGCTTCAAATAGTGCCCTTGAAATAACGAGTGGTGAATTTGTGACATTTTTGGATCATGATGATATGTTGGCGCGACACGCGCTATTTTGGGTGGCACAAGCAATTATTGATTCTCCAGATACCATGCTGTGGTATTCCGATGAAGATAAAATCAATAGTAAAGGGGAACGCTGTGATCCGTATTTTAAACCGGCTTGGAATCCGGATTTGTTCTTATCGCACAACTTTATCACCCATCTTATTATCTATCGTACTGAATTCGTCAAACAAGTAGGTAGCTTCCGCGGTGGCTATGAGGGTGCCCAAGATTATGATTTGGCTTTACGAGTGATTGGACAAATTACCCCAGAGCAGATTCATCACATTCCACGAGTACTCTATCATTGGCGGGTAACTAGCGGTAGCACTGCACTTCACCTTACTGAAAAACCTTATGCTATAACTGCCGCCAAAAAGGCAATCAGCGAATACTTCGCCCAGCAAAGCATTAATGCCCATGTGATGGAATCTTCCCTGTTAGCCGGAGCCATACGTGTACAGTACCAATTACCAGCATCGCCGCCCTTAGTCACTCTGATAATCCCTACATATAATGCCGTCGATTTATTGCGCCGTTGTGTCGAGAGTGTTTTAAGTAATACTGATTATCCAAATTTTGAAATTCTGATTGTCAACAATAACAGTGATGATCCAATAACCTTGGCTTACTTACAAAAGTTGGAAGATAATGGACAAGCCCAGATTCTTGATTATCCGCATCCCTTTAATTATCCGGCTCTCAACAATACCGCAGTTCAGCACGCGCAAAGTGAATTAATTTGCTTACTTAACAATGATATAGAAGTTATTAGCCCCGGTTGGTTGACTGAAATGGTGAGCCATGCAGTTCGTCCCGGGATTGGGGCAGTTGGAGCAAGGCTCTGGTACCCCGATGATCGATTACAACACGGTGGCGTTATCGTTGGACTGGGTGGCATTGCCGGCCATTCTCACAAATACCTTCCCCGTCATCATGTTGGTTACTTTGGCAGAATTGCCCTGATTCAGAATTTGTCCGCTGTCACTGCCGCTTGTATGGTTTTGCGTAAAGAAACGTATTTAGCAGTAAATGGACTTGACGGTGAAAACCTTAGCGTTGCCTTCAACGATGTGGATTTTTGTTTACGAATAAAAGAATCCGGCTTGCGAATACTGTGGACACCTTATGCGGAGCTATACCATCACGAATCAGCCAGTCGCGGCGAGGAAAGTACCCCCGAAAAAATAGTGCGTTTTCAACAAGAATGTAGCTATATGAAAAGTCGCTGGGGAGAAAGCTTACTTAAAGATCCGGCTTACAGCCCCAATTTAACCTTAGACACCGAAGATTTTGCGTATGCGTGGCCTCCAAGAGTGTCGTCCATTGCGCCAAGTTGAGGTTGCCCTGTTACCTAAAAATCAATTAATATAGGACTTACGCATTGCCAAAATAAATTTTTTCTCGTTCCCAAGCAGAGCTTCAATGCCATTAAGTTAAGGAATATTTATTGGAGTCCAAACCTTCAGATTTGGAAGTGTTTGATATTTAAGCTAAATAACCCAAATCTGAAGGTTTGGACTCCAATGCTTAACTTAATGGTAGTGAAGCAGAGCTTGGGAACGAGAATATAGTAGGAACGAGAAAAAAATACTTGTAGTGTTTGCAGTTATAAGTACCTATATTAATACATACTAAAAATGACACCCATTTCAACCACCACCAAAACAACAACTACAATCCCGGAATATCTTATTTATGAAACGATAAATAACAAACCTTTTGGTTTTATAAAGGATATGAAAAAATTATCTGCCAGCAAAAAATCGGAGAAGATATTATGGGAAGCAGTGGTTTACAAGCGATAATTGTTTCAACAATTTTAAGGTTTTTATATAAAAATCTGTCAGAAGATGATTATGAAATCGTGACGGGTGGAGCCGGGTTGCATCTTAATACCAACGATAATCTTGCGGCAGATATTGGTATCTATGATATCAATGTTTTAACATCTGATAATATCACCGATAAATATTTAGAAGTCGCACCAAAAATCGTTATTGAAGTTGATACGAAAGCAGATACGCAAAATTTCGATGATGCGATGGATTATTACCATCTCAAAACAGAAAAATTACTGAATTTTGGTGTCGAAAAAGTGATTTGGATTACTTCAAAAAGTAAAAAGGTTATGGTTGCGACGAATCACACAGATTGGAGAATACTTAGTTGGAAAAAAGATATTGAAATTATCGAAGGTATTCAATTTTCAATGGCTCGTTTATTAAAACAGCGACACATTGTTATTGAAGATAAATAACCCAAGTTTTGTCTGGTTCCCACGCGCCGGCGCTGCAATTAAGTTAAGCCTTGGAATCCAAACCTTTAGATTTGGCCTTGGAGTCCAAACCTTTAGATTTGGCCTTGGAGTCCAAACCTTTAGATTTGGCCTTGGAGTCCAAACCTTTAGATTTGGAATGATATTTAAACCGAATAATCCAAATCTGAAGGTTTGGATTCCAATAAAAATGGCATTGACACCGGCGCGTGGGAACGAGAAATTTTAAGAGGTAATACTTAATGTCCACACATTTTAGCCATAGGCAAGATGGTTATAATATGCTCAGCGGGCAAGGTTTAGAAATTGGTGCTTGTCACCAACCAGCCACTATTCCGGCCCACTGTACCATCGAATATTGTGATGCCCACAGCAAAGAAGATGCAGCCAAACTTTTTCCAGAACTTAATATAAATGATTTAGTAGAAGTCAATTATATTTGTGATTTGGATAAAAACCGGCTATCTATATTTGCAGCAGAACACTTTGATTTTGTGATTCTCAATCACGTCATTGAACATGTGGCTAATCCAATAAAAGTAGTAGAGGAATTATTCAGGGTAACAAAGAACGGAGGCTATGTTATTATATCGGCCCCCGACAAAAATTTTACCTTTGATAAGGATAGGGCCTTAACTTCGTTTGCCCATCTGCGTGAAGAGTATGAGAACAATGTGGATTTTGTTACGGATGCCCATTACATAGAGTTTTTGCAGGCTGTCCATCCCAACGCTTTTAAGCAAGGCCCTGCTAAACTACCAAAGCATATTAACAATGTCAGAAAGCGCCACGAACATGTTCACGTTTGGGAATCCCAAACATTTGATAAATTCATGATGAATACACTTGAACTGTTGCAGTTGCAGGCAACTCGTGTATTTGTTAGTTTTGGCAACAATAATCAAGTTGAGTATTTTTCGGTATGGAAAAAACTTTTCAAAAAGAAATCTTCTGTGTGGAAAAAACTTTTCAAAAAGAAATCTGTTGAAACGAGCATACTCGATCAATACATTAAAACGGCCCCTTCTCATCAAAACGCGCTAGATACTTTCAAAGGAGAATGGTCTTCAAAACTGCCGCCCCCTTATGCAGAACTAATTGCCGGCAAAGCCTTATTGTTTGAAGATCCCAGAATGAAATGGGCAATAGAACAACTGGGTGGGGTTAAAGGCAGTAAAGTTCTTGAACTTGGGCCTCTCGAAGGAGGACATACCTATATGTT
>Ga0233404_10000496_pt1 | contig 10841 bp, 8 predicted proteins | sample Na_oxic_2_MG_FD_179861 | JGI IMG/M metagenome (GOLD analysis project Ga0233404, IMG submission 179861) | Seawater microbial communities from Saanich Inlet, British Columbia, Canada - Na_oxic_2_MG | ecosystem: Environmental > Aquatic > Marine > Inlet | place: Canada: British Columbia | collected...
AGGGCGTATCATCTTTAACGGTGGTGAACCGCTACAGTTGAATGTAAAGTAGCTTGCTCATTTTTTTAGTGAGAGAAATACCCATTTTTGAAAAAAGGGTATTTCTGCCCTACTGATTGAAGAACCGTTATTTGTTGAAGCCAAAACGCAAGGCATAGTTTACACCTGACAGGTTTTTAAAACCTGTCAGGTGTCGTTTAAATCAACATCAAGCCCTAAGTCGTTTGACTAAGGGCTTTTTTTATTTTGGTGAAAATATTTATCTGAAAAACTATATTTTACCGAAATCTTTGTTGAACGTACTCTGAAATACTAAACGCCACATTTCCAAACTGACTCCTTGTTTAGCCCTTAATATTCCCAATCTCAATAATCAAGTTTGAACAATTAGTCATTACTAATTAGTATCCATCTGGAAACTTCTTTAAAAATCCAAAAGCTGAAGCTTTTGATTCCAAACAATTGGGTATCTTGTCATCCTGGGCTATTAGGGTACCTAAATTTTTTTTGGTTTTTCCAAAGTAGTAAAATTAGGTTATACTATAAGTTATAAACACCAAGAACTATGAAGCTTGAATATAAACAAGGATAATACCATTTCGATTTTTGGAATTGGGCAACAACAACAAAAACAATGATGAAAAAAACAAGTCTTGTTATTATTAGTCTAAATGTAATGCTATTGAGTGGTAGCTTAATGCAACCGGTAATGGGAGGTGAAATTTATAGCTATGTGGATGCCAATGGTGTTCTCAACTTTACGAACAAACCACCCAAAACTTCCCAACGGGTTACGGTCAAATCCTTTCCAGAAAAAGAAACGACAACGGTAACGGAGTCGTCGGGCATTTATAACTGTTCCCAATCAAACCGCGATGCTTGTTTCACGGATCAATCTACTGGTATGAATCAACAAACGGGGGTTAATGAATTTTTGGGTTCAAATGGGGATTATTCTTTCACTGAAGAACAAAGTTCTGATACTAGCCACCAAACGAAAATTTATAAATGTGTTTATTTAAACGGGGTAGTTGGTTACACCGATAAACCGCCTAAAAATTCGCGTTGCAAACTCATTTATCAAAAACGCGGTAATCCAGTTGCTTCATTTTCGATTCCGTACCGCAAAAATCATGCAGGAACAAATCATGCCACTGTCCATCGAAAATATGAAAACTATCAAAGTTTGATACAAGATGTTGCAACGGATACCCAATTAGAGCCGGCTCTCCTACATGCCGTCATTCAAACAGAATCCGCTTTCAACCCAAAAGCCGTGTCACCAAAAGGGGCAGTCGGTTTAATGCAATTAATGCCTGCAACGGCTAGACGCTTTGGAGTGAAAGATAGGACCAATGCTACTGCTAACGTTTATGGTGGTGCTCGTTATTTACGCTACTTATTGGGCTTGTTTAATAATGACTTAAAACTGGCATTAGCAAGCTATAATGCGGGTGAAAATGCTGTCAAACGGTATGGCAATAAAATTCCGCCCTATCGGGAAACAAAAGGTTATGTTAAAAAGGTAATGAGGCTTTATCGGGCTTATCAGGCTCGGATGTAAATCAAGTCAGGGCAACCACAAGGGATTGCCTCTACATCTTATTGGATAGGAATTTGCCCCTACATCTTATTGGATACTGTAGGGGCAATCCTTTATGGTTGCCCTCTTAAAAAGAATCAGGCTAAGTAGTTACATAAAAATTGACTTACTGATAACTGATACTCGACTATCAAGTTTTTGATGTTATTTGGCTTTGCGAAGCTCTATTTTTGAATGTTAAAATAGCCAACTCATTGATTTTTAATGTTATTTAGTTTTTAGGACTAAAATTATATTTCTTTTTAAATCAAAGACTTATAAAAAACTTGATAGTCGAGCGAGTGATAACTGACAATTGATAGAAAGGGGGGTGACTTATGAGCAAAGGCTTACGAATATCACTCATTGGTATGGGATTATTTTTTATCCTATTGGGCATTTTTTTAAATTTCCAACTTTATACCAGTTTAGCCGGTGATTCTCCACTGTATAAATATAGTTATGGTGCTATTGGCATTGGATTAGATGTATCTAAAGTGATATGTCTTATTTTAGGCGCCCTATTAATTAGACAAGCCGCGGGGACCTTGATCATTGCCGGTTTTTTTTCTTTAGCATTCTATTTCGTTTTATCCCTTATTTCCTGGGCAGCTGGTTGGGGATTTACGCTAGTTGTCACACAAGACTATGAAAATAAAGCCTTTCAACGGAGTCTCCAGGTACAAGCCACTCAAGCAACGGTTGATGATGCTGTTGCTGAAGTTAAACGACTCTCCCAATACGCTGATTCGACACAAGTGAGTCAAGCACAATCAAAACAAGATCAATTACAAACACAATTGGATAAATTATGGGTTTCTCCCGCCGTTAACAGTTTGGGGCACCGCACCGGTCAAAATGTCAAATCACAACTAGGCGGTGTCTGCCCTGGCAACTCATGGTATCACAAAAAATATTGCCCCCAGATACAGCATATTCAATCACAAATGACAACATACCAAGCGACGCTTAGTCATCATGCTTCCTACCTGGCGGCGGTGAAACACAAAAATGCTATGATTAAAGACTTAAGTCAGATGAATCTAGCCGGTATCAACCCAGACTCCTATATGCACCCACTTTTTGTTGGTATGGGAACTATTTTTGATGCCCCTCCGCAGTTGGTAAAGTATCGGTTATTACTACTGACTTCTGCGATGATTGAATTATTAGGCAACTTATTCTTTGTTATCGGCTTACTTTTGAGAGCACAAACTTATAGCATCGCAGATATAAGAGCCATGGAAAAACAAAAACAGGAATTATTATCTGAATTAGGAGTCAATGTTGCTGAATTAGGAGTCAGCGTTAAAGATTTGGGAAAAACTGATTACCCTAAATTAGATTCAACGGTTAAAACAGAAGACTAAAGTGAAAAAAGGCAAACACACAAGTTTGCCCCTATAGTTTTTCAGAAAAATAATTTCACACGCTAAACCTGACAGGTTTTGGAAACCTGTCAGGTTTTTCGGAAGTTATTTCTGAACATCTATACATTATAAAAAATCCGATTTTTCAAAAAAATCCGATTTCTAATGAGTTCAAATGCAACTTGATCATTAAATCAAATTAGGAGAAATTTAAAAAATGTCAAAATCCGTTGGTATATTAACTGCTGGAGGCGATAGCCCCGGACTCAACGCCACTATTCGCGCTATTGGCAAAACCGCACAGGCTTCAGACTTTGGTATGCAAGTTGTTGGTTTTCGAGATGGATTTCGGGGTTTAGTAGAAAACCGAACAGTGCGTTTGGATCAAACGACAGTTTCCGGCATTTTAACCCTGGGAGGTACCCTATTAGGTACCAGTCGTGATAAGCCCCATCGTATGCCAATGGGAGATAAAGAGTTGGATATGACGGAAACGGTAGTAGATACCTACCACAAAAACCATTTAGACGTGTTAGTTTGTATAGGTGGGGGCGGTACGCATAAAAATGCTTATCGCTTAGCCCAAAAAGGGCTGAATATCATCACATTACCTAAAACAATTGATAATGATTTGGCGATGACAGATACAACACTTGGCTTTGATACCGCACTTAGCATTGCCACCGAAGCCATTGATCGCTTACATAGTACAGCACACAGTCATCATCGTATCATCGTGGTAGGTATTATGGGGCATAATGCCGGTTGGTTAACTTTAGGTGCCGGTATTGCCGGTGGTGCTCATGTTATTTTAATTCCGGAAATGCCCTACGATGTTCAAGTCGTCGCCGATGCTATTCGCCAACGCCTTCGTCAGGGTAAAAATTTTAGTCTGGTTGCCATTGCAGAAGGTGCCTTATCAAAAGAAAATGTTGGTGCCATACAGACTGCTATTCAAACTCGGGAAACTGCCGATACTAAAAAAGAGAAAAAGGAAGCTAAAATCCAATTCAATCAGCTCAAAATTCAGCAAGCTAACAATACCTTACTTCTCACCAAACAACTTGAACAGCTGACCGGTTTAGAATCACGACTCACGATTCTAGGGCATCTACAACGTGGTGGAACCCCCTCATCGGCTGATCGTTTATTAGCCACTCAACTGGGTACAGCTTGTATTTCAATGATTCACGAAAATATTTATGGCGTTATGGCAGCCAAACAGGGACAACAGGTTGAACCCGTTCCATTGGAAGACGTGGTTGGTAAACGTAAAACTGTTCCCCTGGCTCATCCTTGGATAGAAGCTGCACTGCGTGTTGGTATTAGTTTAGGCACATAAGTTAAACAAAAATATAGAGATACCCTTTTTTTTGTGCCTTCAAATTTAGATATATACTATACACGGGCACAATTTAAACTTTTATGTAGGGTGGGCAAAGTCTTTTTTTTGCCCACCAACCTCATTAAAAAAGTTAAGTTTATTACAGCAAAGAGTATAGAAATACCCTTTTTTGAAAAATAGTATTTATCATATACCATTTTCAGTATAATCAAAAAATCCAGATCACTCTAAAACAATGAAGCTTCATCTTGATTCAGGAAATAGCACTTACCAAATTCAGGGCGTAAACCTACGCAGCGTCACCATTAATGAAAAAGTATATTCACACAGCCTTATTGTCATGCCAGAATCTCTTCATGAATGGAATGTTGAAAGTTTTGAAGCATTGAACGTGACACATTTTCAGCAATTATGTGCCTTACAGCCAAAAGTGGTGTTATTAGGGACGGGGCAAAAGATACGTTTCCCAACCCCCGACTTATTAGCACCGCTGATTAATGAAAGTATAGGGATAGAAGTGATGGACATGCGAGCCGCTTGTCGCACTTATATGATTCTTATGGCTGAGGGACGGAAAGTAGCAGCGGCACTCTTGATAAATAATAACGAAAACTACTGAGACATAAAAGAATCCATAGAAATGCCTTCCCTTTTCAAGATTTCTTTCAGATGCGTTAGGGCTGTAATTTGAAGTTGTCGTACTCGTTCACGGGTAAGTCCTAGTTCTGCACCGACTTCTTCCAATGTGGCTTCATCCTTATCACCTATACCGAAGCGTCGTTTTACCACAAAACGTTGCTTCTCATCAAGTTGAGATAACCATAAATTAAGCTGTTTACTAAACTCAGCCTCTTGTAACAATAGCATGGGATCGGGGTTAAGCTCATCAGGGATTGTATTGATCAAAGCCCTTTCATAATCGCTCATGTGCGGATTATTTATCGAACAAGTTACCAGTTCATTAACACCAAGTGCTTTTTTAATTTCTTCTACCGGTTTATCCAGCATAAGTGCCACTTCTTCAGGCTTAGGTTCATGCTCTAGAGTTTGTGACAAAGTATAAATAGCTCGCAAACAAGAATTGATTTCTTTAAGTACATGGATAGGCAAACGAATGGTACGAGTTTGATTCATAATAGCGCGAGCCATTGATTGTCGAATCCACCAAGTGGCATAAGTTGAAAAACGAAAACCTCTTTCTGGATCGAACTTATCCACTGCTCGTATCAATCCAATATTACCTTCTTCAATTAAATCAAGTAAGGCTAAACCTCGATTTATATAACCGTAGGCAATTTTGACCACAAGGCGCAAATTGCCTTCAACCATGCGGTTATGCGCAACTTTATCCCCCTGTTGGGCACGTCGCGTATAGTTAATTTCTTCTTTCGCCGTCAAAAGTTTAGAAGAACTGATTTCCTTTAAATAAAGACGAGTAGCATCTAAATCTCCTTCAGCCATATTGATTTTTTTTATGTCTAAATCTAAATTATCATCATTATCATCGTCTTCTAAGCCTCCTAATACATCGTTTTTTTCAAGATCATCACCCATACTGAAACCTCATCATATTATAGGAAATTGTTAATTGTTAGACATTAACAATTAGTAACTACTCAGCCTTTAATAAAAAGAAATACGATTTTTTGAAAAATAGTATTTCTAACGCACTAAGACTGAGTAGTTACAACAATTAATCAATTTCCTTACTCTTCCTTTAAGGTGGTGCAATCAACAGTTTCTGTCCAGGATAAAGTGTATAAGGACTACTAATGCCATTCCACTCAGACAATTCATAAGCATCTACCCCATACTTGACTGCAACATTCCTCAAAGTATCCCCTTGTTTTACTAGATAATAACCGCTAGACAACTGTCCTTGAGAAGTCGTACTTTTTTGTGTATTTGTACTAGAAACTTGTAAGCGTTGCCCTACTGATAAAGTATAAGGAGAACGTAAATGATTCCAATGGATGAGTTGGCTCACGGCATTTCCATAGTGTTTAGCAATACTATACAAGGTTTCACCTGGGGCAACCGTGTGAGAATTTGCCTTATGACGAGCAGAAGTACTTTGCTGACTCGTCGAAAAGTTTTTATTACGCCCTAAACGAACACCCGAAGGAGGATAAACTCGCACCTGTTGTCCTACGGACATAGGATAAGGAGGAGATAAATTATTCCAAGCCGCTATTTCAGACACACTATAGCCATAGTTTCTAGCAATACTATACAAAGTATCACCTCGTGCTACCGTGTGATAACCAGTATTATGTTGACTAGCCGTTTGAGTTTTGTAATTTGGTGTACTTAAATCTCCTTTACTCAAAGGAGCGACTCGCAAACTTTGCCCCACCGATAAATTATAAGGAGGCGATAAATTATTCCACTGTGCGATTTCAGAAACACTATAGCCATAACGTCTGGAAAAACTATATAAAGTATCACCCTTGGCAACTGTATGATAAACAGAACGATTGCTAGACGATTGAGTAGTCAGTGCTTGACGAGATGAAGTGCTTGCCCAAGGTGCGACTCGCAAACGTCGTCCGCGTGACAAAGAATAAGGTGGTTTTAAACCATTCCAATAAGCTATCTCACCAACCGAGTAACCATAAAGCTGTGCAATATTAGAAATAGTATCACCACGTTGTACGGTGTGAGTGGTAGTGCCTTTTTTGACTTTTGAAGGAGTGCTGCTCTTCTTGACTTTTGAAGGAGAACTGCTCTTCTTGACTTTTGAAGGAGAACTGCTCTTCTTGACTTTTGAAGGAGAAATGCTGGCTTGTTCGGTCTGATGAGTTGGACTCAAATGCAAGCGCTGTCCAACTTGCAGTTGATAAGGCGGTGAAATTTGATTCCAATCGGCTATTTGACGATAATCTTTACCGTAGCGTTTAGCAATAGCATATAAAGTGTCTCCCTGTTTTACAGTATGGTACTGAGGTTTTTTGCTAGATTGACTGCTGCCGGTCGGAGGATAGAACTTTTTCGTTTGTTGTTCTTTAAGTTTTCTGGGCTGAACTGGTGTATTGATAGGTACCGGTAAGCTAGTGCTACTACCTTCATTATAATCACCAGCACTGTAAACATAAACCTGTATGGATTGTCCTGGATAAATAAGATAAGGTGCAGGAATACCATTTAAAGCGGCTACAGTTTTATAATCAAGACCGTAAGCATTTGCAATACTTGAAAGGGTTTCACCCTGCTGAACCGTATGAAGTCCCTCATAATAACCGGGCTCAGTATAAGAGGGTCCGGTAGCACACCCTTGAAGTAGCATAATAACGACTGTGGCTAAGATCGAACCTAATTTAATGAATGAGATGGATTGGTACATGACAGTTATCAGTTATCAGTTATCAGTTATCAATGCGTCCGTAGTGGCGAACAGGTGTGTTCGCCCTTTATCAATTCCACCGATTTCATCGGTGACTATTCATATTTTACACCGAAGGAGTTGAAAATTCATAACACCAACGGCTCAATGCCATTAAGTTAAGGGCAGACACACAGGTCTGCCCCTACAAAATCCCGCGTATTCAAAGGCTGTAGGGGCGAACCTATGTGTTCGCCCAGGCTTAACTTAATGGCATTACACCAACGGCTCCCAACATAAATAGCCTTATGTGAAACATAAGAAAATATTTGGGGTGAAAAAATTGGCAAAATTATGACAGATTTAACACCCCAGTTAGCACCCCAGTTCCGCAAAACGATATTTAGTGTGGAACGACGGTCAATTTTCGCCCAGGATAAACACTGTAAGGGCTACCAATACCGTTCCAATCTGCTAAATCAGTGAGGGATAACCCATGCTTCTTTGCAATGCCCTCTAAATTTTCTCCCGGTTTGACAATATAGTAACTGGAACGTGCTCCAACCGGGCGAAGGTAACGGCTATCCGGTGTCAATCCCGGCATCATCATCTGACTGGTTGGAGGAGCCACCCGTAATTCTTGTCCCAATGATAAACTATAAGGAGGGGTTAAATTATTCCATTTTGCTAAATCCGCGACACTGTGACCATAATGTTGGGAAACGCTGTACAACGTATCCCCAGGTGCCACAGTGTGGTAACCGGAATCACTCCCCCCCTCAGGTGACATATCAAAAGAGGGTTTGAAATTCGGAGCGGGGGATGGGGGTGTAGGAATTACAACTTCGCCCCCTTCAGGTGGGCTGACTCGTAATTGTTGCCCCAATGACAAGGAATAGGGCTGTTGTAAACCATTCCATAGGGCTATTTCAGCAACACTATGACCATAATGTCGGGAAAGATTATACAAAGTATCTCCAGGAGCTATCGTGTGATAACCAGCATCAGGGGTAGAAGGTTTAACCGTTGGGAGACTTGGTGTCGGTGATGGATAGGATGGCGTAGGAACGACACTTCCCGCATCCGGTGGACTGATTCGCAATTTTTGGTTCAGTGACAAAGAATAAGGTGTTTGTAAACCATTCCATAATGCTATCTCAGCAACACTATAACCATAGTGTCTAGCAACCTTATATAAAGTATCACCTGGCAGTACGATGTGATAATCTTGATCAGCTGCTGAAGGAGCGATTTTGGGTTGGATTGCTGGAGGCGGACTCACTACTGGCGGCGGACTGGATATAACCCCACCCTCGGGCGGTGAAAGCATTAACACTTGCCCCACACTCAAACTGTAAGGTGGCTCAATCTGGTTCCAAGCCGCTACCTCCTTAAAATTATACCCATATTGTGTAGCAATAGCATAGAGACCTTCGCCCGGTTGCACCGTGTGTGTTCCTTCTGCATTCACTGCTGGAATGGGGGTTGGTGCCGGTGGCGTAGGAGTCACCACTGGAACTCCATATTCAGGTCCAATTGGAACACCTTCCCCAGAACCATCAACTCGCAAACGTTGACCAGGTGAAAGTGCATAAGGGGGGGAAATACGATTCCAGCGAGCAATATCTTTATAATCGCGACCATAAAGTTGGGCAATCGCAAATAAAGATTCACCACGCTCAACCGTATGATATGTCGCCGTGTCAATACCAGGGGAAACAGCCGGCACAGGCGTACTCGCTGGTTGCGGCTGCGGCTGTTCAACTGGAACAGAAGGACAACCACTCAGTAACATAACCATTACCAAACTGAGAGCCGCTCCCCACAACTTTAAAGATGTGAAAGACCAATACATAATAATTAAACTCCTTAATAATGAAAAAAGAATTAAAAATTATAACTGATATTTCAAAAAAAGCAAATTGGGAATTGGGAATTTGTAATTGGTAATTGGGTATGAATAAACCTGAATGATCATTAATTGATGATTGAATATTGTAGGGGCAATCCCACGCGCAAGCTCCTTGTTTTATTCTAAGGAACGTGCATCAAATAATTTAGTCAACTTTAAAACCAGACCTGCCAGGTTAAAACAAAACCTGGCAGGTCAAGAGCAGCGTCCAAACTTGATTTTGACCTGGCAGGTTTTCTTCCTGCCAGGTCTGGTTTAGTTGTCGAATTTATTTCAGGCACGTTCCTAAGTTAATAATCCCCAATTTTTAATTAAAACTGATGCTCAAACAACAAAGCCGTTCCAGGCATTTGCAAATATTCCAACGCCGTTTCAGTCACCACTTGAGTACGACTTTTTGCTTTATGTTTTTTAAATACCCAATCATTTAGCAATAAAGATAAATTTAACGATAAACCATAATAAAAATTACGTTCCCTTAGTTGAGTACCTGTACCATCAGTAGGCTGATAACCCCGGGTACCATAACCAACCGCTAATTCTAAATAGCGCAAAAAAGGCTGCTGACGAAATAGGGGTACACCACTTGCCTTAGTGATCAATAAATACGTTTGCCCCGAATAATCCGCCAGGGGATCATAATCATTTAACCTTCTCGCATCATCGGAAGGCAAATAGTGCAAACGAATATCAAACAAATCATCCCATTGCGGATAACTATCCAGCAAAACCCCTACGCCAATACCGGACAAATTCATTATCATATCTTCCGTACTAAACCCATACTTATCAGTAAAACCATCCATGATTTCAACTCCCACCGACAGGGCAGCAGAAGTCACCCCTGCCAACTGTGCCGCCTTACGACGGCTATGCCCCGCCCATTCAAAACCACCTCTTAACAAACGAGTGCTAACATAAAAGGAATAAGCATGTCCTACTTTATCAGCCCCCCCATTTGGAGTATCCGCCCCAAACCAATCTTCATGCCTTACCCGAAACTCAGATGAACTATCCTCCCACCAAGCCGTCGCACCATAAAGTGTCGTACCCAAAACCACACTTGAAATTAACAAGCCTGTTCTAAAATTTTTTTGCTTTAAATTCAAAGGATTATGTTCTTTTAGTTCTTCTAATTTTTGTTCAGAAGAAAGGAGGGCAAGATGACTATCATCAAAAAGGCGGGCAATATCAATCGTATCTAGCTTTTCAGCACTCACATCAACTGGCAACAACAGCAAACCAATCAAGGGCAAGTATTTTTTTAAATCAGTCATAAATCAATTCCATTTTTAAAGAAATACTATTTT
>Ga0233404_10000497_pt1 | contig 10841 bp, 9 predicted proteins | sample Na_oxic_2_MG_FD_179861 | JGI IMG/M metagenome (GOLD analysis project Ga0233404, IMG submission 179861) | Seawater microbial communities from Saanich Inlet, British Columbia, Canada - Na_oxic_2_MG | ecosystem: Environmental > Aquatic > Marine > Inlet | place: Canada: British Columbia | collected...
CAATGGTGGAAGCTTTGATAATTGTAGGCGGGAAAAGCAATATTAGCCAACTCATAATCCCCTGATTATAATTAATGGACTATCAGGGAATTATAAAGTTAAAAATGAACTACTTTCTGGTTTGGAAGAGATTTCTTCAACACAATGTACAAAATAACCATTGTCAAGATGATGATAGGGATAGAAACAGCGAATTCTCGATATATTAAACTCCAAGTATGTTTATCAATAGCTTCTTCGCGCTCTCTAATTTCGTTTTCAATATCATCTATGTAAGCACCACTACCCACGATCCAACCTAATGGTTCATACAACTTCACATAAGACATTTTGGGTTGAGGTTTAGTCAATCCATTTTTAGTGGGTTTGGGCCATTCATAATCAACGTAACCGCTGCCCTGTGTTTCGCAAACTTCCGCAAAAGCTTCAAACAGATTTTGCCCTTTTTTAATATTAGTGTATTCACCAAGGGTTGTGTTGTATTTTAGATCATCCAAAATTTTGCCATCAAGTTCAGGCTTGGTGGGATGCATGATCATTTTAGGTATTGGTTTAGTGATATCATTGATCCAAAAATACCCAACCTCATCATCATATCTCATTTGTTTGATATCACTGATAGTTTTGGTTTTTCCAGCCTTAATAGCATCGTCAATATAGACTCCGGTACCAATAAGCCAATTCCATTCCTTGAATAATCTCACGTATGAAAGCTTAGGCACCTCATTAGTTAAACCATTAGAATCGGGTTTGGGCCAAGAATATTTTACATAACCTTCTCCATTGTTGTTTTCACAGACTTCAACAAAAGCAACAAAAAGGTTTTGTTTGCCACCAAGTGCAGTATTGAAACTTGGATCATCCAAAATTTCTCTATCTAAAGATGGTAAGGTAGGATGCATAATCATCTTAGGATATGGTTTGCCGGTATCGTTAATCCAAATATATCCCGTACCATTATCATATCGAAGTTGTTTAATTTCCACTTTGGCTTGTTCCTGTGCCTTCTCAAGACTTAACTTACCGTCATCGACTTGTTTAGCCTTCGATTTTAGGAGCACTTCAACAAGATCAATAATGTTTTCTAAACGGTGTCCATAGAAATTCTCCAAATATGTTTTACCAGCTGGCGTTTCATAAAGCGAATTTTTATAGTTGGATTCCATCACTGTATAAGCAATATCAACATGATTTTTGAGGTATTGCTTTACATTAGCGATGGCCCTTTCTTGATATTTATTGATGTCTTCAGTCCTTTGGTATTGGATACTGGAAACTGTCAGCCATAAATCAATGCCGTAACCCAACATAACCGGTATGAATACTGCTAACATAATTAGCCTTTTTTTCATATTTTTTTACATCTCCTTCATATTAAATGAACAAATGAACGGTGATTATTTGTACAAGAGCGTCATGGCTCCGCAAAAAATCACCACAAATTATTGACTTAGCTGTCGCAAACGTTGCTTTAACTCAGGGATGTTTGGGGATTTAGGGTTTACTTTTCTTAATCCCTCCAAAGCCTTTTGGGCTTTTTTATAATGTCCTTTTTTTAGAGCAGCATTTACCCAATACATATATTTTTGCTCCATGTTTTGAAGCTTTTGCTGAATATCAGAAGAATGATTTGGGCATAAATGTTGGGCTTCTTGATAACAACTCAGTGCAGTTTCTTCACTACCTGCTGTTATAATATCTTTGTCTAAAAGGTTTTGACAACGTCTCAGGCGATATTGACATAACTGTTGAATTCTGAGAAATGTTTTATTGTCGGTTTCAGTGTAATTGTTTTTATTTTCACATTGTTGAAGCTGTTTTTCTAGTTCCTCATATTTCGTTGTTGTTTCAGATTCACCATTTTTTATCTTCCCAAAACATTTTAGAAATTTAGGATGACTCGGACACAAAGCTCGTGCTTCTTGGTGACAACTTGATGCCTCTTTTTCTTTGCCACCGGTGCAGTTTTTGAATTTTTTTTCTGCGAGCTTACAATCTCCTATTTTTCTTTTCAACTCCAAAACTTCCTGATCATATGGACATAATTTTTCCGCTTCTTGAAAACAGTCATAATTAATAATCCCTTGATTAAACAGGGCATCACACTTTTTAAGTTGTTTTTTTAAGGCAAAAAATTTTACTCCTATACAGGAAGATTCAATTCTAGGACAGCCATTTTGTCTTTTAAGATCAGAAAAGCGTCTTCTGAAATCCTTTGTTATGTCACGAACAGACAAATCTGGATCAAACTCCGGGTTTAAATTCAGAATTTGACAGAGATAATTATCTGCTTGTTTAGTATCCTTATCAATGAAGGAGAATATTGCCAAAAAAATCAGGGCATACTTGCGATCTTCATTATTGCGGTTACTATCAGCCACGACTTTTTCAAAAATCTTTTTCGCGGTTTCAATCTCAGCATTTCCCCGATAGTGGGTTTTAATAGCGGTTTGAATATCTAGAGAAACAGCAAAAGATTGGTTTGATGAAAATATGAATATAGACACCACTCCTATTAACATAACTATCCAAATTGATTTTTTAGTTTTCATATTAACCTTTTTCAATTATCCAAATTTACCAAAATTCATGCTTATTATATATCACTATTGAGAAGTACAATTCTTAACACTGTTATCACCAATATTTTTTGATTCGTTGGGAGATAAGTCAATTGTGGCACACATCTTAACATCATTATCAGGAGGAATTATTTTTATTTGAATGTTATTACCGGCTGGTACCGGCAATTCCCTAACTGGCGTTTTCTGTTCTTGCTTCTTACCATTAATGTAAATGTTACTATCGGGAAAACTGGTTGTGATGGTGAGTTTACCGTTATTATCATTCTTACCATTAATCGGAGTGTTATTACCGGGAAAACTGGTTATGGTGGTGAGTTTCTCTTTATTATTAATGTAATAAAAAATAACGGTGATTATGATTATTATAAATATACCTCCAGCCAATTTCAGTGATTGTGGTTTATCTGTATCTGGCTGGGTTGTTAGAGGCTTTACAACACTTTCCAATTCCTCTTCCACATTCATTCCTTTAATAAAATTATTAAGTTCGTCTGCACCAAGAAGATAAAAATCTTCAGCATCGAATCCGCTTTCTTCCAACTTGGCATCATCGTATTTTTCTTTTACCCATTCTAAAAATATTGCTTTTACTGCCTTGGGTACAAGAATTTTTTTGTCCGTGATAGTGTCACCGATTGCTTCGTCTAGGATACGTTCTTTATAGGTTTCAAATTTGGTTATATGTTGCTCATGGTTAGAAATAAGTAGTTTCTTGCATGAAGAATCCAAGTAATAAAGTGTCTTAAAAGGTGCTTCTTTCTCGCAATTATAAAAGAATAATTCCATGATGTCTTCTATAAAATCTCAATTACCATACTTGCTGTCTAACAGCTTTTTAAAGTTTTTGTAAGTCTCCAATTCTCTCAATTGGGCTACAGTATTATCCCGTTCTCTATCGGTATAACCCTCTAAAGCCGGTTGATAAATGGGCAAAGGAAAAATGTTAATTGGCAGAAGGAATTCATCTATAGCAAGCTCCTGTACCGCTTCATATAAAGTTGCGCCAAATAGCCGATGAGTGTCTTTAGGATCAATTTTGGCTCGGTGTAAAACGTCTCTATGAGCGTTTTGCAATTTTTTAATCCAGTTATTGAACTTAATATACCGGCCAACTTTTTCTAAGTTTTCTAAGTTTCCCAATTCATTAATGACATAATCTTCATTTCGATTGGGTGGATTTTCTTTTCCAAATCCCAAAAAACCACCTTTGTTAGAATCAGTTGGCAACAATCCCAATGGGGTGTAAGTGTGAATAATCGGTCCCATATTTTGTTTAAAGGTACGCTCAATTGCACCGGCTGTTTTAATGATGGTATCTATTTCACTATCACGCTTGTCTAAAAATTTTTTCAGTTGCCGGTAAACCCATAAAAACCAAATATTGAAATGATCATCTGCACAAATTTCTTTGTACCGTTTATCATATTGTTCATCTTGTGGAGGAAACAGATTACAAAAATGATAATTGGTATCAATAATGACATGCTGTAACGGACTAATCTCCAATTTATCGGCAATGGTTTTGGCGTGCTCTTTAATTCCAGACAACAAATCAGCAAAATCATCATATTTATACAGTAAAAAAGGATTCACCGTCCACCCCACAGCAAAAGAATAAGGACTTTCTTGAGGATACACATTATAAGATACGTCTTGCAACGTTATTATTCGGGGTTCTTGCGTATTCAACGTAATATCCACAGTTTCAGCAATATTACTTCCATAACGTAGTATGGCCGTAGTATCAGTATTCATGGCATTCAAATCTAATACCAAAATACCTTCGTTGGTTTTCTCTTCAAGGTGATAGGTGAGTAAAAGTAAAGTGAGCAATGTTTTACCCACTCCCCCTTTGCTACCAGTGATAATATGCCATTCCATGATTATAATTAAAATCTTTTAATTTCTCGTTTTTTAGTGAAAATTTTTTCTATTAGAAATGCAAACATAACTCCTAATATAATACTCAGTGCTGGTCCCCATAACGTCCAAGGAATTGGCAAATTCACGAATAAATACGACACGAGAATTGATACCAAAAAAACGCCTAGAAATATACCGGCTATTCTAAAATATTTCCCGTATTTCTTCCAAAAGTATTTCTTACCAACTTTGCGTACCTTATCTTCTAACCCGGCTTTCCGATAAGCCTCAATGGCTTTTTCATATTCTTCATCTTCCTCAAATCGTCGCCCTTGCCATTGCAAAATTTCTGTTCTTTTTCTCCTTGCATTTGAGTGAGCTGGATCGTATTCCAAGATTTTTTCACATAGGGCCAGTTGTTCTTTTCGGCTGGTACAAGATTCTACCTGCTTCCATAATACTTCAGTCAATTGTGGACGTGCTATATCAGTATTATACTGATAAAATTTTTCTAAAGCAGTTTGGGCTTCTACTATTCTTCCTTGTTCTACTAAAACTTTTGCCAATAATTTTTGTGCCTCAATATGATGAGAATTTATTCTGATTGCAGTACTCAACTTGTCAATCGTCTCATCAAATTGTTTATCTTGATAAAAAGATTGACCTTCTTGATAATAGTGATCAGATTCTACCCGAACACGCCCTAACTCTTTTTGCATGATTTCTTTTAAGGGTTTGTGTTCAACCACCCATTGACGAAATAATTCGACGCGAAAACAGTAACCTTTCTGATCATCACCTCCAATAATATCCCATTCTTTTAAATTTTTGGGAGCAGTTTCCAATTCATCTATTACCGTGCCAATACCACTGGCGTATAGATGTTCGATTAATTCTTTCTGTGAAGCTGCCTTTTTTCCTAATTCAGCAAATGCGGCACTCACAATTTTACATGCCGGCGGCAATCCATCCCATAGCCATTCTAGGGCACTTTGTCCTTGATTAAACACGCCTGGAATATTTTCTGCTATTATTTTAGCAGATGCTACTGTTGGAATACGGGTAGGATTTCGATTCCAAAGCTGTTGCCATACGCAAGAGCATAACAATTGGGTTAAATAAGGATGTCCATTGGTTAATTCCCCAATTTTTGTAACTGTTTTAGAGGACCAATGCAAACTTTGATTACTTTCGGACAAACGTATCAATTTATAGGTATCTTTGCCGGTGAGCAGAGAAACACGATAACTGGTGATATTTTTAAATAACGCCAATGCTGCTTTAAAGTCATCAAGATTGCGTCCAATTGCGAAGATAAAATTGAGTTTTTTTGGATCAATTGGTAATAAATCTGCATGTAAATAACGAAAAAATTCATCCCGCATTTGTTCTGCTTTAGTATCATTAAGCGCATCGAACTCATCAAATAATAACACCAGCGATTTGTTTGCCAACTTATCATTTTCTAACAATCCTGCTAGCCAGGTGCGAAATTGATGAGTGGTATTTTCCCATTGTGGTATTTCTTCACTTAGCTTTTGGCCAATCGTATCCGCTAGATCATGTAATATGACCTCTAAAGATAAATGGGCCTTGTACATTAAATCAAAGTAAATCGGCAGATGATTGTCTTTCTCCTCTGGTAACTTAGCTTCCAATTCTTTCAAAACGGAAGTCTTACCAATGCGTCGCTGCCCAAATAAGACAATTGCGTTTTGCTGAGAATTGTACAAAAGGTTATATACCGTTTGTAAGATATCAGTACGCCCTATAAAAGCCGGACTTCCACCCACCGCATTACCGGTTACATAAGGATTGTCAGGGCGTTGTGAAACTTTAGTTCTTCTGAACCAATTGAATCGCATAATTTTTAAATTTTTTAGTCTGTTAATGCAGCAATAGCTTCAATAGCTTCTTTACATGCGGATAAACCACTGCACGCAATACTATCAATTTGTTGGGGAGTTATTGTAGGAATATAGGTAGGATTTTGACTCCAAGCCTGTTGCCAAAGGCAGGAACATAACAATTGAGTTAAAAGGGGATGTCCATGAGTTAATTCCCAAACTTTTTTCACTGCTTCTTTTGACCAATACAGACTATAATTGTTTTCGGAGAGACGTATGAGTTTATAAGTATCTGCTTCAGTAAAATGGCAAACATGATATCTGCTCATACTTTCATCAAAGAAAGCTAATGCAACCTCAAAATTATCTATAGTACTACACCCAATGGCAAAGACAATATTTAATCTTTTGGTATCAATAGATAATAATGATTTTAAATAATGAAAAAATTCTTCCCTGATTAGTTGTTTCGTATCATTAACAGCATTAAATTCGTCCAATAACAATACGAGCGTTCTTCCGGCTAATTGATTGTTCAATAACTCAATGAGCCAGTCATGGGATTGATTTTTCGTATTGTTCCATTGTGGTTCTTCTATGTTTAGCCTTTGTAACTCTGTGTAAATCGCCTTTGCCAGATCATTTAATATGGCTTCTAAAGGATGGTGCATGATATCAGCTAAATTAAGATAAATTGGTTGATAACTGCCTTTTTTATCATCAAGTAATCTAGCTTTTAATGCAGTTAAAACAGACGTTTTACCAATGCGCTGTTCTCCAAACAATACAACCACATTTTGCTGAGAATGAGACAATATCTTGTCTGTTGCATGTAGAATGTCGGTACGCCCTATAAAAACCTGACTTTCACCAACGACATTACCGGTTACATAAGGATTTTTCGGACGTTTGGAAATTATACTGTTTCTAAAGAAAATTCTTAACATTTTGAGTTGCAAAACTTAACTTCCCAACATTTTTTTACAATGTTTGTTTTGGTTAGCTAACAATTTTAAGAAAATCTGAGCACGTATTTGCCATTGCTCATTAACCTTTGCAATCAAACCGTGAATTTCTAATTCTTTCAACTCATTTTCAAAATCAGAATTATCGCATTGTTGGAGCACAGTAAAAAAAGCATGGCAAGTGCGTGGCGGCCAAAATTTTATATCATCCTCTAGCACCACCTTTTCTATTTTCAGAGAGAAAGCTTCTTTTACTGACTGTTCAAGAAGCTCTTTACTTTGAAGAGACACCTCATGCCATGCTAAAAGCGCTTTTTGTAGCAAATAAGGGTGTCCACCCGCCATATTCTTAATCAATTGACGATTTGTTTGAGACAAAGACAAATCATTATGATCCAATAAATTATCAATTTCTGCTTCAGATAAACCACCTAAAACAGCGGTTTCTCCAATAAAGTTTAAAACTGGTGAAGCCGAAGGGCTTAAATGTTGGATTTTTTTATGAAATTCTCCCAATGATGAGTTACTTGCAATGACTAAAACTAGTGGGCTAGGGTTACGTAAAGCTGCCAAAGCGCGTAATGTCGTGAAAAATTCCCAGTTCTCTTTAAACTGTGGATATTCTAATAATGCTTCAAACTTGTCTAACAATAACACTAACCGCCAACCTTCTTGGCTAATTAAGCTAATAAGGTTTTCAAGACTTCGCCTATTGAATTGATTGTCTTTGCAGGCTTGATAAGCCTTATCCAGTTGTTCTGAATCCGGCGCAATTTTCATGCGTAACGGTTCTAAAGCCATCTCCCAAAATTGTAGCGGTGAGGATTCCTTATCAAGAAAAGCAATATCAATATAAGAAAATCTTAACTGATTCGCTTTATCACCATAAAGCATTTTTTGTTGGTTAGGTTCTTCATTGCGTAAGTACCCTAAAATGGTTCTTCTCTCTTCACTAAAAAAACCAATAATTGCACTGGATTGCCCGGTTTTAATCCTATCAGCAAGGTGGAGGATTTCGTTTTGTCTACCGAGAATAGGGGGAAAAATAGCAGGAATAACCAAGGCATTTCTTTTTTCTTGGCGAGATACGTAGGAAATTGCAAGTGTTATAAACACTCCGATGGAAATACCTAAAAGCCCCATAATAAGCCATTTTAAAAATTCTATTATCATAAAAACCTCTTTATTAACCTCGTTTTTTGCTAAATGAAGTTTGTTTCACTAAAGCTGCATAGGATGCTGTAAATATAAAAATAAAGAATTCAACTGTTGCCATGAATATTATGGTATTAATATCATTATTCTTGAAATAGGCTATTATATAAGCACTTATACAAAATATAATTATTAATATAGGAAGAAGAGAAAATACAAGTTTTGTACTAAAATCTGAAGGACTTTCTTCCTTAAAAAGGAAGTCATCTATTACTAACGAACCGGTAACCACCATTGAGAAAATTAATAGCTCACTTTCTAAAATAAAGATCAGTGAACACTGTGAGGTGTCTTTACCTGCAAATGTCATCCACAATTGTATTACTACAGGTACTACCAATGCAAACGTGAAGGTTAAAAAAAACCATAGATAACCATCTTTATACTGGGAAAAGAAATTTTTTACCCATGATGGAAGAAATAATTTCATATACTTTTCTCCAAATCCTTACTTTTTAAGATTTCGGCAAGCCAGACTTTTTCACTGGTGTTATATTCGCTTCGCTGAACTCAAGATAGTTCCTCTAAACCAATGCCTTGCATTGCTAAATCTCAATGGTTATTTGCTGTTACGTTAATCCATAATCAAAATAATTAAACTATAAATTAAACCGGGCTCATTCAGCTAAACACACAACGCAATTTCAAATTGTGCTGATGCAACACAACGGTTCGCAATGGTGCCATAATCTACCAACAATGACAAGCATTTTTTTAATGGCATCACATAACGTGTTAGTGTAATTCCGTTTGCCGGTGGAAACCAGATGAAGGAGTATATCACATTTTTGGTTTTAACCGGTGCGTTCGTATCACCAAATAAATTGGGTTAATCCATAATCAAGACAATTCGACTATAATTTAAACCGGGTGAACGGTGCTAAACACAACATAGTTTCAAATTGTGCTGATGCAACACGACGGTTTGCGATGGTGCCATAATCCGCCAACAATGACAAGCATTTTTTTAATGGCATCACATAACATGTTAGTGTAATTCCTTTTGCCGGTGAAAACCAGATGAAAGAGTGTATCACATTTTTGGTTATCTAAGGTGCGTTCGTATCACAAAATAAATTGGGGGTGATTAGATTTTCAGAAAAATATTTGCAGCCAAACCTCAGAGGTTTTGGAAACCTCTGAGGTTTTTCAACAAATTATTTGTCTAGATATCTATAATATGTCCTAGTATTTGACTTATTACCGTTTCACTTCTCGCAAGGTTGGTGCAAAAAAAATCAATGATCGTTTGAGCCAGTGAAATGCTGAGCCTATTATTACTCTATTTGAGATTCAAGCAAGCCAGATTTTTTAACGGGTGTTGTCGTATTCGCTTCGCTGAATTCAAAATAATCCCTCTAAAACAAATACCGTTGCATTGCTCAATCCTTTAGCTTTGGAGGTGTTTGCGGATGGAGACTTAAACGCAGATTATGGAAATCATTTTATTCATGGGCATACAAGCCACCGGGAAATCCACTTTTTATCAAGAATACTTTTCTAATACACACATTCGGATTAATCTTGATATGCTTAAAACAAGGCATCGAGAAAAAATTATTCTAAACGCTTGTCTTGAAGCTAAACAGCGGTTGGTTGTCGATAACACTAATCCAACGGTGGCAAGTCGGGAAAGGTATATAACACCTGCAAAAGCGTCGGAATTTAAAATTATCGGTTATTATTTTCAATCAAAACTCAAAGACGCAATTAGGCGAAATAGTGGGCGCACGGGTAAAAACTGCATCCCCGAAAAAGGTATCCTAGCCACCTATAGTCACCTACAAATTCCCCAGTTTGAAGAAGGTTTTGATTCCCTATATTATGTTACTATGAACAGTGATAACACGTTTACAATCAAGGAATGGTTAAAATGAAATTTGATGACTTTGACACCAAAATGCGCGTTTTTGAAACGGCATCAGATTCTTGTGTTTTGCCAAATTTATATATGGTTGCCAGACTAGACGGCAGAAATTTTACGCGATTGACTAAAGAAATCCATCAATTTGATGTGCCTTTTGATAGCCAATTTCGTGACAGCATGATTGAAACGGTTAAGCATTTAATGAATTGTGGTTTCAGAATCAACTATGCCTATACCCAAAGTGATGAAATCTCGCTTTTATTTCATCTCAATGAAGATACGTTTAAGCGTAAACTCAGAAAATATAACTCTGTGCTTGCCGCAGAAGCCAGTGCCAAGTTTTCACTATTGCTAGGAGAGATAGGTTGTTTTGATTGTCGAATTTCGCAACTTCCTACGAAAGACTTAGTCTGTGACTATTTCCGCTGGCGGCAAGAAGATGCACATAGAAATGCGTTAAATTCACACTGTTATTGGTGCCTTCGATCAAACGATGAAT
>Ga0233404_10000498_pt1 | contig 10841 bp, 7 predicted proteins | sample Na_oxic_2_MG_FD_179861 | JGI IMG/M metagenome (GOLD analysis project Ga0233404, IMG submission 179861) | Seawater microbial communities from Saanich Inlet, British Columbia, Canada - Na_oxic_2_MG | ecosystem: Environmental > Aquatic > Marine > Inlet | place: Canada: British Columbia | collected...
GTACTTTCAATAGGCCGCCTTTATTTCGGGACAAGTCTAATGTCTGTGGAGGCTATTGCTTTGTTAAATTGGGAATGCCTCCGTTTGAACTGTTAAGGAATGAAGCTTTAATAACTTCCGAAACTTTTAAGCCAAACTTGGCTGGTTTTAAAAACCGGTCAGATTTAGTTTCGGGTATTATTGAATTCTCATTCCTAAGTATCAACAGATATAAACCAATATTTTTGTGGACTATACACTGAACACAGTTATAAGGTTTTTTATTTAGGAATCTAAAACCCAAAAATCCTTGACCAATAAGTGAGTGAAGCTAAAACTTGACCGCGCAAAGTATAACGTCAACGACACTGGGTTTGAAAATAATTCTGTTGCGCCGGTGTCAAAGGTTTAATTCCTATTGACATTTGTCTAAGTAATTCAGAGCAATTGCACTCTTCGCAAATCATTGGCTGAGGTTCAGATACCGGTTTAGTCGGCTCATTGACCACTCTAGGTGGCGGACTCGACTGCATTCTGGCCGATTTTAAACGTTTTCTTAATTTGGCTAAACTCCGCGACTTTGGATTCACCCTTTTGATGCCTTCCAAGTATTTTTCCGCCGCATCCAGTCGATTTTGTTGTAAAGCACTTTTAGCCCAGTGCCGATAACGGTTTTCTATCGCTTTTAATCCCTTTTTAGCCTGACTATTACCAGGCTCTTGTTTCAGGACTTTTTTATAACAGGCAAGTGCCGTCCCCGGTTGACCGGTGGTAAGACGATTGGCCTCATAATGCTGTTGACATTCTTGCAGAAGGGCAGTTACCGCTTCATTCACGGGTTTTTCTGGTAATTCTGTTGAATCCGTGTACCAAGGATTTGATTGAGCAAGCCCCAGTGAGGTACTTCCTTCACGCGCAGCCGTAAGGATTTGTTCCAATCGAAGTGCTGTTTTTGGATCAATATCAACCTGTCCCTCGTTGGCCGTTGTAACCAGTCTCAGTGCCTCATTGAGGTAATACTGAAGTAAATTCAGTTTCACCTCAGGTAGCTCAAGTATTTCCTTTTCCAAAACTTCGTCGGCCTTGAGTTGAGATAGCCTTTCGACAATTTTTTCCTTATTTGTTCCACTGAGATCAATAATGATGTTATTGACTTGGCGGTGAAGAGTCAATTTTTTCTGTAATGCTTGACGTTGTTCATTGGCAGTCGGCTGCAAATTTTGCCAATCTAGTAAAACTTGTCCAGCATATTCATAATTTTTCTCTGCCAAAGCGTGTTTGATTTCTTCAGTATACATCGCTGGTAAATTAGGGTCATTGGGCAAGGTATGCTCTATGCCAACATTTTCAATTTTGCGTCTCGCCTCGGCCATACAATGTGTTCTTTCAAGCAAGGGCGCCAGCGTTTGATCTAAGCATTCCATATATTGTTGAGTAAAATCAGCCAACCGCTGTTGTTTCAGGTTCTTGATTTCCTCATATTTTAAGGACAATTCCTTGTTTAACGGATATTTGTTTTTGAAGGTCTCTAATAATGAGAGTGCTTTATCAAAATGATGCTCCTTAATGAGAGATCCTATTTGGGGAAAATAGTAGGCCTTCAAGGTGCGATAAACGTCGTCATCATTCAAAATGAAACTTGAAACGGATTCATCGTAAATCTCTAGTTGTGCCAAGATTGGACGGTCAGCCTGTTGAAGGTAAAAATTAACCAGGGCTTTTTTGACCTGTTCACCTTGGAGAATTTGTTTTTGAGTTTCGGTGTCAGAACCTTCCAACGCGGAAATCGCCGTTGCATCGCCTTGTTGGATAGATTGCCTGATTTGTTGATAGTCTTGCCCACTATTAAATTGTTCATTGGAGAAAAAAACAATGACGGCCACCAAAACTAGGAATAACAAACTCATTAAAACAACGAGAATTTTTTTAATAGGTTTCATGCTGCTCTCCTCGAAAGTATGCATCCTGACATGAGTAGGCGCTTTGTTTTTGATACGCCCCAAAAATTGGGCACGCTTCGTGGCTTTTTTCTTGGCGTATCTTTGGGCAGTCGTATGCCTTAACGTATTTTTCTTGGCAGCAAACCAAGCGTAACTATATGGTAGAACGACCTTGAAACTGGCGTTATAGACTGCCCGTTTTTGTGGAGCTTTGAGTACCTCGTAAGCTTCATTTATTTCTTTGAACTTAGATTCTGCAAGAGGCTCTTTACTGATATCAGGATGATATTTACGAGCAAGACGGTGATAAGCTTGCTTAATCTCGTCAAAACTCGCATTTTTATCCACTCCCATGATTTTATAATAATCTTTATAATTCATCATGTTATAAAAATAACCTTGACTGTCCACGGTTCGCTTATTTTTATCCTTATATACTCAAGATGTTACTAGACTTTTTGAGAAACAGAAATAACTTGTAACTATTTAAATTAAAAAATGTTTATATATGTTCCTCAGTGTCAAATCAGCACCATCTGTATAAAAACAATCTGTTAAATTTTTTAGGCTTCATTTTGGGCGAACCGTCCGTTACTGGGCTTAAATGAAAATATGCTACCGAGCTTCTGTTGACATTTGCCAAAAAACCAGATGAGCGAGAAATCTGTCCGTTCAATTAAGATTTCTCACTGAGTCGATGAAGGACTTTGAAAATTTTCGGTAGTGATAAGGATTTTTTGAATTGAAGGGAAACTTCGCTAAGCCTATACCGCCGCTGCTTATATTTATGGAATTCGTTTTTCATTACCAAAACAACATTTCAAATGCCTTAGCATTTTAAATAGAATATTTTTGAAACCTTTCCAAAATCACTGGGTTTTTGAATGAATAAAATATCATAAAATTGGAATGATGGCACTTATGAGTTTTGCAAGTACCTAAAATAAAAATCTTGTTATGAAAATCTATGGGTGTGTCCCACTTATCCAACGAGCCTGATGTAGATAAACGATTGATTTTTAATCATAAACAATCACTTTTGGTTTCATTTGCAGCCAATTTTTCTGAACCAATTCAAGTCCTTGCTGAATATCTGCTCAGATTCTCAACTGAAGTCGAGCCCAATGTTCATGACCGGTAAAAAATGGGTCGGGTAACTGGGACACCCCCAAATCTTGTGCAAGAAGTTTACCAAACAACAGCGACCAATTCTCCAAATACCAACGTCTATTAAACCCCAAAAAAACTTGAAACTGCCAAGCAAGCAATAGAACTTGCTATAGAACAAGGTGAAGAAGCGGCAATGGCTAAATTTTTGAGTAAGTGAAACGATGACAACCATCAATAACGCTTGTTTTATTCCCAACTTATTGATAGGAACTATTAATTGATGAAACCAATTGTCTATAGTCTATACTGTTAAATTTATTGGTAGTCCTGAACAAAGTAGTGAAATTTGGTCATTCAGCTATTTGTCATTTTTTTGAAAAATCGCACGAAAACCAAAAATTAAATTCCTTGTATCAAGCCGGTTAAAAGCATGAGCTGGAATTGCTGCAAGTTTGTTGAATAAAAACTTGAACCTTTTTAGGCTAAAAAATAATTTTCAGAATAGGCAGTGAATATATTAATTATTTTAATCATAACAGCATCTTGCAAAACTGTTATTAAATTTAAATTTGAAAAGGAATTTTTAAAAAGTGCTTTTTTCCAGCATTTTATAAATAATTATAAAACAATCATTTACAAAAAATACTACCTATCACTGAGCGTTAAAAAATTAATTTTTTAACGCGCCGGCTTAATAGCGTTTTAAGTTTGCTTTTATATTAAGCGGGCATTTACGGCTTTTTGAAAATTAATTTTTTAACGCGCCGGCTTAATAGCGTTTTAAGTTTTTGTTATTTTATCGTCAGAGTCTTGCAAGTGGCTCCGCCATTATTTTATAAATAAGATAATATAGTTGGTGCTTGATAAAAATAGCTTCCCGAAAATATCCGAATGATGTATATATGTATCCTAAAATAAAAATTGGTAATTTTTAAAAATTATGTATTTACCTACCATTCTCCAAGAGTCTATTTATGGACTGTCACAATTTGAACCGGCTGAAATAGAGGCATTAGAGCAAACCATCTTCATCAAGGAAACTAGGGGAAAAGAAATCCCTTATGTACTTTGCTTGATTCGCCAAAAACATGTTCAGTTGAAACCCGAAGAAATTGTTCGGCAACTTTTTCTGCTGCGTTTAATGAAACAGTACGATTATCCAACTGAACGTATTGGCGTTGAAGTGCCGATTGCTTTTGGTTCCCAAACCAAACGGGCGGATATTGTTATTTTTGACAAGAATCGTCCCACTGTCCCTTATATCATTGTTGAATTGAAGAAGCCTAAGCATAAAGATGGCAAAGAACAATTGCGTTCTTATTGCAATGCCACCGGTGCGCCGATTGGTATTTGGACTAATGGTACCGATCCGATTGAAATCTATCACCGCAAAGATCCCAATTATTTTGACAAACTGGCACAGCTGCCAAACGCTTATCAAACGCTCAAAGATTTGCTGCAAGAAGATTTTACGCTTGCCGATTTGATTAAAGAAGATGCCCTCAATCAAGGCAAAAAAACGCTGAAAGATGTGATTGAGGAAATGGAAGACGAAGTCTTAGCCAATGCTGGCGTTGATGTATTTGAAGAATCGTTTAAATTAATTTTTACCAAATTATATGATGAATTTACCTCAGCCAATAGCTCAAAACGTCAACGTCCGCTCCAATTTCGGGTGGGCGTAGATACTGAGACTGAAGTTCGCGCCAAAATTCAAAAACTGTTTGAAAACGCCCAAGAAAAATGGGAAGGTGTGTTTCCGCCCGACGCTAAAATTGAACTTAGTGTATCTCATTTGCCAACTTGTATTTCTTATTTGCAAAAATATAAGTTATTTAACAGTAACTTAGATGTGATTGATGAAGCTTTTGAATATCTCATCAATAAAACCTCTAAAGGTGAAAAAGGCCAATATTTTACGCCGCGCTATGTGATTGATTTGTGTGTAAAAATGCTCAATCCTAAACCAGAAGAAACGGTGATTGATACGGCTGCTGGTTCTTCTGGCTTTACCGTGCATAGTATTTTCCATGTTTGGAAACAATTATTACAGCAAGAGGGCAAGGATGAAACGCATCTATTCACCGCTGAAAATAAACCTTCGCATTATGTCGATTATGTCAGAAAAAAAGTGTTCGCTATTGATTTTGATGAAAAAGCGGTGCGCGTGGCGCGTTGTCTCAACTTAATTGCTGGCGATGGGCAAACCAATGTTTTGCATTTGAACTCCCTTGATTGGGAACGTTGGAAAGAAACCACCGGAGAATGGAAATGGATTGATAGATATAACGACGGATTTAAGCGGCTGCGTAAATTGACGGTTGATAAAAAAGGCAAAAACTTTCGGGATTTTAGCTTTGATGTGTTAATGGCGAATCCACCGTTTGCCGGCGATATTAAAGATACCCGCCTGATTCATAAATATGAATTAGGGAAAAAACCGGAGAGTCGTGCATCAACGCCATCCAAAAATAAGTCGGCTAAAAATAAGGGCTGGCAAGACAAAATTTCTCGCCATATTTTATTTATTGAGCGCAACCTGCATTTTTTAAAGCCGGGCGGGCGGATGGCGATTGTGTTGCCGCAGGGCGTGTTTAATAACAGTTCCGACTATTATATTCGTGACTTTATTGCCAAACAGTGTCGTATTTTAGCGGTAGTCGGTTTACATCCAAACACGTTTAAACCGCATACCGGTACTAAAACCAGCGTATTGTTTGTGCAAAAATGGAATGATGATCCCAAAGCGGGCGCATTATGTCCACATTGTGAAGATTACCCGATTTTCTTTGCCACCCAACAACATAAGGGCAAAGATAATTCTGGTGATAAAATATTTGCGCGTGATGCTGAAACGGGCGCATTATTGGTAGACAAGCACGGACATAAATTGGTTGAGCATGATTTGTTCAGCACTGACTTAGAAAATGGCTCGAAAACTGCTGATGGGATTGCGGAAGCTTTTATTGAATTTGCCAGCAAAGAGGGATTAAGTTTTTTTTTGCATAGTGCCTTCAATGAGGTGAAGTATCGGGCTTTGTTGGATGGGCTGGAAATCTCTGAAATAAAATTGAGTGATGTCTTATTAGAAGACAAAAATTTCAGAATTGATAGTGAATTCTTTAAGAAGGCATATATCCTTCTCAACGACAAAATTAGTCAGCATAAATTTGATTATTTGGATAATATCTCTCTGAAAATAACTGATGGCACCCACTATACACCAGAATATTGTGACACTGGTATTCCATTTTTCTCTGCTTTAAATGTTCAGGAAAATCGTTTATATATTTCTAATAATTATAAATTTATTTCTGAAAAGGAACATAGAAATTTATATAAAAGATGTAATCCAAAAAAAGGAGATATTCTTTTAAGAAAAGTGGGAGTTGGTGCTAGATTAGCTTGTGTTATTCCAAATGGTGTACCTGAATTCAGTCTTTTTGTAAGTGTTGCGCTTATTAAATGCAAAAATAAAGTCAATCAATACTTTATATCAACTTTTATAAATTCATCTTTTGGGCAATTACAACTACTTAGATTTAATAAAGGTATTAGTCAACCTGATTTACACTTAGAAGAAATTAAAAAACTTAAAGTTCCAATCTTTTCTTTTGATTTTCAAATATACATTGAAAATCTTGTTAAAACAGCCAATGCTAAATTAGAGAAAAGCAAAACCCTCTACACCCAAGCCGAATCTCTTTTATTGCAAGAACTTGGCTTAGATAATTGGCAGCCCCCCAAAGAAGCAGTAGCCATTAAAAACTTTTCTGCCAGTTTTGGGGCAACCGGGCGGTTGGATGCGGAGTATTATCAGCCTAAGTATGAACAAGCCTTAATTGCCTTACATCAGTCTAATTATCCGATACAACAGTTAGGTTTATTGATAGAACCTATCCGCAATGGGTTTGATTTTCGAGAATTTACGGAAAAAGGGACACCTTACATCCGAGTTGGTGACATTAAGCGAGGACAAATTGATAGAGATAATGCGGTAAAAATTCATCTGGTTCAAGAGAATCTTAAAAAATCTTCTATTAAATTGAAAGTAGGTGATATTTTATTTACTCGTAAAGGTAGTTTTGGCAATGCAGCAGTTGTAACAGATAAAGAAGTACATACCATTATTAGCAGTGAAATTATGCTATTAAGATTAATCAGTGATTCATTGTTACCTGAATACTTAACTCTATTTCTCAATTCACAATTTGGTTATTTACAGATAGAGCAGCGAGTACATGGTATTGCTTATTACAGTATTTCACAAGAAGATTTAGCAGAAATTCAAATTGTTATTCTGTCCATTTCAAAACAAAAGCGCATAGTTAAAAAAATCCATTCCTCTTTTCTTTTGAAAGATGAATCAAAACGTTTACTTGAAACTGCCAAGCAAGCAGTAGAACTCGCCATAGAACAAGGCGAAGAAGCGGCAATAAATTATCTGAATCAGAATGTGCAAACAAAATTTATGGAATTAAAATGAATGCCTGATTATATGAAAGTTGTACCACAATCTCGGACAGAAAGACTGGGTGTTTCTGCCGCACAATTTATTTTTGAACGACTGGGTTTTATATTCCGTGAGCAACCCATAGAAGATTATGGAATTGATGCTCATATTGAAGTTGTTGAGAACGAAAAAGCCACTGGAAAGTTAATTGCTCTTCAAATCAAAAGTGGAGACAGTTTTTTTAAAGAAAAAAACAATGATAGTATTGTTTTTAGAGGTGAATTAAAACATTTATCCTATTGGATATCACATTCATTGCCAGTTATGTTGGTTCTTTACAATATTGAAGAAAATATAGCCTATTGGCAAATAGTTAATAAACACACCATCACCAAAACGGCAAAACACTGGAAACTCCATATACCACTGGCACAAAAAATTGACACTTCGTCAGTCGATTTAATCAAACAATTTGCTAAAAAGTTATCTGCTCTAAGTGATTACACAATATTATCGTTGCGAGATGTCAGTCATGGAGTAGCAAAACGTTATTCTGCTAATATTCTGCTTAACAAGGAATATTCAAAACCAGAAATAGTGAGTATGGTTAAGAATATAACGGAGGAGTTAAAGAATAGGGAATATTATCGAAATCATTTGATAAAGCAACATTGGAAAGGTAAGAATGCTCAAGTGGTCTGGTTGTATTTATATTTATCCTTGGATGACTTAGATAACACAAGTTGGATTTGTCAAAGCCAATGGATTGACAAGCATTTAGACTCAAAATTTGCACCGTCCAAAATAGAAGGTGAAGATATCGGCGATGGAATTATTTTGAAGTGGAAAGACGAATATGATGAGGTATCCGATTTTTTCAAATCTCGTCAGCTAACAAAGGAAGATTTTTTAGAAAAATTGGACAATATTTTATCGCCAACTAAGGATATTGTTGAACAACTTATCCTTCTGACGGAAAAATATGAAAGTGGTAAAGTTGACGAAAATAACTATGTCAATCGCATGAAAAAATTAGAAGTTAGACTCACAGAACTTTTTTCTGAATTTGAAGCGGGCGATATTGATTTAGCTCCCACTGAGTGTGCTGATTTAAGTCAACAATTTCAAAATGTGATGGCTATTGCACATAATATTGTTTTACCGTTTTTTGGAAATGGATTAAAAACTTGGGAAAAGCTTGAGAGAAATCGCTTAATTTCTTCTTCGATCAAGGATTATCGTAAAGAATTATTAAAATTTGAATTTGAACTTGAAAAAGTGCATAGGTAAAAGTGATGAAACCGATTGTATATACTGAAACCAGCATCATTAGCTATTTAACAGCTAGGCAAAGCCGAGATTTGATTGCAGTTGCTCATCAACAGTTGACTTTAGAATGGTGGGAAAAAGTTCGTCCACGAGTTGATTGTGTTATTTCTGGATTTGTTGTTCAGGAAGCTTCAAGAGGTGACCCGAATGCTGCACAAAAACGTTTGGAAATCCTAGCTCAATTACGCATTTTGGAATTGAATGATGAAATACGCACTTTGGCATCCCAATATTTTGCGGCCCTAAAAATTCCAGAAAGTTCCAAAACAGATGCTTTCCACTTGGCTGTTGCAGTATGGCATAAAACGGATTACATACTCACTTGGAATTGTAGACATATTGCCAATGGACGAGTACGCAAAATTTTTGAAGAATTAAACTTGGAACTTCATAATAAAACACCCGTTATTTGTACACCAGAAGAATTGATGGAGGTATGATATGTGGATTGATCCAGTAGTAGAAGAAGTTCGTAGAATCCGATTGGAAATCGAAGCCGAATGTCATAATGATTTTGATGAACTTTTGGCACAAGCAGTTCAAGCAACGAAAATGTTTCATAATCAAAATCAAGCTATTTCATTAACTAATCCGATCAGCAATGAAAACCATACCAACCGTGTTGGAAAATTTATTGATGAAGCCATCTTGCGCCGTATCATCCGTGAAGAGTTACATGCTATTGGATGATGGTAGAATTGGTTCAGATCTACTGAGCTATTATTAGCTGATGATTTGATAAAACAAGCAGAATAACTCACGTTTCGGGGTTCAATATTTTCAGTAAGCTATTGATTATTAAAGCTAAACATATAAATATTTTGGCCAAAGTCGATTTCTTGACAAAAAAATATCGCTTTAAAAACCGTCAGTTTGAGTTAACCAATCGGCACTTATGAGTTTTGCAAGCACCTAAAATAAAAATCTTGTTATGAAAATATGTGGCAAGAAGCTTAGGCAACTCGCAAAAAATAATCTACCAGGGCAACCATAAAGGATTGCCCCTACCGTCATTAATGGTTCGTAGGGGTAATCCCTTGTGGTTACCCCAATCCCACTCCGAGGGCAACTCACGCGATGGAAGCTAGAAAAATTTTATTCGGATAATTCTGTTATACTAAGTACCGCCATAAATTGAGCGGTTGTTATTTTTATTTCTGGAGAAATTGGTTGCCACAGATAAATATTTTGGCCGGAATCCAAGCTTTAGCTTGGGTCTACCATTTTTCTGGAATACTGTATATGTTAAATTAAAATCCATTCTTTTTTCTTTTTGAGTTTTCTTTTGAAGTTTTTTTTTTACAATAAGGTAGGTTGCTTAATTGATGAAAGCGCGTATAAAATGGGTAGAAAACGCTTGCCTGATAGCCGAGGCAGGCAGCGGGCATGGTGTGGTGATAGATGGGGTGCCCGAAATTGGGGGACGTAATTTGGGTGTCCGTCCCATGGAAATGTTGTTGATGGGCTTGGGCGGTTGTACGGCGATGGATGTGTTGAGCATCCTTAAAAAGCAACGTCAAAATGTCACAGATTGTGTGATAGATGTTGAAGGCAGTCGGCGCGAAGAACATCCAAAAATATTTACTGAAATTAATATCCACTACATAATCACCGGTCGTGATTTAAATGAAAAGCTAGTGAAAAAGGCGGTTGATTTGTCGGCCGATGTTTATTGCTCTGCCTCTGCTATTCTGGGTAAGACGGCTAAAATTACCCATGATTATGAAATAGTAGAGGAACAGATTGTCCCAACAAACTAACGGAAGTAGTACACCGGTTTACCAATTCTTCCCCCGCTTGACACACCTATTTTCCTCACCGAGTCTTGAAGGGGGAATTGACGAATAGGCGTAGTAGTGTGATGGGCAAGCAATTGTTTGAGGAAAAACCTTTTGAATATCAGCAAATCGTCCGTTTGGTCCGGAAAGCTATTCTGTCATTTTATTGAAAAATAGCACGAAATCATTGAAATCCCTGATATCAAGGGTCGGTTAAAAGTATCAGCGAGAATTGCTAATCTTTTTCAATCG
>Ga0233404_10000500_pt1 | contig 10826 bp, 3 predicted proteins | sample Na_oxic_2_MG_FD_179861 | JGI IMG/M metagenome (GOLD analysis project Ga0233404, IMG submission 179861) | Seawater microbial communities from Saanich Inlet, British Columbia, Canada - Na_oxic_2_MG | ecosystem: Environmental > Aquatic > Marine > Inlet | place: Canada: British Columbia | collected...
AACCAATCCAAGCCAAATTCGTCTTGGAAAGGGGCAACTTGGATAAATTGCCGTTCTCCATCCATTTCAAAGTCCAATTGCGTTGAAGTTTGAATATTTTTGAAGTCACCAAAATGTTTTTGCAAATATTGCGTGGTAGCACGTGTTAAGGGGATATTGCTTTCTACGGTTTTTAAACGCCGTTTTTTACCATCAGCATCTGCCGTGAAAGTGCGTTCGGTAGTAGAAGTTGCAACAATTTCTCCAGAACGTTCTATGATAAAGGTTTGCCCACGTTGTCCAATTTTTAAAGTACTTAGAAACCCATTGATATCGGTCAAAGATACTGCAATACCGGTTACTCCTTGAAATTTTCCAACATTATCATGAATTGGCATTATTGCGTCAAAGCCAACATTGGCATTTGGCCATACAAAAATTGGTGTCCATGCTGGTTTACCAAGTTTAGCCGCCAATTTATACCAAACTTCATCTCGAGCATCGTAATCATCGTATGAATCCAGTTTTTTTACATGGTTGCCATCTTTGTCTAAAGTATATTGGGCAGCTTGATCAGGTACACTAAATCCATCCCAAGCAGTTATAGTGCCATCTAGTTTGCGTTGTATTGCGGTTTCTTTTCCCAATAAACCCGCAAAGTAGAAGTAGCCAGGAAAATCAACTAACTGAATTTGCTTAAAAAAATGTTTCTCTAATTCTTCAAAGTTTTGTAATTTCAATTGACCTTGCTGAATAGCATTGAGATTCATGAAATTAATCATCTGGGGCGTTTTTAAATAACTGGAAAGATGTTGCTTAATACGGGCGGTGATTTCGCCACGTAACTGTTGAGCAACATCATTGACCGCATGTTGTCCATTTGTCAATGAGAGCCATCCCACCAAACCCACTACCGCAACAATTTGCAGGATAAATAACGAAACAAGGACAAGTCGCAAGGGTAAATTGTTAGAAATATTTTCAATTGAGCGATTTAAAAACTTGATTAACATTTGGAAAACTCCTTTAAAATGTACAGCGTTTATTATAGTGGGGGGATTAAATTTTGTTTAATTAAATTACTGAATTAGGATTTACGTATTGACAAACTCAATTTTTTGTTTTCATGAGAATTATCATATAGTTATGAAAATTTGGCCCCTGACTGAATTTACCAAAATGGAGCAAAAACGATTTTTATCAAATTTGTAATGCTTTGCATTTGAAAGAGAACATAAAAATTTTTACCTGTCAATGCGTAAGTCCTATGAATCTTTAATAATTAGCGAATATTTTTCAACCAGATAGCAATTTTATTGACAAATATTGATATTAATGCGTAATGAGGCATCATTTCAATCTCTGTGAATAAGGGAGCGATCAACCCTTTATCCATTCGCCTAATGAGGACTAAGGTTACTTTTAGGTTTGAGATTGATCCAAAACTGTTCTTTTTGAGTCGGCAAAGGTCTAAGCTTGGATGGGTGCAACCATTTTTTAATCCTTGTGCCGACCTTTTTCGCCAATTTTGAGAAGGAAAAGTCAGAATCAGTCTTTCTCAGGATGTTAAATGCACCGTTTACATCAGCATTGATGAGTGTCCCATCACTAGATTTGTACAAACCACGTTTAACACGTTTTCCACTAAATGTGCGTTTTTGTTTGGCTTTTGAGTGGTATCGCTTGGGCATTTTATCACCATCAACAAAACTCGCTTTACTTGTATAGCTCTCGTCTGTCACAATCAGCTCAATGCCGTGTGACCCAAGTTTGTAGCCCAGTTTGTCTACAAATTGGCCTAAAGCTAAATTGACAAAGTTTTGGTTGGTTCTTGTGCCCAAGTTGATCCGGTTAAGTGATTTAACCACATCACCGATAACAACTTTAGAAATGCCATGCTTGACGCAAGTTTTAACCACAATTGATGTCGCTTTGTGTATGTAATCGTTTACCACGGCATTACGCCAATCGGTTAAACTTTGGAGCCGATGCGACCGTTTTTTTCCCCGCATCGATAGTTTTGATTGCATAGAAGCCTTTCGCTTATTGTAGTAGGCATTTATTGACTTCAGTCTCCGACCATCAATAATGAAAGGCGGGGCAACGCCACTTCCCGTCACGCAAGTCGCTAAGTTATTGAGTCCCAAATCAATGGACATGACTTGGTCATTTTTGTTGACTTGCTTGAAGTCATTGGGGTTTTCTTCAAAAACGAAGACCGCATGAAAGCTATTGTATTTAGGAATGATTTCCACCAGTTTTATTTCCTTATACCACAATGCTTCTGGGACTTTTACCTCTAAACCCTTTTCTAACACAATAACTTGTTCATATCGAATAAATTGTCCCATTGAAAATGATGAACCCTTCAGCTTCGTTATTTGAGGGCATTTTTCAATCAAAAAAGACCCCTTGACTTGGAAAGCCTGATAATCATAAATTAGGTTGTCATGCTTATCTGACTTGTACTTAGGTGGCCTCGGCTTAGCCTTGTACTTGCTCGGATTTTTGTTGAAGTCTTGATGACAACTAAAAAAGGACTTGAAATTCTTATCAAGCCGTCGCAAGGTTTGCTGAGCGACTTTGGCTTTCAAGAGTTTATAGTTGACTTCCCCTTCCAGATTGGTAACTTGTTTCATGACCTTATCCATTTTGGCATAAGGAAAGTACATTCCGGTTGCGAAAAAAGCTTGACGTAGTGCCCACAAGGTTTGGTTGTAGAGATTTTTGGCATGGCCGGTCAGTTCCTTTAATCGCTTAAACTGGGGTTTTGTCAATCCTCTAACTTTGGTCTTCAGTGCTCTCATTTAATTCCTCTAGCAGCCTGTCGGAGAATACAGCTAAGTTATTGTTTTTAACAATTGCTTTAACTAATAATCAATGAGTTAGCGATTAATCCGACAGGCTGCTAGGGCACGTTTGACGCGCCGTTTTGAGTCGTGCAACATTGAAAAACAATAAATTACATATGATAATCTCATTCATGATTTTCCTCACGGTCTATTTCTCAAACATGATAGCCCAGTTAGTTTTGAAACTTCTTTCGTTTTCATGGTGGACAAAGTCTATCAAACTTAAATCAATAATGTCAACACTTATCAATATTTTTGTAGACTATATTCTAATATATAATAGGGTGTGACCTCGACTTGATGTACCTCGAAATTAAATATAAACCGACATTCAGCACAAGCTTTCTTAAATCAAATAATATTAAATTCTTTTAAAAACAATTTGATATACTAAAAGTACCGCCGCCAATTTTGAGCAATTTCCTTGATTTTGTTATTATCATTTTTTGTCAAAGGATCAAAATGAAATGGAAAAATATTTAGTGCCTCAAATAAATCAATGGGTTATAAAATTCAATTTTTACGAATAGCTTGTGCGGAATGTCGGTATAAATATTTATAATCAATCATTTAATTTAATTCTTTTGGAACAATTTGAAATTTGTTTCATTTTTACCACAAAAATATAACTTGTTGATTATTCAACATAAAAAGAGATTACATCAAATGGAGGTCACACCCATATAATATTCGCAATTACTCAGTTCGGGTTCATTTAGTACAACGGATCCGGGGACGTCACTGCTTGGTGTGTGATGTGTCTCTCGTTATGAGAGCGCGTTGGGGGTTGCCTTTGTTCGATAAGGTGGGTGAGCGACAGTTTTGCACCAATCCGTTAAGTCCCCCGATCCGTTGTACTTAATATTGTAACTACTCAGGTAATATAGTACATAGGAAAATGGGACTGAACGGATTGGTGTGTGATGTCTCTCGTTATGAGAGCGCGTTGGGGGTTGCCTTTGTTCGATAAGGTGGGTGAGCTACAGTTTTGCACCAATCCGTTAAGTCCCCCGATCCGTTGTACTTAATATTGTAACTACTCAGGTAATATAGTACATAGGAAAATGGGACTGAACCGATTGGTGTGTGATGTGTCTCTCGTTATGAGAGCGCGTTGGGGGTTGCCTTTGTTCGATAAGGTGGGTGAGCAACAGTTTTGCACCAATCCGTTCCCCGATCCGTTGTACTAAATCAACCGATTGTAACGGATTTTGGGATCACAAGGAATTACGGTGGTTTTCATTCGTCAATAAGGGACACTTAAGGGATACCCCTACAAAATTTGGTGCTTGCAGGGGCGAACAAATCGGTTCGCCCCAAAATCCGTTATAATCAATCAATCTTATGCTTATTGCGAATCATCTAAATACCGGTACCAAAAAAAATACAATCCAATCGTTGAAATAATTAATATACTGAGGGAAATGGAAACACTATCCCATTTGTGAATGACTACAAAAACCGGGGTTAGAAATAATGATATCTGCCAAGGAATTGCAAAAAACAACGCTATCAAGTCACGACGATTTTCTTGTTTGATTAATTGAAATTCATCCGCTCCTATAAATTTTGTAATTGGCCCCCAAAATCCGATTGGTTTTGTAATCTTGAAAAAATTCTCCAAAACTTTTTTGTCTGTGGGAGTTGTAAGTAATGTTCCACTAATCATACCTACTAGCGACGCTGATGTTACCATCAAAAATGCCTGCCATTCCGGCATGGATGTAAAGAAAAGGCGTTGCACAATCGCACCAATCATCCCAACACCAGTACCAATGGCAAAGCCATAACCATTAAACCGCCACCAATACCATCGAAGAAACATGGGCATAATCATTCCAGCAACAAGGCTCATCGTGAGCCACCCCCAAATGGAGTTGATAGATGGCGTAACTAAACCAATAAAAACACCGGCTACCACAATTAAAATAGATGAAACGTAGCTTGCGTAAACCAATTGCTTTTCAGTTGCCGACGGGCGAATATATTTGTAATAAATATCGTTCACCATGTACGACGCAGCGGCATTAATCGTGGAATCAAACGTTGACATAGCGGCGGCAATGAGTGCTGCTATCATCAATCCCTTCATACCTACCGGAATCATATGAATTATGACAGTAGGAAGCACCATCTCCGGTTCCGAAACTTTTGCACCAAGAGTAATCCCCAATATTGCAACACCAATAATAAACGGCCATCGAAATGCCAAGAAAAATATCCACATCGCAGAAAGCAAGCCACTATCACGATCACTTTTGGCAGCGAAGTATCGCTGTGCCATATAACCGCCCGGTGCTCCAAAACCCTCAATCACGGTTTTCAAAAAGAAAAAGGTGACAGAAATGCCAAATAAGTTGTACATTTCGTATCCGACCGGCATATCCATTCGCCACGAAGGCCAAATATCAGTCCATCCGGCTGGTGTTAGTGCTTGAATTGATGCCAGATCGACAGCGAAAAAAGCCTTAACGGAAATAAATACGGTAGCAAATCCAATGAGAATCGCTTGAATCAGATCGGTATAAACAACTCCATAAAATCCGCTTAATGTGGTATAAAAAAGCGCGATTGAAATCATGAGCAACGCACATACCGTTGGAGAAAATGGTAGAAAAATTGAGAGGAATTTGCCGGTGCCCACAAAAAAGTAGGCGATCATTCCAACAGTGCTAAGAATAATTGAAATCGTGCAAAGCAGCCTAGCTGCCTCACCTTGGCGACCTTTTCCAAAACGGAATTCCATCCATTCGGCAACGGTTATTACACCGGATCGACTATACCATTTGCCCAAGAAAACTAAAAGGAAAGCCATCAACAGAACTACACCACCGCGTAGCTCAACTAAAAATCCCTTTACGCCAATTATATAAAAGAACGATGTAATAAGCATTGTTCCAGTCATATCTAGGTTAGATGCCATTCCTGAAGTACCTAATACCCACCAAGGAACTGAGCGACCACCAAGGAAATAGGCATTAATACCTTGACTTGCACGTTTCCTTAATAATATACCGAATAATAAAATAATGATTATATAAGTGATGATGATTGAGTAATCAATGAAATGCATGAAGCTCTCCGATTCATTTTATATACTATGTGGCAACCTTTATCGAAATTAAAAATAGGCGTAACTACTCAGCCTTGATTCTCTATTTTACCAAGGGCAACCTATCGGGCTTGCCCCTACGTTTAGATATTGTATGTAGGGCATGCCGATTTGGTTGCCCGGAGTAGTTACAAATAGGCTTTGGTTTTCGCGCAGAAGTATTTCATTATGTAATTTTATTAATTTTTAAACTAAAATGCAAATTCAGACATTTACTGAAAACTCCGGTAAAGTCTGTAAGTCATTGATTTTTGGTTAGGCTTATGTTTGTAAGTCATTGAAAGTATTGGATGCCCAAAATGTCGAAGGAGTTTTCAATTGTAGTTATTACCTTTGGAAAAAACTTGAACATCAAGTACAATGAGGACAACACGCATTGGGACTTTATACCATCTGTCACTTTCATCTGAGTTTCTTCTTAACCGAAGTGCTTTACAAAGTGCATGGTAATGTTTGCTAGGTTACCCTTCTGATCCACATTAAGTACTTTCGCCAAAAGTTTTATTACTTTTTGGAGTCCAAACCAAGATAATTTGGACGTGACTAAATTTTCGAGGCAAAAACTTTATAAATCCTTTCTAAAATGCAATCCTTGTAGTTGTTGCCGGGAAAATCGGAATGCGCCCTTTGTGATTAGTTTTTATTAGGAAAATGATTGAGGTTAGCGTGTTGCATTTGCTTAAGTATACTATTCGCCTTTGAATTCGGTGAAAATCAAAAGGGTTGAAAAAATCGGATTTTTCATCCCTCAAAATTTTCATCAATTTCAAGTACGCTCAGTATAGTTCCTCAATTAGATTAGCATACGTATCCCAAGCAAATGTCAAATTACAAATGATTATCTTAATTTATTAATGTGTAAATCTTAACTTTAAGGAAATTTTTATGATTTCACAAAAGACATCGACCATTGGAGTGGTTGAATTACCTTCGCTCGGATTATTCGATGCGGAGGGGAAAAACTACTTTTCTTATGTAAACAAAACCCTTCCTCTGGTTAGCATGCAAATATTGCTTCCAAATCTCCAAGCTGCCGGGTTTGATGCTAAATTGATCAACTTAAAACCGGGTTATTACGAAGAAGAATTTGGAAAGATAACTTGGCGAGGCACTGAATACAGTAAAGTCTACTATGGTAGCAAAATTAAAGATATTGACCCTTTAGCGTATGATGCTTGGGGAGTGACTAGCAATTTTCTTCATCATCGTGAAATTGCTGAGATGACAATTAAGCACTTGGCAAGTAAAGGTAAGCCGGTTGTTGTGGGTGGTTCGGATGCCATTGCCGGACCTCAGTTTTACTTTGCGGCTGGTGCTACCGCAGTAGTGTTGGACAAAACCGGGGGGGCAAATGCTTCGATCATGGACTATGTGTTAGGAAAAAAACCAAGAGAAGAACTTTCCGGTGTCATTCTAGCTAATGGTAATCAACCTCCACGACGAGTTCGACGACCTTTGCACCCGGAAAAATGGCCGATACCAGATGTATCAGTCATTCAGCAATGTTTTGGAACAAACAGCGAACAGTCACATTTTGTTCCAGAAGAACTACTTAATATCGGTTCAATAATTTCCGATATCGGTTGTGACCACCAGTGTGATTTTTGTCAGACTCCCACATATCATCTTGGATATAAAGCCATGTCACCGAAAAGGGTTTTGCAGTGGTTAGCGGCTCAAAAAGAAGCTGGGGCACGGTCAGTGACTTCTTATTCTGATCAATTTCTTGGTCGTATTCTTAAGAAAGGGGGAAGAGATGATATTCTTGAGATTATGAAAGGTATTAGAGAGCTTGAATTGGCAATCCTTTGGTTAACTGGACTGGAACTAAAAAAAACGACCATAGGACGCGGTATTAACCGCAAAAATAATACTGACATGACACTTGATGAGGAACTCATTTCGGCACTTTGGGGATGGGATGGAAAAACCGGTTGCTATGGTACTTATATTCCCGCAGAACGTCCAATATTCGGGCGAGAAAACTATGCTAAATTACTGCCATGGCAAAAACACTGCGAGATTATAAAAGCTATCGTTCGAACCGGAACACCGGTCATCTATTATGGTGTCATAATCGGGTTCGCAGATGATAATGATGAGAGTTTATTACAGCTTGAGAAAGCTATATCAGAACTTTATGAGGACATTTTAATAATTAATCCATTGGTGGTTTTTCAGGTGTTTTCTTTAACACTGGTTCCAATACCCGGCACCCCACAGTGGGATATTGTGCATGACTCTGGATTAATGCGCTTTAACGAGCCAAATATTTTGGGTGGATTGGGGACATCTGCATTTGATACCAACTATCTAAACTATGAACAAGTTGCTGATTGGCAAATACGTCTAGCAAAGATTGGCTCTCCATATACGGGATTTTAATTAGTGTCCATTGCTCGTCCTTGGGCTACTCTTTGCACACATTTTTGGTTCAATTTGCTTGCAAAAAAATTTAATTAAGACGTTTTGTGCGTAACATAGAAGATTTACTGGAGTCCAAAGCTTTAGCTTTGGCAGGGTATCCTACGCTCACACTTTGGACTCCAAGTACATCAAATTGACCTCACACTTACATATAGCCTTTCAGAAAAAGATTTTGGCCCCAATTTTTCTGGATTTTCAACCTAAACCTCCGAGGTTTGCCAAACCTCGGAGGGGCCAAAATCTTTTTCTGAAATCTTTAGGAATCTACGAATTTTACCGTTGGGATAAAGTTTGTCGAGTAGCCCATTATATTTAAATGTAAGTTCTCCAAAGAGGATTAGCTAATTAACTATTAATATCCCAATTAAAAAGTTGATATTACAAATATCGCTTTGGAGCCTTGTTATTCAACGAAGTTATGTATACTCGATGTTCAAGTTTTTAATGATGAACCCAAATGACTAGGGATAAATCCCTAGTCTAAAAGCTTAAGTCTGCTAAAGCAGACTATCCATTTTGCAATTATTTTTAGTGTCAGTTAGGATTCTTAAGATTTAATTAAACACCAAATAAAAGCAAAAATGCGTTGTTATGTTAGTCTGCTTTAGCAGACTTTAGCTTTTAGCTTGGGGATTTATCCCCAAGCATTTTTGGTAGCTATTAAAAACTTGAACATCGAGTGTATATTACTTATAATAAATACTATAGAACCGACATTCCGCACAAGCTTTCTCAAATCAAATAATATTAAAATCCTTTAAAAACAATTTGATATACTAGAAGCACCGCCGCCCATATTGAGCAATTTTCTTGATTTTGCCACCATCACTTTTTATCAAGGGCTCAAAGCAAAATGGAAAAATATTTAGTGCCTCAAATAAATCAATGGGTTATAAAATTAAATTTTTATGAATAGCTTGTGCGGAATGTCGGATAGAATATTAACTTGGAGAGATTAATGTTTGTAGCAGTCTTCTTTTTTAGTGGTATTGTTTGTGGTGGTGCTGTTTATGCCCGCAAAAAATTGCACCAACCAGAAAACAATAACCCTCAAAAATTCAATCAATCTACGAGAGTTTCCATTGATGAACAGAGCCAACAACTCCAAACTGTTGCCTCCAACTCTAAAGAAGATGAAGTTGAAAAAGAAATTAACCACTATTTGGCGGTTTCTTCAGCCAGTTTCGCTATGGCAACAGCCGGTACATTATTTTTCCCTCCTCTAACCTTACTTAGCGTTTTCACACTTGGTTATGTGGCCTTCCAGATTTTTAAAGCGACTTATGAGAGTATTTTTAAAGAACGCAAATTACGCATGGTAATACTAAATACTATTGGTATTTCAGTGGGAATAGCTACTGGTTATTACCTATTAAGTGCCCTAACCGGTGTTATCTATTTTTCTGCGGCAAAATTACTCAATAAAACCAAGAATAAAACCCGCACAAGTATTATTAATGTTTTTAAAGGCCAACCAACTTCAGTATGGTTACTTAAAGACGGAGTCGAAGTAAGTGTGCCGCTTGAAGACATCTTAGTAGGTGATACGCTGGTTGTCAATGCTGGTGAAGTTATCCCAGTAGATGGTATCATAACTCAAGGTATAGCTAGTATTGACCAACATATGCTTACTGGAGAAGCGCAACCAGAGGAAAAAACAACTGGTAACAATGTATTTGCGACAACACTTGTATTAGCCGGATGTATTTATATTCGCGTCGAAAAAACCGGGGAAGAAACGATTAGTGCCCATATTGGTGAAGTTTTGAATAAAACCGCTAGCTTTGAAGAGGCTCTGCGAACTCGTGGTGAACAAATTGCGGATGATTCCGTTGCTCCAACCTTAGGTATTAGTACAATCGCTCTCACTATGTTAGGGATTCGTGCTGGAGCAACTGTTCTTTGTTCCAACTTTTCCACTATTCTCTTCCTGACAACCCCATTGAGTATGTGGAATTATATTCGTATTGCTTCAAAAAACGCGTGTTTCATTAAGGATGGACGTTCTTTAGAATTACTCCAACAGGTAGACACTATCGTTTTTGATAAAACCGGCACATTAACCCTCGAACAACCTTACGTAAAAAAGATTTATCCTTGTTACGGTTTTTCAGAAGAAGGATTATTGGGTTATGCAGCTACAGCGGAATACAAACAAAATCATCCAATTGCTAAAGCGATTCTTGCGGCGACTCAACAACGCAATTTAACCTTGCCCCCTCAAATCGACGCTGCTCAATATGAGATTGGTTATGGAATTAAAGTACACCTAGAAGGGCAAATTATTCGAGTTGGTAGTGATAGGTTTATGAGTCAAGAAAATATTACGATTCCATCTGTAATTCAAACACGCCAAGCTTACAGTCATGAGCAAGGTAGTACTTTAGTTTACGTTGCTATTGATAACCAACTAGGTGGGGTATTGGAATTACAACCGACAATTCGTCCGGAAGCAA
>Ga0233404_10000503_pt1 | contig 10811 bp, 7 predicted proteins | sample Na_oxic_2_MG_FD_179861 | JGI IMG/M metagenome (GOLD analysis project Ga0233404, IMG submission 179861) | Seawater microbial communities from Saanich Inlet, British Columbia, Canada - Na_oxic_2_MG | ecosystem: Environmental > Aquatic > Marine > Inlet | place: Canada: British Columbia | collected...
AAAGAACCGGGAACTAAAAATACTGTCACCCTCCACACAATTGGTTTTCAATTGGGGAAAGCGTGGCGTACCATATATGCTGATGCCAGTAATGGTAAAAGAATTTATAATATAGATGGTATCTACTATTACGATGAGGCTGGTGAAGAGCCTGTTCCGGAGGGGACCAAGCGGAAAACATATGGATATGAAGAGAATGTGAAGGGAACCGCAACCAACACACGAGCAGTTAAATATCTCAAGAGATTGGCCTCTGAAAGTACTAGTGGTAATAGGGAAAGAAATTTTTATCCGGCCGACACAGCAGAGGAGTTGGTTGAGGCGTTTAATGAAATTACGGCTCAAGCTATGACTACTAGCACTTCATTTGCGGCTCCCGGAGTGTCTGTTAATCTCTTTAATAATCTCATACATAATAATGAAGTATATTATGCCTTGTTTAAACCTAGCCAGAATCAACTTTGGGAAGGTAATGTGAAAAAATTCCGCCTTGAGGGTGATATATTGGTTGGCCAAAATAATGTGCCCGCAATTGCAGATTATTCCATTAGTTCCAATGTCCAAAGTTTTTGGAGTTCGGAAGAAGAGGAAGGCGAGGTGACTAAAGGGGGAGCCGGTGAGCAATTGGAAAGTAGTACACGTAATATTTACACCTATTTAGGTGAAGTATCACCTGGTGCCAATCATAAAATTAACCTCACGGAATCTAAGATTGAGGTTTCTTCCGATTCGCCGGATTTTAATGAGACATTGGGCAAGAAATTATTTGGTGACGATACGTTTGCTGAAGAACAACGTGATAATCTAATTAGGTGGATTATCGGTGAAAATGTCAATCCGACCGCAGAAGGTGTTGAGAGCGATTCCGCAAACAATGCTGACCGTTGGATGTTTGGAGATCCATTACACAGTACTCCAAAAGCGATAACTTATGGTGTCAAAAAAAATACCAAAGATATATTTGATACTAGGCTATTTGTGGGTACTAATGATGGGCTATTACGGATGATAGACGATAGTGATGGCAGAGAAGTATGGGCTTTTCTACCACAAGAATTGTTGTCTATCCAAAATAGCCTTATGGAAAACCAATCTGGGGTTGGGCGTATTTATGGACTTGATAGCACTCCGGTTTTTTGGAGAAATGATAGAGATAACCAGATCAATTCACAAGATGGTGATTTCATTAGGCTGTATATCGGTATGCGGCGCGGCGGTAGAAATATTTACGCCCTTGACGTTACTGGGGAGGAGGCACCGGGAGTGCCACCGAAATTGATGTGGGTCATTAAAGGCGGAGAAGGTTCTTATGCCAAGTTAGGACAGACTTGGTCTTCTCCAAAACTTATGATGGTTAATCCTAAATATTGTGGCACTAAAATTTGTGTTGCGTTGCTGTTTGCTGGCGGTTATGATCCATCCCAAGATGAGAGTTTAAATAGTGATACTGTCAATATGGGTAATGCGATTTACATGGTTAATGCCAGCACCGGGAAACGTTTATGGTGGGCAAGTAGTGATAAGGAAGCGGACTTAGAGCTTGAAAAAATGGTGTATCCGATTCCTTCTGATTTGGCATATTTGGATAGCACCGGTGATGGTTATACTGATCGTATTTATGTAGGCGATATTGGTGGTCAAGTATGGCGCATTGATTTAGAACCCGAAAATGAGAAGGGAGCTGCCTTAGCTAATTTTACTAGTGGGACCAGTCGGGTTGACAAGCGTAGTTTCTTTTACCCGCCGGATATGGTTCAGATTGAGGGACTTGATGTAATAGCGATAGTAAGTGGTAGACGACAAAATCCATTAGCTGGAGGTAATAGGGAACATGACCAATTTTTTGCCTTCATTGATGATGGTTGGGAATTGGATGACAATGGAAATATGAGTCTCATAACACCAACGCTTACTAGGCAAAAGAACATGGTGACGGTGGACATATACGCTGATAGTGAAGATACCAATGTTAGTTTGCTGGATCTTGAAGGTGATAAAAGGGGGTGGTCTCTTAACTTGAAAGAAGAAAATGGTAATTGGATCGGTGAAAAAGGCTTATCATCGCCGGTTATTTTGGATAATCAGGTTTTTTTCACTACCTATATTCCACCCGAAAAACAAATGGATGCCTGTTTTTTTGATGAAGGTAAAAGCCTGATTTATATGCTTAATTTACTTAATGGTGGCCCGTTATTAGAATTAGATAATGAAACGGGTGAACTTAAACCTAGGCCTCCTTTTGAAGAAGCCGGGCCGGGCATTATTTCTGAACCTATTGTGATGTACACGAAAGATGGATTTAAAATACATAATCCTAAAACCATGACAGCAGTTGCTCCAGGTAAGCAGCAAGTTCAGCGTACTTTCTGGATGCAAAATTCGGCTTCCAACTCTGGTAACTTCAGATGTAGGACGTTGGCGGAGATAGCAGCTGATAATGCTGGTGGAGGTGGTGGCGGAGATGATGATACTACCCCAGACGGAGATGATGATACTACTCCAGACGGAGATGATGATACTACTCCAGACGGAGATGATGATGCCCAAGCTGGGGATGCTAATACTCCATAAAGGAATTGAATTTGATGTACTAAAGAAATCCGATTTTTTGAAAAAATCGGATTTCTAGCTGCCTAAAAATCGGGGGAATAAATAAACCGCAAAATTGCTTCAAATTTAACCCCCCAGTTCTAAACCGGTAGTGAAGGAGTTCTTCGCTGTGCTTTGTACGAGGCAACAAAGCTTTGCTTTGAACTCCAATATCACTACTTTAATAATTAGGAGAAAACATTTAATGAAAAGGTTAAAAGCCTTGCAAGGGTTTACCTTAGTTGAGTTAATGGTTGTCGTCGCTATTATTGGTATTTTGGCGGCGGTGGTTTATCCTTCTTATACTAAATATGTAACAAAAACAAACCGCTTAGGGGCTAAAATGGCATTGGCTGAGTTGGCTCAATTGCAAGAAGAGTACTTTATTGCAAACAAAGTATATGCCACTTCTCTTGGAGAAGAGACTGACGGTTCGGGACTGAAAATAGAAGATTATGGTTTTAAAAAAAGCGGGGGCATATTTTATTCTAAAGAGAATGGTGATGAAAAAGGTTATTACAAAATAACAATGACCAATGTGAATGGGTTCACAGTGACTGCTACAGCCGTTGGAATTCAAGCCAGAAAAGATGAAGACTGTGCTGAGTTCCGGATAAATGCAATTGGCAATAGAACTGCCACAAGTGATAGTTGCTGGTAACTTATTGTTTTGAACAAGATTGAACGGATTTATAGGATTGACAGGATTTATTATTTGGTGACTAAATCAGCTACCTTGATTGACAAATGGGTAGCTGATTTTTTTTTGGCCTAAAGTGTTAAGATGTTATGCAAACCAAAATTCTGGTCAAGTTTACGGTACACTTTTATGGACTATGTCAAAAAATATTTTATACTGGTTTGCGTAGGGTTATTCTTGGCTCCAATTGTTGGTGCTGAAATGATAATGGTAAATGGCAGCAAAGAGGATTATATTATTCCTCAACTATCAAGTCTTGCCATGTTATCTTCACAATCGACTGTGTTGGCAGAAGAAATTAATGGCTCAAGTATTAAGCAAAAACGATTTCGTACCCGGTTATTGATTTCCGGTTTCGCTCTAAGTACGGCACTGTACGGAGCCACCGCTTGGTGGGAGGACAGTTCGTCTGAATTTCGAGTCAGACATGAAGGTTGGTTTGGTGCCGATACTCCAAATGGTGGAGCCGATAAATTGGGACATGCTTATTCATTTTATGTCAGTACTAGGCTTATGAAAAGCGGCTTTGAGTGGGCCGGGCATAAGCCTCGAAAGGCCGCACAGTTAGCAGGGATTACTTCAGCGGCTTTATCGGTTGGGGTTGAAATCATGGATGGTTTTACGGAAAAATATGGATTTAGTACCGAAGACACGATAATGAATTTGTCCGGTATCGGTATCGGGGTTGTCCTTGAAAGTTATCCGCGTTGGGATGAGTTATTTGATATTCGTTTACAATATTGGCCCTCCGATGATGCGCGAAGATTAAATGATTATGATCCCCTCGCCGATTATTCTGGGCAAACGTATTTATTAATTGCTAAAGCCAGTGGTATACCGAGCTTACGCAAACAAAAATTTTTGCGCTATTTAGAATTGGCGGTGGGATATGGTACTAGAGGTTATCAACCTACCGATGGCACCGGTACCCAGCCCACCGAACGTAATATCTATTATGGTTTATCATTAAACATATCCCAGCTACTTAATGATACAATATTTAAAAATCAGAAAAGAGAAAAAAGTCGTACTCAAAGAGTGACTGAAAACGTGTTGGAGTATTTGCAAATGCCGGGGACGGCTTTGTTGTTTAAGGATAATCTATAACTTGACAATGTCACATTACAGATTTATGTTTGGTTATTCGTTCTAGGCGTACCTTGCACGGTCGCATTACAACCGCTTATTAATTGAAATGTGACATTGTCAAGATAATCACTATCGTTGATTTTGACGACTTTTTTATGCGAGAATTACGAGTGTGGAAACTTATATGGAGTGTACTTTCATTTGCGGGTTTGCAACCCGTCCCACAACAATCGGGCTTTTGAATCTTGCTCGATCCTTAGCTGGTAAAATGTAATTTATTTTTATTATTTAAGATTATTGTTTTATACATTCGCTATTTGTCATTAATAAAGGTATTTACCTTAATTACTTTGGAGTTTAACTAATATGTATTGGCCCCGCCCTAAAAAGTTGTTATACTCAGCCACTGGTTTGGTGGTGATTTTACTACTTGGTGGTTGTCCTTCTGCCCCAGTGGTGGATACAAAACCGCTTCAAACGCAACCGGTTGTTTCCCCTGAAATTGATACAGCAGCTTATCATACTGTCCAGCGTGGTGAAACCTTAGCTGCCATTGCTCAACGTTTTGGTCGTAATTACCTTGATATTGCTCGGTGGAATAATATACCGCCACCTTATACAATCTCCGTTGGTCAGAGATTGCTGGTTGATGACCCCGGTTACGGTAATGTTACCCCACCAATACCACAGGCCGGTATTCCGGTTGTGACACCGCCTCCCCCAGAGGCAACCCCGGTTGTGACACCGCCGGTTTTTGAGCAGGACATTGATGGCATTCACACCGTGCAAGCCGGCGAAACCTTATTTGCCATTGCCGGACGCTATGGACACAAATTTCAAGAGGTGGCAGCTTGGAATAATATAGTATCACCATATCATCTGAGGGTTGGACAAGTATTAAAACTTTCGCCCCCAGATAATTGGGATCCTACCAAACCGGTAAGTAAACCGCCTGCAAGAAAACCACCGGTAACTAAACCACCCGCTAAACCACCAACCCTACCAACACCATCCCCAACGCCAAAAAATCGGGACTATCATATAGTATTAGCCGGTGAGACGTTGTTTAAGATTGCCAAACATTATAGATTTAGTATGGTTGATGTCGCGGCATGGAATGGTTTACAGGCTCCCTATAATTTGTCTATCGGACAAAAATTGCGCCTAAGTCCGCCGGCCAATGGTGAGCTTCCCGTGCCACCTAAGAGTACCCCACCGTCCTTTGAAAATCCGGTTAAAAATGAGACTGGTTATCACATTGTTGTCATCGGAGATACACTGTTCCGTCTTTCCAAACGTTATGGTCACAGTGTTGCGGATTTAGCCGCGTGGAATAATTTGCCTCCCCCTTATGATTTGTCACTGGGGCAAAAATTACGACTTACGAAGCCAACTACCATGATGCCGGGATTGACACCGGACAATCGTAATTTACGTTCAGTTGGGCTCAATTCGTCTTCGGGCTATCATATTGTGAAAGGAGGGGAAACCTTAGCTGGTATTGCGAAAAAGTACGGGGTGTCCCTCTCAGAGTTAGCGGATTGGAATGGTATTGGTAGTCCTTATACAGTCTATCCCGGCCTCAAATTAACCATTATTCCAGATTAATTAATTTAGCCTTATGGTTTATCAGTTATTAGGTTTAAAGTAAAACTAAATTTATTTAATAAGGTTAGGAACGCGCATAAAATATATTTAGTCATCTTTTGTAAAGAGAAACCAAGTTTTTTCAAAAAACTTGGTTTCTAAAACTGGTATATTAATTTTCCCGCTCCTTACGATGTATTGAAGTATACTTTATGTGGAACTCAAGTTTTTCAGATAAATAATTTCACAAAGACTGAAGCACGATTCGACCCTTGGTTTCTCAAAATTTTATTTCTCTGAACATCTATATTTAAACCTTCTGAAAAATGTTCGAGCCAATAGCCGAAACACCGTCTAAAGATTCAACTTCACCAATAATACATTATCTAAATCACAACTACTTATAACTGATAATCGGTAACTAACTATTTATTATTATTTATTATGTATTGGTCCATCACACCTAAAAAGCTATTGGCAATTATTGCCATGGCAATAATTATGTTGTTCCAAGGATGTACAACGGTTCGCCAACCAACTTATCCAAGTTCTTACTATCACACCCATATCGTCAAACCCGATGAAAGTCTCCATCGTATTGCAGAAGCTTATGAGTATGATTATAGAGAAATAGCTAGAATTAATAATCTTTTCCCGCCTGATTATAGTGTTCGCCCCGGTCAAACTCTGCGAATTCCTAAGGGAATAACAAGTGGGGTAGACATTCAGTCACGTTCACCAATGAAGGATCTGCTCATCAAAGAGCGTCGCAAGAAGCCTAGATATCCTCCTCGCTACACACCTCAAAAAAAGAATTACCACACGGTGCGACGCGGTGAAACACTGTCTAAAATTGCCAAACGCTATGGACAAAGTTATCGTGAAATAGCCGCTTGGAATCATCTATCATCACCTTATAATTTGAGCATTGGGCAACGTTTGCGTGTAAAAAAAACCAAGAGAAAAACCAAGAAAAGGATCGCACCTACAAGAAAAACTTCCCCTACCAAGAGGACAAGCACAGTTTCTCATGTTGTACGGCGTGGTGACACTCTCTTTGGTATTGCTACACGCTATGGCTACAATGTCAGTGAAGTGGCTAGATGGAATGGGTTAGAACCGCCTTATAACCTATCAACCGGGCGACGTTTGCGAGTGGCTCCAATCGCTGGGAGTACTTCAAAAAAGCGCTGGAAAAAACCGACAGTGAGTACAACGGTGAGTACTTCGAAAAAGCGCTGGAAAAAACCGACAGTGAGTACAACGGTGAGTACTTCGAAAAAGCGTTGGAAAAAACCGGTAAAGCAACAATCTACCGGTAAAAGTGGAGGTTATCATACCGTAGCCTTTGGTGACACTTTGTATAGTCTTTCTAAACACTATACACGTGATGTTGCAGAGATAGCAATTTGGAATAATTTAAAACCACCTTATACCTTATCAAAGGGGCAACGTTTACGGGTTTCTTCAACACGAAAAATCCAGCGTCGTCAAAAACAAGTTGTGACTCAAAAGCGTCATAACACCGGTTATCACAAAATTGCTCGCGGCGACACTTTATTTAGTATTGCCAAAAGTTATGGCTACAATGTTTCTAGTGTAGCTGCGTGGAATAATTTGCACCCTCCCTATAATTTATCAGTGGGACAAAAATTACGAATTTATCCACCATCGGGAGCTAAACTGGGTTACAGAAACCTTGCAACTAAAAAACGTGCAACTAAAAAACGAGCTTCGCGGAAATCCTCAACTCGAACGACAGCTTCGCGGAAATCCTCAACTCGAACTACGTCTTCGCGGAAGTCCAGTTCTCACACGGTTGTCGGAGGCGATACGCTCTACAACATTGCCAAACGCTATGGAAAAACGGTGAGCCAGTTAGCGAATTGGAATAAATTAAGTCCGCCTTATAATTTACCAATGGGACAACGTTTGCGAATTTATTCATCAAGTTCAGGTTCCCATAAGTCAAGAAGAAGTTCAAGTTCCCGTAAGTCAAGAAGAAGTTCAAGTTCCCGTAAGTCAAGAAGAAGTTCAAGTTCCCGTAAGTCGAGAAGTTATCACAGAGCCAAACCTGGAGAAACATTGTGGAGTATTGCGGCCAAATATGGGATAAGTGCCTATAAGTTATCCGAGTGGAATGGCATTGGTGAACCTCATACCATTTACCCGGGACAACAACTGCGGCTTAAGCCTTAAGGGATTCCTAGGCAAAAATTGTATAAACCTGACCGGTTTGAAACCAGTCAGGTTTTTTGCCGTTTGGTGGTAGCGAAACGAAGTTAAGCTACGCTCCCCCCATAAGTCATTGATTGATAAATACCGAAGGCTCAATTTGTGCAAGTTCTGGGTATAGCACAAATGATTTATTTTATGATGTATGTTTTTTTATCATGTAATCATTCAATCATAGTTCAAGATTTATTTAATGAAATCAAAGTGCGTAACATCAATATTTGTGAAATTTATTATTCTTACAAACTATAGATTCGCTTTTATGATAATTTATAAATCAATAAGTTATGTTACATAAGCTCAAATATAAAATAAATAGTATAAAATTCATAATGAAGAGGTAAGTATGGACGATGATATCGACGAAAGGAATACATTTGGAGAATTGCAAGAGGACAACTATCTATCAGAGTTAATACCAACATACAAAGTTACCGAGGAAGATTTAGATGCCACCAATCTTTACTTAAGGGAAATCGGCTCTCATAAACTTCTGACAGCAGAAGAAGAAATAGAATATGCGCGACGTGCCCAAAAGGGAGATGAAGAAGCACGTCATCACATGATCGAAGCCAATTTGCGCCTTGTTGTCAAAATTGCTCGCGGCTTCCTCAATAGAGGCTTGCTTTTACTTGATTTGATCGAAGAAGGTAATCTTGGCTTGATGCGGGCAGTCACCAAATTCGATCCAGAAAAGGGGTTTCGTTTTTCCACTTATGCAACGTGGTGGATTAAACAATCGATAGCTCGCGCTATTATGAATCAATCCCGCACCATTCGCTTGCCCGTTCATGTATTTAAAGAAATCAATTCTTGTTTGCGAGCCATTTATGTTTTGTCACAAGAGCAGGATCATGAGCCAACCTCCGAAGAAATTGCACTTATGCTTGAAAAACCGGTCGGAAAGGTCGAAAAATTGTTGCAATTGAACGAACGTGTGATTTCAGCGGACAGTCCACGCATTAGTGATTCCGCCAAAACTTTGATCGATACCATACCTGATGAGTTTAATCTTGATCCGATGTTAGAGTTGCAAGATGCTGATTTTGTTGAGCAGTTTAAGTTATGGTTATCTCAGCTCAATGAGAAACAGCGTATTGTAATAGAACGGCGTTTTGGTATAGGTAACGGGGAAGATATTACACTAGAAGAAATCGGTATTGAGCTTGGTATTACTCGTGAACGAGTTCGGCAAATACAAATGTCAGCCCTTAAACGTTTGCATGAACTCCTTAAACGTGATGGATATACCTCTTTAGATTCTCTACTTGGTCAGTAGAAAATATCTATTTTTCTTTAGACATTTCAAGTTTATATCTTTTTGTCCAGTTCCTAATAACACTACTTTTGTAGTTCCTAAATCAATCACAAAAATTTTATTCTTGAACGGTAAACAAGTCAAATGCCTTGAAATAAATTCTAAGGCTGGGGTTAAACTCACCTAATAAGGATAACAAATATGGAAAAACAAATATTTGAATTAACTTATGGTGCATCCATAGTGGCGGATGGTAATAAATTTTTAGTAACATTTCGTGACTTATCTAACGTTTTTACTTGTGGCACAACCCACGAAGAAGCAATTTTTAATGCAGTAGAAGCATTAGACGGCGTTTTATTGGAAATGGTAGTAGAAGATTTGGAAATACCTCTCCCTTCGAATAGGAAACCCAATGAAGAAGCAATCCCCGTCAGTCCAAAAGTAGCGGCACCTGTAATGTTATACGCACTGCGTAAAAACTCTGCCCACACAATTTTATATCAATTAAATAACAATGCTGCTGCTACTTGCCGTCCTTCTGCCATGAGAATTGTATAAGTGCGACAGGCAGCGTTTGTATCCATTACCTCTATTCCTATCCCTTCATCAATCAGTGGGGCTAACAATTTTGGAGCCGGAAAATATATTTTTGGTCCAGTTCCTAATAACACTACTTTTGGATGTAAAGCACATAATTGCTGAAAATGTGTTACATCCAATGCGGCAAATTTTTCGACTCCCCAATCACTGAGATATTCTGGCATAATAATGAGGCTGTGTGTGTACACTTTTTCATTTATGGTTACACTGTGTGAGTTTACACGTTGTATCTGATAAGTACTCTTACTTAATTGCTGATGAAGTTTCATTACAGTCGATGTTCAAGTTTTTAAAGTAACGATATCAATCCTTTTTTATAAATCCCTTATAAAATACAATCCTTGTAGTTATTGAGAAGTTTTATCACAAGGGAAATTAATTTATAATTATTTCAGTTTTTGCGGTTTATGAAAGTATCCGTGGTACTTATATTTATTCGTCGTATCTATTTATTAATAAAAAGGAATAATTCTTAGTGGAATCATTAACCAATTACATTACTCAACTCAACAGCATTGTTTGGGGGCCAGCCATGCTAGTACTTATCTTAGGTACTGGTATTTATTTAATGCTGGGATTACAACTAATACCACTTCGTAAGTTAGTCTACGGTGTTGTCATGCTCTGGCGAGGGCGTACCAGTAGTGCAGAAGGGGATATCACGCCTTTTAACGCCTTAATGACTTCCCTGTCAGCAACTATAGGCACTGGAAATATTGCTGGGGTAGCAACTGCAATTGTTCTCGGTGG
>Ga0233404_10000504_pt1 | contig 10793 bp, 3 predicted proteins | sample Na_oxic_2_MG_FD_179861 | JGI IMG/M metagenome (GOLD analysis project Ga0233404, IMG submission 179861) | Seawater microbial communities from Saanich Inlet, British Columbia, Canada - Na_oxic_2_MG | ecosystem: Environmental > Aquatic > Marine > Inlet | place: Canada: British Columbia | collected...
CCAGTATATTATTTATGTTTGATTCATCGCGTTTCCCAGATCCATTATTCGCGGTATTTTCCGGGGGATTATTACTTGGCGCATTTTTCATGGCAACCGATCCGGTTACATCACCGTTAACACCAAAAGGAACTTGGCTATTCGGAATTGGCATTGGCATTATTATCGTACTAATTCGCGTATTTGGCGGTTTTCCGGAAGGGACAATGTATGCCATTCTCTTGATGAATGCTACGGTGCCACTGATTGAACGTTATACTCAACCACGGGCATTTGGACGCGGGAGGGCCAAAATATGAAAATTGATCTTTTTAAACCTCGGGAAAAAAACGCTGATGAGCCCAGTTCTATTAAACTCATATTCACTTTGGGATTAGCGGGACTTATTTCTGGATTTGCCATTGTTGGCATTTATGAGGCAACATTACCAACCATCACCGCGTATAAAGCGAAGGTTTTACGGGAGGCAGTATTTAAGGTTTTGCCGGGAGTTACAAATATCCAAAAAATGCACTACTTCGATGGACACTTACAAGCCACCACATCTTCTACTTCCAATGAAAATACGATTTATGCTGGCTATGATGACAATAAAGTTTTGGTAGGCTATGCTATTACTGGGGCTGGGCCGGGTTTTCAAGATACCATACGCATACTTTATGGATACAAACCGACCACAAAGATTATTGTTGGTATGGAAGTCTTAGAAAGCCGGGAAACGCCGGGACTCGGAGATAAAATCTATAAAGACGCTGATTTCCAAGAAAATTTTAAGGCTCTCGCAGTATATCCTACAATTGTCATGGTCAAAAAAGGCAGCAAATCGGCCCCCAATGAAGTGGATGCCATTAGTGGAGCCACTATTTCTTCCAAAGCCATTGTTAAAATAATTAATGAAGCTAATGAAAAATGGCTCCACCGGCTTGATTAATACTGATGTACCTTTAATGGAACTCAACAAAGTCTTGAACTATGATTTAATGAGCTTCAAAGAAATCCGATTTTTTGAAAAAATCGGATTTCTGGCTTTCTTTTAAATACCTGAAAATTAAAGGCGTTGGGATGTGACCTCAATTTGATGTACGTTGGAGTCCAAAGCTTCAGCTTTGGCAAAGGCCCACTCAATTTGATGTACGTTGGAGTCCAAAGCTTCAGCTTTGGCAAAGGCCCACTCAATTTGATGTACGTTGGAGTCCAAAGCTTCAGCTTTGGCAAAGGTCCACTCAATTTGATGTACGTTGGATATTTGTTTCGTTCATTGCGCGAAGCGGATTTCCCGAAACTCTTATGCTATATAGGTTTCGGGAAATCGTACCTCATTCCCTTCACCCCAAAATTTGATATTGGCGAAGGTATTGTTATTAGGGTCACAACCAAGTGTTGGCTAAATACCTATTTTATTGGAAAACGCACATAAAACCGACTTCCTTTCCCAACTTCACTCTCAACACCTATAAAACCACCAATTTTTTCAACCAATTCTTTACACAATACTAAACCCAAACCATTGCCTTGTTCACCAGCGGTGCCATAAGTATGAGCTATGTTGACTCGGAACAGCTTGTCAATGTCTTCGGGTTTGATGCCAATTCCAGTATCTGCAACTGATATTTCAACTAGGTTATCCTCTATTTGTTCGGCAGTTACCTGTATAGTGCCAGATTCTTGAGTGAACTTGATCGCATTTAAAATTAAGTTTCTGAGTACGGTATTTAGCATATTTTTATCGGCAAAAACCAAGATATTTTCATTAACGACTGCCGAAATATAAATCTCTTTGCAATTTGCTTTGTTGTGTTGCAATTCAACATTCTGATAAATTAAATCTTGCAGAACCAGTGTTGTTGGATTGGCTTGCAATCTACCAGTTTGTGATCTTGACCAATTTAGCAGGTTCGTTAGCAAGTCGTAACCATCACTAGCGGCTTGCATAAGCGTTTGAAGGGTGTCTTCTCTTTCTTTGACATCAAACTGCGTTTCTTCATCTATTAAATGTTCAGTAATACCTTGTAATCCATTGAATATATTACCTAAATCATGGCCAATTATGGAAAAAAGCTTGTCTTTAGTGACAAGGGCTTCTTCTTTTGCAGCAAGGGCCTCTCGCAATTCTTTTTTTGCAGCTTGGAATTCAAGGTGAGTATTAACGCGAGTGATCAATTCTTCTTGATTGAAAGGTTTGGTGACATAATCCGCTGCTCCCAATTTCAGCCCGGCAATCACATCATCTTTTTCCGTCTTGGCAGTTAGAAAAATAATAGGAATATTTGCCAATGTCGCATCTTGCTTTAATTGTTGGCACACCTCAAAACCATCCATATCCGGCATCATAACATCTAGCAAAACGAGATCAGGATGTTTATTTTTGATGATAGCCAATGCTGTCGTACCATTTGTAGCAAAGCCGGGAATATAGCCATTTTCAGATACAATATTACCCAGAACCGCTAAATTTTCTGGGTTGTCATCCACAATTAAAATCGTTGGTTTTTTCTTCATTTGGTTTTCAGTATACTTAAGGAGTCAATTTTATGGTTGCCCGAATTATTTCATGCACATTCTTTAATATCTGAGCCTTGCTTGGTACAAATGAATCTTGTCCTCCAAAAGTATTCCTTATACTCCATTCCCCATTAATTGCTTTACCAAAACTGGAAATTCTTTAAGTGCCTTTTGAATATAGGCTATATTAAAAGTTTTAGTGCTTTCTTGTAATGATTTACCATAATTGGTAAAAACCGGGATATTAAATTCATTTCCTAGTTTTATCATCTTTTTGGCTAATTTGGCAACGACATCCATTTCCATCATAATATTCGCCTCTTCCCAAATCGGCATAACTTCTTGTTTAAGCAGGTTTCTCAACTCTTTCAGATTGGCAATATCTTCCGGATTTAGTGGGCTATTAACCTCCAGAGTCGCAACTTGGGGAATATTGGCGACAACTTTCTTAGTATATTTGAGATATTGAGATAGCTCAGTGAGTAGCTCAGAAATATTGACCGGTTTGGCTAAAAAACCATCAAAGCCGTGCGCCTCAATTTTAGCTTTTTCGTTCAAAGCAACGGTGGCAGTTAGAGCAACAACTGGAATATCGGCAGTGTTTGGATTGTCTTTTAAACATTTGGTGGCTTCATAACCATCCATTACTGGCATCCTGATGTCCATTAAAATAAGAGCCGGATGATATTCTTTTGCAAATAGTAATGCTGTTTGTCCATCTTCAGCACTGATAACCTCTAAATTGACTGGTGATAAATATTCTTCAATCAAATGACGATTAGATTCGATATCATCCACTACCAATACTTGGGCCATTTTAAACGTTATATTGTTTAGTTCAAAAGTATTGTCTGGTTTTACCACCCGCGTGGTAGTAGCAATTTTGACTTTCCGTAAAATGATTTCAAAACGACTGCCTTTGCCGGGGTTGCTTTTTACAGAAATTTGACCATTCATCATTTCGACTAAACGCTTGGTGATGGCAAGCCCTAATCCAGTTCCACCATATTTACGATTACTTTGCCCATCCTGTTGTTTGAATGATTCAAAAATAAGGGAGTGTTGATCAGAAGGAATACCAATGCCACTATCTTCCACCGCAAGGATTAAGTCAATATGATTGTCTTTTGCATATACTTTATTAGCGTACAGTTTAACATAACCACTGTCAGTAAATTTAATCGCATTACCAATTAAATTCAACAACACCTGTCGCAAGCGAGTTTCATCCAAAAATAAAGCCAGTGGATCGGTGTCATCAATTTCCATAATGAATTCAAGGTTTTTTTCCGCCATCGATTGACTGAAAATTTGTTGTAATTCGGTGAAAATAACCTGTGGGTGTACCGGCTCATACTGAATCTCTAACCGCCCCGCCTCAATCTTAGACAAATCAAGTATATCATTAATCAAAGTCAAGAGGCTTTTACCCGCCACTTGAATGGAGTTGAGATGACTTTTTTGTTTTTTATCCGTAATTTCTGAGGCGAGTATATCACTGAAACCAATCACCGCATTCATAGGTGTACGGATTTCATGGCTCATGTTAGCGAGAAATTCACTTTTGGCACGGTTAGCTGAGTCTGCTTGTTCTTTGGCCTTTTTTAAAGCGGTTTCAGCCTGTTTGCGTGCCGTGATGTCATGTAAAATCTTCAACTTGGAAATGCTACCATCTGCATTTTGGATAGGTGTATCAAATAGATCATAGTATTTATCGTTTTTGAGTGAATTCCACTCCCATCGAACGGATTCTCCAGCAAACACTTTTTCGTTTTTACACCATGGACAAACTTCGATTCTGTTATGTAAATATGAATAACATTTGCGTCCATTAACCAGACCATACTCTTGTTCAATAGCCGGGTTGACATATTCAATGTCATATTGTTTATTGACAATATAAACGCCATTGGGCATGGCATTTAAAATATTGAGTGATTTATCACGCTCTTTTTGGACGGTTTCTTCTGCTTGTTTACGTTTGGTTATATCTTGAAGCGTGGCAACAATATAGTCAATTGTTCCATCTTTTTGATAACGTGCAGTGACAGATAAAAATACATAAACAACCGAACCATTTTTGTGGATGAAACGTTTATCCATTGTATAACCATCAACTTTTCCAGCCAATAACTGTTCAAATTTAGCAACATCGGCGGCTAAATCATCCGGATGAGTTAACTCAGTCCAAGATAATTTTTTCAGTTCTTCCCATGAATAACCTAACATATCACACAAACAATTATTAGCATAAATCCAGCCTTTTTCCAATGAAGTAATAGCAAAACCCACCAAAGCCGATTCAAAATAGCCCCGAAACTGTTCTTCACTCTTTTGAAGTTCTTCAAGAGAAAGGAAGACTCCCAAACTTTGACTAATGTGCTGTCCGAAATCACGGAAAAGATTGAGTTCGTTTTCGCTCCATACCCTCGCATAAGAACACTGATGCAATCCAAACAGCCACGGTTTACCGAGCTTTGGATATATGGCCATACAAATCTGAGATTGAATCGAAAACTGTTTGATAGCCATTAGGGCTACTTTGTGTTCATAGTTTGGCCCAAAAGCAATCGGACCATTCGTAGACAAACTGTCTCTCATATTCTCAGACACTGTAGGATCCATCGGAATATCGGTGTTTAAAATGTTAGCACCGGGGTATTCTGGCGTTGTAATTTCTATTGGCACCCGCCAACTGGGTGCATTCGGATCGCACGGGTATAGAAGCCAAGCCCGGTCACACTTGAACACCGAAAATGTCACCTTCATGACATTATCCATCATTTTAGCCATATTCTGTGCTTCATTGATGGCTTTTCCCAGAGTAGCCAAACTTTCCATATGGTAAACATGGTCTTGCAATTGAGCATTTTTTGCCTCTAGTTGTTTTTGCAAATTGCGGACAGTCAAATGTTTGTTGACACGCGCAACAACCTCCGCAGTTTGGAAAGGTTTGGTAATGTAATCAACGGCACCTATTTCAAGCCCTTTAACTTTATCAACGGATTCAGTTTTGGCAGTTATAAAAATAATAGGCGTATCTTTCGTCACTTCATTCTTTTTCAAACGCTGGCAAGTTTCAAACCCATCCATTTCCGGCATCATCACATCCAACAGAATTAGATCGGGTTTGATATAATTAACCCGTTCGAGGGCCGTTTTTCCATCTTTAGCTACTGGCACTTTAAAGCCGGCTTCGCGCAAACAATTACGCAGTACGTCTAAATTGTTCGGCTCATCATCTACAATTAAAATTTTATTGGTCATCCGTCATTTTTCCTTTAAGCCATTCACCCAATTCATTCAATTGATAGTTTTTAAGGAAGGCTTGCATTTTGGTGACAAAGGGTTTTAACTCCACCGAAGACTCAGCTAAAATGGCAGCCTGTTCTTCAAGTTCATCAATGTCACACATTAGGGAGAACTCATATAGTTTCTCTAATTCCGCGACTGGGGGAAATACCATCTGGGTGGCATGGTTTTCTTCGGCAGTAGTCTTATCGAAACATACCCAAGTTAGCTTCAGATGGTGCTGCAATTGCTCAATAAGCGTTTCGGTTGGTATCGGTTTGGGCAAAAAAGCGTTACTGCCAACCGCTAAACTCTTTTGTTTGTCTTTCTCATACGTGTTGGCTGAGGTGACAATAATAACCTTATTTTTCAACACCGGGGATTGCCGTAACTGGCGAATTAACTCAAAGCCCTCCATTTCTGGTATGAGCAAATCGGTGATAATCACATCTGGTTGCCACTGTGTGGCTTTTTCCAATCCCTCACGCCCATCATTAGCCGGTTTAACATTAAAACCTAACGATGAAAGTAAATCAACCAGTACGGTTTGATTGTCCAAATTGTCATCCACGACTAATATTTTGGGTGACTCACCTTTGATTCCAATAATTGCATGCTTAGTGAATTGGGCGACATTATAATCTATAACTGCTAAAGCTAATTCAAACCAAAATTGAGTTCCAACATTGATTTCACTACTGACGCATAACTGCCCTCCCATCAACTCGACTAAATTCTTGCTGATGGCTAACCCTAAACCGGTGCCTTTAGCTTGACGTTCTTGTGTGCAAACTTGTTCAAAGGGCTCAAAAATACGCTCAAGATGTTCGGGAGAGATGCCAATACCCGTGTCTTCGATTTTGAAATAAAATTGAGAATTTGGCTTATTAAATCTGACTTTTAAAGTAACGCTACCCTGAACTGTGAATTTGATGGCATTGTCCAATAACTTCAGTAATATTTGACGCAATCGTCGTTCATCACCATGCACAACATTGGGTAGAACACTCGCAAATTCTAAATAAAAGTGAATGCCTTTGTCTTCAGCCCAAAGATTAACAATTTTGCTCACATCACTCAGTAATGACAGTAAATTAAAATCGGTTTCGTACAATTCGATTTTACCAATTCCAACTTTAGTCAGCTCAAGCACATCATTAATAAGGTTTAATAAATGATTACCGCTTTGTACAATAATATTCAAACCGTGTTGCTGTTGATGGGTGAGAGAGGAATCGTTCTGTAAAATTTGAGCAAAGCCTAAAATTCCATTGAGAGGTGTACGTAATTCATGGGTCATGTTGGTTAAAAAAGCAGTTTTGGCTTGGCTAGCGGCTTCAGCCGCTTCTTCGGCTTTTTTTCTAATAATGATTTCTTGTTCTAGTTCTCTGGTACGCAAAGAATTTTCAATAGAAATAGCGATTTGCGAGGATAATAAGTTTATAACGAACAACCTTTCTGGTGTAAATGCCCCAACCGTCAAATTATTTTCTAAATACAATATGCCCGTCAACTGTCCTTGATTGACAAGTGGAACACATAACACCGATTTAGGGTGGTGTTTAACAACGTAGACATCACGAGTAAAATTCCCCTCTTGTGTCGCATCGTGCAAAACGACATTTTCTTGGGAATGGGCAACATAATGAATAATATTTGCTGACACTTGCTCACTGTCTTCAAGGGGTAATGATTGTAAAACGATGGTATCCAAACTATCAACATACCTTTGTGCTTCGATAAACCAACGGTCTTGTTTAGGCAACAGCAAAAAACCGCTTGAAGCCCCGGCATTTTCAATGACGATGTGCATCATTTTTTCAAGGAGCCGATTCAATACTATTTCTCCAGACAGGGTTTGAGCTGCCTTCATGATACTGTTCAAATCGAGCAATTCGGAATGTTTCTTGGTCGAACTTGAAACAATTCGCGTATCCTCAATAGTGGCAATTGGAATTGCAGTAGCCGTTTTGGTGGTTATAAATTGCGGATATCTGGTTTCTAAATGGGTAACAATAGCCGTTGCTCCCCATTGTTGATAGCAATAATGCGCTTCTTTCAAGTAAGTTTGGGCCAATTTCTCCATGCCATGCCCTAAATAAAATTCCCCCGCAAGTTCGTAAGCTAAGGCTTCTTCATGTATATATTCATTATCGAAGGCACCTCTGATGGCTTTTTCGTAGAGCGCGGCGGCTTCCCAATTTTGTCCAAAAACCCGCGCTTTTTCTGCTGCAACCAAATCATACTTGTGTTGATAATTAGTCGGAGCATGTTTGGCCCACATTTTTAGTCGGAGCATGTTCGCTTCGACTTTGTGCCGGTATTGCATTTGAGCTTGAGGCTCAGTGGTCAGATAGATTGCTAAAAGTGTCAGAGATGAGTAAAACGGAATTTGCCCGCGTGGGAATAAAACCGAAATAGCCGGTTCATATTCCTCTGCCCTTAAGACATTTGAAATGGCATCAGCAAAATTCTTAAAAAAATAATTGAGCATCGTTTTAGCTAAATATAAGCAATATAGCGACGTTTCACTCTTTGTTTCTTTTAAAATAGGTAACATTTCTATTTCATTAAAAATGTCGCCAACCAACTGTTGTTTATCCGCAACTGGATTGCTGAAATTGTGTGCTAGTTGCCCCCATATTTGGGCATAAATCAATTGAAATTCTTGTTTGAGACGACGAATCAGCGCAATGGAGTCGTGATGTTTCTGATTGACTGCATCCAGAGGTTCACCCACCAAGAAGGCATAACAACTGTATTGCATAGCAGCATAACAAGTATATTCTAAGTCCCCGCTATCTAACCCAATTTGAATGGTTTCACGCAAAGGTTCTATAGTATGACGCGCTGGCTCTTTCCAATGTCTAATAAAGGCATTAAAAATCTGATGGACTCGACATTTAGTATCTCTGGTTTCAAATTGATCTAAAACCGTTAAAGCCAACTGTCCAAATTGATAACCTTTTTCTATATGTTCCGGTGACTCACACTGGTTAAAACCATAAAAGGCATAAGAAAAAGCCGACAGTGGCGAATTACCATAGTTAATACAAATATTAACCATCGTAAATGCCATTTTAGGCACTAATTGGGGCGTGACAATAATAGCCGTACCCCACACAATCATTAAGATTCTCAGAGCCGCTAACTGATAAGGATTGGTCATGGTTGGCAACTGAGAAAGGGAATCAATTGTCACGTCTTGAGGTTTCGACTCTGAGAGAGAAATACCCAACATCTCTAGGACTTGTAGCGTGGTGTCCATAGCCGTTTGCAACTGATTTTGAGCACTATAAAATTGGATTTGTTTCTCATAAATCCTAACTTTTTCTAGCAAGCTATGAGCTTGTTGTAACACTATTTTGGACAACTCTTGCGCTTTTTCAAAATGGATATTTAAATATTCTGCTTCTACCGTTTCAACGTACAAAGCAAGGGTTAAATCATATTGATTTTCCCAACAATCGGCGGATAATCCTTTTAAACCCGTTTCCAAATAGTTGACGGCGGCTTCATAAGCACTAGCCGCTTTGGCTTTTTGGCCGGCCATCAAATTCAGCTTGGCGACTTTAAGTAGCTCGGTTTGATTATTGAGCAATTCAAGACTTAGGTTAAATTGTCCCACAATATCAAACACCTTTTCTTCTAAGGCATCAATAGATGTATTTTTCAATAGCAAGCGACCGATTTGTAAATGCACCGCTTTTTTCTGATCATCATCAATTAGAGCATAAGCAGCTTGTTGAACCCGATCATGTAAAAATTGTGAATTGTGAATTATTAATTGTGAATTGTAAATGTTACCATCGTTCAATTTGGGTTCCGAAAGGGGCAAGATTAAGCCTTCGGTCAAAACCGGCATCAAATCAGCAAAAGTATCTGGAACCGATTTTTCATAAATTACAGATAAGGTATCCAAATCAAAACGATTGCCCACACATGCCGCTAAACGTAAAACCTGCTTTGCGGACTCGGGCAATTTTTTCAATTTGCCAATCATCAATTGAACGACATTATCGGTGATGTTAAGGGTTTCAATTTTCTCAAGATCCCATGTCCACCTACTTAAACCTGACAGGTTTTTGAAACCTGTCAGGTTTGAATCCTCCCATGTCCACCTACTTAAACCTGACAGGTTTTTGAAACCTGTCAGGTTTGAATCCGGATACGTAAATCTGAGCAAATTTTCTTCATACAATGTCTGTAGGAATTGATTGACAAAAAATGGATTCCCCCCGGTTTTACGCATCACTAAATCCGTCAATGAACTTACCGCTTCCAAGTTATGATACAAACTCTTGGCAATCAATTGATTAATATGCTCAAAGGCTAAAGGCTTTAAAATAATTTGGTTAATTGTAACATTTTTGGCACGGAGTTGGTTAAGCGTTGTTATTAAGGGATGAGTTGGTTCAACTTCGTTATCCCGATAGGCACCGATTAAAAAAAGAGCGGTGTTCTCCTTATCACTCATTACCAGCTCTAACAATTTGAGCGTGGCTAAATCAACCCATTGCAAGTCATCCAAAAAAATTACCAAAGGATGTTCTGGTTGACAAAACGCACGCATAAAATTTTGAAACCCTAAATTAAAGCGATTTTGAGACTCGGTTGGCCCAGGTTTAGGAACTGCCGGTTGAGCACCAATAATTAATTCAACTTCGGGAATAACGTCAATAATCACTTGGCCGTTAGGCCCTAATGCCGTCAAAATTCGATCTTTCCATTGCGTTAATTGGGTTTCATTTTCGGTTAACAAAAGTTGAGCTAATTCTTTAAAGGCATTGACGATAGCACTATAGGGAATATTGCGTTGGAATTGATCAAATTTACCGGCAATGAAATACCCCCGTTTTTCCGTAAGCAACTTATAAATCTCTTTAACTAATACTGATTTACCAATACCAGAATAACCGGCAATCAGCATAATTTCAGCTGTCCCAGAAGCCACCCGTTCAAAGGCAGAAAGTAAAGTGTCGATTTCCGGTTCACGCCCA
>Ga0233404_10000506_pt1 | contig 10780 bp, 10 predicted proteins | sample Na_oxic_2_MG_FD_179861 | JGI IMG/M metagenome (GOLD analysis project Ga0233404, IMG submission 179861) | Seawater microbial communities from Saanich Inlet, British Columbia, Canada - Na_oxic_2_MG | ecosystem: Environmental > Aquatic > Marine > Inlet | place: Canada: British Columbia | collected...
GAATTAACTGATCCACTTGGGTATCATCCGGTAATTTACGTAGCAGTTCTTTGAGAATGGATTCAATTTGCACCATTTGTTCTTTCAGCTTGGGTAAAGTAGCGGCTTTCGTTTGTTTATCTTTAAATTTCTTTTTTAATTGTTTTTCTTCCCCTTGAATTTTAATTAAAGCAGCTATTTGATTTTGAGTATCAAACCAGTAACCTGCAAAGAGTGCCGCTATGCATAATACAATAATTATCAAGCCTTTAACCGGAATAGGCCAATTGCCAAAGTTTTGCGGATCTAAGTTGTTAAAATCTTCCATTTTCATGGGTTCGATTCCTTTTTAGGTGCGTCTTGCGTGACTTCTAATTTAAAATTACTTACACTACGTTTTTGATCTTTATCATCGTCCTTTTTGATATAAATAATCCTGGGATTTTTTAGCCACTGAGACTTTTCAAATTTTGTCATCAGCGAAGAGACACGCGCTTCTGATTGGGCAACACCTTCAAGAGTAATTTCATTACCTTTTTGTATCAAGCTAGTAAAATACACACCATCCGGTACTTGCTTAACAAATTCTTCAAACAAATGCACTATTTGAGGACGGCTTTCTTCAAGTTCTTGGATAGCACTCATGCGTTCTATCATGCGTTGTCTTTGCTGTTCTAATTGGTCAATTTCATTGATTTTGTTTTCAGCTTTTTTAATTTCGTTATTTAAATAGTTATTGCGCTGTCGCTGATAGTTGATTTCACCACTCATGTAAAGATGTACCGCCAGTACGATTAAGCCGCAGAAAAAGAGAGATATACCCGTAATCACGCCAAAACGAATTTCACGTTCCTTTTTAAGAGTTTCGCGCCAGGGCAATAAGTTAATTTGTGGCATATTTAGTTATTAATTTTTGTAATTACTCAGCCTTAGCGTATTAGAAATATTATTTTTAGAAAATAGTATTTTTTTAAAGATTGAATAGTTACTAATTTTTAATGGTTAATATTACTGATAACTGATAGCTGATAATCAATATTTATCAAAAGTTCGTAATGCCAATCCACAAGCAATCATCAATGCAGGTGCTTCATTCATCAAGGTTTTTTTACTGACTCGCGATGCGACCGACATGTGTGCAAAAGGATTCACAATAGTAACATGTCCACCTACTTTGTTGTTAATAGGTTCAATAATATTAGGTATAGAGGCGCAGCCACCGGCAATTAAAATATGTGATAGTTTGCCATAACTAGATGAAGAGTAGTAAAACTGTACCATTCTGCTGATTTGTTGGGCCATCTCATCTTTAAAGGGTTCAAGGACATCAGCTTCATAGTCTTCTGGCAGATTCACTCCTGTACGTTGGGCAAGATCAGCCTGCTCATAATCAAGTTCATAGTGACTTATAATTTGGTCCGTTAGTTGTTTGCCCCCAAACATTTCTTCATGAGTGTAAACAATTTTTTGCTCACCTAATACATTCATTGTTGTCGTGGTGGCACCGACTTCGATTAAAGCAATGATTTCATTTTCATTAATTTCTGGATCGTTTTGTGCCGTCATGATAAAAGCATTTTCCAAAGCATATTTTTCTACATCCACAATTTTCGGCTTCAAGCCACCTAATTCAAGGACCGTAGTACGAGCGTCTAAGATTTCACTGCGACAGGCAACCAGCGATATATCAACACGTTCAGGTTCTTTTTCGTTAGGACCAATAACTTGAAAATCCAGATAAATATCATCAATATCCTGACCCAAATAGGTAGCGGGGTCTTCTTCAATTTGTTCCTTCATGTCTTCATCAGACATGCCCCCTTCCAGAGTGATCGTTTTGGTGATGACAGCAGGTCCTGCTACTGCAACCGCAGCATGTTGGGCCCGCGGTTTAGCTCGTTTAACAACACGGCTAATAGCAGCACCAACCTCTTCTACTTTTTCACTTTCAATATTTTTGTCTTCTTGTATTGACTTTTCGGGTAGATTTTCTATGGCATAACTTTCAACTTTATATCCTCCTTTGCCCACTTGGCTGAGTTCAAGCAATTTAATTGCAGTTGAACTGATGTCTATGCCAACTACCGGATCGGGTTTTAAACTCCATATACTCATAATTTTATTAATTTTAACTATTATACTGCATGTTTATCAGTTTAGCTTCGCTGACTTCGTATCGTGAAAATCTTTGGAATTTTTTAAAAAAATAGTATTTCTTGTAAAAATCCCAAAGCTGAAGCTTTGGACTCCAAACAATGTAAAAATTCCAAAGCTGAAGCTTTGGACGTGTTTCCGGATGGACACTAATTAATTTCGTTTCGTGAAAATCTAAAATGCCAATTAGAAATACTATTTTTCAACAAATAGTATTTCTTGTACACCAAAACACCTATTAAGAATAAAAATAACAACCTAGAATAATACCATTATTTGGTTAATTTAAAAATTAATCAATAAGATAGAAGAACAAGTTCATGTAATATATTAAACACAATTTAAATTATAGTCAATAAAAAATTTTCCTATTTTAATTTTTTTATAAACGAAAATGTTAAGATAACATATCTTGACTTTTGTTTTAACAAGGATTACCATACTATTAATTTAAAGTTCTGAATTTAGAAATATTTAACTCAATGATCAAGTTTTTGATGTTATTTGGCTTTTAGATGATTGATTTTTAGGGCATAAAATAGGTAACTTATTGATTTTCAAGCTAATTTATTTTTTAGCCCTTAAAATAATATTTATTTTAAAATCAATCACTTACAATAAACTTGATCATCAAGTTTTATCATTTGTTCTTGATTTCATGTAATTCAGCCTGATTCTTTTTATTAAGAGACAACCATAAAGGATTGCCAATATCCAATAAGGTGTAGGCTCAATCCTTTGCTCAAATCCTGAGTAGTCACAATTTCATAATAGTAGATTTTCAGATAAATAATTGAACCTAACGGGCAACGCAGTTTCATAAGGGCAGTCGCGGTGGTCAGCCCATACAAACCATAAATTAGTGTTCGTCCTGATTGTAAAACGTAGTAACCGTTTTAGGTTCAATTAGTTATCTGAAAAACTATATATATCAAATATTAATTCTAAATAGTATTCTTAAATAGTAATCTTATTTATATTGCTTTATTCCCAATTTCCAATTCCCAATTACGCAGTGAACCAATTCCCAAATTATGAGTGTTAGATTCATTTTTTACCAAACTTTACAAGTTACCTTGTTGATGAGCTTGCTGTTAATCTTGTTAGGAGCGAGTGTTGGGGCGATTATTCAATGGTATTTTATCCCACAATTGCCTTCCACTGAAAGCCTTAGAGATGTCCCCCTACAAGTGCCACTCCATATTTATACCAAGGATAATCTTTTTATCGCAGAATATGGTAAGCAGCGTCGTATTCCCTTGTTAGCTAATCAGATGCCACCGCTTTTAATTAAAGCAGTGTTAGCGGCGGAAGATGATAGATTTTATGAGCATCAGGGTGTGGATATGAAAGGTTTATTGCGGGCGACCTTCAGTCTATTAAGAACGGGCGAAAAACGGCAAGGGGGAAGTACCATCACCATGCAAATGGCGCGTAACTTTTTTCTTTCCCATGATAGAACGTTTTCCCGTAAATTTAAAGAAATTTTGCTGGCTCTGAAGATTGAGAATGAGTTGCCAAAAGAAGATATCCTGAGTTTATATTTGAATAAAATTTACTTTGGTCATCGCGCTTATGGTGTGGGGGCTGCAGCGCAAATTTATTATGGTAAAAATATTGATAAATTAAGTTTGGATCAATGGGCTATGTTAGCCGGTATTCCCAAAGCCCCTTCAGTTAATAACCCGTTAACGAACCCCCAACGTGCGGTGGAGCGTAGAAATTATGTGCTTGGACGTATGTTGGCCCTTAATTATATTACTCAGAATGATTACGATACCGCCATCAAAACTCCTAATACCGCAAAGCCTTATAAACTGGTTGCGGATTTAGATGTTTTATATGTGGCTGAAATGGTACGTTCCTTTTTAGTCGATAAATTTGGTGATGAAGCCTTGACGAAAGGTTATAGGGTTTTTACGACCATTGATAGCCGTTTACAAAACTGGGCCAATTCAGTGATACGCAGAACTTTATTCAATCGTGATAGGCGATATGGTTATAGGGGAGTTCTCGATCATGTTTCGATACCTCAAGATAAGAAAGGGGAAGAGGTAGATAAGTGGGCGGATAAGATTTTGCGAAATTACCAGGTGATGGATCAGTTAGTGCCTACCCTGGTGCTATCAGTTAGGCGTAGAAGCTTTGATGCTTATAATATAAGAGCGGGAAAATTTAAGGTCAAGTGGCATGATATTTCCTGGGCACGTAAACCACGAGGGCGTTATCCCAAAAGTGCAAGAAGTGTGGTTAAGCGTGGCGATATTATTATGGCTCGTCCTTCAAAAGTCCAACGCTCTTCAGACAAGAAAAAAGGTTCCACGGAAGATAGGGATGATTTATATCAAGTCAGAACTCAAAAAGAGTTCAAAAAAATACGCTGGCGCTTATCTCAACCTCCTGAAATTGAAGCCGCATTGGTTGCTCTTAACCCTAAAAATGGAGCCATTACAGCACTCGTAGGCGGTTTTGATTTTTATAAAAGTAAGTTTAATCGAGCTACACAGGCGAAAAGGCAACCAGGTTCTTCCTTTAAACCGTTTGTTTTTTCGGCTGCACTGGCAAGGGGTTATTCACCTTCAAGTTCCATTAATGACGCGCCGTTTAAGGCAGGCGGGTGGCGGCCTCGTAATTATAGTCATAAATATTATGGTTGGACAACGCTTAGAACTGCATTAACCTATTCATTTAATGTTTCATCGGTGCGCTTATTGGATAAAATTGGTGTAGGTTATGCGATTAATTATTTTACCAAGTTTGGTTTTAAAAAGGAGGATTTTCCAAGAAATTTAACGATTTCTTTGGGTTCAGCAGAAGTGACACCGTTGGCATTGACTACAGGCTTTGCTGTTTTTGCTAATGGGGGATTTCAAGTTAAACCTTACTTTATTGATCGCATTGAGGATGTCAGTGGTAAAGTCGTTTATTCGGCGAATCCATTGAAAATTTGTCGAAAATGTCCAAAAGAAGTTTTGGCTCAAGATAAACAGTTAGAATCTGAGATTCTGGTACCTCATAGCAGTTGTACACAAACACCCCGTTATGCGCCAAGAGCGATTAGTGCTAACAACGCTTATAACATGACATCTATGCTTAGGGATGTGGTTCGTAGAGGAACGGCGCGTAAGGCTCGTAAACTTGGGCGACGTGATATTGCAGGTAAAACGGGTACAACAAGTAACCAATTTGATGTTTGGTTTGCTGGCTATTCGCCTGATATAGTGACGACGGTTTGGATGGGGTTTGATAAGCCTCGTTCCTTAGGTCGTAAGGCAACCGGTGGAAATACCGCATTACCTATATGGATGAATTTTATGAAGTTAGCGTTATCCGGTAAATCAGTGAAATCATTGGCGAAGTATTACGATACAGGTAAAAAAAGTCGGTCGAGTTCTTCTTCTAAACGAAAGGTTTCAAAGAAACGTCGGGGAAAGTCGTCAAAGTCGTCAAAGTCATCAAGATCATCAAGATCATCAAGATCATCAAGATCATCAAAATCATCAAGATCATCAAGATCATCAAGATCATCAAGATCATCAAAATCATCAAGATCATCAAGATCATCAAAGTCGTCAAAGTCGTCAAAGTCGTCAAAAAAACGGGTTAAAAAACAAAAGAAGCGTACTCCAAAAAAGAAACCTAGAGTGGTTCCAGAAGAACAGTTATTTTAATTGATAACTTGTAACTGATAATTGATAATTAAATACATGCTTATTAATAGTTTATTAATACTCGGAGCCTATTTATTAGGTTCCCTTTCCGGGGCAATAATAATTTGCAAGGTGCTGGGATTGCCCGATCCCCGCACACAGGGTTCAGGTAATCCTGGGGCAACCAATATATTACGTCAAAGCGGTAAAAAACCGGCTATCATCACCCTATTGATGGATGTATTTAAAGGTGTGATAGCGCTATTAGTTGCCAAATTGATTATTTCTGATGCTGCCATTTTAGCAAGTGTTGGTGTCGCCGTGTTTTTAGGACATTTATATCCTATTTTCTTTCATTTTCGTGGGGGCAAAGGGGTAGCTACTGCGTTTGGTGTCTTAGTGGTATTAGCATGGCCTGTTAGTTTAGCAGCTTTAACAACCTGGTTTGTCATGGCTGCCTTGTTTCGTTATTCATCATTAGCTGCTATTTCAGCCGCTATGCTTACACCGGTGTATATGTTTTGGTTTACGGGGGTGTGGGAGTATATTATGATGAGTTTTATAATTAGTAGCTTGCTGATTTGGCGGCATCGTTCTAATATCCAAAATTTACTAGCGGGTCAAGAAGATAAAATCCGTTAATTGGGAATTGGCAATGAATAACTATTTTTTAATAACCAGTCATTGTTTATTTATGACAATCATTTTGCTAATCGTGCCGGGCTGTTCTGGCAATATACCACGAAGTTGGACACCGACTCAGCAAAATGACAAGATCGTATGGGCAGACGACGGTTCAGAAGTCGCCACGGTGGTACTGAGTTTTGAGGAAAAACGAAGCGGTGTGTTTAGTCGTACAACGGATAAACGCCATTTTAAACATCAAATTGTCGTGCAAAATATTGATGGAGCACCACGTACCATTACCGACTGGCGCAATTATCAAAATGGTCAGATATTTTATATGAAACAAGCTGGCTATTTTGTAGTGGAATCATTACTCCCAAATGGAGCAAAGCGCTTTGATAAAATTGCTTTAAATGGTAATGAAATTTTAATTATCGAAACGCCTGATAGTGAACACAAGCCCTGTCAAAATGTTGCCACTTCAAAAACACCGCCCGTTGATTCCCGCGTGATTCCTTCACCGGATGGTCAACAATTGGCGTATATCTATAGCCCTGAATGTGGCAAAGTCACTGTGGAATTTTTACATGCCAATAATTTAAATCTTTTTGACAATCAAAGCATAGAGATTGATGAGCCGATGAATGCGAAATGGCATCCAGAGGGTTATGTGATTTTAGTCAGTAAGAGTCATAAAAAAGCCTGGAAATTCACACCATTGACACCGCCAGCCTCTATTACTCCACCGCAGTGCTTTTCAGCCATGACAACGAGTAGTGATGTGTCATCAGAAGGGCAGAAGGTATATTTTGACGGGGATAAATTAGCAACCAAAGAGGTAGGCAGCCAACAAACCTTTGGTTGTCAATAAGGGATGTAGCAAAGAACTTACGCAAATAACCCATTTCTACAGAGGCTCTTGCAAAACTCTTTTTTGCCGCTCAGAAATCCGATTTTTTTCTTTAAGAGAATTTCTTAAACATCGAATAAATTTAGAGTTTTGCAAGAGCCTCTACAAATACTATTTTTGAAAAATAGTATTTGTTTTGCGTTGGCTTTCTTACAAATACTATCTCTTAAAAAATAGTATTTGTTGCCGGACAAAACTTTTCTGGATAACGACAACTGATAACTGATAACTGATAACTGATTATGGCTGGACATAGTAAATGGGCAAATATTCAGCACCGTAAAGGTGCTCAAGATGCCAAACGAGGCAAATTATTTACCAAATTAATTCGTGAAATTACCATCGCAGCCCGTCTAGGTGGGAGCGATGCATCGGCGAATCCGCGTCTTCGCGCTGCCATTGATAAAGCTTTGGCTGGCAACATGAATAAGGATACGATAGAACGTGCTATCAAACGTGGTGCCGGAGAACAAGATGGAGAACACTACGAAGAAGTTCGTTATGAGGGCTATGCCCCTGGTGGGATAGCAGTCATGGTTGACTGTATGACTGATAACCGCAAGCGCACCGTTGCAGAGGTACGTCATGCGTTTAGCAGATGTGGTGGTAATTTAGGGACTGATGGTTCGGTAGCTTATTTATTTGAAAGGCTTGGACTGCTCAATTTTCCGCCTGGCACTGATGAAGATCAAATTATGGAAGTCGCTTTAGAAGCTGGTGCCCAGGATGTCATACTCAATGATGACGGTTCCATTGATGTGTTAAGCGCACCGGATGATTTTTACTCCGTTTCTGATGCGATGGAAAAAGCTAAATGGGTACCAACCCAGGCAGAAATCACCATGCAAGCTTCAACTCATATCACTTTAGATTTAGATAATGCTCAAAAAATGCTGCGCCTATTGGATATGCTAGAAGATTTAGATGATATTCAACAAGTTTATTCTAATGCGGATATCAGTGAAGAAGTTATGGCAAAGTTAGCGTGACTGTGATAGAACGTATTTTAGGTATTGATCCCGGTTCTCGACTGACCGGGTTTGGCATCATTGAAATTCATCGACGAAAGGCTATCTATGTGGGTAGTGGGTGCATACGTATGCAGTCGAAGACTCTTCCCGCACGTTTGCATGAAATCTATACCGGTATGAGTCAAATCATTGAGCAATACCAACCAACAGTATCTGCCATTGAACAAGTCTTTATGTACCGTAATGCAGCTTCTGCTCTTAAATTAGGGCAAGCGCGAGGTGCGGCTATCGTTGCCTGTGTACAGCAAGGCTTACCGGTACATGAATATGCACCTACTCAAATTAAACAAGCAGTGGTGGGTAAAGGTCATGCCGATAAGGTACAAGTACAACACATGGTCAAAGTCCTATTATCTCTTTCTAATACGCCGCAAGCGGATGCCGCTGATGCTTTAGCGGTTGCCCTTTGTTATGCTCATCATTAGCCTCGAATCCTGAACGACAAATAATGCGAATAAAGAAATACCATTTTTTCAAAAAATGGTATTTCTAAACTATCTATATCCATTATTTCCGGCGTTGTCTCTTATTAGCCGCTTGGATTAATTTTGGCAATACCTGATCAAGATGGGTATTAATTTCTTTGACGGTTTCCTTTGTGGCATTCTTTAACACAGCTTCCAGTTTGAATTGAACTATTTTTTCGATTTGTTGTTCAAGGGCTTTGACTTGAATATCGCTCAGTACGGGTGGAAGTTCATTCACTTCAGGCACATCCTTTCCAGGGACAACAATATCTTTTAATATCGGAAGTTCAATTTTTTTCGTGGTTTTCATAATATGCCTACTTCCATTCCTTAACGGTTAATGTTATGAACTTTTAACATGAAACCTTTTTCTTTGTATAAACGATAACGGGTGCGCCCGGCTTGACGCGCTGGCTCGGTATCATCAACAATTTCAGCAATTCGCTCAAATGCCTCAAAAAACGGTGGCACGTTTTCAGTTAGATTAATTAGAACATCCATTCCTTCACAGATTGCTTCAGTGTAACCTATCCGTATCGGTGCCGATGATGATCCGTCAGGATAAATATCGTGTGGCAAAAAACTTTCCTTATTAAAGATCCATAACATCCTATCAAGTCGCTGTGCTGGGTCCATGGCATCAGTATGAATATAAATACGATAGCCCTGATGCCAAACCTTATTTGTTAATTGACAAGTGAAACGTTCCTTTTCTTGCCGATAATGGGTGTGTAATAGATAAAAATCTACTTGACGCATAAGCTGCCCTTCATTTATTTTTCAATTCGTTATACTATTTTTTCAATTATTATACGTTTTTTCTTATAAGAAAAGGGCATTTTTCCATAAGTTATGCGACTTTGCGCATAGTTTTTTTCAAAAATACTATTTTAAAAAAATGGTAGTAGTCAAGATGATTCTTTAACACATTAGAAATCCGATTTTTCCAAAAAATCGGATTTCTTAACCTAAATTTGAAGATACAAATATCATTTTTCCAAAAAAGGGTATTTCTGCCCTACCATTAATGGAAACTTAATAAATATGGCATTAATGCCAGTCAAAAAATTTCGCAAAGATTACCAACCATCCAATTATTGGATAAATTCCGTCACATGGTAATCTCCAAGCCCAGGGCGAACTAGATGATGATCGTCATTGGGTAACATGGCATGATCCCTTTAAAAAAACCTGCTATCTTTTTGCACTCGTCGCGGGTGATTTAGCCAAAATCGCCCTGGAAATTTATGTTGAACACGAAAACCATCACCAATGCGATCACGCTTTGCGTTCTTTGAAAAAAGCGATGGCTTGGGATGAAGAAGTTTTTGGATTGGCATAAGATTTAGATGTTTATAAGGTTGTGGCGGTCAAGGATTTTAATAGCGGTGCCATGGAAAATAAAGATTTAAAGATTTTCAACTCAAAATATGTATTGGCTAAATCAGAAACGGCAACTGATAGCGATTTTCAAAATATCAATAGAGTTATCGCTCACGAATATTTCCATAACTGGACCGGCAATCGCGTCACCAGTCGCGATTGGTTTCAATTGAGTCTGAAAAAAGGCTTAACCGTATTTCGCGCTCATGAATTTTCAGCTGATATGGGATCGCGGGCAGTTATTCGTATTAATGATGTCAAAAATTTGTGTACCCGCCAATTTTCAGAAGATGCCGGACCTATCGCTCACCCGGTACGTCCAGCTGCCTATATAGAAATGAATAATTTCTATACGACGACGGTGTACGAAAAAGGTGCGGAAGTGATCAGAAGGAATGAGAATTGAATAATATACGAAACTAAACCTGCCAGGTTTAAAAAACCTGGCAGGTTTGGACATTTAGGAACGTGCATGAAATAAATTCGACAACTAAACCAGACCTGGCAGGTTCAAAAGAAAACCTGCCAGGTCAAAATCAAGTTTGGACGCTGCTCTTGACCTGCCATGTTTTGTTTTAA
>Ga0233404_10000507_pt1 | contig 10769 bp, 11 predicted proteins | sample Na_oxic_2_MG_FD_179861 | JGI IMG/M metagenome (GOLD analysis project Ga0233404, IMG submission 179861) | Seawater microbial communities from Saanich Inlet, British Columbia, Canada - Na_oxic_2_MG | ecosystem: Environmental > Aquatic > Marine > Inlet | place: Canada: British Columbia | collected...
GGTGGCGGTGGCTTCCACGATGCTTCTGATATTTTCTCTCAAGTCTTTGGCGGTGCCTTTGGTGGCGGTGGAGGCGGCTTTGATGACTTTTTTGGCGGAGGTGGTGGTGGACGCTCACGTAGACGTTCGGCGGCTCAGCCCGGTAGCGACCTTCGCTACGATCTCGATATCACCCTAGAAGAAGCGGCAGCCGGCTGTGAGAAAGAGTTAGAGATCGAAAAAGAAGCCAGCTGCAGCAGCTGCAGTGGCAAAGGCTCTAAAAGTGGCAGCGGCTCGAAGACCTGTGGTACTTGTGGTGGCGCTGGTGCGGTGACGCGTCAGGCTGGCATTTTTGTGCAGCAGACAACCTGTCCGGAATGTAAGGGCGCTGGCCAGACGATCTCAGACCCATGTGATAGTTGTAACGGCCAAGGCCGTAGAGAAGAGACATCCAGAATCAAAATTCGTATCCCAGCCGGTGTCGATCGCGGGACACGACTTCGTTCATCAGGTAATGGTGACGCAGGGCTTCGCGGTGGGCCAGCAGGTGACCTCTATGTCTTCATCGATATAAAGAAGCACGAAATGTTCGAGCGCGAAGGTGCAGATCTTCATTGTGAAATTCCAGTCCCGTTTAGCGTGGCGACACTCGGTGGGGAATTGGAAGTTCCAACACTTGAAGGAAAAGCATCGATCAAGATCCCTTCTGGGACTCAGGGGGGCACGACTTTCCGCCTTCGCAGTCGCGGGATAAAAGACCTGTCCTATGGGTCAAAAGGAGACCTACACGTGACTGTTCACGTTGAGGTTCCGACCAAGCTTAATTCAGAGCAAAAGGAAAAGCTTAAGGACTTCAGCGAGTCTATTGGTGAGAAAAACTCACCAATGCAGGAATCCTTCTTTGCTAAGGCGAAGAAGTTCTTCGAGTAGGTTCTTAGGAACGCCGAACCCCAGCTTGGCAAAAAAATAGTTTAGTTGAATTGCCGAGCTGGGGCTCGGCGTTCCCATGTGCTCATGAACTCGATCAATCGTTACTATCTGCCAGCGGATCAATGGCCTACGCTTTTGCTTACTGGAGATGAAGCGCACCACTGTGTCCGAGTGCTTAGGCAGAAGGTGGGTGATCTGATCGTCGTCTTTGATGGTCGAGGGAAATCTCTGCAGTGCCAGATCGTTTCCGCTGATAAGAATCAAGTCATCTTGAAGCAAGATGGTAAGATCGAAGTCCAGCAGCGAGGTTTGAGTTTACACTTAGCTCAGGCGATACCAAAAGCCGGAAACATGGAGCTCATCGTCCAGAAGGCTGTTGAGCTAGGCGTTGCAAGTATTCAGCCATTGATGACTGAGAATACTGTGGCAAAAGCTGATGAAAAGAAGCTTCAGAAGTGGCAACGTATAGCGCTAGAAGCCTGTAAGCAATGTGGCCAAAATTGGCTACCTGAGGTGAAGCCGGTGCTTCAGTTTAACGACTGGGTGGGAGACCGAGAAGTGTCTGAGGTCGAAGTCGTCGCAGCTCTTGACCCACGCAGTGAAGAGATAAAAGTTGTTTTAGGTCGACTGGATAAGGTTGCATCAGCCGCTCTGTTAGTTGGCCCCGAAGGTGACCTATCCCAATCTGAGTACGATGCCGCCATAGGAAGTGGTTATATGCCAGTTAGTCTAGGTGAAATAGTCCTTCGGGTAGAGACGGCAACTTTGTATTGTCTCAGTGTGCTGAGCTATGAGCTTAGCTAATTGAGCGTTTTTGCACTGCCTCGAAGTAGTCGCAAAGCGCGTTAGCTTCCTGTTCGACCGTGTACTTATCTTTGATTCTCTGAAGTCCAGAGGCCCCCATCGTGATTAGTTGTTCTGGATCTGCTAGAAGTTTCTCTAGAGCCTTTCTTGTGGCGTCGACATCTCCGCAAGGAACCACAAATCCGTCAGTTCCATTACGAACGACATCTTTCCAGGCTCCAGCTTCACTAACGAGTACAGCTGTGCCACTAGCCATGGCCTCCGGAGCTGTTAGTCCGTAGCCTTCATTGCGGCTCAACGCTGCAACAATAGTCATGGCTCGGAACAGTGGTGGGATTTCAGAAAAGGGGAGTTTTCCTAAGACCGCTACACGATCTGAAAGTCCTGCGGCCTTCAGTTTTGATAGTTGCTCGTCTAGGAATGCTTGGTGGTTCGGTGTGGTTTCACCAACAATTACAAGAGTCGGATCTGGGTTCTGTTTGAGTATTGGGATGATTGCGTCGATGAGGATATCGAGTCCCTTTTGGTGACGAACTCTACCAAATATTCCAATACCAAATTGGCCAGGCAGTCCTAGATCTTGCCATGCTTTAGCTTTATTATCTGTTGGATAGTAGGTGCTAAGGTCGATGCCGTGTGGGATGGTGACATCAGCTGGCTTGTCTAGGTAAGAGTCCGCGGCGCTACAGGTGGTGATAATGCCGTCCATCTGTCCCATCAGCCATTTAGTGAAGCCTGAGTGGTGGCGTTGAGCAGTTGAAGTGAAGACTGGCGCTATTTGAGCTTTAAAAATTTTCTTGAGCAAAATGGCCTGAATCATCTCGTCATTGCGCCGCGCATGAAAAATGCGAAGCGTTCCATCATCGAGCCTACGCCGACAAAGCCTTGCCGTTTCAAGGAAACTAAGGCTAGGAGTGTTTTCTGGGAGGTTAGCGTCACCCAGGACCGCTAGTTTTACCCGCTTTTGTTGATGCGGCAGAACTTGCAGCATGGTGGATGTCACACCCGAAAATCTTTTGTTAGAATTTCCGAGGATAAGCTCTGTGGCTAGATCCGGCATTTGAAGGTTTGGTTAGAGCTGCTACTTTTTAGCCTCGCGCAGTTGGGGATTGAGCGAGGCATCGTTGTACATTTTGAATTGGTAGTAGACGCGGAAGCTACGAGTGCCGGCATCTACTTCAGCAAGAAGTTGGTCGAGTGCGGCGGAGAGGTCAGAGATTTGTTGCTTGATGACTCCTACTTTATGAGAGCATTTACTTAGGTGTTCTTCCGTCGCGTCAGTGCGGTCGACTTCTTCCTGCATGTGGTATTCTTTGAGCGCTAGGATCGAAAGGCGGTCAATCATCATGCCCGGAGTTTCTGAGTTGAAAGGGACGCCTTCGGTTTTAGGTGTGAGTTTTTCGACGAGCACTTTGTCCATTTTTTCAATGAAGTCGTTACGGCGCTGGTTGTAGCCGTCGATAGCTCGCTTTGCGTTGTAGATGGGTTCGAATCCAATGTCGTCACGGCGAGCCACATCTTCTTCGTGCCAGAGCAAGAAGTTGCATTTGTGGTTTTCTGTGAGGAGTTGGAGGAACTCAGTTGCTTGGTTGCTCGGTTCTTGGCCGTGCCAAAGCACAGTCAGATCGTTTTGAGTTTTTGTGATTTCAGTTGATTGCATGGTTTTAAGAAATACGTGATAGCGGGGCAGTGCGATGAAAATCGAAGGTCGACTCGAATTTTTCAATCACTTCAGCAGGAGTGATGAGGCCAATAGATGATAAGTAATTAGCTTTTTCTGACTCGTTATTGAACTTCACTAACATCTCTATTTTCTGGCCAAGATTCAATGGAGCATGAGATTCGGGGGTGCAAGGGCCGAATAGTTCAATCATTGGGCAGCCAAGGGCTGCGGCAATGTGCGCAGGTCCAGTATCCACAGTGATCATTCCAGCTGCTAGAGTACAGGCTGCTTTTAGCTCTAGCAGGTTCAAATCACTTGAGTAGTTGCGAATGCGACTTGATTTTATGGGGGTGATGATTTCATCGATATAATCAGACTCGGAAGGTGAGCCTATAACGAGGACTGTCGTGTCTGGGTAGCTAGCTGCTAGAGATGATATGACTTTTCGCCATTTGTCATTCGACCAAAATTTTGCGTTCGAAGTTCTAGCTGAATCGCCGCGGACCATTGTTTTCTTATTACCTGGTTGAACGAGGATGAAAGGATCTTTGTAGACTGGGTCTTTATTGAGCAGGCTGTCGATGTCTGACTGTGTGGTGAAAATCTGTGGTAGAGCTTTTTCGAGGAGGCTTTCAGCTCTGAGCCCAGTCTCACGCAGTCGGCGGGCAGATTCGTGCTCTATCGAGTTGCCTTGGCCGCTTGTGAGGGGGGTGAGGTTGAGGAAGTCAAAGTGGCGAGCGGTTCTTGGTTCTTCGTGAAGGTTGTAGATGTTCTTGTAGGTTTTATTCTTTAAATCTTTTTTTAGCTTACGAGATGATGAGTTTAGGAATCTAGGTAGTCCTCGCTTTCCCATAAGGTAGATGTCACCCACATAGGGGCAATTTTTGAGAGTAGGGAATACCCAGCCTGCACCAGTAATGAGGTCAGGAGCTATGCCGTCTCTTTCGGTGAGGGCTTTAAGGGTTGGAGTGAGTAGTACTATATCACCGATTCCACCAAACCGAGTGATGAGAGATTTTTGTGGTTTGCTCATAAGCTGCCATTAAGGATGTTACTAACCGTTTTTGCTAGTTGTGATCTAAACTGCGTATCATTCTGCTCAAACCATGCTCGGGCAGCTTTGCCCTTGGCTTCTTTGGAGGAGTTGGATGATTGCATGAGTTGTTCAATATGTGATTCAAGTTGGCTTGTGTTCACGTGGAAATTAGTTCCAAGGTGTCTTGGCTCAGTTTTATAAAAGGGGACAAGAGTTCCCGTGCTGGCTGAAACAATTTCATTCATCGGAGGGGCATCAGTTGTGAGGACGACCGCTCCACAGCTCATAGCTTCCACAATGTAGTGCCCCCATCCTTCACTCAGCGAAGGGCAGAGGTGTACTCCATGTTTATTAAGGTGTTGAACGAGTTCCTCTGAGCTAATGTATTCGCTGATCAGCACGACGTTTGCTGGAACTTGTTCCGGTGCGTTAGATTTGTGCTGTATGAGAGTGAGAGTTGGCCATTCTGGGTGTTTCTCCCATGTTTGCAATAATGCTTCAGTGCCTTTGAGTGTGCTCTTACCGGCTAAATGAAAGTAGCTTTGAAAATCCATTGCTGAGTTAGTGCTGTTCCTGTCGGCACTGGTAAATCCGATGAGCTCTGTGCGACTATATTGAGAGAAGATCTCTTCAGCATGCTTGCTCTTACAGAGGACGGTGTGGATGTGTTTGAGCTTTTTGATGTGTCTAGCAGGAAATCTCTCCTGATTTGGTATCAATAAATTGATTTTGGACGTGCCGAACCAGCGTGAGAAGGTGCGTTCAAGGAAGATGTTAGCGTCAAATTTTGGTTTAGTGGGGATGAGATGACTCCAAGCTGGGATGCTTCGGCAATGACTGAGAGAAACCTCCATGCCGCCAGCTTCGAGGCTGTTTTTAATGAGCTGAGCGTCTTGGTCTAATCCAACGCCATTACTTCGGCTTATGATGTTAATATGTGGTCTCATTGCTGCGGAGTCCTTAGTATCAAAACTAAGGTTAAAAGAGGAAGCAAGATTTGATGATTTCATTTGGTTGCTATGATATTGAGGCTTGAATTTACCAGAGCTCAACCATAATGTCGGTTCGTTCAGAATTACAGGTCTTACCCTGATCAAGCAATGACAATTTCCCAAACAGCAATACCCGACGTTTTACTGATTACTCCACCGAAATTTGGCGACGCCAGAGGTTTTTTCTCTGAGGTGTATAAGGATGGCGCATTGGCAGAACATGGTTTTGATGAGGTTTTCACTCAAGATAATCACGCCTACTCGGCTGAAGCTGGAGTCTTGAGAGGCCTCCATTACCAGAGCCCACCATTTGCTCAAGATAAGCTGGTGCGAGTTATCAAGGGATCTATTTACGATGTGGCTGTCGATATCCGACACGGCTCTCCGACTTTCGGGAAATGGGTTGGTGTTGAATTGTCTGCGGAGAATTGGCAACAGCTGTTAGTACCCAAAGGGTTTGCCCATGCTTACCTTACTTTGGAGCCCGATACCGAAGTGCTCTATAAGGTGACAAACCCGTACGCGCCTGAGTGCGATAAAGGCATACTTTGGAATGATCCAGCCATCGCGATCGAATGGCCTATAGATGGAGCCCCGATTTTATCAGCTAAGGACGAGGTGCAACCTCTATTGGCCGATGTAGCCTTAGAATTTACTTTTTAACCAATGAGTGTCCCAACAATTATTGTAACAGGAGGTGCTGGATTTATTGGTTCAGCAGTATGTCGTTATTTAGTTCAAAACGAAATAGCCCATGTGGTAAATGTAGATGTGCTGACTTATGCAGCGAATCTAACATCTGTCGAACCGGTGGCTGATTCCCCATTGTACTCTTTTGTGCAAGCTGACATTTGCGACGCGGAAGCAATGAATGCTGTGTTTAGTAAGTATAAGCCAGACGGAGTGATGCATCTAGCTGCTGAGTCTCACGTTGATCGTTCTATCACTGGAGCTCAGGAGTTTATTCGCACCAATGTTGTAGGAACAGCAGTGTTATTAGATGCCGCTCTGGCGCATTGGCGATCACTTACTCCAGAGCTAGCTGCAGCCTTCAAGTTTTTGTTAGTTTCCACTGACGAAGTCTATGGTTCACTCGGAGCTGAAGGATTATTCGAAGAAGAAACTGCATATGACCCATCTTCACCGTATTCTGCATCAAAAGCAGCATCTGATCACTTAGCTATCGCATGGCACCGGACTTATGGATTGCCAATTGTTATCTCAAATTGCTCAAATAATTATGGGCCGTATCACTTCCCCGAAAAACTCATCCCTCTGATCATTCTCAACGCCCTGCACCACAAAGAGCTTCCTGTCTATGGTGACGGTTCTAACGTGCGGGACTGGTTGTATGTGGATGATCACGCTAAGGCGCTATGGACTATCCTCAAGGATGGTCGTCTAGGTGAGAAATACAATGTGGGTGGACGCAATGAGCGAACTAACCTCGAAGTAGTGAAGACCGTCTGTGGTCTACTCGATGAGATGGTAGACACAGCTCCTGAAGGTGGTCACGAGTCACTCATTACCTATGTTACGGACCGTCCTGGGCATGATGCTCGCTACGCGATTGATGCAACTAAGTTAGAAAATGAACTTGGCTGGAAAGCGGAAGAGAATTTCGATACGGGTATTGCTGCTACAGTAAAATGGTATCTTGAAAACGAATCCTGGTGGAAACCAATCCTCGAGGAGAAATACGCGGGTGAGCGTTTAGGGCTTTAATTTTATTTTTATGTCAGCGGCAACTAAACTCCTTGTAATAGGATATTCCGGGCAGCTAGCTAAATCTCTAGCCAGCCTTAAGGGTACCCATGCAGGGCTCAATATCGTTTGTGTTGGTCGCCCTGAATTGGATCTATGTGATCCCAGTACGGTCGATGCAGTTTTCAAGAAGGAGCAACCAGATGTCGTAATCAATGCAGCGGCATACACTACTGTTGATAAGGCTGAATCTGAGCTTGACCGTGCTCGAGCAATCAACGCGGTCGGCGTGAAGCACCTAGCAGATAGCTGCTTGGCTCATGGGGCTAAGCTGGTGCATATTTCGACTGATTATGTTTTTGACGGGCAAGGATCGGTTCCATTACTTGAAACTGACCCAGTCTCACCTATAGGTGTTTATGGTCAAACCAAACTCGAGGGAGAGCAGTTAGCCCTTTCCGTATTACCTAGTACCGTAATCATCAGAACGAGCTGGGTCTACGGTGATGAGGGAAGTAATTTTATCACGACGATGCTTCGACTCGCCGAAACTCGTGACACTCTTGGTGTAGTCGGAGATCAGTTCGGTCGACCAACATACGCTTATGATTTGGCTCAAGCGATCCTGAAGATTGTCCCGCAAATGGATGAGACACACGGCGGGATTTATCATTTTTCTAACGATGGAGAAGTCACTAGTTGGCATGGCTTCGCCGAAGAGGCCTTTAAACAAGCAGCTAAAAGAGGAATAAAGATACCACAGGTATTAAATTCCATCACTACAGCTGAATACCCAACTCCAGCAGCTAGACCAGCTTGGTCAGTGCTAAGCCTGAATAAGATTCAGGATACTTTCTCAGTGAATATTCCGACTTGGAAGGATTCACTCAACAATTACTTTAATAAACGATAAACACTCCCATGAGTACGACAACGAAACAGCGCAAAGGAATCATCCTAGCAGGTGGCTCAGGAACCCGCCTTTACCCAGTGACGAAGGCAGTCAGCAAGCAGCTTCTACCAATCTATGATAAGCCAATGGTTTATTACCCGCTTTCAGTGCTTATGTTGGCTGGTATTCGTGAGGTTTTGATTATTACAACGCCTCACGATCAAGAAGCCTTCAAAACATTGTTGGGCGATGGTTCACAGTTCGGCATGGATATTCAGTACACGGTACAGGAGCATCCGAACGGACTTGCAGAAGCCTTTATTTTAGGTGAAGACTTCCTAGATGGAGCGCCAGTTTGTTTGATTTTAGGAGATAACCTGTACTACGGTCACGGACTTTCAAATACGCTAAAAGATGCCAACGCTGGTGATGGGGGGGCATCCGTTTTCGCACTCCATGTACACGATCCTGAACGTTATGGAATTGTCGAGATGGATGATGATCAGAACGCCCTTTCTATTGAAGAAAAGCCGGAAAATCCTAAATCAAGCTGGGCAGTCACTGGGCTCTACTTCTTTGACGAACGTGCTCCGGAAGTGGCTAAGCAAGTGAAGCCATCAACTCGTGGTGAAATTGAAATCACTGAAGTCATCGACTTTTACCTCAAAGAGGGATCACTCAAGGTGAACACAATGAGCCGTGGCATGGCTTGGTTCGATACCGGCACCCACGATTCGATGGTCGATGCCATCGAGTTTGTCCGCGCCATCGAGAATCGTACCGGCCAAAAAATTGCCTGCCTCGAAGAAATTGCCTGGGTCAACGGATGGATCGACGATGCAAAGTTGGCCGAGCATGCTGAAACATATAAGAAGTCTAGGTATGGTGAATACCTGAATCAGTTAGGCAATAGCTAAATGTTTTTTAAAAAGCGTAAGAGCAAAATTGTAGACACTACAAGTGAAGGAGCTAATGATACTTGCTGCCCTAATACTAAGAGGCAGAAGGTGTTTTGTATAGGTAGAAATAAAACTGGGACAACGTCATTAGAGCAGGTCTTTCGCTTTCTAGGTTATTCAGTTGGAGACCAAAGATCTGCTGAACTACTAGCTGTGCAATGGGAATATAGAAATTGGAGCCCAATAGTAGAATATTGCAATAGCGCTGATTTTTTTCAGGATGTACCTTTTAGTATGGATGGGACATACGCTGTGTTAGATGACGCATATCCCGATGCTAAGTTCATTTTAACTATTAGAGACGATTCAAAGTCTTGGTATGACTCATTCATTAGGTTCCAAACTAAAATTTTAGATTTAGGCAGATTACCAACTGCAAATGATCTTAAAAGTTTTGATATTGTTCATAGAGGCTGGATTTTAGAGCAGCAGAAGAGGTTGTTTAAGATAGAGGATAAGGAATTGTATAACGAAGAATTATATAGGGCTCATTACGAAAATTATAATGAGAGGGTTATAAATCACTTTAATGGTCGTGAGAGTAAATTATTGGTACTGAATCTGAAGTCCGAAGGAGGGCTCCAAAAACTCAGGGACTTTTTAGGAGTAGAAATTGCTTTAGATGAGTTTCCTCATTTAAATACTACAAATTGATAATGACATTAGGGTCAATGATTAATGTGACTAAGACCTTCTTGCCTGAGCAAGAGGAATACCAACGTATATTAGCGAAGGCCTGGTCAAATGAATGGATTACAAATAGAGGAGAATTGGTTGAAGAGCTTGAGGGTGAATTAGCTGAAAGGTTTAGTTTACCCTATGTGTTGGCAATGGCGAACGGCACGCTTCCTATTCAAATTGCAATTCAAGCTCTTGGGCTTAGAGACGAAATTATAACGACTCCCTTCAGTTATGTAGCAACGACATCGAGTATTGTCTGGCAGAACTGTACCCCTGTTTTTGTAGATATATCACCAGGTTTATTGACGATTAACAGTGAATTAATCGAACAGGCAATTACAGATAAAACTACTGGGATCCTTGCTACACATGTCTTTGGGAATCCATGTGATGTTGAAAAAATTGAACTAATTGCGAAGAAATATAATCTGAAAGTTATTTATGATGCAGCGCATTGTTTTGATGTATCATACAAAGGTCAAAGTGTTTTTGGGTATGGTGATGTTAGCACGTGTAGTTTCCATGCAACAAAATTATTTCACACAGCTGAAGGAGGAGCTGCATTTACAAAGAGTGAGGGGGATTATAATAAAATATTTCAGGCTCATAATTTCGGACACAGATCAACGACGCATATTCAAAAACTGGGGATTAATGCAAAGATGAGTGAGTTGCACGCCGCCCTAGGTCTAACTATATTACCTCACGTTGAGCGGATACGGGGACTAAGAGAAAAGTTGGTTATAGCTTATCGGTCGAATTTAGCGAATTTACCACTAGAATTCTTGAAAATTAGAGAGGGAACATTGTGGAATTATGCATATTTCCCTTTGGTGTTTGCGGATGAAATCAGTCTGTTGCGCGTGTTAGATTTACTCTCAAAGCACAACATCTATCCTAGGAGGTATTTTTACCCTAGTTTGAATACCTTAGAATATGTGATTGGTGAAAAATGTACAATATCAGAAAGTATCTCAACTCGGGTATTATGCTTGCCTCTGCACCATGGTATGACAATCGGGCAAGTTGAAGAAATATCGCATTTGATTCGTTTGGTAATTCAATAATTAGGGAGATGGTATTTTCGATGCTGATTAAATTTTTTAAAAGTATGATGAAGAAGCCTGCT
>Ga0233404_10000509_pt1 | contig 10748 bp, 3 predicted proteins | sample Na_oxic_2_MG_FD_179861 | JGI IMG/M metagenome (GOLD analysis project Ga0233404, IMG submission 179861) | Seawater microbial communities from Saanich Inlet, British Columbia, Canada - Na_oxic_2_MG | ecosystem: Environmental > Aquatic > Marine > Inlet | place: Canada: British Columbia | collected...
ACCATTTAGCCATGATAGAACCACCCCGTGAGACAATACCGGCTAACCGTTTGGCTGTTAACGGAATATGGGCCAAACGCAGCCCGGCATGGATAGTAAAATAGTCCACCCCTTGCTCCGCTTGTTCGATCAAAGTGTCACGGAAGATTTCATAAGTCAACTCTTCAATCTTGCCGTCAACTTTTTCTAAAGCTTGATAAATTGGCACTGTACCAATTGGCACCGGAGAATTTCGCAAAATCCATTCACGGGTTTCATGGATATTTTTGCCGGTTGACAAATCCATTACCGTATCACCACCCCAACGAATTGACCACACCATTTTTTCGACTTCTTCGGAAATCGAAGACGTGGTGGCAGAGTTGCCAATATTAGCATTAATTTTTACCAAGAAATTGCGCCCGATAATCATCGGCTCCACTTCGGGGTGATTAATATTTGCCGGTATAATGGCACGTCCTCGTGCAACTTCATCACAGACAAATTCCGGGGTAATAATTTTCGGAATCATCCCATGAGGTTCACCAAGATGTTGATAAAAATCGGAATTTTCTTGTAGGCGTTGATTTTCACGGATGGCAATATATTCCATTTCCGGAGTCACAATACCGCACTTGGCATAGTGCATTTGGGTTACGTTGTGGGAAGCTTTAGCGCGTCGTGGCTTTTTAAGGGGGGCAAAGCGTAACACCTTTAAATTTGGATCCGTAAGACGATTTTTACCATAGTGTGAAGTTTTGGTCGTCAATATTTCGGTATCACCCCGTTCCTCTACCCACGCACTTCGCACCGAAGGCAACCCTTGCCGTATATCAATAGTTACCTCTGGATCAGTGTATGGGCCTGACGAATCGTACACCGTCACCGGCGAGTTTGATTGACGTTTTCCATCCTCCAACACCGTATCAGATAAAGTGATTTCTCGCATAGGGACACGGATATTAGGAGAAGAGCCGATTACATAAATTTTTTTAGAATTGGGAAAGGGCTGTGTTGAAATAGGATCGAGTTGGGCAGTTTGACTTAAAATATTTTGCGAACTTGCGCTCATGGTTAATATTCACCTTTAACATTTTAGAAAAGACACACTCAGCGCAAAAGAAACAAGTAGATACGTGCTTTCCTACGCCGGTACAAGCCAGCTCAGGTTCAAAGGGTTTATTCTCAGCCAGTATATTGGCACCCCTAGCCGTTACAATGGAGATAGATTGTATATGTAATTAGGTTATTTTGCAAATCCATCCAAATTTAATTAGCAGAAAACGAACCACTACACTAATTTTAAAGATTGCTTAAAATCAAACTAAGGTATAACAATACCTTCGCCAATTTGATATTTGTTTCGGGAATGGAGCGAAGCGGATTTCCCGAAACCCCGATATTACTGAGTTTCGGGAAATCGTACCTCATTCCCGAAACAACAAATTTTGACATTGGCGAAGGTATTGTATAAATGATGGTTTATAATGAGTAACTACTCAGCCCTTAATATTTAGTACAACGGATCCGGGGAATGAACTTCTTTATGCAAAGGCGACACTTTGTCAAAGCAACCTCCCAAGAGTGTCATAACTATAGACACATCACACACCAATCCGATCATTCCCCCGATCCGTTGTACTAAATATTAATTTTATTTTGTCTGTTGGAGTTGGAGTACAAAGCTTCAGCTTTGTCAGGCCACATTCCCAAAGCTGAAGCTTTGGACTCCAAGGCTCTGTTGTAATTATAACTTAACGGGTAACTGATATGAAATTACCTCTTGGCATTTCCGATTTTAAAGAACTTCGGGAAGAGAACTATTACTACGTTGATAAAAGTCTTTTTATAAAAGAAGTCATTGAGCGTGATGGTAAAGTGATATTGCTACCGCGCCCACGGCGGTTTGGCAAAACCTTGAATTTATCCATGCTGCGTTATTTCTTTGAAGCACGAGAAGAAAGCTTGGCGCATTTATTTGCGGGATTAGCCATTGAAGCCTCCACCTCGATGATGCAACAGCAAGGGCAATATCCGGTCATTTTTTTGACTTTCAAAGATTGTAAAGAGCCAACCTTGGAAAAATTTTTTGGCAAAGTGTGTTGTTGTAAACGTTAGATTTAGAAAACCTCCGAGGTTTCCAAAACCTCGGAGGTTTCGCTCCAACTATTATTAATACACCTCAAACCCTTCACTATCAAAATGGCTCCAGTTATTTCGATCATTAGGATCAGTTCCGGCTGTTACCAGTACGCCATAAGCTTGATATTGGCCCTTGGCGATGTCGGTGGGGAGCGGAATATCCATGATGGAGTAGGTTTTTTGGCCGGTTATTTCGACATTGGGTCGATAGGCTTGGATTGTGTTGGGCAAGCTTATCTCAAAAGGAAAGGTGATGGTGATAAAAGTGTTATCTGGAAACACGATTGCGACATATAAGTCTACCATCGCTTGCCCATTGACTTGCATATCAAGGCGGATTGGGTTGCCAGTGGTGTAGCGGCTTTGGTTAAGTTGCATTTTGACGGTGGCTGCTGGGCTGGCAGGGCAATTTGGAAATCCATCCAATTCTTCTTGCCATGTCTTAGCATCATCAAACCCCATTCTATGCGCTTGTATTATAGGCCAAGAAGCATAATTGATTTTGGTGTCTTTACAGATTGGATTATTTCTGAGGTCAAGATATTCCAATTTTGTTAAGGCACTGAAATCAGGAATTGCGCCAGTCAGTTGATTTTCAGAAAGATAAAGTTCATCCAAATTAGGCAAAGCACTGAAATTGGGAATCGTGCCCGTCAGTTGATTACCCCGGAGAGAAAGTGTCTGTAAATTAGGCAAAGCACTGAAATTGGGAATCGTGCCCGTCAGTTGATTTCCACTGAGATAAAGTGTCTGCAAATTAGGCAAAGCACTGAAATTGGGAGTCGTGCCCGTCAGTTTACCCCAGAGAGAAAGTGTCTGTAAATTAGGCAAAGCACTGAAATTGGGAATCGTGCCCGTCAGTTCATTACTAGAGAGAGAAAGCCCCTGCAAATTAGGCAAAGCACTGAAATTGGGAATCGTGCCCGTCAGTTCATTACCCCGGAGAGAAAGTGCCTGTAAATTAGGCAAAGCACTGAAATTGGGAATCGTGCCCGTCAGTTTACCCCGGAGAGAAAGTGTCTGTAAATTAGGCAAAGCACTAAAATTGGGAATCGTGCCCGTCAGTTGATTACCCGAGAGATAAAGTGTCTGTAAATTAGGCAAAGCACTGAAATTGGGAATCGTGCCCGTCAGTTGATTACCCGAGAGATAAAGTGTCTGTAAATTAGGCAACCCTCTGAAATTTGGAATGGTTCCATTGAGATTATTTCTACCGAATTGTCTAAAAGAAATCTCAATTACACCACCGTTTTCACAAGTAATACCCTTCCAACTACAAGGTATATTTGTTAGGTTCCATCCTTCATTGTTATGCCACTCCGCGCCATTAATACTGTTGTACAGTTCTAACAGCGACTCGCACTCGACTTTAGAAATTTGGGTGACAGCATTGCAATTTGTATCTCTCAGTGTCAGTTGATTACGACTAAACGTAAAATACTCCAAATTAGGCAAAGCACTGAAATCCGGAATCGTGCCTGTCAGTTCATTACCCGAGAGATAAAGATTCTGCAAATTAGGCAAAGCAGTGAAATTGGGAATCGTGCCTGTCAGTTCATTATCCGAGAGATCAAGATTCTGCAAATTAGGCAACCCTCTAAAATTTGGAATGGTTCCATTGAGGTTATTACCACCGAGTTGTCTAAAATAAATCTCAATTACACCACCGTTTTCACAATTGACACCATACCAACTACAAGGTGTATTTGTAACATTCCATCCTTCATTGTTATGCCACTCCGCGCCATTAGTACTGGTGTACAGTTCTAACAGCGACTCGCACTCTACTTTAGAAATTTGGGTGACAGCATTGCAATTTGTATCTCTCAGTGTCAGTTGATTACCACTAAACATAAAAGACTCCAAATTAGGCAAAGCCCTGAAATTGGGAATCGTGCCCGTCAGTTGATTTTCAGAGAGATGAAGCTCTTGCAAATTTGGTAAAGCCCTAAAATTGGGAATCGTGCCCGTCAGTTGATTTTCAGAGAGATGAAGCTCTTGCAAATTAGGCAAAGCCCTGAAATTGGGAATCGTGCCCGTCAGTTGATTCTCATGGAGCCAAAGCGTCTGTAAATTTGGCAAAGCAGTGAAATTGGGAATCGTGCCCGTCAGTTGATTACTCCAAAGAGTAATCTTGGTTACACTACCGTTTTCACAAGTAATACCATACCAACTACAAGGCGTATTCGTTTGGTTCCACCCTTTATCGTACTTCCACTCCACGCCATTAGTGCTGTGGTAAAGTTCTAACAGCGACTCACATTCGACGCTAGCAATCTCTGTGACGGCATTGCAATTTGTGTATATTAATTGATTACCGTTAAATCTAAAAGACTGCCAATTAGGCAAAGCACTGAAATCCGGAATCGCGCCAGTCAATTGATTACTTCTGAGATCAAGGTTTTGCAAATTAGGCAAGGCACTGAAATTGGGAATCGTGCCCGTCAGTTGATTTTTATAGATATAAAGCGTCTGCAAATTTGGCAACTTAAAATTGGGAATCGTGCCCTTCAGTTGGTTTTCAGAGAGAGAAAGTGTCTGCAAATTAGACAAAGCACTGAAATTGGGAATCGTGCCCGTCAGTTGGTTTTCAGAGAGAGAAAGTATCTGCAAATTAGACAAAGCACTGAAATTGGGAATCGTGCCCTTCAATTGATTTTCAGAGAGAGAAAGTGTCTGCAAATTAGACAAAGCTCTAAATTTAGGAATAGTGCCCTTCAGTTGGTTTTCAGAGAGCCAAAGCCCACGCAAATCAGGCAAAGCACTGAAATTGGGAATCATGCCCGTCAGTTGATTTTCAGAGAGAGAAAGCCTTTGCAAATTAGGCAACCTAAAATTAGGAATCGTGCCCGTCAGTTGGTTATTATAAAGATAAAGCGTCTGCAAATTAGGCAAAGCACTAAAATCAGGAATCGTGCCCGTCAGTTGATTATTATCAAGATAAAGCGTCTGCAAATTAGGCAAAGCACTGAAATTGGGAATCGTGCCCGTCAGTTGATTATTATCAAGATAAAGGTACCACAAATCAGGCAAAGCACTGAAATTGGGAATCGTGCCCATCAGTTCATTACTAGAGATATAAAGTCTCTGCAAATTAGGCAAAGCACTGAAATTGGGAATCGTGCCCGTCAGTTCATTACCCCTGATAGAAAGGTACTCCAAATCAGGCAAAGCACTGAAATTGGGAATCGTGCCCGTCAGTTGGTTTCCACCGAGAGAAAGGTACTGCAAATTAGGCAAAGCACTGAAATTGGGAATCGTGCCCGTCAGTTGATTACCAGCGAGATAAAGCGACTGCAAATTAGGCAAAGCACTGAAATTGGGAATCGTGCCCGTCAGTTGGTTTCCACCGAGAGAAAGCGTCTGCAAATTAGGCAAAGCACTGAAATTGGGAATCGTGCCCGTCAGTTGGTTTCCACCGAGAGAAAGCGTCTGCAAATTAGGCAAAGCACTGAAATTGGGAATTGTGCCCGTCAGTTGATTCTTTTCGAGAGAAAGCCTTTGCAAATTAGGCAAAGCACTGAAATTGGGAATCGTGCCCGTCAGTTGATTACTATAGAGATCAAGGTACCGCAAATTAGGCAAAGCACTGAAATTGGGAATCGTGCCCGTCAGTTGATTACTATCAAGATCAAGGTACCGCAAATTAGGCAAAGCACTGAAATTGGGAATTGTGCCCGTCAGTTGATTTCCACCGAGAGAAAGTGACTGCAAATTAGGCAAAGCACTGAAGTCGGGAATCGTGCCCGTTAGTTGATTATATGAAAGATAAATCTCAGTTACACCACCGTTTTCACAAGTGACACTGTTCCAACTACAAGGTGTATTTGTAACATTCCATCCTTCATTATTTTCCCATTTTGCGCCATTAGTACTATGGTAAAGTTCTAACAGCGACTCGCACTCAATAGAAGAAATCTGGGTGACTGCATTGCAATTTGTTATCAGTGTCAGTTGATTACCACTGAAACTAAAATCACTCAGATTAGACAAAGCACTGAAATCAGGAATTGTGCCAGTCAGTTGATTACCATCAAGAGAAAGGTACTGTAAATTTGACAAAGCACTGAAATCAGGAATTGTGCCAGTCAGTTGATTACCATCAAGAGAAAGATACTGTAAATTTGACAAAGCACTGAAATTGGGAATCGCGCCCGTCAGTTGGTTATCATTAAGAGAAAGCTCCTGCAAATTAGGCAATCCTCTGAAATTGGGAAGGGTTCCATTGAGGTTATTACTGTATTCTGGGTAGTAGCCATTTAAATCAATCTTAGTTACACCACCATTTTCACAAGTAATACCATACCAACTACAAGGTGTATTCGTTAGATTCCATCCTTCATTGTTATACCACTCCGCACCGTTAGTACTATGGTAAAGTTCTAACAGCGACTCGCATTCAACAACAGAAATCCGGGCAACTGCATTGCAATTTGTTATCAGTTGATTACCATTGAAACTAAAATAATTCAGATTAGACAAAGCACTGAAATTAGGAATCGTGCCCGTCAGTTCATTATTATCAAGATGAAGTGTATGCAAATTAGGCAAAGCACTGAAATTGGGAATCGTGCCCGTCAGTTCATTATTAGCAAGATAAAGTCCCTCCAAATTAGGCAAAGCACTGAAATTGGGAATCGTGCCCGTCAGTTGATTACCAGAGAGATAAAGCGACTGCAAATTAGGCAAAGCACTGAAATTGGGAATTGTGCCCGTCAGTTGATTATTAAAGAGCTGAAGCGACTGCAAATTAGGCAAAGCACTGAAATTGGGAATCGTGCCCGTCAGTTCATTACCCCGGAGAGAAAGTGCCTGTAAATTAGGCAAAGCACTGAAATTGGGAATTGTGCCCGTCAGTTGATTTCCACTGAGAGAAATCCTACTTACACCACCGTTTTCACAAGTAATACCCTTCCAACTACAAGGTGTATTTGTAACATTCCATCCTTCATTATTTTCCCATTTTGCGCCATTAGTACTATGGTAAAGTTCTAACAGCGACTCGCATTCAACAACAGAAATCTGGGCAACTGCATTGCAATTTGTTATCAGTTGATTACCACTGAAACTAAAATCATTCAGATTAGACAAAGCACTTAAATCAGGAATCATGCCCGTCAGTTGATTATTATCAAGATAAAGCCCCTCCAAATTAGGCAAAGCACTGAAATTGGGAATTGTGCCCGTCAGTTGATTATTATCAAGATAAAGCCCCTCCAAATTAGGCAAAGCACTGAAATTGGGAATTGTGCCAGTCAGTTGATTATCATCAAGATAAAGGTACCACAAATTAGGCAAAGCACTGAAATTGGGAATCGTGCCAGTCAGTTCATTACCCCTGAGATAAAGCCACTGCAAATTAGGCAAAGCACTGAAATTGGGAATCGTGCCCGTCAGTTGGTTTTCAGAGAGAGAAAGCCTCTGCAAATTAGGCAAAGCACTGAAATTGGGAATTGTGCCCGTCAGTTGATTATCATCAAGATAAAGGTACTGCAAATTAGACAAAGCACTGAAATTGGGAATTGTGCCTGTCAGTTGATTATTATCAAGATAAAGGTACCGTAAATTAGACAAAACACTGAAATTGGGAATCGTGCCCGTCAGTTGATTATCACCAAGAGAAAGTGTCTGCAAATTAGGCAAAGCACTGAAATTGGGAATCGTGCCCGTCAGTTGATTATTAAAGAGCCGAAGCTCCTGCAAATTAGGCAAAGCACTGAAATTGGGAATCGTGCCCGTCAGTTGATTATTAAAGAGCCAAAGCTCCTGCAAATTAGGCAAAGCACTGAAATTGGGAATCGTGCCCGTCAGTTGATTATTAAAGAGCCGAAGCTCCTGCAAATTAGGCAAAGCACTGAAATTGGGAATCGTGCCCGTCAGTTCATTATTAGCAAGATAAAGCCTCTGCAAATTAGGCAAAGCACTGAAATTGGGAATCGCGCCTGTCAGTTGATTATAAGAGAGATAAAGGCTCTCCAAATTAGGCAAAGCACTGAAATTGGGAATCGTGCCTGTCAGTTGATTTTCAGAGAGCCAAAGCGTCTGCAAATTAGGCAAAGCACTGAAATTGGGAATCGTGCCTGTCAGTTGATTTTCAGAAAAACGAATATCAGTTACACCACCGTTTTCACAAGTGACACCATACCAACTACAAGGCGTATTGGTTAGATTCCACCCTTCATTGTAATACCACTCCGCACCATTGGTACTATGGTAAAGTTCTAACAGCGACTCGCACTCGACGGTGGAAATTTGGGTAACTGCATTGCAATTTGTGTCCATCAGTGTCAGTTGGTTACCACTGAAACTAAAAGTCCCCAAATTAGGCAAAGCACTGAAATTGGGAATCGTGCCCGTCAGTTGATTATCCCGGAGAGAAAGTGTCTGCAAATTAGGCAAAGCACTGAAATTGGGAATCGTGCCCGTCAGTTGATTATCCCAGAGAGAAAGTGTCTGCAAATTAGGCAAAGCACTGAAATTGGGAATCGTGCCCGTCAGTTGATTACTACCGAGATAAAGCGACTGCAAATTAGGCAAAGCACTGAAATTGGGAATCGTGCCCGTCAGTTGATTATCATCAAGATGAAGGCTCTCCAAATTAGACAAAGCACTGAAATTGGGAATCGTGCCCGTCAGTTGATTTCTACTGAGAGAAATCCTACTTACACCACCGTTTTCACAAATAACACCAAACCAACTACAAGGCCAATTCGTTAGATTCCACCTTTCATTGTTTTCCCACTCTGCACCGTTAGTGCTATGGTAAAGTTCCAACAGCGACTCGCACTCAACAGAAGAAATCTGGGTGACTGCGTCGCAATTTGTATCCATCAGTGTTAGTTGATTACCACTGAAGCTAAAATCACTCAGATTAGACAAAGCACTGAAATTGGGAATTGTGCCAGTCAGTTGATTACCATTAAGAGAAAGCGTCTGCAAATTAGGCAAAGCACTGAAATTGGGAATTGTGCCAGTCAGTTGATTACCATTAAGAGAAAGCCACTGCAAATTAGGCAAAGCACTGAAATTGGGAATCGTACCCGTCAGTTGGTTTTCAGAGAGAGAAAGCCTCTGCAAATTAGGCAAAGCACTGAAATTGGGAATCGTGCCCGTCAGTTGATTACCATAGAGATAAAGCGTCCGCAAATTAGGCAAAGCACTGAAATTGGGAATCGTGCCTGTCAGTTGATTTCCACCGAGAGAAAGCTCCTGCAAATTAGGCAAAGCACTGAAATCGGGAATTGTGCCCGTCAGTTGATTTCCACCGAGAGAAAGCTCCTGCAAATTAGGCAAAGCACTGAAATTGGGAATCGTGCCCGTCAGTTGATTACGCCTGAGATAAAGCCTCTGCAAATTAGGCAATCCTTTGAAATTGGGAAGAGTACCATTAAGGTTATTATTGCCTAACAAAAACATTCCTGGAATCTTTCTGGAAGTAATCTCGGTTACACCACCGTTTTCACAAGTAACACCATACCAACTACAAGGCGCATTCGTAACATTCCACCCTTCATTGTCATCCCATTTTGCACCGTTAGTGCTATGGTAAAGTTCTAACAGCGATTCGCACTCAATAGTCGAAATTTCCGTGACAGCATTGCAATCAGTAGCAGCTTGCGTACTCATGCTCCCTAACAGTAATCCCAGCCCAAGGATTAAGGGGTAGCCTTTTTTCCACAGAGCCAATGGTTGTAAATAATTGTTTTTCATTATATTTTTCAATAATCAATAATTGTTAGTTGTTAATTACTTGTTAATTGTTAATGGTTAATAAAATAGCTATTGATTTTCCAATAATCAATAATTGTTAGTTGTTAATGGTTAATAAAATAGCCATTAATTAACAAACAAGAACAAAATATAATTTATCTTGCCCTCGCCAACAGTTTATACGATAATTTTTTTCGATACCATAGCTGAGCACATTCCCATTTTCAGGGTGACATCAAGTTATGGTAGTCCTGCACAAAGTAGTGGTTAATTTATTAACATGTTCATTTTATTGCAATTTAAAACAATCACCACTACATATTGCAAGACTACCCTTATTACCGCTGCATTTAATGGTCTCAATAACCAACGTAATTTTGAACGTATAAAATAAAATTAAGGCATAATGGTTTTTACCAACATTAAGAAAATAGAATTGCCCAAAACGGCAGAAATCGGTAAAGGCTTTACCATCATCATTGAGGCTAATGGTGAAATTCCCTTTGCACAAGTGATTATACGCCATACCGATGGTTGGGAATGGATCGTCAAAGAGCAATATGTCACTCAGCAAAGTAAAGGTTGTTATCATTTCCAAGTACCGTCTGAAGCCTATCATGCCGGCACCGCTTATCTCCAAATTGAAGGTTGTCGTGTTGCTAATCTTGGCTCCGCGAACCCCAATGACTGGATTACTGTTCACCGCGAACTCCAAATAATAGACACCGGAATATCCCAATCAGTACCACAACAACCAATCCCGACACCCACTATTACTTTGGGGGAATCCAACCAACCGGTTATTTATTTTGGTATCCATAAACATAATCACCAGCCTTACTATAATTCCACTGATACTGAGGCTTGGGATGGTGAAAAAGATGAGATTTTTGGTAATCGTAGTGGCCCTTATACGC
>Ga0233404_10000511_pt1 | contig 10729 bp, 10 predicted proteins | sample Na_oxic_2_MG_FD_179861 | JGI IMG/M metagenome (GOLD analysis project Ga0233404, IMG submission 179861) | Seawater microbial communities from Saanich Inlet, British Columbia, Canada - Na_oxic_2_MG | ecosystem: Environmental > Aquatic > Marine > Inlet | place: Canada: British Columbia | collected...
AATCAGTCTCTTCTTTTTTATCTGGGTTATCCATGCGCTCTTGAAAATACGTTCCCGACCGATTGTCAGTGGGCGGGAAGAAATGTTGGGAGCAGTTGGTAAATGTTTGAACAATGACGGTGAACAATTACAAGTGTATGTTCACAGTGAAACTTGGAATGCGGAAGCTTCGGCTCCCATTGCCCTTGAACAACGTGTTAAAGTAGTTGGTATAAAGGGGCTGACTTTAAAAGTTGAACCAAATTCCCCTAACCCTTAGAAATACTATTTTTGCCAAAGATAGTATTTCTTGAAACCTATTGGAAAGAGGATATTATTAATGTCTCAATTTGTTATCGGTATTGCTGTTGTTTTTATAGGCTTTTTGTTCTATTCCATACGAATTTTGCGTGAATATGAACGTGGCGTAGTCTTTTTTTTAGGACGTTACCAGAATGTCAAGGGACCCGGGTTGATTATTATTGTCCCTGGCGTCCAACAAATGGTCACAATTGATTTGCGTACTATCGTGATGGATGTGCCTAGCCAAGATGTGATATCGCGGGATAATGTATCGGTTAAAGTGAATGCGGTAGTCTATTTTCGGGTGATAGAGCCAGAAAAGGCGATTATCCAGGTTGAAAACTTTCAACAAGCAACCAGTCAATTGGCTCAAACGACGCTACGCTCGGTTTTAGGTCAGCATGATTTAGATGACATGCTGTCTAAGCGTGAGAAGCTCAACCATAGTATCCAAGAAATCCTGGATCGGCAAACAGATGCTTGGGGGATTAAAGTGGCTAACGTCGAAATCAAACATGTTGATTTGGACGAAAGTATGATCCGAGCCATTGCCCGTCAAGCAGAGGCGGAGCGTGAACGCCGTGCCAAAGTCATCCATGCCGACGGTGAACTTCAAGCCTCGGAAAAATTGCAACATGCAGCCGCTATTTTGTCCCAACAACCTCAGGCTATTCAATTACGCTATTTGCAAACGCTTAATGATATTGCCTCTGAAGCTAAGAGTCATACCATTGTGTTTCCATTGCCAATGGATCTGATTAGTCCTTTACAGGATTTGCTTATGCAAAAAGGAGCAAATTAACTGCCAAATAAGTATATGTAGTATATGTATAGCTTTTCAGAAAAATAAAAGTTTTCAGACCTGACAGGTTTCCAAAACCTGTCAGGTCTTTAGACCAAAATATTTATCTGAAAAGCTATAGGTTGGGTTAGTGATGAACCCAACATTTACCGGACGAAATAGCCCTACCTGGCTATAAAGCTACAATTTTTTTAAAATATTATATTTTATTCTTGATTTTCAATTTTTAGCCCACATAGTCAAGTTATACTTCGTGGTTATATTAGAGTTTGCTAATGTACTGATATTTCCTAAAAAAATAGCCGTAAGACATAGTTTTGAATGACCGCTAAACTTTTCATCAACTCATCGCAACTATTCAGCCAGCACATCATTAGGGATGTTAGTATATTAGAAAATTCTTACTTGACCATTTGATTTATATTAGCACTCCTTAATGGAGAGTGCTAACAATGTTTCAACAAAATCTGACAGTTTTTTAAAACCTGTCAGGCTAACAAAATTGGGAGAGCAAAATCATGTCAAACGCATTAGCCTTAACGTTCAATACACCCATTGCCGTTTTGGGTCAAGATGTAGAAAATTATGCACAAACCGTTAAAGTGATTCCTATTCTGACCGCAGAAGAAGAAAAAAATTTAGCCGAGCGTTTCTACAATGAAGGTGATCTTGAAGCGGCACGACAATTGGTCATATCACATTTGCGTTTTGTTTTGTACATTGCTCAGGGCTATCGTGGTTATGGTTTACCGGAAGCGGATTTGATTCAGGAAGGTAATATTGGCTTGATGAAGGCTATCAAGCGATTTAACCCCAATGTTGGGGTGCGTTTAGTGTCATTTGCGGTGCATTGGATACGCGCTGAAATTCATGAGTTTATCTTACGCAATTGGCGTATTGTCAAAGTCGTCACCACCAAGGCGCAGCGTAAATTGTTTTTCAATTTACGTAGCATGAAAAAACACTTGGGTTGGTTATCATCTGAAGAAGTGAATAATATCGCCAAGGATTTAGGTGTCAACACTAAAGATGTGCGAGAAATGGAAAAGCGTCTGAGTACTCAAGATGTTGCTTTTGACGCGCCTAGTGATAATGATTCTGAAGATGACGTTTTTGCCCCCGCTGCTTATTTGGAGGATTGCCGTTATGATCCGGCGATTATGGTGGAAAAGGAAGAGTGGGAAACGCATGGTCATAAGCAGTTGCAGAATGCTATGAGAAAATTGGATGCGCGTAGTCGGGATATCGTGCAAAAACGTTGGTTGGGTGAAAAAAAGATCACCTTGCAAGAACTGGCTAACCATTATAAGGTATCAGCCGAGCGAATACGTCAGATAGAAAATAATGCTATCAGTAAGCTTAAAGGGCATATTGACTTAGGCGTTATTTCAAGCTAAGATTGTAAAAAATCTTGTGAAGCCAAGTTTTTTTTAGCTACCTCACTCCGAGCGTAGCGTGATCAACTAACTTGGTTTCTTTTCTAAATGTTCACATTTTCTTCCAAGCCTTTATCAATTCAAATGATGGCTTATTACTTCCCACCTTTATCTATCTTCAGAAAAAATTTGTTCACCACCCCATACTATTTTTTCCAACGATTTACAGAAGCGCAATTTGAACAAATACAAAAGAGCCAAGCTGAAGAAAGCCATAAAGATGAATCCGAAAAAATTCTATGTAAAGCTTGTCAACACAAAATCACCTCATACGAAAATAAGATTGAAGTCAATGGATCGCATCAACATGTTTTTAGTAATCCAGTGGGCTTTGCGTTTGAAATGGGCTGTTTTTCCGAGGCAACTGGATGTGTGAACCAGGGTCCTCCAAGCTTAGAACATACCTGGTTTACGGGTTATGCTTGGCGGTTTGCTCTTTGCTCAAATTGTTTGACGCATTTGGGATGGTTTTTTCAATCAGGGAACGACAGTTTTTATGCCTTAATCCTTAAAAAAATGGTTAATGGTTAATGGGGTTTTGAACTTTCAAAAAATCCGATTTTTTGAAAAAATCGGATTTTTAGCTACCGTAGGTTTTGGAAACCTGTCAGGTTTTTTCCACCGAATTTAGAAAGGATACGTAGGTACGGTTTGCTCTAAACTATCCCTAAGAATATTTTGCTCATTTAATAATTTTGATACTAAGTACATACGTTTCTTGAAATTTATTACCAATGGGCGATTATCTGCTTCCGGATTGACAATTTCTGGCACGATGATAAGAACTAATTCCGTGCGGTTTTCTTCTACATCCGTAGAAGAAAATAGAGTATTACCTAAAATGGGTAAATCTTGTAATATTGGTATGCCCTGTTTTTTGTGTTGGTTATTGGTTTGAATCAAACCACCAATCACTATTGCCGTGCCATCACGTACTACCACAAAAGTTTCTATTTTACGTTGATCGAATGATTGCAAGTTTTGAGTGGTTCTAGGCGGACCCAATAGTGTCAACTCACTTTTAATTTCCAAGTTAATAATACCATCGTCATTGATACGGGGAGTCACTTCGACTGTGATACCTGTGTCTTTATATTGCACATCGTTAGATAATAATTGGTTCGTCGTACTAGAACTATTTATCCCACTCAAAAATGGCTCATTAGAACCAACATTAATCATGGCCCTTTCGTTATTGCGTACCAAAATAGAGGGGCGTGATAAAATGCTAATGTCATTCTTTGAAGCGACAATATGAAACAAAGCATTCAAACTACCCGATAAATAATTAATTGAAAAGCCCGATAACGCTCCTATGGCATTGACTCCACTTTCCTGACTTGGATCTACATTAGCAGGAAAATTCCCCACTGGCACTTCCAAATTCCCTTGCACCCCACCATTTGAACCATAACCGTGAAAAAGTGCTCGCCAATCAATACCAAATCGAGTTGCTTCCGTCAAACCCACCTGAGCAATAACCACATTCACCATGACTTCTTTAGGTACCTGATCCAGGGCATAAATGGTTTCTAATAATTGTCGGTAATCACGCGGGCTGGCACGTATCAATAAACTATTGGTACTTTCATCAGCGACAATATTCACTTCTAATTCAGCCGAAACAGGGATTGTACTACCGAGTGGAGTTGTCGGTTTAAGTGTAGCAGACGGTTTTTTTTGTTTTTCTTGATCTTTCTTCTTCTTATCTTCAATTTTAAATACTTTGGACAAAGTCGTGGCCATTTTAGTCGCTTCTAGGTTTCTGACTTTATAGATAAAAATTTGCTCGCCACTTTCCTCACTCCTTTCATCAAGAATTTCAACCCACAAAGCGACTTCATTAAAACCACTATTAGGCGGTGCAATCACGAGAATCGCGTTGATGCGTTCCAAAGCAATTACTTGATAAGTCGGTGATGTTTTGCCATATAGGGCTTTCAGTATTTTATCTAACTCGCCCTGCACATCCGTTGCCTTAGAATTAACCAAACGGAATAAACGCATACCTCTATGCAAAAAAGGATCGGCATCAATGATATGCAGTAATTTATTCACCCGTTCTAATTTGGGCGGTGTCGTAATAATACCGATGATATTAAGGGTAGGTAAGGTGATAACTCGCCCTTTTGGCTGGATTAATGGATTAATCACTGTCACCGCAGCTTCAGCCGCAATATAGCGCAATGGTGTCACTTGTAATACTTCGGATGAATCGCTTCTGATCAAGGTTTCGGGACTCATACCAACTACGCTCGGCAAGGTGGGCGGTGATTTTTTCAAATGATAGATTCCCCCTTTTTTTTCCATGGTGACACCCGAATCATTTAAGAGTAATTGTAATAGGGGCCATAAATCCTTTTTCGTTAACGGTTTATCCGGTGAAGTACGCAAAGTCACTTTCCCCCCAATACTGGGATCAATCACCATAGTAATATCTAAAGAATCCGCAATAATTTGAAGAATTTGGCGTAACTCAGTTTGTTCAAAATCTAATTGAATCGGCGCATCACCAGATAAATCTAATTCCGTCACATCCAATGTTTGATCTGTAATTGTCGTGATAGTAGGCACCTGTCCAGTTTGATTAACTTCTTTTAAAGGTGGAGGTGCGGTTTGCGGAAATTCAGCAATGGGTACGCCGGTGATAGGTTTTTTGATGATAGCGGGCTGTGATTGTAATTCACTGGCTGCTAATTCTTCGGCACTAATTGGGACTTCACGTTTAGGCGGTGTAGCGCAAGCAGCTAAAAAAAACAAGCTACCCAACAAAATAATTTTTAAATTAAGATTAAGATTAAGATTAAGGTAATTTTTGAACATATGTAGGTATGAAAAGGTATTTTAAAATTTTAGAAAGCAAGTTTCTTGGCACAAATACCATTTTTTGAAAAAATGGTATTTGTGTTATTTTGGAAATTTATCTTAGGATTCAGGATTTAATAAATCCAAAACTTGATCTGTCAAACATGACAGGTTTTGAAAACCTGTCAGGTTTAGTTTCGGGTTTTATTAAATCCTTATTGCTTTGCGCGTTCTATATTTAATAATTGACTTCACTAATACTAAAAATAGCTGATAACATTGTAATAACTATCGCGCCAACAACAACCCCTAAAATTAAAATAAGCAGTGGTTCTAATAAGGCGACAAGTCTGGAAGTTTGTTGTTTAACGTAGGTGTCATAAGTTTCAGCTAGTTTATCTAAAATAGAGGCAGTACGCCCTGATTCTTCACCGACAATCACTAATTGCGCTAACAAGATTGGAAATTTTCCGTCGCTGACTAAGGCTTTTCCTAAACTGACACCACCGCGTACCGCTTCTTCAATTTGAGCTAGACTTTTCGACAGTACATGGTTTTCCATCACACCTCGTACAATGTGTAAACCCTTTAACAATGGAATACCAGCACCTAGCAATGCACCTAAAGTACGGCAAAAGCGTGACGATTCTGCTTGTAATATCAACTGACCCAATATGGGTAAGGATAGCATCATTTCATCGCGTTGTAAACGTCGCTCTGGAGTCGTATCTAACTGTCGCCAACCATACCAAAATCCAAACGGTATAAAGATCAAACTCCACCCGTAACTTTTTAGCCAATCGCTGAGTCCTAATAAAAAAGCTGCTGAAGAAGGAATATTGGAACCCATATCCTCAAATAATGTCGCAAACGAGGGCACCACATACACCAATAATAATATCACACTCACCAAACCAACTACGGCAAGAATAATGGGATAAATCAAAGAAGATATAATGGTCCGTTTAGCAGCATCAGCCGCTGCCAGGAAATCAGCCAATTTAGGTAGTAATTCTTCTAAAATGCCGCCCTCTTCACCAGCATGTACCATATTAACATACATACGTGAAAAGACATTGGGGTGCATTTGTAATCCATCTGCTAAACTTTTACCTTCTTTTACATCACGGCGTAAATCTTCAATCAATTCTTGTACGACTTGTTTTTCGGTAATCCCTTCAAGTAATCCCAATGCGCGATCTAAAGGCACTCGCGCTTCAACCAAGGTACAAAGTCCATTTGTAAAATCAATTACATCACTATTGGAAATAGACTGCCGCAGGAATAAACGAGTTTTTTCCGCCTGCTGTTCGACTTTTAGTGGTATGAATTGTTGATTTTGTAGCGTCGTAACGACTTCTTGTTCGCTTTCGGCACTGAGTTGTCCATCGACAATATTGCCTTCAATATCACAAGCTTGGTAAGTATATTGATGAATTGACAAATAAGATTACCTTTTAGATGGGGATTGGGAATTGGCAAACGAAGTAACCGCCAGATTTATTGGGAATTAAGATTAAGAAATTTAAGAATAAAAATTGGCGGAGAGGGAGGGATTCGAACCCCCGGAAGAGTATTACCCTTCAACGGTTTTCAAGACCGTCGCTTTAAACCGCTCAGCCACCTCTCCTAATGGATATGCCATTATCTCAAAAAATAACAACTTTGTCAAGTGATATTTGAAAAAAATTTTTAAAATGTTTAGAAATTTTTTTATCCAGGCAAATACACCAGGGTAAACATATCAAGGGCAGAAATCCGATTTTTTCCAAAAATCGGATTTCTTATATTTAATTTCAAATCTAAAATTGTTTTTTTGAAGCTTTTTTCGATTCGGAAACTTCTTTATGAAATCCGCAAAAATCAGTTTTATATCCCCCGTAAGAGAAGTCAACTAAGTTATTGTTTTTTATCATTTTATTGTTTTTAGCATTTTTTAGAAAATTGGGTGAAAAATTCAAAAAAGTAGCTATTTAGAAAAACATTTCTTATCTTTTTGAAGCCTTTTGATGAAAAATTGTATAAAATGGTATTTTTTTACAATTAGTGGCTTTAAATTTTGGCAAAAATCAGTCGTATCCACTGGGTGGAAAAAGTTAATTAACTTATTGATTATTAAAGATAATTTTTTTATTCAAAAAATGCCAGTATTCATCAAAAAAAATCTCTCAAAAATAGCAAAAAAGGATTTATTATGAACATATTAAAAAATTATAAAAATAGGGTGTGATTAAAAGTGCATGATTTTTTCATGATTTTTTATGTAGCAAATTAATTCAATCCATGATTAATTCAAACCGAAATTTTATTAATGCTCTTAGTTGATAATGTAAGGAACAAGGCTAAAAATCACATACGCAAAACAAATACTATTTTTCAAAAAATAGTATTTGTAGAAATAAGTTGTTTACGTAATTTGCGGATACTTCCCTTTGTTCAAACATCAATTGGTTTTTTATAGCTATCCATGCACTTTTAATCACACCCAAAAAGTTATCTTACTTGCTGATTTTCAGCAGGTAGGTGCTGATTTTTAGCACGTTGTTTAAAATCAATAACTTACAATATAATTATATGGCGTTTCGCTAATTCTATCTGCTGATTTTCAGCACATTTTTTCAAAAATTTGTGATTATATTTTATAAATAGTTATAAATCAAGAACTTAATAAATGGCATAGCTTTTGCTATTTTGAGGTGTGATATGAAAAAGGGGGAACGTTCTAAGCTGAACTTTGGCGAGAGAAGTTAGAACGTTCCATTTAACGTCAATATCTTAACTTATGGTAGGAGATATCTATGTTATATTAGGTGGGTTTAGCTACCCACCCTACACTTGCTGTTAGAAGAGTATAATTGTCGCCTGTTGTTTTGGCAGTTTGTACATAAATGCGGGTATCATTTTCTTCATGAAAAGAAAACAATTGGAAAACGAACTTAAAAAACTGGGGTGGTGGTTTTTTCGCCACGGAGGAAACCATGATATTTGGACAAATGGTTTTGGACAAGAGCCTATTCCAAGACATAACGAGGTTAACGAAAAATTGGCTCGATCCATCCTTCGTAAAGCTAAAAAAGGATCAACATCATGAGATTTTCTGGAAAAGTATATAAAGATGGCAAGTTTTGGTTAGCAGAAATTCCCATTCTGGATGCGATGACTCAAGGACATACCCGAAAGGAAGCATTTGAAATGGTTGCTGATATGCTTGAAACAATGGTAAATAAAGAGAAATTTAAAATTCAAATTTTTAAAGGAAGTCATGGTGAATTTGAAGTCGGATCAATAGACTCTCAATCTCTGATCAGTCTTCTTCTCCAAAGAAAACGGGAACAGAGTGGTCTTTCTCTCTCCCAAGTGGCAGAGCGTCTTGGTGTTTCTTCTTGTAATACTTATGCACGCTATGAGCAAGGGTATTCAGTTCCTACCATCGACAAGTTGAATAAACTCCTAAATGCAGTCTGTCCAAATACTGAAATTGTTATTAACGAAAGTATTTTAGTCGTGTAACAAGCGCAGCAACAAACGTTTGGTAGGTTTAGCTAATTGCGTTGGATAAATATGAAGCGAGCGTAGGGTGAATAGAGCTTCGCAGCATCATTTTCTTTCACAACAGTTTGGCTGGTGGGTTTAGCTACCCACCCTATCTAAAGATTTGGACTCCAAGGTTTAACTTAATGGCAGTGAACCTCCTGTTGGGAACGAGTAAATCCATGTCGTTCTTGATTTATCCTTACTTTGGCTTTATTGTAAAAACTTAACTGATAACTAATAACTGATAACTGAAATGATAGAAAAACCTTGGAGTGGGCGTTTTACCGCCCCGACAGATGCTTTTGTTGAGGCATTTACTGCCTCTGTGAATTTTGATCAACGTTTATATCAACACGATATTATCGGTTCAATTGCTCACGCTCGTATGTTAAATCATGTTGGTATCTTGACTGAAGCGGAGTGTGTCCAGATTGTTGACGGCTTAACCGACATTAAAGCTGAAATTGCGCGGGGCGAATTTAATTGGTCAGTGGCGTTGGAAGATGTCCACATGAATATTGAAACGCGATTGATACAAAAGATTGGGGTAGTGGGTAAAAAGTTACACACTGGACGTTCTAGAAATGACCAAGTTGCAACAGATATTCGCCTTTATTTGCGCGATGAAATCGAACTGATTCAAACTGAATTAACGCGCCTACTGACTGCCCTCATTGAGGTTGCCGAGCGGGAAGCGGATACCTTGATGCCGGGCTTTACCCATTTACAAAGTGCCCAGCCTATTACTTTTGGACATCATTTGTTAGCTTGGTGTGAAATGTTAATACGTGATAGGGCGCGTTTACAAGATTGTCTTAAACGAGTTAATACGATGCCCCTGGGTGCAGCAGCCCTGGCCGGTACCAGTTATCCGATTGATCGCCATTACACGGCTCAATTATTAGGCTTTGACAGCATCGCAGAAAATTCTTTGGATGCGGTCAGTGATCGGGATTTTGCTATTGAATTTAGCAGCTTCGCTGCTATACTGATGATGCACCTATCCCGTTTTTCTGAAGAATTAATATTGTGGTCATCGGCACAATTTCATTTTATTGAGTTAGACGATGCTTTTTGTACCGGCTCCTCCATCATGCCACAGAAAAAAAATCCAGATGTGCCTGAATTGGTGCGGGGTAAAACGGCGCGCGTGTATGGTCATTTAATGAGTCTATTGACTTTAATGAAATCGCAGCCACTTGCTTATAATAAAGACAACCAAGAAGATAAAGAACCGTTGTTTGATACCATAGATACATTAAAGGGCAGTTTGCGCGTTTTTGCCGATATGGTACCGACGATACAGGTACAACGTGAATCTATGCGGACTGCCGCACAATCTGGTTTTATCACCGCAACTGATTTAGCGGATTATTTAGTACGCAAAGGGATAGCCTTTCGGGATGCCTATAAAATCGTTGGTGAGACAGTGCGTTATTGTATTGAAGCTGGCTGTGATTTGGCAGCTTTGAGTTTGGATACTTTTCAAAGCTTTTCGCCCTTGATTGACAATGATGTCTATGACATCTTGACACTTGATGGGGCTGTTAATGCGCGTTGCCATTTTGGTGGGACTGCACCGAGTCAGGTTAGGGCAGCGGTGCAGCGTTTGCGGGAACGTTTAGGCAACTCATAAAAATTAATATGCCTTTGTATTCAGGGCGAACCTACGTGTTCGCCCTTACAGGTATGAAAAGACTAATTAACAACCTTGGAGGCATCAAACTATAGACGTTCAGCAAGCGTAGGGTGCATAAGCGATAGCGTCATGCACCAAATATCGCAATCAGGGTTTTTCGTCGATTCGGTGTATGACGCTTCACTTATACACCCTACTCGTGCTTCAAAAATTGGTATGCTCAAGCGTGGT
>Ga0233404_10000512_pt1 | contig 10692 bp, 8 predicted proteins | sample Na_oxic_2_MG_FD_179861 | JGI IMG/M metagenome (GOLD analysis project Ga0233404, IMG submission 179861) | Seawater microbial communities from Saanich Inlet, British Columbia, Canada - Na_oxic_2_MG | ecosystem: Environmental > Aquatic > Marine > Inlet | place: Canada: British Columbia | collected...
TTATACCATCATTCCAGCCTTTTTCATAATCTGCATAAGCAGTTCCCGAAATAGCCATTGCAATTAATGCAAAGACTTTGTATTTCGTATTCATAAATAGCCTAATTATAAATAGAAATTTTGGATTGATGAGATTTATTAAGTTCTCAATTGAACTTGTTTTGAATCTTTGGCACCCTTCATACTCAAATGTAGTTTCGAGGCAAACGTTTTTTCAAAACTTTTGCCTCGAAAACAGTTGGCACCTTCAATTTTATCCAAATAAATAATTAACGGTCACTAAATATACAGCCCTAAGATAACGCAAGCTACTATATGCGGGCTTTATCAGAAATATCAAGTAATTTTAATTTTTTATTTTTCGGAAATTTGTCCATAACGAAACAACCAACAATATTAGTACACAAACTGTCAACTACTTTTGAATAGAGCCTTATTTTTTAAGCATTTTTCATAATACTCGCTCGTCAAGTTTAGTTCATTATAATATGTTTAATTAATAAAATTTTAATATAAAAATATTAGTTAGTTCTTATTTTGCTAGTCAGAAAGGAGTTTCTCGACAAATACAAATTATAGTCCGTGGTTACAAGGTGATTACAGCTAAAGTTAGCAGTTGAGAATTGCATGTCAAAGCACATAAACGGAAGCTTTTTATGGTTGCGATAAAACAGATAGGTGTCCATGATGATTTCTTTGATCTAGCAGCCGGTCGGTCGGAAAAATAATTCTTGGTGCTGTTTGGTGTTTGCAACACCAAACGAAACGTTTTTTCCATTCGATTTTGGGTCAGGAAAAACGGTAACGAAGCCGGTTGCAAACCTTTGAAGCAAAGAAAACGAGATCGAAGACCGGCTGCTAGGCGGAGATTCCTTGATAGCCGCACAACTATTTGCCCACTTACGTAAAGTTTTTCGCATGGATTTATCATCTCACGTTATATTTAAAGCGCCGACTATCGCTGCTTTAGCTGAATTAATAACGTCTGACCAGCAAACTGAACAAACCCTCCCGTTTGTATTGGTGGAAATCCAAGCCGGTAATCCACCGAAACGGCCTTTGTATTTAGTTCATCCGGCCGGTGGACAAGTGCATGTTTATTCTCATTTAGCTCGTTCATTAGGAGCAGATCAACCCGTTTATGGATTACAAGCTCAAAGTTTAGATGGCAAAACCGAATTGCCTACTCAGATAGAAAAAATGGCGGCAGAGTATGTTGAAGTTATACGTGGCCATCAACCAGAAGGGCCTTATCAACTAGGTGGTGCTTCTTTTGGAAGGTTAGTTGCTGCTTATGAAATGGCCCAACAACTCCAAGCACAAGGGCAACCAATTGCGTTGCTATGTATGTTAGATACACCAAACCCTACTAGCATACCAGCACCAATTGTTGATGATGTTGATATTCTAGCTGCTGTAATAATGATGGATGGTAATGCTTCGCTGGCGTTGGATAATATTCGTCACTTGAGCTTTGATGAGCAACTTGAATATTTTGTTAAACCGGTAAAAAGGTTGAGCCATCGTCGGTTGAGGTTGCCATAGAACAACTCCGTCAGTTTTTTCCATATATATAAAACGGAACTTGATGCTATGTGGTGTTATCAACCGAAAACTTATCATGGGAAGCTCATTTTTTTCATTGGGCATGAACGGGATGCGGCTAATCCACCAAATCTTCAACGTGGCTGGCTTGAGTTAGTCACTGATGGAATAGAAGTTCACGAAGTGCCGGGTAGTCATTTCACGATGCATTATTCTCCCCATGTTGAAGTGACGGCTGAAAAGTTGAAGGCATATCTCAACTGATTAACGTACAAGGATTAGTTATAACAAAGGATGTGACAAGGGCTTGCGCGTGGGCCCTACATGCCGTTTGGATATCGTAGGGGCAATCCTTTATGGTTGGTATTGTTTCACGAAAAACCTCGGAGGTTTCCAAAACCTCCGAGGTTTGGCTCCAAACATTTTTCTGAAAGTCAAGCCGGGTGACAAACGAAAAACCTCCGAGGTTTGGCTCCAACTAATTACATACACCTATATTTCCACCATCTACACCTACATATTTATCTGCCCACCTTAGCATCTTTGTAAAAGCTACATGGGCGTTTCGTTGCAAATTAATATCATGTCCGGACTGAGGTACAATGGCTACTTCTAAACAAGCTTCGGGAGAGAAACGGTCTTTTTCATCTTCAAAAACATCTGCTTCATTGCAACCCGCATCACCAGTACAATAAAAGACATCAAATTGTCCATTAATTATTAAAACTGGCACGTTTATGAAGAGAGATGCGTTTGAAGTCACAAAATCAAAATCTACTCCTGCCAATGAGAATGTTTCTTTGGTAGCTTCATCAAGAGCGATAACATTCTGAGCAGCCGTAGGCGCGTAATAGAAGAATCTTCCCCGCACTCCTAGTTTGGTTGTTACATAGTTATCATCTAAGTTGAGATGTTCAAAATAAGGATCAAGATTTGCGGGGTAAAGTGACTCAAAAAAACCATCCACCGTAGAATCACGATGAGCATATCCAGCCATAATAACCCCATCAATTCCCAAAGGATGTCGAGTGGCAAGTGCCATTGAAATAAGAGCTCCCAGTGAGTGCCCAACCACTATAACATGTTCAAAAGCAACCCCCCCGATTTCACCAGTGCGTAACGCTTGAATAATTTGGTGAGTAACAAAAGCATTAGAAAAAAGGGTGACATCATCACTGTGTGGATGATCACTGATGCCAATACCAATACGAACCATATTAAATGTTGCATAACCAGCGTTGGTAACTGCCCGTACATACGAATAATGTTGAGGTTGATAGGGAAAATCCCAGTAAACATGCCCATACGTTGCTCCAGATAACAGCACTTGAACGGTTTTATTAGCAAATGAACCCTTCGCACACAACCAGCCGACAACGTTATATTGAGTTGTCTCGTCCGGTGCAGTAGTAACAGCTATTGTGTGTTCTTGACAAGTAAGTTGATTACCGCCAGCAACCACATTAATTGATATACCACTAAGAGACATAGCAGTGGTAAAAAAAACCATGGCAAAACGTTTTTTAATCTTCATAAGATTACTCAAAATTATACAAAGTTATTGAAAACAACTGTCAAAGAATCTAGTGTCCGTCTCGTACCGGCCACACGTAGTGGGTGACAGTCTTGACATCATAGCTCACGCGGCTGTGGTTGAGGTGTACGCTCCATGCACGGCTGGTGCTGCCCGTGAAGGGGGTAGACGACCAGTAGAAATCCAACTGCACGCTCAAGAACGCATCATTTTCTATCCACTTATCCGTACCGGCAGAGTTGGAAAGTATCGGCTGTTTATAGTTTTTATCTACCATTGCTTCCCATTCTTCGATGGATGGTAAACGCCACATACCCGATGTTGAGCCATCACTTAGACTACATTGTCCCATAACTAAATTGGCGGCATTTTGCATAGCCGTGTCCCAATCTTGTTTGCCAAAACAATTTGCATCTTTCAGCCATATCAGTCCGGAACGGTTATCTGTAACGGTACCATCGTCATTGTCTGTATAACGGTCAGAAGAAGAGGGTGATACTTCCGATTGAATTGGCTCTGCTTTAGTAACAGAAAATACCAATTCCTCACCCGGCACAAGGAACATTTCCGCCCGATAAGTTGTGATACCACCAAATAAATCCGATACCTCCACCGCTGGAATGGTCAAAACCCCATCGTTTAGTGAAAGTGAAGCATGGGTATCAACATGAGAACAACTAGTTGTTATTCCACAAGAAGTTGGGTCATTTTGGCATTTTGTTATACCATCATTCCAGCCTTCTTCATAATCTGCATAAGCGGTTCCCGAAATAACCATTGCAATACTTAATGCCAAGATTTTGTGTTTCGTTTTCATGAATAAGATAAATCACCTCATTATTAAATAGAAATTTGGGATTGATGAGATTTATTAAGTACCGAAGCACAAGTTTTCAGGTATTTTGTAGGGCTCCCTAAGAGCCCTACCAAAAATCCATAATACCTGAAAATTTATGGTTCAGTACTTAAGTTCTCAGTTGAACTTATTTTGAATCTCATTTTTGACAATTGCTGAGTATACAGCCATAAAATAAATAATGCAAACGATCATCGTATGTGGGCTTTCTAAAAAATATAAAGTACTTTTTATTTTTAATGTTTCGGGAATTTGTCCATAACAAAACAACCAACAATATTTAGCACACAAACTGTCAACTACTTTTGAAGAGTGCCTTATTTTTTAAGCATTTTTCAGAATACTCGCTCGTCAAGTTTAGTTCATTATAATATGTTTAATTAATATAATACCTTCGCCAAAAGCTTGACTATTAAACTTGGTTATTATAAAAATGCTTAAAAATCAATGATATTTAAAATAAGCCTAATTTGGCTCAAAATAAAGTAAGTAATTGAATTTACTCAATATCACATAATAACAGTTTTTTTAGTAGGATAATTGGCGAAGGTATTGGATTTAGTCCAAGTAATTTTAATGTTGTTTCCACATATTTAGAGGCTCTAAACCATGCTTTCAAATCATTAATGCTTTGGCCGAAAACTGTGGTTTTTTCTCGCAATAGTGCTTGAGAAAGAATGACCATAAACATAGAGAAATTAGCAGCATTATATACTTGCTCTTGTTTGACATTCATGAAATCTTCTAAACCCCAAAATTGTTTGGCATCACGAAAATTAAACGAAAGAAGGAAACGTAATTGATAATATTCAATTAACTTGTTATATGTTAGTTCTAAATCGCGGGCAAAACAATATAATGTGTGAGGTGTTGCCGGTTTTCATGTTAGTCTTGACAATAATGACAACGTTTAACATATCGGAAAACAGCTTATGCAATACATTTAGTTGATAAATGCAAGTACAGATATTGTTATCAAAAGAAGTATTTTTTATATATTTATCGGGTAAATCATTGTAGTTAAGTTTTTTATCATATTTTTTCCTCCCTTGCCAGAGTACTTACCAGTGTAAGGCAAATATAGAGCAGAATCATGACGCATTTTGGAAATCAGATGAAGTCCACACTGTCTAACCATTTGCAAGGCATCATTATTTCCAAATGCGCCATCAAATACCAAATAAACTAAAGTTATGTCAGTGTTTACGAGACTTAATAGACATTTCAGAGATTTTTGTACAAATTTTAGATATGGGGAAAGTTCAACATCAGTTCGACTTTTGTTTTTACTACCCTTTGGACGGCCAGATTTAGCTTGTTTGCTGTGTTGATTTTGTCTCATCATTTTTCGATTTCGTTAATTCTGGCATTACTTGTTCCGTTATGATAGGATATGAACAGTGGTTTTTTACACTTACTAGTGATAAATTCAAAAAATAAACGCTAGACACAGCTTTCCCTTGTAAAGAGGAGAAAAAACGCCCAATACCATAAGTTTTTTACCTGACTTGGTAACATTTACCTCATCGCCGGCTATCACTATCGTATCATCTTGACTTATTAAATTGTTACGAACAAATGTCCATCTTATTGATGGCCAGTTGAATTTGCTCGCAAAAAATCTTTGAATTGTCCTATAACTTCCGCCTTCTGAAGTATAACGCGAAAGCCCCAACATTGTTACACGTCCTGACATAGCAAGCATAGCTTCTGCTATACATGCAAGTTTGCGTATTGATGGGTAATTTAAAATAGGAGTTAAACAAGCAAAAAGTGCCATTATTTCTAACATAAGTAATGTGTCCTTTGAGATTTTATATCTGATTTTTTACATTTTAACACAACCGTCGGTTTTTATTCTCGCAATTTTAGTGTGTAAATTGGCGAAGGTATTATTAATGGAACATTGTTTTTTTATCTTGATATCGAATGAAACAAAATGAGCTATTGTATCGATATAAAGACCAATTTGTTCAAGAGGCTCAGCTAGGACTGAACGGAGTTCATTTATTCTTTTTTATAATTTATGTCTCGATTCAATGACTTTTATGTCATCAACTATTGGACTGAAATAACCAGCTACACGATTAATTGAAACAACAGATTTTTGAATTTTGAATTGTATTTCTTGACATGGCCAGCGTTTGAAATATTCATTACCTACTTCATTAGAATCAACAATATGTTGAGGAAGATTAGTTAGTAAGACAGTCGTCTTTTCATTGGGACAAAAGATTCTGATAGCTCGTGAACTAATCAAGTAATATCGAATGTCGAGTCCACCAACTCAATAGTAACTTCTCTAAGATTCGTATCACCATATTTATATCGTACCTAAAAATGGCAGTTTAAAAAACCCAGAAATTTTTATTTTAACAAAAAATTAACAAAAAAGTGAAAAAATCGGAATTTTAAATCAGAAGAAAATTTTTATCCCAAAAACCCAAAAAGAAGCTTTTTTAGATTCAATTACCTCAAAGGTTGTTGATGAGAAATAATCCTCGTGAATTACAGACGAAAAAAACCCTTACTCCTCTTGGGAATAAAAAAAAGGATAGCAAAAACAAAGTTTAAGAGAACTTTAATTCACAGATTAAATTTTCTATTGAAAGCCAACGCTCTTTAAAAATAAAATCATCTGAAAGTGTTAAGATTAACTGACGTGAACGGCTAATCAATTTCGCTGGTACTTGGATAAGCCAAGCCCGAACGGTATTAGGTTCTTGACAGAAATATTTATCTTGACTCATCCACATCATCCAAACCATATCGTGATAAGCTAAAATTGTAGTTTGGAAAATAGCTGAATTTCCCCAAAAATCTTGGTATCGATTGGTTCCACAAGCCATCTGGTTTTTGCACCACTCAATCCAGTTTTCGCTAGTAGAACGTTGACCATAACTTTTGTGGGCTTTCAAAGGATATATTGTCAAGTTGGTCACATAAGCAAAAAATTCATATTTTGGAATAGGAAATAAAGTGTCAGTTGTCTGTTCAACAAGTTTTCTAATTGCAACAAATTTACGTGGTTTGTCCCAACCGGCACATTTGTACCAGAACTTTGTAGTTTCAATGTCTGATTTACCTTAAGCGTATTGCCATTTTTGCGACATGATTTGGTAAATTTTTCATCTTAACTTTAATCAGATATTTGTAGCCAAGTTTTTCTAAAGTCTTGAGAAATGTATTATCAAAAAAGCCACTATCAGCACGAACAATAACGCTCCAAACACGTTTTGGCAAAGTTTCGGCACATTCTTTTATAAATTCACTCGCACCATTACTTGTATAGGCACATTAAGTTAAGGAACCAGCTATGAAGGCATTCTTTCGTTTCAGCTCTGAAACTGAATTTTGGGTGGTAACTTTTTTGCCCCTTTAGGGTTATATCCTTTTTCTGCTCCTTCTTGAGAACCATTAACGCCAATTACAGTTGAGTCAAGGTCCAATGTTACTCTACATAACCATTTTTTTGACCAAACTTTTTGGCGAATTATTGTTTCAGCTTCGTGAAGTTCATTACAATGTTTATGGTTAAATAACGCAAATATTCTACTAAATGTTGTCAGGAAATTTTGCCCAGCCAAACAGTTTGCGAATCACCGAATCGCAACGTAAAATTGACAGATGGCTTATGTGTTTGATTCCTCCAAGTGCGCCCATCATTAATATCATAACAACATCAGCTATACTATAATTAGCTGTATGGCCACGTTGTATTGTAATCACTCTTTCCAATGTTTTGGGAAGTTGCAATTTCTTGGCAAATTTGCCGAAATTAACTAGTCCAGCATTGTAAGTATGATTTTTTGCCCCAAATTTTAAATGGATTCATCTTTTTGGTGTTCCTTTGCTGGTTAATTTGGAAACGCATTGTAACATATTTTCAGATAGATATAAATTTTTATTCCTTTTTAATTGCCTTTTTTAGGTGATATGTGGTATTCTACCCTTAATTTAACTGAAAATAGCGGAGGATACAACTATTGGGAACAAGGTATCATATAAAGTTGACCAATGTAGTTTGTTACGAACTGTTGTCCCTTATCTCCAAAACCAGAGTATCGGCAAAGAAATCTTCAACTGCCAGAATATTGCTAAAAGCGGATGCTGGGGATGAAGGCGAATCTTGGTCAAATGATGAAATCGCAAGCACTTTTGAAATCAGTGTAAGAAGCGTGGTTAGGCTTCGCAAACGGTTTGTTTCAGTCTGATTAGATGCGACATTGAATCGGAAAGCGTATCCCAAGACGAGACATACCAAACTTGATGGTGAAGAAGAAGCACACCTAATTGCTATATGTTGTGGTACTCCTCCGAGTGGACGAGCTTCATTACCTTTACGACTTTTAGCTGATAAGCTGGTAGCTCTCAAGATTGTAGATGCGGTTTCTCATGAAACGATTCGCAAGACTTAAAAAAAAACGAGCTTAAACCTTGGTTAAGCAAGGAATGGTGCATTCCTCCCAAAACGAATGCCGCCTTTGTTATAGCTCAGGAAGATATTTTGGAGGTTTACCGGCTTCCATATAACCCTTTGCAGCCAGTGGTATGTATGGACGAAAGCAGTAAACAGCTCATCTTCGATCCTCGAATTCCTATAGCCACTCAACCTGGTCAAGTTTCACGATTCGACACTTCATCATAACGTAATGGTACGTGTAATATCTTTTTAAGTTGCGAACCTTTAAAAGGTTGGCGTAATGTTGAAGTCACTGACAGTCGTACTAAAGTTTTTTGTGCCCATTACATCAAAAAATTGGTTAATGGAAAATATGCAAATGTAGAAAAAATGGTATTAGTTTCTGATAACTTGAATACTCACTTAGGAACGTGCATGAAATAACTTAGGCAACTTTGGGGGCAACCACAAGGGATTGCCCCTACAAATCATCATATTACGTAGGGGCAATCCTTTATGGTTGCCCTAATTATTTCATGCACATTCCTTAGCGAACTCGTTTTACGAAGCATTTCCGGCCTTCGAGCCAGACGAATTGTAAAGAAGTTAGAATTTCATTTGACGAAAAAACAAACATGGGAGTTGGCTCAATATTGCCGAAAGTGAATTAAGTCATTTAAGCCGACAGTGTAGAGAATCGACGTATATCTGATAAGAATATTTTGAGAGAAGAAATTACCGCTTGGAACAAGGAGCGTAATGAGAGAAATAGTGTGGTTGATTGGCAATTTACCACTGAGGATGCCAGAATAAAGTTGAAAAGACTTTATCCTATCATTAAATAACTAACCAAGGCCACGTCAAAATCAATATGTTTGTCTGACTTTGACGAGGTCCCTATAAGTGACAAAATTGGGTTGACAGAGCACTAGCATAATTAAGTACCTTTGTAATGTTGTTTAAAAATGAGCTTCATAGTTTACATATCACAGTCTCTTGAATCAACTTTTTTAAAATGTTATGCTGTTTTAATTATCCTGATAAAAATACTATGTTTTATAAGTGATTGCTTTATAACATTAATTTATAAATACGAGATTTAAACCAAAAAAATAATTAAAAGCATATTTTATAAAGTTTATAAATATAACTAATTGTTATAATTAAATTAATTTTGATAATAAAATACGTTTTTTAGGTGCGAAATGTAAGTTATTAATACCTTCGCCAATTGTTTTACGATTAAAATGGTTTTTACTATTTTTGACTTATGTATAACGATGGGCAATTTCGCGGTGGAACTAGAAAAAAATTTTATCTTTAATAATCAACAAATTAATTAACTTATCTCTGTAGCGGGATACCACTTATTTTTCGCGCAAATTTATACCAAATTTATACCGGATAATTGTTAATAAATACAGTTTTTTAAAATTTTTCATCATTATGCTTCAAAAAAATAAGAAAAAATTGTCAAAATAGCTACTTTTTTAATCTTTCAAAAAATTTGCTTTGAAAATGTCAAAAAAAATAAAATACTGTAAAAACAATAACTTAGTTAACTTGTCTCCACGGGGGAAATAAAACCGATTGGTATTCGAGGTTCAAGTTTTTGCGCGCAAAAACTTGAACCTCGAATGGATTTTGGCCCCAAACCTCCGAGTCGAAAAAGGCTTCAAAATACTAACTTTAGATTGTAGGATGTTAAAAATCATAAGTCTTATAATTAATACCTTCGCAATTGTTTTATAAATAAAATGGTTATTGTAATATTGGTTAAATTTCAACAACTCGCCTTTTGAATTCAGTTTTAGCTTTTAAGCATTTATAATAACCTAGTTTAATACTCAACATTTTGCAAAGGTATTGTCATATACATTACCCATATTTGTGCATTAGTTTTAATTCTTTAAATTTGAACACTTTTTAGTTACTATGTCAAACACTTTTTTTGGTATTTTTTTCCTAAAATATGATATGTAAATCATTATATAAAATTAACACCTTGATTTATAAAATTAAATTAGTGTAATAACCACATTATAAATATTTTAAGTAGGTAATTTTTAGGCTCATTATTTTTTTGGTATTTTTTTCCCATATCATGATACACTGCCCACCGACTTAAATTGCGCTATCAATTTATAAGTGTTTTGAGACAACCATGACCAAGATGGACATGTTAAAGATGATGACATGATGATTGCTCGCAACTAAGGCAATTCCAAAAAATTAATATACCACCGATGGGGCAACCAATCGGGCTTGCCCCTACATGCGAAGATTGTAGATGGGGCACGGCAAGTGAGATTACCCCTACATGCGAATATTGTAGGGGCAATTCACTTTGATGAG
>Ga0233404_10000513_pt1 | contig 10684 bp, 10 predicted proteins | sample Na_oxic_2_MG_FD_179861 | JGI IMG/M metagenome (GOLD analysis project Ga0233404, IMG submission 179861) | Seawater microbial communities from Saanich Inlet, British Columbia, Canada - Na_oxic_2_MG | ecosystem: Environmental > Aquatic > Marine > Inlet | place: Canada: British Columbia | collected...
TACTAAGATATTGAACTTTTCAGACAGGATGTTGGCCAAGGTTTCAGCGAGGCTTTAGACCTCAAAAAAACACCATTCGAACATTAGCGTCAAAATAGGAAATTTAGACGCTCGGTCAGACTGAGTCACTTTCGGGTACAATGATACAAATTAGTTCTTATTGAGATTAATTTGCAATAAGGTCTAATTTCTTATGGTCATAAGCGTTTATTTTATATAACTCCCTTCCAGTAACCTTTCAAAAAATGAAAATGATTAGAATTCAGTCACGTAGCATTAGGTTTGTTTTGCCATTGATCAGTTTAGTGCAGCCCTTGTGTGCGCAAGATTTTCTAGAGGCAACTGTGGTTACCGCATCACGGGTAGAGCAATCACAATTGGAGTCGCCTTATAGTATTTCAATTATTGGTAAGGATGAAATTGTCAATGAGCAGCTAAGAACTGTGCCTGAAGCATTGAGAAACACTTCTGGTGTGCTGATACAAAAGACGACTCATGGACATGGTAGTCCATTTATCCGTGGTTTTACGGGGCGCCAAAACCTATTGTTAGTTGATGGTGTTCGATTGAATAATTCGACCTGGCGTAGTGGCCCTATCCAGTACTGGAATACGCTCGATGTGTACTCGGTGGATCGCATGGAGCTGGTCAAGGGACCGGGCTCGGTGATGTATGGCTCGGATTCGCTAGGTGGGACATTGAACCTCTTCAGCAAGGGCGCTGAGTTTCGAGATCAGAAAGGTTTTTTTCAGGACGGCAGTCTGTTTTATCGTTTCGACACGAACAGTCAAAGTCATGTGGGACGCATGGAGCAACGGATTGGTGAAGGTGGTAAGTGGGGGCTAAATCTTGGTATTAGTGTGAAAAGCTATGGTGACATCCGCGATAGTTATTTCGGTCAAATGAACCGTACGGGCTATCCTGAGCAAAATGTTGATTTAAAGTTTAGTTATGCATTGAGCGAGACGACACAAATGGATTTGGCCTACCAATACGTCAATCAAGATGATGTTTGGAGGTGGCATAGTACTACCAATAATAAGGGATGGACCCACGGGGATCATGTGACTCAGCCTGGGAAGTTAGACTATAGAATTTACGATCAAGAGCGCTCGCTTACTTACGCAAAGTTTTCAGGAACGAATGCCGAAGGAATGATGGAAGAATGGACCAGTACCTTCTCCTATCAAAAAACACAAGATTCTGAAAAACGTAGTAACCCTCGTTGGTCGGTTTCTGATGTGCAGACGCTTGGAATGAGTTTTCAGGCTAGTGGAGTAGTGGGCCCAGGGCGTTTGATCTGGGGTGGTGATTTCTACCACGATGCTGTTGATACCGATGCTAGCGATCCAAGTCGCCGCCCAGTGGCGGATAATTCACGCTACGATTCATTGGGAGGATTTGCCCAATACAACTGGGATTTAACAGAAACTTTCCATCTGGATCTAGGTGCCCGTGCGAGCTATTTTGATGCAGCTTGGGACAATGCCTATAACCGCAATATAGATACAGATGAATCTGGTGATGGCGACTGGTCCGATCTCTCACTGAGTGTGAGGGCTACCTACGACCTCAGCCAGGACTGGGTGTTGTTCGGCGGTGTTTCAGAAGGCTTCAGAGCACCCAATTTAGCAGATTTGACTGGATCTACCGTGTCACGATCAAGCGACGAGGTGATAGGTTCCTCTGACCTAGACGCAGAAAAAACTCTCAGCTATGAGCTGGGAACTAAAGCGGACTTCAGAGATGTGACAGTGAGTCTCACGAGTTTCTACACACAGATTCGCAATCCTATAACAAGCGCTGGAGAAACCATCGGAGGTGTCGACTATCTGCGACTCACTAATGGCGAGGAAGGATATATCTGGGGGCTTGAAGGGGATGCGGCATGGCGAATTTCCGAGCAGTGGGGGCTTTTCGGAAACCTCACGTATCAAGATGGTAAGCAAAAGTCCCGTGAAGTTATTGGCGGCCCCGTGCTTGAGGACACCGTGTCACGTCTGGCTCCTTTGTTTGGATCCGTACGACTGCGCTGGACTCAGACTGGTGGAAAGTACTGGATAGAGGGGCAAATCTTGGGCGCCGCAACTCAAAATAATTTATCAAAGAAGGACCTTGATGATGATCAGCGTATCCCAACGAATGGCACTCCTGGTTACCTAGTGGGCTCTGTGCGTGGTGGGTGGCAGGCTAGAGAGAATTTATTAGTGACTCTTGGGATCGAAAACTTCACTGATGAAGACTACCGTGTGCATGGATCTGGTGTGAACGAGCAAGGGCTCAATGCGCTCATCGGAGTTAAATACGACTGGTAAAAGAATCACAAATTTCACCTTATCCGAAGTTGCTGAATTGCGGCTTCGGATTTTTTTTGCATCTTTTTCTAAGAAAGTCTTGGTCTGTGCGTTTTAGAGTTAAATAGTGCAGGCAAGGGTACTATGAAATTCGATATGATCACAACTTCAGAACAGCTGGTTGAGCATGCTTTAAAAGAGTATGAGTCGCCGCTTATTGGCTTTGCTATTGGCATTGTTCGTGATCATGACCGTGCCCGCGATGTGGTTCAGGACACTTTTATTCGTTTGTATAAACAAGACGTGGATAAGGTGAAAAGTGGCCTAAAGAGTTGGCTTTTTACTGTCTGCAGAAATAGGGCTCTCGATGTGCTGCGCAAAGAAAAACGGATGGTGAGTGTCGATGACGAAATCCTCCAGAAAGAACCGAGCAATACGGTGTCGCCAGATTTGTCTGCTGACCGACACGAGCGGCTCGATGAAGTGCACCAGAAAATGGAGTCATTGAGCGAGAACCAACAACTCGTGATTCGGTTAAAATTCGAGCAAGGAATGAGCTACCAAGAAATTAGCCTACAAACTGGGCTGAGTTCTAGCAATGTGGGGTTTTTATTACATAACGGACTCAAGAAATTGAGAGAAACCCTCCCTACAGATTTATTAAACTAAGCGGAAAAAAGAGAATGATGAAACTAACCATAGATGATCCGCGATTGACTGCATACGCCTTCGGCGAACTCAATCCCAATGAGACAAAAGAGGTCGCAAAGCTGGTGACCGCTGATCCTGAGTTGAGAGCGGCAGTGAATGAATTGATAGCCATTGAATCAGTTTTCCAGACAGGTTCGGAACCAAAGTATGCACTACGACCCGAGCAACGTGCGGCCATTTTCCAATCTTCTTCAGAACCTAGTAATGTTGTGCACATTCCAGAAAAAAGCTGGGCTAAGCGCGTGGTGGCTGTGTTAGGAGTTGCCGCCGCAGTGGTGGTCTCGCTGACAATTCTACAGCGGCCTAGTGGTGAGAGTTTTGACTCAGTCGTACAGTTAGATTGGTCCTCACTTTCGGATGGAGAGCTTCTCCAACGCGTGAGCCCAAGCTCTGAGTCGTGGACGGATACTGAAGCTGTGAGCCTTGAACAATCAAGTAAAGTACGCGATGGGTTGCAAATACATGCGAGTTCGATGAGGTCTGAAATGGGTGATCGCGCTGAAATTGTTGATGTTTCAGTTCTAGCTCAAACTGGTTCTGGTGAACAGAAGTCCCCATGGGTCATGCGCTCTGAACAGGCTGAAACACGCATCCCGCTAGTGGCTGGAAATGCTAGCTATGCCTGGGTGAGTAAGAGCGTGGCTGCAGGTATATTCCCATCGCCAGCTAGTGTGCGGGTGGAGGAGTTGTTAAATCATTTTCCTGCTAGAGTAATGGCTGACATCACACATAGCGGAGCGAGTGCAGGAGTCGAACTGGTGGAGTCTCCAGTGGATTCATCTGAGCTGTTATTGTTTGTTAGTTTTAAAGCAAAGCAATCAATAGATCTAGAGGCCGCATTGGAGTTTTCTGAGTCAGTAAAGTCATATAGATTGTTAGGCTACCGACAAGATGGCGGCAGGATCGAGTTGGCACCATCTCAACTGATGGAGGAAGGGAGTTCGCACCAGGTTGCATATGCTCTTAAGCTGGCGGTAGGAGCTGATGTGAACGAAGCCATTTTGAATCTTCATTTACGGCAGAAAGGAGTTACCGAGCAGGCTAGTCTGGCTGTTATTTATTCTAAGACAAAGTGGAGCGAGCTGAGTTCTGCAGGTAAAATGCAGTTGTTAGTAGTGACATGGGCAGAGTGGTTAGTTGAGCCATTGAGGAATGATCTCCGCAAAGAAGTTGAGCTGGTCATGGCAGATGTGACAGCTGTTCATGAGAGTGAAAAACATTTGTTAGAGACTATTCAAGCAAGTCTTCAGCTTTAGAGTGTTGATCGATCCAGCGTGATAGTATTATGCTGCAGCTGTGGATTTAAATGATCAGCAAGTTCCAGGACTAAGCGTGCGAGTGGACAACGTGATGTACGTTCCGCACCTCGATGCTCCTGAGCATAAACCCTTTGCTTTTGTGTATTTCATCACGGTGATGAACCGAGCAAAAGTGAATGTGACGATCAAGGCGCGCAAGTGGATTGTACGCGAGGCCGATGGTGAATGTACCGTGGTCGAAGGGGCTGGTGTGGTCGGTGAGACGCCGACAATAGTGCCTGGCGAGGATTTCAGCTACAATAGCTGCCACGTGATTCAGCACGACGCCGAAGTGCAGGGTGCGTTGTTTGGCTCTACGGAATCTGGGGGGATGTTTAGCGTGAGAATCCCAGATTTCACTCTGCGACTGCCGCTGTCAGATGGGTGAAATCTAGTTGCTGAAGGATGCTCTGCATTTCAGCTTCGCTGTGTGGGCCGATACTTGCAATGGCTAGGTTTTCTTTAAGGAAAATCTTTTTTGTGAGCGATGAAAGTTGCTCAAGAGTGACGGAGTCGAGCGTGTTTCTCGCGGCGACGGGATTGATGATCTTTCCGAAGGAGGTGAGTGAGTCGCCCATCCAATTCATCTGGGAGTGCGGAGTCTCTAATCCAATCCGCGCTTGGCCCATGGCGAAGCGTTTGGCTTGGGCTAGTTCATCCTCGCTGAATCCATTGTTGAGGATGTCATTGAGCACTTGTTTGATCGCAAGAATGCTTTCTTCCAGGCGGTCGCTGTCGAGTCCTGCGTGGATCTCAAAGGTGCCTGTGTCTTCGTAGAGGCTGAAATCGCTGGCGATATGGTAGCAAAGGCCGCGCTTTTCACGTAGCTCTTGGAATAAGCGGGAGCTCATGGTTTCGCCTAACAGCAGGCTGAGCATGCGTAGAACTTGGCGGTCCTTGGAATGGCGACCAGAGGTGTGAAAGGCGATGGCTAGATGTGATTGCTCAATTTTACGCTGATCGTGGAGTGATGGGACGTCATTTGATAATACTCTTGGTTCGAAGTGCTCATAGGCACTTTTACCGTGAGTTTCTTGCGGTAGGAGCTTCTCCACGAGAGCTACTACCTCAGTGTGTGTCGCGTTGCCAGCGACTGAAATGGTAATGCCTTCACTAGCATAGTGTTTTTTAGTGAATTCTTTGAGTGAATCGGCATTGATTCCCAAAATGGATGCTTCAGACCCAGTGATCGAGCGACCCATCGGATGGTTTGGCCAGAGGACTTCTGATAGTAGGTCATGGAGGTGATCGCCAGGGTTTTCCTGATACATCACGATCTCTTCGGCGATGACCTCGCGTTCACGTTCCACTTCCTCATAGGGATAGGTAGAGTTCCAGAGCATGTCGCCCATCACTTCTAACAGGTGCGGTAGGAGTTCTGCTGGACCGCGGGTTTCGAGGCATGTTTGGTCTTCAGTGGTGAATGCGTTGACGCTGCTGCCTGAGCCTTCGATGGTGATTGCTAGATCGAGGGCGCTGCGCGTGGGCGTGCCTTTGAAGATCATGTGCTCGGCGAAGTGGGCCGAGCCATTTTCTGCGGCGCATTCATGGCGACTGCCAACTGGGATGAATATACCTATAGAGACGCTCTCAACGTGAGGCATTTCGCAAGTAGCAATGTGGAAACCACGAATTGTGGTGTGTTTGTATGTGGCTGAGGCGTGCATTTATTCCGATGCTGTGTGGAGAAGCTCAGCGAGTGCTAAGTCTTCTGGGAAGGTGATTTTGAGATTGGGGGTCGAGTTCGGCACGAGGTAGGTGCGGATGCCGATAAGTTCGAGCGCTGAGACTTCATCGGTCACGACATTCTGCGCTTGTTCGACTTTGAGGTAGGCTTCTAATAGTAAATCTTTGCTGAATATCTGTGGAGTCTCCATCGCCCAGAGGTTTTCTCTATCGACGGATTCTTTGATGCATTGCTCTGCGTTGGCTCGCTTGACTGTGTCAGTGATACGTCTAGCGGAGGTTGCTGCCTTATGTTGCTGGGCGGCCTGGAGGGTTGCGCTTATTTGTTGTTGGGAAATCAACGGCCTTGCACCATCGTGAACCGCTACCCATGTGCAGTCAGGGGCAAGCGCATTTAAGCCGTTAGAAACGGAGTTGTGTCTATCTACTCCGCCATCAACACGCTTAATCGTCGTGCCATTTTGGGTGAGTTCGAGTTGTTTGAAACGGTCTTCTGGACAGACAACGATGACTTCGCTCACTGCATCAGAGTGAATAAAGGCATTGACCGAGTGCTCGAGCACTGGTGCGCCAGCAAGTGGGGCCATGAGTTTATCAAAGCCCATCCTGCGGCTCGATCCTGCAGCGACAACGATAGCGGAAAGCATCATAATGCCGATCGCTTAGGAAAGAGCTTTCATGACAGCCTGTGAGAGGATCTTGCCATCAGCCCGACCTTCTGTCTTTTTCTGGAGAAGGCTCATGACCTTGCCCATGTCAGCGCGGGATGCGGCACCAGTCTCGGCGACTACTTCAGCTACGGCTGTATTGATTTCGTCTGCGGTCATTGCGCTAGGGAGGTACTTCTCAAGGATGTTGATTTCATTCCGCTCGTTCTCCGCTAGCTCTGGGCGGTTGGCGTTATTGAACTGCTCGATGGAGTCGAGGCGCTGCTTCACCTGCTTGCGGATGATGCTGATGATAGCTACGTCGTCGAGCACTGTGTCTGCGCTACCTTGTTCGATAGCTGCATTTTTGATGGCAGACTTGAGGGCGCGAATGGTAGTGAGGGCCAGTTTGTCCTTTGCCTTCATTGCGGTCTTCATGTCAGCTGTGAGGGTGTCGTTCATGCTCATGGGGGCAATGTGGCTGGCTATATGGTTCTGCACAAGGGCTGAGTTTGAGCAGAGTGCGATTTATGGGGAATAATAGCGGAGACGGTAGAATACCTGTTCACCCAATGAAGTGTTCGATTCGTTGTGACTGAAAGCTCCGGATCCATCAGAAGTTTTAGTGATGACGTCGGTCCAAAAAGTAAGGTTGCTGCTGCGCTGGAGGATGTAGCTGTGACTGGGTGCTAAATCTGAAAAGCTGACGGTGTTAGACAAACTCGTTCTAGCGAACGAAACTGGAGACTTCTCGGTCTGGAGGTCGACACGCCAAGCGATGGCGTAGTTTGTGTTTGCTCCACTGGATTTATTGACAGTGAGGGTGTAGTTACCTGGAGTGAGACCAGTTTGCCAAATGTGTTCGAGGTTATCGACAGCGCTGTTTGAGGTGAATATGATATTACCCCCGCTATCTTTGAGGGTGAGAGATAGGTCTGCTAACTCGTCATAGCTTGTTACGAAAGATCCTTTGACGCGCTCCCGCGTGATTGTTCGATTCCAGCTCAAGTTTGCTGAAATTTGAGCGTTCGAAGCGTAACTAGGGATTGTAATAGTGTAAACTATATCGGAACTATCAGAGGTAGTTCCATAATCCCATCCATAGAGGTCTACCGCTGAGTTGGCTGTAGCTTCGGCAGCATGGAGGATTCTAAAGCTATTTAAAATATTAGTTTCTCCGGCACCATAAACCTCATCAATCGGGCGAGTCGTGGTGTTGTCCCAGCTCTCAAATTTATTTTTGTCTGCGCCAGCGAGTAGAATGCTTTTGAGCGTTAGAGAGAGAGCTGCATTAGTAGAGCTGTGTGTTTCCGCTTGTGCTCTTAGCAAACCTGCAATTGAAGCGGTGGCTCCAGTTGCTGAGCTTGTTGTGGACTGAGGGTTCACGAGCTCGGGCTTTTGTCTATCTGTGCCATGGTAGCCAGATTGGACTGTGCCGGCACTATGTAGCCCGTCAGTTCTTCCTACTGTGATGTTATTATAGGCGTGGCTCCAAATGTGGGGAAGATTTGAAGAGGCGCCATTATTGGCTCCTGAAATGTGGAGGATGTTGCCAACTGAGGAACTATAATCAAATGCTCGACAGTACCTTTCAGACTTTTCTTGTTTGGTTTCGGTGACTTCTTTTGTTTGGTCGTTAACCGTATCACCAAATGATCCGATATAGGCGTGACTCATTACTTCTTCAGCCCATGAAGTGCCATAATTTAGTGTCTTAGCTAGGAACCGATTTGAGCCGTAGACATTTACTTGAGCAATAGCTGGGCTTAGGCTTGATGAGTTGCCAAAAAATAGTTTTGCGACTCCTGTAGCGTGTCCAGAGTAAGTTACGGTTTCATCATGTATATCGTTGATGGACACATCAATTACTCCGCTAATGTCCTTAAATTGTGCATTCTCAGGGTCCGGTGAGTAGACAGAAAGGTTGTTACTTCCCTGCTCAGCCTCTACCATTCCAGCAAAAACTGTTTCAGTCGTCGGTAAGGTAATTCCATTGAGGCTGGCCCATTCTTGGAGATCATTCCAACCTACGTCGGCCTTCCAGTCAGCACACACCAAGCTAGGTACTAAGAATAAAAGTAACGCTGATGTAATGTGTTTCATTTATTAGGAGTTGTAATTTAGTCGAGCTGGGCGTGGGGTAAAGCTGAAAATGTCACATTCGCTAACAGTGGGAGGAGTGAGAAGTGAGTGAATATTCTAAGAATATGCTGATGGAGCACGTTAGCACTTAGTATGAAAGCCACTAGAAATCAGCTATTACAAGCAGAAGAAGATGTCGCGCCAGTCGATATATCCTCATTGATCGATGTCTGTTTCCTTCTCCTCATCTACTTCCTTGTGACGGCAACAATAATGCCGCGTGAGAGTGATTTGGAGCTTCGCTTGCCTAGGCCTGGTGTGTCTGCACCTGCTGAGGATCTGGTGATGCGTCTCAACGTGGAGGCGACCGGTGCCGTGAGCCTGGCTCAAGAATCGGGGGCGGCTGAGACCATGGACACTGATATCGATAGCCGTCGCTTGCCCGTGCTGAAAGAGAGAATCCACTTGATGCAGATGGCGGCTGCTCCGAATGATTTACTAGTGCAAATAGATGTGGAAGGCGATGCATCTCACCAACGGTTTATTGATGTGATAAATTGCCTGTCAGAAATGGATGTCGCTAAAGTAAGCTTTATCGACCGTGGGGAAAATTACTAAGGATTATTCCCAGTCGAGAACTATTTTTCCAGACTGACCAGAGAGCATTGTTTCAAAGCCTTTTGCGAAATCTGTGTAGTGGAAGCGGTGGGTGATCACTGGGCTGATGTCGAGTCCTGCACGCACCATCGAGCTCATTTTATACCAAGTTTCGAACATTTCTCTGCCGTATATGCCCTTTAGAATGAGCCCTTTGAAGATAATCCTGTCCCAATCGATGGTCACTTTTTCTGGGAATATACCGAGCAGTGAAATCTTTGCTCCGTTGGAACTATGCTCAAGCATGTCATTGAGGCCGCTGGGGTGACCGGACATTTCGAATCCAATGTCGAAGCCTTCAGTCATGCCTAGCTCGGCTTTGACGTCGTGGAGGTTTTCTTTAGAGACATCAACAACGCGAGAGGCACCGAGCTTTTTGGCTAGGTCCAGGCGGTAGGGATTGACGTCGGTGACAACGATGTTGCGAGCACCAGCAAATTTGGAGACAGCGGCGGCCATGCAACCAATGGGTCCGGCTCCTGTGATGAGTACGTCTTCGGCAACGAGGTCGAAGGAGAGAGCTGTGTGGACCGCATTTCCAAGTGGATCAAATGTGGATGCGATGTCATCAGGGATGGACGGATGAATTTTGTAGGCATTTATAGATGGAATGGACAAGTACTCGGCAAAGGCTCCAGTGCGGTTGACGCCAACTCCTTTGGTGTTAGGGCAGAGGTGGCGTCGGCCAGCGAGGCAGTTGCGGCAATGTCCGCACACGATATGGCCTTCACCTGAAACACGTTCACCGACGGTGAAATCATGCACACCAGCCCCGACTTCTGCGATCTCACCACAAAATTCGTGACCGATGGTCATTGGAACGGGGATGGTGCGCTGAGCCCATTTATCCCATTTCCAGATATGTAGATCAGTGCCACAAATCGATGTTTTCTTAATTTTGATGAGAACCTCACCCGGGCCGGCTGTTAGTTTTGGCACGTCTTCGAGCCAGAGACCTTCTTCCGCTTTGGATTTCACGAGCGCTTTCATGTTAAATATTGTCACGTATAAGTCTCGATCTGTCACACTATTCTTAGTTAAAAAGAGAAATTTTGCCAGTTGGTTAAATTTCTTATCTGCGGTGGAGATTGGGGATAAATTGAAGAGACCTCTAAAAAATATACTAGTCTAGAAGGTTGATCTAAGTTCCATCTTATCAATGTTTTATTGAAATTTAGTGGGTGATTATGAGTGTGCGGCAATAGAATCATGTTTACATCAATGCCCTAGTAGTGCGATAGTTTAGGTAACTTGATAAGTTTTTTCCATGAATCATATAGAAATGTGATTGTTCGAGGCTCCAGTAGGT
>Ga0233404_10000517_pt1 | contig 10669 bp, 8 predicted proteins | sample Na_oxic_2_MG_FD_179861 | JGI IMG/M metagenome (GOLD analysis project Ga0233404, IMG submission 179861) | Seawater microbial communities from Saanich Inlet, British Columbia, Canada - Na_oxic_2_MG | ecosystem: Environmental > Aquatic > Marine > Inlet | place: Canada: British Columbia | collected...
TGATCACCCGGATTTAGCCGATGATATTGTGGCTCAACATTGTTTTTTGCCGGCCGGGGGATGTCCTTCCTCATCACCAAGCGAAACTGAAAGTAACAATGCTGAAGACGATCAGGGTCATGGTACTCATGTTGCGGGTATCGTGACTTCCAAAGGTGTACAAGCTCCACTGGGGGTTGCACATAATGCCAAAATTGTAGCCGTGAAAGTCTGCAATTCGAGCGGTGGTTGTCCAACTTCCGATTCTATTGCGGGATTGGATTGGATACGTGACAATTTGGCTACCCAACCAATTCAAATCATTAATATGAGTTTAGGAGGAGGCAAATATGATAATACTACGGAGTGTGAAAATGATATGCCAGCCTATACTAATGCGGTTGATCAACTGGTGACTAAAGGCGTTACCATTTTTACAGCTTCTGGGAATGATGGCAATTCGACCCACATTGACAGGCCTAGCTGCTTTAGCAATACTATTGCTGTTGGGGCAACTTATGATTATGATTCAAAACCAGAGCATTGTTGTAAAAAGAAAAAAGTTGGTGGTGATTGGGTTTGCACTAAGTATCAATCAAGTTTTTGTAGTGGTTGGGAATGGAAAAAGCATAATGGTGATTGGATACTTGTTTGTACTAGTTGTACCAATAGTTTGCCAGATACTGATTATGTAGCTTGTTTTAGTAACAGTAATAATTTAGTGGATATCTTAGCCCCGGGAGTATTTATTACTTCTTCACATAATGATGGTGGCACAAAAGGCAATGGTGGCACATCTCAAGCCACTCCCCTGACGGCTGGCGTGGCTGCTTTGATGTTAGAAGCAAATCCAGCGTTGACACCAGCAGAGATAAGAACCGTTTTAAAAGATACGGGGGTAGTTCTTACCGATGAAAAAAACAGTCTTGAGTTTCCACGTATTGATGCCTTTGCGGCGGTTAGTAAAATACTGCCGGGTACTTTGCAATTTTCTGCACCAACATATACCAGCAATGAGGATGGTGGTTCGATAACCGTTACTGTAACGCGCACCGGAGGTAATTATAGCGCGATAACGGTAAATTATGCTACCTCAGATGGTAGTGCCACGGCTGGCAGCGACTATAATACCAGTAGCGGAACAATTAACTGGGCTGATGGTGAAATTGCTAATAAGACATTTACGGTAAGTATTACAGACGATAGCTATTTTGAAGGTGATGAAGATTTTACGGTGAACTTGTCTAACCCTACCGGAGGCACTAGCATCGGTACTCCAAATTTGGCGACTGTCACCATCATTGAAAATGAGCCACCGCCGGTTGTTATTCAGCAAATCCCAGAACCGGCAATTGCCACCATTACCGAGAATGAACCGCCTCCGTCATCTTCACGCGGGTTACAGCCCTTACCACGTACTATGGGTATATTCACCGAAATTGCCGGTAGCGGTGGTGGCACAGTTAGTAGTGAACCTGCTGGTATCCATTGCGAAACTAATCATTGTGAAAGGGTTAGTTATAAATACGAGCCCACCGGCATTAAGTGTGATCCGGATTATTGTGCCGAGCGTTTTGATACCGCTACCTTTGTCGAAATGATTGTCACGGCTGAACCAGGCTCAGTATTTATCGGCTGGGGTGGGCATTCCGATTGCGTAGATAATCGGTTATTTTTAATTGGTAATCGGTTATGTATAGCCTATTTTAGTGCCATACATGAATTAACCGTGACAACGCAAGGTAATGGCAAAGTGCTGAGCCAAAGTTATGGTAACCAATTTACCGGCATTGATTGTGGTGAAGGAGCCGATAAATGTGTCGCATGGTTTAGTCATTATACAACAACTATTCTCAAAGCAATACCTGCTGCCGGCTCACGTTTTTACGAATTCAGTGGTGATTGTAGTGGTACTAATAATCTGCTGGAAATGGTAATCAAAGCGGATACGAGTTGCACCGCAACTTTTATCGTCTCGCCTTGAAAAAGAATTAATCTGATAAGTAGGGGCAATCCCTTGTGGTTGCCCTAATGCGTGTTCGCCCTACTCTATGCACACAAGTTGAGGTGGGTTTCCGCTACGCTCCTACCCACCCTACCCAACTGATTATAACGGATTTTGGGAACACCGGGAATAATGGGGTTTTTCCATCAAAAAAAGGGCAAACACATAGGTTTGCCCCTACCAAACACCACGTATTCAGGGGGCTGTAGGGGCGAACCTGCGTGTTCGCCCCCAAAATCCGTTACAATCAGAACCAGAACCGAAAGGGCAACCACAAGGGATTGCCCCTACGTTTCAACCAACTTTGAAAATCTCACTACTCGCTACTAAAAAACGCATATTGTCCGACTTGACAGGTATTACCACGTAACTGAGAGAGAATTTGTTTGGGCTTGGGAATATTTGGCTGAGCCTTAATTAGTAAACTATGCAAGCCGATAGCCGGTTTTTTGCATAATACTGCAACTAAGTTATCACCACCATAAGGCGATGCAACTAGCAGTGGGGGCATTGTGTAGGGAAAATAGCGTTCAACTAGGGGATCTTTATAATCTTTGGTTAATGGATACAGAAATTGCAATTCTCCATTTCCTCCCAGATTAAATAAGGTTAGTGCGTTTAAACCTTCTTGTTTGTCACCCGGTTCAATACTAAAATGTAAAATGTCACCTCGTTTATGTATTTTATCTCCTTCGCGCAAAGTAAACCGAATAGGTTTGAGACGCATGTCAAACTGAGTCGCTAAAGCTTTCAGTAAATGTTCTTTATCTATAATTTTTTGCCAACGATTACGGGTGTTGTTTGGCAAGGTGGTGATGATTTTATCACCAGTATGCTTAAATACGTCGGCTTGGCGTTTTTTGATCTCAAAGCGTAAGTCGAAAGTTTGGGATATTTTGACCAGTCGGATACGTTTTAAGCCTTGAGGAACGTTACCATTTTGTACCACTATGGCAATATCGGATATGTTGGGTTGTGGTTCTGGAGAAGCTTGGTTTGAAATTTTAGCCAAGGAAAATACCGATACAAGGTCAGCGCGGGGCAATAGTTTCGGTTTTTGTTGCTGTTCCATTTTAACGCTAACTTTTTCTTCTAAAAAATTTGCCAGTTCGTCGCGTTCTAAACGTTTATTCTGATTGCCATCCGCTTTACCGGTTATCGCTTGGGCAAAGTACCAACTTAAGGCTCCATGCTGTTTGTTGTCTATTGTCGTTTCTGGTACTTTTAAGATTTCATTATCAACGGCTGTAATCAGGGTGACGTGCGAGAGCAATTCATTGTCACTTTGGGTTGGCAAGATGGGAAGTGAGGGAGGGATATTTGGTTTAATATTCCAAAATCCAGTGCCACGAAATCGTCGTAACGGTTTGGCAATGGAACGCACCATACCGCTTGAATGGCAGGCATCAATTACAAACAAAATTTTATAGGCACTGGCTTCTTTAAAGATGCCGTAGAGTTCGTCGTCGGTAATAACTCCTTGGGTGGGACGATAGGGATTAAAATCATGAAAAATCAAGGTTTCTTCTTTATGATCTTTTTCATCCAAAGGCGCAGTATCCGGTTGTTGTCCACCATGTCCAGAGAAAGTTAAGATTAAAGTGTCTCCCGGTTTGGCTTGTCTTAACATATTTTGCCAAGCTTGAATAAAAGCGGCTCGGGTGGCTTGTGCATTTAGTAACACCCGTTGTTTAGGTAGGTGTACTTTGGCGCGGCGCAAAGCGTCTCGTAATAGGAGGGCATCGTTGACTGCCCCTTCTAAGTTGGTAAGGTATTGTTCATCGGCGTGTTTGTATATATTGATGCCGACGACTAAAGCGTGTTGGATATTGTCGGCAAAACTTTGGGCAGCCACACCAAAATTCAAGAGACAAAATGTATAGATGATTTTGGAAAACCAATTGCGGTGTTTTTTCATATATTACCTCTGGTATTAAAATTTCACTGAAAGGTGGGTTTCGCTGTCGCTCTACCCACCCTACGCTTGCTGTCCTCTTGAACAGAATTGCGTACCTGCATAAACACATCTTCTATGCGCTTATGTTCGGCACCTTCCAGTGCGGCAAGCAAGTGCTTAGTGTATAAACCATTACGCCCGGCACTATCGTCACTATCCGCTGCCGTTTTACCTTCTTCAGTCGCAAAAGCAATCAGTGCCCCGACTGGTGGTGGCATTCGAGTCAAACCGCGACTGAGGGTACGCACTCCACTATAAGGATTATCCCGGCAAGCATCTAAGATAATGATGTTCATGCCTTTGTTCACTTCTTCCATCCTTGCCAACACAATTTTGGCGTGGAGTGCGTTTTGTTGTAAATCACTTTCGTTCTTGATGTTACGATTATTGATGGGAAGTAAATAATTGTCACTACTGGAACGCGCACCATGTCCGGCAAAATAAAATAGCCCAACACTATCTTTAGCTTGGGTATCCAACAAACGTTTACCAAAATCATGGATAGCAATATCCATTGTTTGGTAGTCAAGATTAGTCTTGAAAGTAACAGCAAAGCCCATTTGTCGCAGCTTGGCAGCCATATCTCCAGCATCACTGGTAGGATTAACTAACGGTGAATATTCGTATTCACTATTACCTATTACCAAAGCCTGTTTAGGGTTATCAGTAGGGGATGACTCAATTTCCGGTTGGGATATTACCGGCTGGGTAATCACCGGTGGGCTCGGTTGAGATTTTGTGGTTGGAACAGAGTCACACCCACTGATTAGCAATGCGATGACAAAAAACGGTATTTGTTTCATTAAAAATATCTCCTAATTCAAGTTATAAAATAACTGCCCACTGGCAGTGCAATGACAACCAGATTTTTTTCATAAAAAACCGGCACCTTTTAAAAGTAGTTGACAGTTCATGATTAAAAACCGCAAAAATGGAAAGCGATTGATATAAACAAAGATAAAGCCAAAACAATACCATCGCCAATTGGATATTTGGATATTTGTTTCGTTCATTGCGCGAAGCGGATTTCCCGAAACTCTTATATAGGTTTCGGGAAATCGTACCTCATTCCCTTCACCCCAAATTTTGATATTGGCGAAGGTATTGAACCGTGAAAGATATTTTAATTAATAATTTTAATTAACTAATCGTAAATTTAGATTCGCTAATTGCGTTATTCTTGGAAGGAATTAGCCTCTAATTGGGCAAGATTAATAAGAAACTTACCTTTGATTAGAAAATCCATGCCGACTATTCCATTTATTTTAAATCCATAATCCATTGCACCAACCTCAATCTCGAAATCAATCGCTTCAAAGTCATCCATTCTTAAACGATCACATTACCTCGTATGCCTAACCATTTGCGTATGGTGATATCAAGTGTTTCTCTATCACTATGTACAACAAAAAGTTCACGTCTTGGATTTTCATGATGAAGGTGGATATAGTTATGCATGGCTTTTTTGGAATGACTGAAAACATTTATAACCGCTATATCATCTAAAATACGCTTTTTGGCTTCAGAATGCGCTTTAATCGCTTCAATTAATAGCCATTTTTTGGGGTAGTGAGTGCGTATTTCTTCCCATTTCATCGGTTTTCCTCCATCTTATTACCCCCCAAATTTTTTTGAATAAAGTTGATGGGGCATACTGATTTGGTTGCCCTTCGTAGTTACGATTGTAGAGGTAATCCTTTATGGTTGCCCTAGTTACGATTAATAGACTTGTCCCTTAGCTAACCTATTAATTACGATACTATGATACAACAGCTACACATAAATCACATAATATTTTGGAGTCCAAACCTTCAGATTTGGACGTGACGAAATTTTGGAGTCCAAACCTTTAGATTTAGGACGTGACGAAATTTTGGAGTCCAAACCTTCAGATTTGGACGTGACGAAATTTTGGAGTCCAAACCTTTAGATTTGGACGTGACGACTTATTCACTACTAAAAAACGCATACTGTCCAACTTGACAGGTATTACCACGTAATTGAGAAAGAATTTGCTCCGGTTTCGGAATATTGGGCTGAGCCTTAATTAGTAAGGTATGTAAGCCAGTAACCGGTTTTTTGCATAACACCACGACTAAATCATCGCCTCCATAAGGTGGCGTGACTTTTATTCTTGGTGGGGTATAGGGAAAATGTCGCACAGTGAGTGAATTCCCATATTCCGTTATCGGATACAAAAATTGTAGTTCCCCATTTCCGGCGAGATTAAATAAAGTCAGTGCTTTTAAGCCTTCCTTTCTGTCACCGGGGGCAATGTTAAAATGCAAATTTTCGCCGTTTTTATGTAACCCATCTCCTTCGCGCAAAGTAATCTTAATTGGGTTGAGACGCATATCAAACTGGGTTTCTAATGCTTTTAATAAGCGTTCTTTGTCTATCAAGCTTTGCCACTGGTTAAGACTTAAACCATGTAAGGTAGTGACTTTATCACCGGTATTATTAAATACATCGGTGTACTTTTTTTTGATTACAAAACGTAAATCAAAGCTTTGGGAGGATTTGACGATACGAACATGTTTTAAACCGCGAGGGGCTGAAGCATTTTCTACCACAATGGCAACGTTGGAAATTTTTGGATGGGGGGCGAGCGGTGCTTGGCTAATTGCTGGTTTAGTTACTGATTTAGTTGCGAGTTTAATTACCGGCTGCATGTCAGCACGCGGCAACAATTTTGGTTCTTGCAAATTATTCATTTCGTCTCTTACTTTTTCTTGTAAGAAATGCGCCAATTCACCACGCTCTAACAGCCCGTTTTGATTGCCATCTGCTTCACCACTTATCGCTTTGGCAAAAAACCAACTTAAAGCACCATGCTGTTTGTTGTCTATAGTAGTTTCAGGGACTTTTAAGCTATCACTGCTTACTGCTGTAATCAGGGTGACATGGGATAAGGGCTTGCTACCATCATCACCTCGCGTTGGTAATATGGGAAACGATTGGGGCGCATCCGGTTTAATATTCCAAAACCCCCCACCATTACGAAATCGTCCCGAAGGGCGTTTCATGGAACGCACCATACCACTAGAATGACAAGCATCCACGACAAAAACGATGTTATAGGCACTGGCTTCTTTAAACATTCCTTGCAGCTCGTCATCGGTGATGCGCCCTTGAGTAGGTTGGCGCGGCTTAAAATCGTGAAATATCAAAGTTTCATCTTTGCTATCTTTTTCATCAAGTGGTGCCGTGTCTGATTGTTGTCCGCCGTGTCCAGAAAAGCTCAATATCAAAGTATCTCCCGGCTTGGCTTGTTTTAGCATGTCTTGCCAAGCTCGCACAAAGGCGGCACGAGTTGCTTTGGTATCCAATAAAACTCGTTTATCCGGCAAATTCACTGGGGTACGACGCAAAGTATCTCGCAGCAAGTTAGCATCATTAACGGCCCCTTCCAAGTTTGTCAAGTAGTAGCCATCAGCATATTGATATTGGTTGATACCGACAACTAGGGCATGTTGGGTGACTCTTTTTAAACTACGATTTCCGGCGGCATCTTGAACCGGCAGTCCAAAGCATAATAAACAAAGTACATAAATAAAAGGGTTAGAAAGGATGTGTTTTTTCATGGTTTCTCCATTTTAAAAATTGGTGGTGAGTACAAAATTTATGGTATTGAGGGCGGGTACAAACGTACCCACCGGGTTAAAAACGATATAATTGCATGATGCAAAGCATCAAGTAATGAATTCAAGTCAACCCAACTTTTATGTATCTGTTAAAAGTTGTCGCACAAATTAAAAGTTTATGGTATTGAGGGCGGGTACAAACGTACCCACCGGGTTAAAAACGATATAATTGCATGATGCAAAGCATCAAGTAATGAATTCAAGTCAACCCAACTTCGCCAACAATTCTTCACGAGAGGATTGTAAAATCAGGCGCGATGATTCTTGAGGTGGTAATTGTACTAACCGTTTTATCGCGGATAAAAGCACCTCATCAATTCCACCAAATCGCAGCATAAGCAAGTTTTCTACTATTATTTCTTGCCCTCGTTTCATGCCCTGCTGTAAAATTTTATCCTGTCGTTCTTTCACAATCTCTGAAATATTCATAAGCAATTCCTTATCATCTGTGGTTAATAACATCTCTTGGGATTCTATGCAAATATTCCACCTATAAAGCAGCCCTTCTACATGGTTGCGTAACGCACTGTCTGCTGGGAAAGCACGTATTTCATTAATCGCTTGTTGTTGGGTGGCTCCTTTCCCTAAGAGTCTTAATAACAAAGTGTCTGGGGTTTTGGGTAATTGGTTTATTGAGACTATCGCGGTTCTGAAAGCATCCGGTGAAAAATAAACACCATCACACCACCCCCGTTTAGGTTTTACACCTAGGAAATTCAATGAGTTATCAGAAACGGATGTTGCCAAAATCCACAAATGTGGCAATTCGTCTTCTGGCAAAGGCTTTACCTTTTCGTCTTCTGGCAAAGACTTCTTGTATCTATCAAATTCATTCAACAATTCGCTTCGCAAAGTAAAAAGTTTTTGTAGACAAATTTGAAATTCTATTTTAGTCGGTGGTTTCCTAAATGGCTCAAGTAGGGACGGATGAGCCGCTATTTTACCCAATAAACCAAGTGTGTGGAAATCAGCGGTTGCATGAGGTTTAAAATAAAGGTCAGCATGATGAGCCTCCCCGGGACAAATTTCATAGTTTACCGTAACGGAGCCTTGGGATTTAAGGAGTTCTGCCACAAACTGTTTGGAATACTGGTCATGTTTTTGTCGAGTCATTATTAAGTCAACTGGTTTGAGCAACAGCTAAAAATTATGTATCTGTTAAAAGTTGTCGCACAAATTAAAAGTTTATGGTATTGAGGGCGGGTACAAACGTACCCACCGGGTTAAAAACGATATAATTGCATGATGCAAAGCATCAAGTAATGAATTCAAGTCAACCCAACTTCGCCAACAATTCTTCACGAGAGGATTGTAAAATCAGGCGTGATGATTCTTGGGGCGGTAATTGGAGTAGCCGTTTAACTACCCGCGAGAGTCCCTCATCAATTCCACCAAATCGCAGCATAAGCAAGTTTTCCACTATTTCTTGCCCTCGTTTCATGCCCTGCTGTAAAATTTTATCCTGTCGTTCTTTCACAATCTCTGAAATGTTCATAAGCAATTCCTTATCATCTGTGGTTAATAACGTCTCTTGGGATTCTATGCAAATATTCCACCTATAAAGCAGCCCTTCTACGTGGTTGCGTAACGCACTGTCTGCGGGGAAAGCGCGTATTTCATTAATCGCTTGTTGTTGGGTGGCTCCTTTCCCTAAGAGTCTTAATAACAAAGTGTCTGGGGTTTGGGGCAATTGATTAATTGCAACTATCGCACTTCTTATCGTGTCCGGTAAAAAGTAAACCCCTTCACACCATCTCCGCTTAGGTTTCGCGCCCAGAGAATTTAGTAAATTATCTGAAGCCGAAGTTGCTAAAATCCACAGATGTGGCAATTCGTCTTCTGGCAAAGGCTTTACCTTTTCGTCTTCTGGCAAAGACTTATTGTATCTATCAAATTCATTCAACAACTCGCTTCGCAAAGTAAAAAGTTTTTGTAGACAAATTTGAAATTCTATTTTAGTTGGTGGTTTCCTAAATGGCTCAAGTAGGGACGGATGAGCCGCTATTTTACCCAATAATCCAAGTGTGTGGAAATCAGCGGTTGCATGAGGTTTAAAATAAAGGTCAGCATGATGAGCCTCCCCGGGACAAATTTCATAGTTTACCGTAACGGAGCCTTGGGATTTAAGGAGTTCTGCCACAAATTGTTTGGAATACTGGTCATGTTTTTGTCGAGTCATTATTAAGTAAACTGGTTTGAGCAACAAAATGATGTGTATATTTTAAGAATTGTAGCACATTAGTTGCAGGCTGGTACAAACATACCCACACTTTGGCTAATCACTATTCACTTCTAAAACATATTGTCCCACTGAAAAGGTGGGTTTTGCTGTCTACCCACCCGACGCTGGCTCGCTCTCCTCGAACTTGTTTTATTCAATTAGATGAGATGTATCAAATCGCTTGATAGCCCCCATTGTCACGCGCTCAAATAAGCGAAAACTTTTGACTACTTGATATGAGGGAATGCCTTCTTCATAAGACAGAAAATATTCGGATAAGAGAACATTCTCTTTTGGCATCGAAAAACGCGAAAAAATAACCCCGGCGTTTAATTGATTGAGAAAAGACAGCTTGAGTGAGGGTGATACTTTGTCCTTAAAGCTGAACAAGCTTAAATATTTGAGCATTTTCTTGTCTTGAAGTAGGGTAACAAAAAAAACGGTTCCCATATCTGTCGTGATTTGTATATCACCCTCTTCGTCAAGCAAAGCTTTTATGAGGGCGTTTTCAAACAGTGCCACGATACTCTCTGGAGTTACTTTTTCTTCATTAATCAGTAAATTGTTCATATTTTGGATACCTCGAAAATGGATAGCTATTGATTCTTTTTGAGAAGATTTATCTTCATGTTGCCTTTGATTGATTTGCCATTAGTGCGATAAAATTCGGTATCTTGATAGAAAGCTGGTAATTTTTCCCGAAAAATCAGAATATCCCAATTCTGTAGTTCATTTATTATTGCTTTGTTTTCCTCTTTTATCTTATTAAAAAACTTATTACTGGGTGTGCCACTCATCAGTAAATAACTTTCTTTTTCAGATATTTGGTTAATTTCCTTGAATAAAAAATCTAAGATTAAAAA
>Ga0233404_10000518_pt1 | contig 10667 bp, 8 predicted proteins | sample Na_oxic_2_MG_FD_179861 | JGI IMG/M metagenome (GOLD analysis project Ga0233404, IMG submission 179861) | Seawater microbial communities from Saanich Inlet, British Columbia, Canada - Na_oxic_2_MG | ecosystem: Environmental > Aquatic > Marine > Inlet | place: Canada: British Columbia | collected...
TATTTGACTTTTATTTTATAACAGGGCTAAAGTAGTTTTTTATCTCTGATAGTTTTTGCTGTCTGATAGTTTTTTTTTCTTCAAACTGTCTACTACTTTTGTAGAAATATGAAGGGTGCCAAAAAATGATACCAAAACAAGAACGATTACCTAATTTAATCATCATTGGCGCAATGAAGTGCGCGACAACGAGTTTACATTACTATCTCAGTCTCCACCCGGAAATTAGCATGTCTAGAGTAAAGGAACTTAGCTATTTTGGAGTAGACAATTGGTATCAAGGTATTGAATGGTATAAATCCCATTTTACGGACGGTAGCCCAATCCGTGGAGAAGCGTCACCAAACTATACCAACTATCCACAGCAGAAAGATGTAGCTACTCGGATGTACACCACTATTCCAGAGGCTAAACTTATTTATATCGTTCGCGATCCGATTAAACGTATCTTTTCTCATTATATACATCATTTTACAAGAGGCGATGATAAACGAACACTTGTGAAGGCTTTGCAAAAATTAGATGATAATAACAGTTATGTGGCTCGCAGTAAATACTATATGCAGTTAGAACAATATTTGGCTTACTATCCTAAACAACAGATTTTTATTTTAACCACAGAAGAGTTATATACACACCGTGTGGAAACGCTTAAAAAAGTGTTCAACTTTATTGGTGTATCTCCATCTTTCAAAAGTGCTAAATTTGACCACATAAAGCACCCAACTCGTGAAAAAAGGTGTTTAAACAAGATAGGACAGCAACTAACAAACTTTTCTGAAAATCATATAAACCGTTATCATCCCGGCGTACAACGCTATTTAGTACGTATGCTCTGTTATCCCTTTTCACAGCGCGTGGAAATACCATACTTGAATGAGTCATTACGACAAGATTTAGAACAAGTTTTGCAGGAAGATGTGCAAAAGCTAAGAGCATTTACTGGTTATAGCTTTTCGGAATGGTCCATCTAAACCATGATTCGCTATCAACCAATGGTCGATTCTGAATGGCACATTCGTCTAGATTCCACGCATTCTGACTTATCTGAACGTTCTGTTCATTCTGGCTTTATCAGAATCGGGGGACAAGGCATCCAGCTTATACTCGTTATAGTATCAGGAATGGTGTTAGCTCGGCTACTCACGCCGGAAGATTTTGGATTATTTGCGCTTGCCAATTCACTCATTGTATTAGTAAATACATTCCGAGATTTTGGTTTGCGAATGGCTACCGTTCATCAAGAAACGGTTAATCATCAGCAAGTCAGTGCCATTTTTTGGCTGAATCTCAAGCTTAATTTCTTGGTGGTACTGTTTATTATACTCATGGCCCCAGTTATCGCTTGGTTCTATGGCGATGCTAGATTGACTGCCATCACACTTATCCAAGCCATTGGCATCTTTGGCTTAAATTTATCAAGTCAACATGAATCGTTACTCATCCGCCAAATGCGCTTTAGTACTTTGACGTTTATTGAGCTTGGTTCAATGTTTGCCGGAATAGCAGTGGGGATCGGATTGAGCCTACTTGAATTTGGATACTGGGCCTTAGTCTATCAGTTTCTCGTTACTAATCTGACTAAAAGTGTGCTAACATGGCTACTCTGCGGTTGGCATCCTACAAGACTCAGTGCTTTTACAGCAAATCCAGATATCCGCTCGCTAGTTTCTTACGGAGGACATTATACTGGTTTCAAGGTTCTAACCCATATCAGCCATAAATTGGATATTATTCTCCTTGGGGCAGTCAGTAGTCCAAGAGAGGTTGGACTTTACCAAAATGCTTTTAGGTGGGCTTTTTTCCTGATTCAACAACTTTATGATTCGCTTTTAAGTGTCATAGTGTCTGGATTGAGTCGGCGACAAGATGATGCCGTTGCCTACCGTGCTGCTTTCAAAAAAGGACTTTTACCCATCTTAAGCGTTATGATGCCTACATTGTTATTTATGTTTATAGAAGCGCAGAGCGTCATTCTTCTGTTATTGGGAAACCAATGGTTAGAAGCTGTGCCCCTTTTTCGGCTACTGAGTTTAGCCGCATTTGTCACCAGCATAAGTAGCGTTACTAATTGGCTCTACCTTTCGCAAGGTAAGACAAAACGGCAATTTCAATGGGGACTTTTTTCATCACCTGTTATGGTATTAGCACTGGCTATTGGTATCCAATGGGGTGCTTCTGGAATTGCGGCGGGCTTTTTGATAGCAAAATGCGTTTTGATGTTTCCGGAGATTGCCTTTTGTCTCTCATGTTCTCATCTTTCAGGACGTGATTTTTTGAGTATTGTATGGCGACCGATTGTGGCTTCCATCATAGCGGCAGTTTTTCTAAGTGTTTTACCAAGCAATGCGATTCTTATCATTGACCTACTGGTCAAATTGCTTTTCTTTGGTATCGTTTATTCGTTATTTTGGGTTGTCTTGCCAGGTGGGAGGCAAGCGATTAAAGGGCTTTGGCAAACGCTAGTCGTGTTATGGAAATAAATGTTTTATTAAAGAATTGGATCGAGACTTGGAACAGTTTGAGTTTTTAATGCTATCCAATCCTTATCGTTGAATTCAAGGAATCCATCATGTATTCTGAAATGCAAGAAATTATTCAACAAGGCGAAAATTCATCTGTTGAATTTAAAGAGTATGGTGTCAAAGCTGAATCTTTAGCTAAAGAAATGGTCGCTTTTGCAAATAGTCAAGGGGGTGTTATTTTATTGGGGGTGACGGATCAAGGTGGCATAACCGGCATACCGACTGATTTTGCGATAGAAGAATGGGTGATGAATATTGTGAGGGATCGGGTTATTCCCGCTTTGGATGTGAAGTTTAATCAACATACGTTTGAGAATAAAATATTGGCAGAAATTATCGTGCCTAAAGGAAAAGATAAACCTTATCAAACTGCCGGTAAATACTTTGTTCGTGTCGGTTCAACCAATCGTATTGCTTCACAATCTGAACTCATGCGTTTATTTCAAGCTTCGGGTATTTTTCATTATGACGGTAATTGTGTTGAAGGTAGCACTCAGCGTGACTTAAATTTTACGGCCCTGGACGCTTATTTTAATGACTATGATATTGATTTTTCTAAAGAATCGGATAAGGATCGAGTACGTTTACTGATTAATACGGATATGCTTGATGAAGAAACGGGAGAAGTGACAGTGGGTGGTTTACTCATTTTTGGTATTAACCCTGAACGGTATTTACCCCAATCGGGTATCAGCTTTGCTCATTTTGCTGGCAATGAAATCCAAAGTGAACTGATTGATAAACAAAATGTGAGTGGAGCCTTGCCCTTTCAAGTGGATCGGGGGTTGGCTATCTTGAAAAATAATTTGCGCTTTCCTTCTGATATTAAAGGGGCCAAACGTGAACCTAAACGACAGTATCCACCGATGAAAGTGTTTCGAGAATTGATTGTTAACGCTTGTCTTCATCGTAATTATGCGATTGTTGGTTCTAAAATCCGCCTGTTTATGTTTGATGATCGGATTGAATTTATCAGTCCTGGGCGATTACCCAACACGGTGACGATTGATAAACTCAAAGCCGGTGTTTCTTATGCGAGCAATCCTATATTAGTCAAATTTATGGAAAACCTGCGTTATATTGATCGTTTAGGGAGAGGTTTACCGATGGTTTATCAAGAACTACGAAAATTAGGGCGAGAGGTGATTTTTAAAGAAGTCGGTGAAGAATTTCGAGTCGTTGTGCCAATCTTATGATCGTTTTGTGGGCAATGCGATTGATGGTATAGCGTTTTCCGATTTATGGAAGTACAAATTAACGGAAAAATTTATTTTGCGTTTTCTTGGAATGCAAAATTTAATTTGCGTTTACTTTTGGTTACAAGTTTATTGCGTTTTCTTGGAGTGCAAAATTTATTTTGCGTCTTGTTCCAAATTGTGCTCATATGTTCGTTCCTGTTATTTTGCGATTCGATTTTCTTGATATAACTGTACTTTATTCCAATCGGGAAACGCTATAGCCCCCAAAATCCGTTATAATCAGAATTTATTTCTGTTAGATACTTCCTAAAATAGCCAGTTTCTTGCACAAAATATTATGTTAGCTTCAATTGAACAACTTCAAGAAGCTGGCTTTGGTAAACGAAAATACTGAAGCACCGTTTCAACCCATTTTTTGAGAAGATAATATAATAAAATGTCGTTTGGTGATTTTAAAACCGTTCCGGAAATCGCGGAAAAATTTAGTATTAAGATTCTTTGGCAACGCTTTTGTTAAGTCCTCGCACAAAAACTCGATACTGGATGCGTAACAAAGTAAAGAAAGCTTTACAAGATGTTAATCGACAAAATATTGCCTGGCATACACGCTATTTTTTGTTACCACGCACAGAAAAGTGGTACGCCTCTCTTTTTTCACCAAGAAAAGGGCAAATTGCAGATGAAGTTACCCCTAATTATGCTTCAATTAATGAAAAAACCGTGGGTAGGGTTTATGCCCTAATGCCAGATATCAAAATCATATATTTGCTCCGCAATCCTATACAAAGAATGTGGTCATGGGCTGCTCACTCCTATAGTGAACAATTTGGGTATCAAGGCTTACATACCATCAGTGATCACACTATTATGAAATTTTTGCAAAAGGAAAAGCATCTTGGAGATTCGCAATATTTTACTAATCTGCAAAGATGGGAAAGGTTTTACCCGAAAAAACAAATTTTTATCGGTTTTTTTGAACAAATAGCTGATAATCCATGTCAACAACTGAAAGATATCTATGCGTTTCTCGAATTGGATTTTTCAGAACAGTATATTCCTGATATCGTGCATCAAAAAGTGAAGGCACGGCAATACCCTGAAATTCCAGAGCACTTTGCCCATTATCTCGCGCAGCAGTTGTATGGAGAAATAGAACAATTACATCAGAGGTTTGACAATGAATACACTGAAAATTGGCTTCATTATGCCCTTAAATATCTATGAGAAAGGCTGAAACTCATGCTTAAAATAGAACAATTTTTACAACCTAAGTTTCTATTGGCAACCATGATTTTGCTACAAATACTTTGGTTGACTATGGGGTGGACATTGGCTCATCTTTACGATATTTATGATAGTGTGCCCGGTTTACAAAGCATACCAAAAATGGCGTTTCTGATTATGTTTACCTTAGTCGTTGGCTTGATTATTATTTATTTACCAACTCAAGTGCTATCCCAAATGAGACAGATAAGGGAACACCTGCTCAAAAACGAAAGGCAATTGTTATTGATTTTAGGAGCTATTGTCTTAATCGTAGCTGGTATTTATGCCAATAACTTGAGATGGGGTTCTGATGAAAAACGCTTTTTTGATGCCTCTATGATTATGGTGGATAACGTTGAATTCTTTGCTAGTTATGCTCAAACATGGATGGCTAGTCTACATCCGCCTTTGCCTTCTATAGTAACCGGGTTTTTTATGCTGATTTTTGGAACTGATTTGTTCATCATGCGTTTGGTGGTGACTTTAATAAGTATAGCTACTGTTGTACTTGTCTATTTCATTGGTTGTGAACTGTATGATCGTCAGAGCGGTTTTTTAGCGGCGTTATTCTTGTTATCATTACCGCGTTTTTTGCAGCATAGCACGGTGGTTGCCGGTAACGATATATTCCTTACCTTTTTCTTTACGTTAGCGGTATTCTTGTTAATACGATTACAAAGTTATCTGAGCTATTGGCTTTCAATCAAAACGGGCGTGGTGATTGGGATGGGGCTGCTTTCTAAATATACCATGATACTGATTTACCCAATGTTATTGAGTCTCCTTTTCTTTAAAAGGTATCAACTCAAAACGCTTATTTTTCATCTAGGGATAATAAGCTTAATCTCAATGAGTCTCTTAGGTATTTGGTTAATCGTTGCGAATGATATGGGTATATTGAGTACGCAGAGCCAAAGAATAGTTTTTCATGCCGGCTTAGAACAACATGAGGGTGTACCTAGTTTGTTCAACTGGTGGCGAGTGCAGTATCGGCTCAAAGCACTGTTTATCGAAATACCTTCTGCTTTAGGTGTCTATAATATACCGTTACTTCTGTTAGGAGGTTTGACTCTGGTGCGAAAGCGAAGTCAATCTGATTGGTTTATTCTACTGTGGATAACGGTTGTGTTTGTGCCAATCATGCTCATTCTTCCGGATAATCGCTATTTTATGCCCGCCTTTCCAGCGTTGGCTATTGCAATGGCGCGTGGCGTGAAATTAATACCTTCAGTTATAGAAAAAACGGTTGTTTTGGCATTGCTTTATAGTATGAGTACCCTGTACTTGTTCGTTAGTTTTTAGTTTTCCAAATCAATAACTACAAAAACCCTAACTACAAGGATTGTATATAAAAAAGGATTTAAACCGGGTATCACCACGATCCAATCCCTTATTATATACAATCGAAGTAGTTAACGGTTTTAATCCCTTCTTATATACAATCCTTGTAGTTAAATATTGTTATTTCTATGCCATTATCCCAACAACCCAACATTTCGATAGTCATACCAGTTTACAATGGTGGAAAAGCCTTCCATAGTTGTTTAGTTCATGCCTTTGCCCTCAATCCGGCTCCTTTAGAAATTATTGTGGTAGCTGATGGCGATACAGACGGCTCCCGTGATTTAGCCAAAGCATTTGGGGCCAAAGTATTTATTAATCCAACCTCCAAAGGGCCAGCATCAGCACGAAATGTAGGGGCACAACAGGCACACGGCGAGATTCTCTTTTTTGTTGATGCTGATGTCGCGCTACCAGTAAACGCACTCAGCTATATTAACAATGCCTTCCAAACTGAGCCGAAGTTGGCAGCTTTAATAGGCTCTTATGATGACGCGCCGGCTGAAAAGAATTTTCTGTCCCAGTACAAAAACTTATTTCACCATTACGTTCATCAAACGAGTTGTGAACAAGCTTCTACTTTTTGGGGTGCGTGTGGTGCGATTCGGCGTGACATTTTTTTGGAGATGGGTGGTTTCGATGAACAGTATCGTCATCCATCCATTGAGGATATTGAGTTGGGTTATCGTGTAACTAATGTTGGCTATCGAATCCAACTTGTCAAAGCCTTACAAGTCAAACACTTAAAACATTGGAATGCGGCTTCACTCATCAAAACGGATTTTTGGCAACGCGCTATTCCTTGGAGTTTTCTTATTCTACGGGATGGCAAATTTGCCAATGATCTCAATTTGAAAATCACAAATCGGGTCAGTGTAATTCTAGTTTATAGTCTATTATTGACATTACCTTTGGCATTGAAATGGCCATTCTTAATTGTCTTTATTGCCTTTTTAGCTAGTGGGCTGTTGGTCATCAATATTCCAGTCTATCGTTTTTTTCTGAACAAACGAGGTTTCCTTTTTACTCTGCAAATTATTCCTTGGCATTGGTTTTATTATTTTTATAGTGGTTTGGCTTTTGCTACTGTATTTGCTTATAGCAAGTGTATAAAGGTTGTAAAATAGTCAGCTATAACTACAAAGGTTGCTTATAATAAAGGATTGGATCGTGGCTTGGTTTAAATAGAATAAATAATCTCTGTAGATGGAACGGTGGGTTTCGCTATCGCTCTACCCACCCTACAAAAAATTCATAATACCTGAAGTTATTTTCGCATCCAAATATCTTTTACTTCAGCTTCCAGCAACACGTCTTCTGGCACCTTTTCATCAGTTTAATCTTGTTCAAAAGGATTGCGGTGAAAATGTTTAGCAGAATATTCTCTAGCTCGTTGCATACGATTTGGTGAAGATGGATGGGTTGATAAGAATTCACCGTATTCTTCAAGCGTCTCGGACGATTTACTTGAGTCATCACTTTTGCCAGAATTATCACCTTCCTCTAATTCTTCCATCTTTGCAAACATACTCGCAAAGTAAATAGGGTCAATACCAAGCTGCACCATTTGCTTGAAGGCATATTCATCCGCCTCACTTTCATGACTACGAGAATAGTGGCTTTCCAATAAAAATGTGGGTAATGCAACCACCATTTCTTCTATCGCGGTTGCATCACCGACAATCATTGTAATTGCAATCGTTACAATGGAACCGTGAATAATTTGTTGCAAACCATGACGATGCACGACGTGACCAATCTCATGCAATAACACCGAATCAATTTCCGGCTGGTTGTCTGCCATTTCAATGAGCTTATCGGTAATTATAATCTTACCGGAAGGCAAAGCAAACGCATTGGGCATGTCTTGCAATTGACGGAAATATAGTTTGTAATGAAAATTTTCTGATTGAATAGATAACAGTATCTTTTCAAAATGCTCACGTATTGCTTTCTGACGTGTTTCCGGCAACTCACTTGGCTCCAATACATATTTATCCATGATTTCCAAAGTACCTTCTGATACCTTTTCACTCACACTAATCGGCATAGCGTAGGCAAGTTTCTCACTTGCCCAAGGCAAGCCCCAATAAATGCTTACGAAACTAATCACAACCGTCAGGATAATGGCGGTTGCAATCCACTGCCAGCGCGTTTCCAAAACATGTAAAAAATGGAGAGAACCGTCCCGATGATCTGATTTTTGCAACAAACGATCAACCTCATCATTGTTTTTGGTTTCAAAAATAGATTGATTCTCTAGGGTAATTTTACGTGGGATATTTCCTACGCGATCACTCACAGAGATACTGGCAAGCATACCTTGCAGATCATCATTATCTTCTATTGTTAAGGTATAATGTATACCATCCGTATTGTGCAATTCAGCAGCATAGCGAGCCGAGCTGTCCACAGGATACCAATATCCGGTTATTTGCATAGGAGTCACCTCTTTTACATGTTTTTGCTGGACGTTTTTTTTGCAAGTTCCATAGGTTCCACCTATGGCTATTTATGTTTTACCCCTTCGGGGTTAGCAATTTCCAAATAGTGTCCATCCAGAAACACCGAAAATATTCCCAAAGCTGAAGCTTTGGACTCCAAACAATGGGTATCTTGGAATCCAAAGCTTTAGCTTTGGGAATGTTTCCGGATGGACACCAAATATGTACAAACCCCGAAGGGGTTAAATGTGAATAGCCACCGATGAAATCGGTGGAACTGGACGGTTTTACATGCCCAAATCTATAGCCGTGTCAAAGGCATCACCCAGCTCTTCACCCAATGCAGATTGTGCTTCTTGCTGCTGATTGACATATTGAGCAATATCACCATTGATTATTGCACTGGTGGATTCAATTTTATATTTCTTCAAACGAATAACAGCCCAAGGGTAGGCCAAACCTGAAGATACCATGACAAGCAAAGTGTTGCTCAGATAAATACCAAACAACTTGCCGACTTTTATATTGGAGTTAAGCTGCAACACATCATCCAATTTTGTGTGGTTCAAAACATAGTTTTTGATGTTTGCTTCAAGATATGCTGTCCCCCATAAACCCAAAGCAATAAAAAAGATATAAATTAGGAGTATCATCCCAACTATCATCCCATTCATAGTGTTTGGATCACTTTGTTGCATTACCTTCATCTGCTCTAAACCCCCAGTCAACCCGACAACACTAGCAACAATACCAATCGTTATAATAAACAAAATTATCAAAGCAAATAAGGCCAAATATACCGCATAGTATTTTTTAGCAGATAGTTGTGCCGAAAACTTGCCTTGCCCATATTGTCGATTGTTGATGTAGTAACTGGTCATTAATTGTTGTACATAAGGAAAAACTAAGTAAAATGCTAAGATGGTAATAGAGGAAATAACACCAACTATGGTTCCTCCACCCAAGATTAAGAAAGCAATACCTCCGAGTATTACTCCGATAATAATGGGCAAGAGGGGAATTAACACAAGTATTCTGTAGGCTTCTTTCACCAAACCACGGAAACCGAATCGTACATTGCGGTAACTGACCATGCGGGCATTAAACAGTATGGAACGCCAGATTACCCATGGCATTAGCAGTACTAATATCACGGCAAAAATTGCACCGGCTATAGGGAAAAACCTAGATAGCAATACATAGATGACAAAAGCAGTGAAGGCAATTAATCGCCCTTTTAATATCACTATGGGTGCCGCATGATATTCAAACGCAGCATTGTCTAGGCTGGTGTTACCATAGAAATAGCGTTTGGTACGGACTTTTGCCCATGCTGAATAAATCCCTAACGTTAAAATAGTGAGGATTAAATTCACAATCCATATCTTGAAATATTCACCACCATCTCCGGAAAACCTAAAAGGCCGGGTTTGGGGTTCTTGTTGTTCAGTCATTTTCTGGATGTCCTTTTTCAATTATTGATTAATAATTACGATAATTGTGCGTTCAAGGAACAGTGCTAGGATAAGCACCCGACATTTGCTATTTTACATTATTTGTAACTACTCAGAGCCTTGAGATAAATCTCAAGGCTAAAAGCCAAAGCCGGCACAAGCTGCGCTAATTCAGTCAGTCTCCTTTAGGAGACTTTCGCTGTCAGCCTTGAAATTTATTTCAAGGCTGAGTAGTTACCATTATTTATCATAAACACTTAAACAATTATTAATAACAAAAGATGGAATCTTTATTTATTCCTTATGATGTTACTACAGTTTTGCCAACCGGCAATGTTTTAATATTAGCACCTCACCCCGATGATGAGGTTTTTGGTTGTGCCGGTGCCATAATACAACATGTCGCACAGGGTAATCCCGTAACCGTGATTATTGTTA
>Ga0233404_10000519_pt1 | contig 10665 bp, 10 predicted proteins | sample Na_oxic_2_MG_FD_179861 | JGI IMG/M metagenome (GOLD analysis project Ga0233404, IMG submission 179861) | Seawater microbial communities from Saanich Inlet, British Columbia, Canada - Na_oxic_2_MG | ecosystem: Environmental > Aquatic > Marine > Inlet | place: Canada: British Columbia | collected...
ATACCACAACGAAATATTTAAAGTATTATCCTAGTGGTAAATATGTAGAAGAGGCTCTTGATGATATTGCCGAATTACTCAACAGTAATAAGGTAATTGAAATGAGCCCAGAAAGTGATTTACCTAGATTATTTGCAGTATTACAGGCTATTGTTAACCGAACGAACCATTCCAAAAAGACATTGGTACTCAATAAACTCGAAGAACTACAACAACAGCTTGTCAAATAAATAATTGCATGGCTAATCAGTTGCAGCATGGACAAAATACACAATTTAGATCAGCTTTTAATTGAAGCTATCCAAGATGGACTACCGCTAGTATCACGCCCCTATGCAGCGATAGGAGAACGCATTGGCATGAGCGAAGCCGAGGTTATCAATAGATTATCTTATCTCCAGCAAACCGGCGTGATTAAACGTTTTGGGGTTGTGGTATACCATCGCAAATTGGGTTACCGCGCCAACGCAATGGTAGTATGGGATGTTCCCGATGACCAAGTCGCATTGATAGGTAAACAAATTGGGCAGTTTGACTTTGTAACCCTCTGTTATCGTCGCGCCCGCAATTTACCACAATGGCCCTATAATTTATTTGGCATGATTCACGGCAAAGATCGAAATATGGTATTGGATAAATTGGACGTGCTCATTAAACAGTGTGATTTAACCCTTATGTCCCACCAAGTTCTCTTCAGCCGTCATTGTTTTAAACAGCGTGGCGCAACTTATACTCCCCGTCTTCCCCAAAAAATTATTCAAAAATTTGGCCAAAACCTAATGCCATAAATAATTTTTTTCCTGATGACAGAGTTTGTGCAACACGGTCCGAAACGTTTGATGTCGTTATGAAGGTTTTTGAAAAAAGGCTAGGCTCGAATTTTATGCTAATATGTCACCAATGCCGCGCTGCCCACGATTTACCGGTTTTAAAAACCGGTCAGATTTAGTTACCGATTTTATTTTACCGATTTTATTTCATGCACATTCCTAAGTGAAATATTGATACTCATTTTATGAAAACAAAATACTTTGCTCCTTTGATATTGGCTATCGTTATATCGTCCCTCTTTGCGTGGGCAGTAATTGACCACTACTTTGATAACGATGGTGATGCAATTCATATTGCGTTTGTAGGTCCTTTAACCGGTGATGATGGAGAAGAAGGCCAGTCTATGCGACAGGCTCTTGAGATGTATGTTGATCGTGTCAACGAACAAAAAAATGCTAGCCAACAAAAAATCGTTCTTGATTTTTATGATGATCAAAATGTTCCTAGCATAGCAGAAGAAGAGGCACAGAAAATCGCACAAAGTAATGCTGTTGCTGTTATTGGGCACATACGTAGCGACTGTTCCATTGAGGCTGCAAAAATTTATGAAAAACAGCGCATTCTCGCCATCACCCCAACATCAAGTCAAACAGCAATAACACTGAATAATGACTGGTATTTTAGAACGTTTTATAATAATGAGGTGGAAGCCCGTTTTCTGGCAAAGTATGCCAAAAGATTTCTTTTGCAACAACATAACACTGTTAGTATCATTCGTTTAAATACGATTTACGGTAATGAGCTTGCTAATATATTTAAACAAACCTCACAAAAAATGAGTGTTGATGTCAAATATGAATGGACGTTAGAGAATAAAGCGTCAGACGCAGATGTTGAAAAAATTGTGAGTGATTTGCAGAAAAAATCAGATGATGCTGGTCTCATTTTTTTGGCCACTCAATCCAATGGAGGTGTAAAACTCATCAAGCAAATTAAGGATGCCGGTATCAAAAATAAGTTAATTGCTCCCGATTCTTACGCAGACATTCATAATAAATTTAAAAGTTATTCAAAAGAAAAAAAGATACTTGGTTATTATACTAATGGTATCTATGTAGCTTCTTTTATTGTTGACCTTGCCAATCAAACAGCTAACAATTTCAATTTAAGATACAAAGAAAAATATGAAAAAGAGTTGCCAAGTGCGGCATTTTATACTGTAGATGCTGCTATGCTGATTGTTGAAATAATACGAAAAATAGGGCTTCAAGACAAAAAAGAATCACCGAGTTTGTATAGAAAAAAGCTCAGGGATACCCTTGCTCAGGTAAACGAAAAAGAACCTATCGAAGGGTTTACCGGACCTAACTTTTTCGATGAGCATGGAGATATTTCAAAACCTATTTCAATAGGTGTTTATAGGAATGGCCATCTTATTTCTGCCCCACTACAATTAAGCCATGATAATGATGATAAAAAATATAGAACTGTCGTCTATACTGGTGTGCAATTTAAAGAAATTAGTCAAATTGAGATAAATGCTGGCAGAAAGAATATACCAGATTTTTATTTGTGGTTTAGGTTCACTAAAAATGAAGATGGACATGTTATAGAACCTCAAGATATTGAATTTATTAATGCGGTATCTCCTATTGAATTGAAAAATCCTATCATTGAAGAGATAGTTGATGGGCAGACCTATCTCCTTTATAGAGTCAAGGATCAACTCTTCAAAGAGAATATTCGCTTACACTTAACAGAAACACATGCGTTTTTCAACATTAAACATGCATTGGGCATGAGTTTCCGTCACCGTAAATCAGATAAAGATGAGTTAATTTATGTCTCTGATATTTTGGGTACTTCATTCAAAACTCATGAACAATTTAAACAGCAAAAGCTGAAAAATCAAAAACTGATTTCTTTAAATAATTGGAAAGTTGATCGAATTCATTCTTTTCAGAATGTCACCGAACGGGAATCTTTTGGGCATCCTAAGTACTTTGAGAAAAATGCTACCTTTTCCACATTTAATGCAAATGTTTGGATAAAACGTAGTAATTTAGTTTATCAGGAAATCATTTTCCCTCAATTTGCCCCACACTTTTTGATATTCACTGCTATAATAACACTATTGCTTTTTATGGTGAGTTATACAGAAAGGTACTTAAGGTATTTATGGTTCGTTCAAGCTATTTTTGCCTTCTTGTTACTTATATCTTTGGAAATTTTTTTAGATCACTTGGAAGACAAGGTATACGTTGAATATATCTATGCGGATATGGAAGCCATAAAGGCATTTGCCTTAATAACTTTTGATATTCTGTGGTGGCTAATACCAGCTATTTTACTTGATGTAGCGGTAAGACGTTTCTTTTGGATACCCCTAGAAGAAAAGACCGGGCGTTCTGTTCCAAGACTCATGCGTTTTTTGGTTTCTTTCATTATTTATTCTTTGGCTTGCTTTGGAGTTATTGCCTTTGTGTTTGAACGACCAATTGCCAGTTTATTGGCAACGGGTGGGTTGCTGACTGCTGTTATTGGTTTAGCGATTCAAACCAATCTGTCAAATATTTTCTCAGGTATTGCGCTTAGTATCGAACGTTCTTTTCGTGTGGGCGATTGGGTAAAAATAGGCTCTGATGAGGGTCAAGTTGTTAATATGAATTGGCGAGTTACTAATATTCAAACGAGAGGGAAGTATATTTTAAGTATTCCTAATAGCAAGGTATCAACTTCTAATATCCATAATTTCAGTTATCCTGATAATCAATATTGGTTAAAGTGTACTGTGTATATTGATCCAAAGTACGATCCGAGAAAGATAGAGGAAGTTCTCATTCGTGCGGTACTTTCTGTCGAAGAAGACGTTATGACAGATGCCAAACCCGTTATTTTGTTTGACGGCATTGTAACAAAGGCCAATTATTTAGTTAGTTATGACGTATTTTTTAAAACCGAAGATTATCAATACAAAGGTCGTGTTTTGAAAAATGTTTGGCAGAGCATTTGGATTCACTTGAGTCAGGCTGGCATTATTATACCCGCTGAACCGGAAATAGAAAAAACCACGGCATTAACTTCAACTCAGTTAGGAACGGTTTTAACAAAAGGCCATTTGCAGAATATGATTACTGGCGTTTAGGCTATAGCCGGGAAATAATATACCCTACGATCCCAAGTTTTTTGAAAAAACTTGTTACGCATTAATTTCGTTTAGGGTATTTTATTTAACCGCAACCTTTTAAGATTTTTTGGAGTCCAAACCTTTAGATTTGGACTTTTAAGATTTTGGGGAGTCCAAACCTTTAGATTTGGACTTTTAAGATTTTGGGGAGTCCAAACCTTTAGATTTGGACTTTTAAAAATCAATTGATTCAATGGCCCTCAAGATTGAAAATCAAAATGTGGATAATCTTCTTGGCAAAGATAACCAGTTATTAGAAGCTAGTTTAATTACGTCAATACTTCGGCTCGTTTTTAATAGTGTTCATCATACGTTTTTTCTGCCAGCCAGTCGAATTTTTTTCCTATCTTTTCATTACTACATTTTTAAAATAGATAGAGAAGATAACAAGAAAATCTCTCAACAACTAGCTGATTATTTGGAAAAACTTAAAAATAGTGGCAAACTCAATTTGCAAGAACTGCACTTGGTTAGAAGACCTTATAATGAATTAATGGGCAAACTGTTTGAAAAAATAAATGAATTATGGGAAACATCGAAGCCAAATAGTCACTATGCCAACTTAGTTGCCGAAATGCGCCAAATAATGGGTGGTGATATTGTCCTTTCAAGTGTTGCCGGCATTAGCCCGATAGATATTTACTTCAAAATGTCTCAACAAGCCGGTAACGACTTGCCAATGTATCTATCTTCGTCAGCGGTGAATCAATTAACGACTTTATACCTTTATTTTCAATATTGGGCGAAAGCAGATAATAATTTCTTGATGGTTGATGAACCCGAAGAAAATCTACATCCACAAAATCAGATAGCCCTGTGCAATGCGCTGTTAAAATTTGTCAAACTCAATAACAATCGTGTCCTTATTAACACCCATAGTCCGTTAATGGCTGAGAATATCAATAATTATTTATATTTGCACATTTTAAAAGCGCAATATGACTTAAACATTGAAGATATTCTTACTGACAATGAACTCAATTTAAGAACTGATATTGCGATTTCCCCCGAAGAACTAGGCGTTTATTTCTTTAATGGCAAAGAAATCATCTCTTATGAAGCTGAAGATTATGGTGTTTACTTCCGAGATTTTCAAAAAGTGGCCAAAGAAGTCCAAAAAAGTGGCCAAATATTAACGGATTATATTTATCTCAAAGAACACGAACATGATAATGTACTTGATTAATAACGAAGGAAACCGAAACAAGCAACCCTTTCTGATTAGGGAAAAACTGCAAATGGCTTTGAAACAATCCGGTTTTATTGAAGAAATTGATTTGGAAGATAATGCAATAGAAATTACCGGGAGTACCCAAGGAAAGAGACATTTGCTACGCATTTTTATCACAGATTTAGTTTTACCGATCACGAAACGGTTAAAAATCGCTACGCTCGTTTATTTGAGAATTTTCCCAATGCCAATACCACGACAAATTGAATGGTCTGCACTGGCCCTTAAACAATTTGACCAAATTATCACTTATTTTGAGTATGAAAATACATTCCCTAAAAATTCAGAATTTTCGTGCTGTTGAAAATAGCGCGTTCGATTTTACCGATAGTCTATCTAAACCAAAAAAAATCAACTTGATTGTTGGCCCTAATGGTAGTGGCAAAACTTCTATTTTGGATGCGATTCTTATTGTTGTTCGTCTGCTTGAGAATCCATCTCAGCCGCGTCTTAGAGAAGCATTAGAATTTTCGGTACCCCAAATTGTTCGCAGTAACGGTGAGCCCGCCAAAATAGAGTTTGAATATGTAAGAAGTGAAGATGAAGCACATGCGATTAATGAAGTTTTCTCAGCCTTAGAAAAAGAGCCGCCTTTTCGATTTAATCGCGATGAACCACCAATCTCTACGCCGACAGTCGTGGTTTGGACGTATCCCAAAGATTTTTATGGGCAAAATTTTTTGGTTGAGTCTGCGAATAGTTTGACAGAGGTTCTTGGTGCGAGAGGACAAATAGCTCAAGCGGTAAGGATGAAATTGATACCACCAAGTCTATTTCAACGTGTTGGTGGTGTATGTTACCTCGATCAACGGCGTTCATTTAAAGTGGTCAAAAATCTTTCCTTAGAACCGTTAGAGAAAATACCTTTCGATGATGTATTGTCTTGGTTAAGTGTTTATTATAGAAAACATTTTTATTGGAATTTGGAAAAATATGGTGAATCTTACTGGCATCAAATCCAGAGATTATTTAATAAAGTTTGTGATCCGGTTAAATTAATCAGACTGGAATCAGGCCCCGACTTTGATACTTTAATTGTGGAAAAGAACAATACCGAATATGATCTTCTGCAAATGAGTTCTGGTGAACACCAAGTGTTAAGAATCTTAGTTGGCATGGTAGCCTCCGTTGCCATCAACTCTATTGTACTGATTGACGAAGTTGAACTGCATTTACATCCCATTTGGCAAGAGAGATTAATTGAAGCTTTGAGGGAAGAACCCTCGAACAATCAGTATATTTTTACCACGCACTCCCCTTTTGTCAAACAGTTGTTTTTTGAAAATGAAACGATAGAGTTAGGGGAATTAGGAGAGCCTATCTAAATGCAAGTCTCAAAACAAGCACTTTATATCTTGGTTGAAGGCGAAGATAACAGCCCAGAATTAGCATTTTTTAAACGCGCAATCCGAAAAATCTTCTCTGATAATGGATTGTCTATTATTCCTAATATTATAGAAGTAGGCAGTAGTTCTGCCTTTACCCCTTATGCAGGGCTTGGTTATCGATATTCTACCATTCATCAATCTATACCAGTGTTGGCAATAGCAGATAGTGATTATAGAACCAATTTTCGTTCCCAATCTGAAGCTAATCACAAATTAATCAGTGATAAAAAGCCAAAAATTCGGTATTGGGATAGACATGAATGGGAAAATTATTTGCTTGAAGAAACACATTATCTTGCAACTTGGATCAATCAAATGCCAGTCAAAAAGGAAACTGGATTGTCTAATACCAATCATGTCAAATGTTATCGAAAATTTGAGAAACAAGCCAGTCAGATAATCTTAGATAAATTTTTGAAACAATATTTTCGCCAATCTATCAAAGCCGAATATTGGGAATGCTTAAAGTTTAATCTTGCCATTCAAATAAAGAAATATCCGTCTATAGAAAAACCGGTCGATTTTGACCACAAAACAATCAATCAAGTTAAAGAATGGTTTTTAAATGAAGCCTTTAAATCAGAGCGAGTGGTAAAATTGAAACAAAAACCGCCACACCTTTTTGACGAAATTATGGCTGAACTCCCGTGGGAAACTTGGCTGAATCATCCTCACCTTATTCAATTTGATAAAGCAAAACAACGATTTCGCGGGAAAGAAGCTTTCAACCGGCTTTGCCAATGTATACAAGATGAATTTGGTGTTCATAACTTTGGAAAGGAATTGTTAAAACAAGATATGTTAGGAAATCTAGCCACAAATGCCTCATCAATAATATTTATAGATTTACAGAATTTACTGCTATCAGAATTAGCGAACGTAGGTGGGTAGAAGCATCGCTGCAATCCACCATTCCTCCATAAACGTTTTCTATATCACCACGCGCTTTCAAAAATTGTCAAATATAACGAAAAAAATAAGTTATAATACCTTCGCTGTTACAAAAATATTCTTATAGATTATATTCCGTTTTAATATGGATACCATAGACCGCAATATTATCAATAACTTACAAGGTGGTTTTCCCATCAGCGAACGTCCTTATGCTGAGGTAGCGAAACGGCTTGGCATCACTGAAGATGAACTCATTGAACGCCTCCGCAAATTATTAGAACAAGGTATATTAAGTCGCTTTGGTCCTATGTATCATGCCGAACGCTTAGGTGGTGGGCTAACGCTGGCAGCTTTGTGTGTGCCGAAAGCCGATTTTGAAAAAGTTGCCGTTCAAGTTAATGCCTTTCCTGAAGTTGCCCATAACTATGCGCGTGAGCATGAGTTGAATATGTGGTTTGTGTTGGCAACCGAGCAACCGCAACGAATTGATGAGGTTATTAGCGAAATTGAGGCGCAAACCGGATTGCAAGTTTACAATATGCCGAAGCAAGCGGAATATTATATTGGGCTCCGATTAGAAATATAGATATTCATAAAAATAAATTCTGAGAAACCAAGGTTCGATTCGATCTTTGGTTTATTCTCAATGAAATATATTTATCGGAAAAACTATATAAATGTTATTTGACCACCTAAAGCGCATCGTTGATGCGGATGATAGACGTATAATCCAAGCTACGCAAGCGGGATTACCCTTAACGCCCCGTCCTTATCATACCATTGCTGAACAGTTAGATTTGCCGGTTGACGAAGTGATGAAACGTTTACAACGCATGTTAAAAAATGGTATTATTCGCCGCGTCGGTGCGGTGCCAAATCATTATGCTCTGGGTTTCAAAGCGAATGGCATGACGGTTTGGGATGTGCCAGATGAACATATCGACAAATTAGGACGGCGGGTTGGGGAATTAGATTTTGTGAGCCATTGTTATTGTCGCCCCCGTCACTTACCACAATGGCCTTATAACCTGTTTGCTATGGTACATGGTAAAACTCAATCCCAAGTAGAAGAACAAACCCAACAGATTGTGGGTTTATTGGGCAACTACAATCGGGGGCATAAGATATTATATAGCAGCCGCATTTTGAAAAAAACTGGGTTGCGAATTGGTAAATTGTAGTACAACATTTGCTGGACGGGGTTTGCAACCCGGTCCGAAATTTTAGGCTTACGCTAGAAATCCGATTTTTTTCAAAAATCGGATTTCTTTAATTTTAATAAAGGATAAAAAAAATGTCATCTGAAACGATTGATTCGGTTGGAAGAAGAAAAGTTTTGACGAGTGCGGGGCTCGTTGCGGCTATGGCGGCAGTTAGCCCAACTTTGGCTTTTGGCAGTTCTCAACATGAGCATGGAACCGCCGCTGTTCATACGAACGTTGTCGATGCTGCGCTGGACTGTGTAAAAAAGGGGCAAGCATGTATAGAACATTGTCTTGGACTTTTTAAAGTTGGTGACACGTCAGTGGCAGAGTGTGCTGACATGGTTCAGGAAATGTTAGCTATGTGTACTGCCCTCTCACAACTGGCATCTTATCAGTCAAAACACTTGGCTGATTTGGCAAAAGTATGTATAAGTGTATGCGAAGATTGTGAGAAAGAGTGTCGGAAGCATGAAAAGAAGCATGTCGCATGTAAGGCTTGTGCGGATTCCTGTGGAGAATGTATAAAGGAATGTAAAAAGTTAATTGCTTAATTTCCACCTTAATTTCCACCGATTTCATCGGTGGTTATTCACATTTAACCTCTGGTTGGTACATCTTTGAAAATTTCCAGCCCCGAAAGGGTTAAACATAAACACTAAATCCTTATTATGGCTTATAGTGATTTTAAATTAAATAAACTGTTAAAATCTTTCAATCTTACTCAAAACAGAAATCCACTATTTGAACAAATTAAACCGCTTGAAATTGATCCTTGGCTCAAAGAAACCCTTAATAAGGGTATGCAATTAATTATTGGCTCTGAAAAAGCCCGTTCAGAATTGATTGTCATGCCTATTCTTTTAGCTAGTCGTGAGAGAAATCAAAATTGTTTTGCAATTTACTCTGGTGAAACATTAGATGTCAATGCCGATAAAGGCTTAAACGGAGAATGTGACTTCATTTTAACTTACAGTCAACCATTACCAGCTATACAATCACCTATTTTTACGGTAGTTGAGGCAAAAAAAAGTGCCATAGAAAGTTATCTAGGGCAATGTGCAGCACAAATGTTAGGGGCTAGGTTATTTAACCAAGATGAGAAAAATGATTGTGAAATCATTTATGGTTGTGTTACCACTGGAGAAGCTTGGCAATTTATGAAACTGGAAAATGAGGTGCTCTACATTGATAGTCGTCGTTATTATATTAACAATGTAGATGAGATATTGGGTGTACTTCAAGTTATCATTGATTTTTATAAGTAGCCGGGTACAGTGCCTACCCTACCAAATTACCCAATGCCATTAAGTTTTGGAGTCCAAATCTTCAGATTTGGAAATATCTGATTTTAAGGAGAATAGTCCAAAGCTAAAGTTTTGGACTCCAACTAAATATTCTTTGACTTAATGGCATTGACCAGACTTTGAATTTTTGGAGTCCAAACCTTCAGATTTGGAAACTTTGAATTTTTGGAGTCCAAACCTTCAGATTTGGAAACTTTGAATTAGATGAGATAAATGAAAAACTTGGATTTATTGCCGGGTTTAGACAATGACATAAAACAGTCATTAATAAAGCAATTACGCAACCTTTGGACACACACGTCAACTGCGATTGAAGGTAACACTCTATCTTTAGGCGAAACTGCTTTTGTTATTGAGGAAGGCTTGACAGTATCCGGAAAACCGCTTAAAGATCATGAGGAAGTAGTAGGACATGCAAGGGCTATTGAGTTGATATATAGTTATATTGCTCGCAATAGTGGCATAACCAAAGAGGATTTGTTTGATTTACACAAAGCCGTTCAAATAGAACAAATCACTGATATTTATAAACCGGTTGGAAAATGGAAGGTTGAGCCTAATGGAACGACAGCCATAACAGACAATCAACAACAGGTATTTTTAGAATATGCTGCCCCAAATGCAGTACCGGCATTGATGGATAATTGGTTTGAAATTGTTAATCGGTTTTTGAAAGATAAATTAA
>Ga0233404_10000520_pt1 | contig 10662 bp, 9 predicted proteins | sample Na_oxic_2_MG_FD_179861 | JGI IMG/M metagenome (GOLD analysis project Ga0233404, IMG submission 179861) | Seawater microbial communities from Saanich Inlet, British Columbia, Canada - Na_oxic_2_MG | ecosystem: Environmental > Aquatic > Marine > Inlet | place: Canada: British Columbia | collected...
CTTGGCATAGCTTAGGGGAAATTTACCAACAAACCAAAAACCTGCAAGCATCTGCCCAAGCTTATCAACAAGCTGCCCAAATCCGGGAACAGCAAGGTGAATTAGCCGCTGCTGCCAAAAGTTGGTATCAATTCGCCCAAATTAATCAAACACTCGGTAATTTATCCCAAGCCGAAACTGGCTACAGCAAAACGATTGAATTTGCTAAGACGAACAAAGATTGGATTGGCATTGCTAATGGGCTTTATAGCCTTGCAGACTTATTACATAACCAACCCCTTCGCCTTGACGAAGCGCGGCAATTTGCCGAAACTGGTTTATCCGTTAGCAAAACGCTTGATCCCAATGTCGCGACGATTTGGAAAACCTATAGCCTCTTGGCAAAGATTGCCGAATTACAAAACGATGCTCTCCAAGCTCAAAGTTACCGTTGTTTAGCCCGCGAAACTAAAGCGAATTCGGCAGAAGCCCAAAATGAATTACAACAACATCAACAGTTTATCGACGCTGTGGTTGCTGCCGTTGCCAAACCGGCGTTACAGAGCCAACTAGAATCAATGCTGCAAAAACGAGAAGCAAAAGGTTGGACACAACTAACAGCGGCTATTCGGCGGGTATTGGCTGGAGACAGAGATTGGAATATGTTATGTGATGCTGAAGGGTTGGATTTATTGGATTCTGTGATTTTGCAACGGATTTTGCAGAGAGTTAGTAATCGGTAATAAAATTAAGTTAGGTTTTTTAAACCTGACAGGTTTTGGAAACCTGTCAGGTTTTTTCAATCGAATTTTAACAATAACTACAAAGATTGCATTACGATAGGTTTTTTCAATCGAATTTTAACAATAACTACAAAGATTGCATTACGATAAGGATTTGATTGAAAACAATTTTAACAATAACCACAAGGATTGTTGTGCCAACGAGGAATGTGAAATGACAAATATTCGTGAGCAAAAAATGTTGAAATGGCTCAATCAAAATATACATACCTTACGACAAAATTATTGTAATCAATATATCGCCTATAACGCCAAAGGGGTTATCGCTCATGCTCAAGACTTAGATTACGTTTTAGAGTTAGCGCAATCTTCCAAAGAAGAATTTGCAATTTACTTTATCCCTCGTCGTACCGGTGCGATTGTTATTTTGCCAATTCGCATACGTTCTATCAGTCGTCATGAATGGTTGCCAAATTATTTAGTACGGTTAAAACATCAAAAAATTGAAATTTCAGTCACTATGTTGGTGGATTCGGGTGCTGACTTCAGCGTCATCTCACACTCAGCGGGGCAAAAGTTAGGTTTTACATTAGCTGACGCAGAACAAACGTTACCGGCACAAGGTTTAGGCGGAACCGCGAATTTTGTTTTACGCAATCTAACAATGACTATTGATGGTCATGCTTTTATAGCACCAATTGCTTGGTTACAAAATGAAAGTAATCTCGAAGAAATTATTGGACGAGAAGTTGTGTTTGATAAGTTCAATATTGAATTTAGGCAAGCTGAAGAGCGAATTATCTTTACTTGGCGTGATGAGTCTGAAAATCTTTCATAAAGAAATCAGTTACAATCAGGAGGTATCCTTTCCTAAATTAGGATAATAGACTGGATTGCAGCAAGTGAAGATGATGAGAGGAACCTGATGGAATCAGAATTGTACTGAAAACTCCTGAGAACTTTTTAGCATCCAATACTTTCAATGACTTACAAAAATATGCCTAACCAAAAATCAATGACTTACAGACTTTTCCGGAGTTTTCAAAATTGTACCCATCTTAACGAGAGAGAAGGTAAAATAACTTCATAAAAACCTGACAGGTTTCCAAAACCTGTCAGGTTTGGCGTGTGAAATTATTTATCTGAAAAACTATAGCATATACGATAATTTCAGTATATTGACCTAAATTTGATTCAGACAAAGGGCAATTGTACTCTTTTCAAATTTTACGTCAACTTTGAGAATTAGGTTTAGCTGGCAACCACAATTAACAATAACTACAAGGATTGTATTTTAGAAGGGATTTTTCTTGCTGTTTTCGGTGATGATTTTGCAACAGAGTAAGTTAGGTTTTCTAAATCTGACCGGTTTGGTTTTCCAGTCGCAAAATAGGTGAGACAGTCCGTTTATATGAAGTTTAGGTGAACTGAAAATGCTAAATAATATAGAAATTAAGAATTTCGGCCCATTGAATGATATTGTTTGGAATAATCTAAGTGGGATTAATCTCGTTATTGGAGCCAACGATTCTGGTAAAACTTTTCTGCTTAAAACGCTTTACAGCGCAATGCGTACCCTAGAAGATTATAAGCGTGGTGATGAACGCAAAAAAGTCGCGGAAATTCTGGCGGAAAAACTTTACTGGACATTTCAGCCAGAAAAAATTGGTGATCTTGTCACGAAAGGAACTGATAACACACCCTTATCTTGCAATATCACTTTTGATCATCGAAAATTTTGCTATGAATTTGGCAAAAATACCAGCCAGCGAATTTCTTCGATTGAAAATAATGTCAATCCACGTTCAAGCAATTCTATTTTTTTTCCGGCAAAAGAAGTGTTGTCATTGGATTCAATTATTTTAAAATCCCGTGAACAAGATAAGACATTTGGTTTCGATGACACCTATCTTGATCTGGCCCGTGCATTGAAATCATCACTTCAATCCAATCGTTCTGAGTCTGAATTTGCACAAGTACATCAAAACATTGAAAAAATATTAGGTGGGAAAGTGGAATGTGATGAAGCTTCTGGACGTTGGCAATTTAAAAAAGGTAACCAAAAATTCTCAATTGGTGTAACTGCTGAAGGAATTAAGAACATTGCTATTCTGGATAACTTATTAACTGCCCGGTATTTGGATAAAGAGTCTATTATTTTTATTGATGAGCCAGAATCCGCTTTACATCCGGTGGCTATTTCACAATTATTAGATATTGTTGCATTGCTTTGTGAATACGGCATTCAGTTTTTTCTTGCTAGTCATTCTTATTTCGTAGTGAAAAAATTATTTTTGTTGGCACAAGAAAAAAATTTGTCCATTCCAGTTATTTCTGCTAACCAAGGTGAATGGCAGTATGCTGATCTCAAAAATGAGATGCCAGCTAATCCAATTATTGATGAGTCCATTCGTCTTTATAAAGAAAAAGTGGAGTTAGCGTTTAAATGAAAACCGTTTATATTGAGGAATCTGGCATGAAATTCGGTCCTTATTCCGAGCACGAATGTTTTCATATTGAGAAAAGTAAGATTTATGAGAAAATTCAGGAAAATGTAAAGATGGCTGAAAAAATCGCTAAATACTACTCGTAAAATTTGGGGACTATCAGCAATGGCAGTAGTAATGAATGATGAGTTAGCACAAGAGTATAAATTAATTACCTCTGAATAGGGGTATTATTTGGATGGAAATTGGTTCACTGTGAAAAAGTGAAGTAACGCTAGGGCGAACACGCCAGCTTTGAATACGTGGAGTTTATTGGGACAGACCTTTGCTACTGCCCTTAATACCCTATTATTTACACAGGTACTTAAAAAATGGGACAAATCATTGAAAAAATTCGCCTACAAAATTATGTCGATGTTGACAAATCGGCAGAAGGATTAATTTCTGAGGAAGCTATAAGAACGGTAGAAGTGGAAGCTATCGTCGATACCGGAGCCGCTTTTTTGTGTTTGCCATCCCCGGTTATTACGAAGCTTGGTTTAAGGCATTCCGATTCACGAGAAGTTATGACAGCCAATGGGCAAGTCAAAAGGAGAATGTTTGGCGTTGCCACTATTAATATTCGAGGACGTGAAACTCAAATGAGCGTAATGGAAAACGATGAGACAACTCCCCCATTAATTGGCTTTTTAGTGTTAGAAGATTTAGATTTTGTGGTTGATCCTAGTGCCCAAAAATTAATGCCCAATCCGGCACATGACGGAAAATGGATTTCGTATTTATTATAATTTGCCTCGATCCCACCGTCTAAACTTAAGGTGGGCAAAAAAAACTTGCCCACCCTACATAAATATGCCTGCGTGTGGAAATTTTTTGCTGGAGCCAGTTTGCAACTGGCTCTGTAACGTTTCAGATTGAATTGGAAACGGATCAATGGTATTGCAAACTGGGGTATCATTAATATAGCAGCTAGATTAAACAAGGCGAAGATATAAATTCTTTGGCGGTAAATGAAATTCTGTGAAAACACAAGTGTATGGTGGGCAAAGTCTTTGCCCACCATAAAGATTAATGAATGGTTAAAGGAAATACTAATGAGCAAAGGCGGTATTAATATTGGCGGTAATGCCTCAATTGAGGCTGGTGGAGATGTGGTGATCGGTGATAAAATTGTCACAACGACTACAACCACCATTACAACTGGTTTTAAACAAGAGGAGGATAAACAAAAATTTGTCCAACAAGTTGAAGAATTACGCAAGCAATTGCGCCAAGTCAAAGCGGAAATCGAAGCTACTGATGACATAGATGAGGATGAGAAAGATGCCGTGGTTACGGAAGTCATGCAGCAAGTTAAGGCTCTCAAAACGGCTAAGGATGAAGCCGAGCAAATGCCAACCGAACAAGAGCCTTCGTCAGAAAAACGCGATGCGATAGAAGGCCCTTTAAATATGGCCTGCAAATTACTTGAGAATGCCACAAAGTTGGTTAATAAAGCCTCCAATTTAGCCGACAAAGTTGGGCCACTGATTAAAAAAGCGGCCACTCTTAGCGAATGCACGGCATTTGTTTGGTTTGCCTCCCCAATAAGGGCGAACACACAGGTTCGCCCCTACGTGAGTCAGGCATTGTAGGGGCAGACCTAAGTGTCTGCCCTTTGTGACTTTTAATTTCTATTTACTCAATAGGTAATAACATTATGTCAAATAATTCTCCATCAGATGACAGCGGTATCAAAATCGGTGATGTTGCCGGTGATATGTCCATGCAAGCTGGGGGCGATATCGTAGCTGGTAATAAAACGGTGATCCAAAATATTGTTCAGCAAGCCATTAAAAAGCTGACCACTTCACCCTACAAATTTTTAGCGTCCTACGATATTTCAGATAAAGATATTTTTTATGGACGTTCAACAGTCATTGAAGATTTAGCAGGTAAAGTGCCACGCTATAAAACCTTGATTATCAACGGTGCGTCTGGCTCCGGCAAAAGTTCCTTGGTCAATGCCGGTTTAATTCCCCGTTTAGCCGAGAATGGCTACACCTACATATCTTTTCGAGAATATTCAGAGCCACTCCAACAATTACGTGAATATCTAGCCAGGCAACAATTAGTCACGCTTGAAGACGGAAAATCAAACGAAGCTCTTCAAGATACTCCGTTGTTGCAGCTATTACAACTAGTTAAAGCAACTAAAGATACGCATTTGGTAGTTATCTTTGATCAGTTTGAGCGTTTTTTGGTCAATGTCACCCCAGAACACCGCCGTGTTTTTATCAAAGCTTTGAAACAGTGCATGGAAAGTGATTTAAGTGCTAAGGAGATGAACTTTTTGTTTGTATTGCGCCAAGACTTTTTTGGGCAAATGGTGGCAGAAATTGAAACAGTTATTCCAAGTTTCTTAAATGAATCGGCTCGACTAAATTTACAGTCGTTAAGTCAAGCGGAAGCTCGTGAGGCTATTATCCAGCCGTTGGAAAATCTTGATGTCAAAATCATGTATGATGAAGAATTTGTGGATGAGGTTTTATTGACTGGTTTAGTAGCTCAGTCTGCGGAACATACTGGCATTAATCCACCGCATTTGCAAATTGTGTGTAATCAATTGTATGAGGCAGCTTCACAGCGTTTGGGGCAGAAAAAATCGGTTATCATTAACTCCAAACTTTATGAAGAATTAGGTGGTGTGCAGACTATTTTGCAGACTTATTTGGACAAGACGATTGAAGATATTGCTCACGATCCGGTTAAAACGGCTATTGTGCGTTCGATGTTGAAGGTGATGATAGAGACAGTTGGAACCCGTAAATTTGTGTCTTTGAAGGATTTGCGGCGGGCGTTGCCGGATGTAAATGAGACGGAGGTAATTAAGTTTCTTGATAAGTTGCGGGAACGGCGGGTTGTGGAGGTGCGACCACCGCGTTATTCGTTGTCGCATGAGTTTATGGTTGCAAAGGTGCGGAGTTGGTTTGATGAACGGGAGATGGCTCGGCAACGTGCCCTAGAAACTTTGGAGCGTGGGGTTGCTGAATGGCAAGCTTCTGGAACATTGTTGAATGAGAAACAAGTCAACAATATTCGCAAATGGTTAGCTGATTTTACTGAAGATGAATTGGAGTTATTGGTTGCTAGTGAAAAGAATTACGTTGAGAAAAAACGTCAGGAGGAACAGCAGCAACGTCAATTAGCGGCTTCTAAATCTGCACGTAAGAAGGCGATTGCGATTGGAATGGTTGTCGCACTGATTTTGAGTGTTGTTTCGGTGTTTTTTGGTATTGATGCTAATAAACAGCGTGATGAAGCTGAAACAGCTAAAATAAAAGCAGAAAAGTCTCAAGCGAAAGCTAAGAAACAAGCCCAAATTGCATTAATTGAAAAACTGGGAGCACAATCTATAGTTGCGGCTCAACTTCCCAGTACTAGTAATGGTTCTTATGAACATGCTGTATTATTGGCTGTCCAAGCTTTTAAGGAAAAAGATAGCAGAGTAAGTCAGGGCAACTTATTACGAATATTTCAAGCCAAGAAACAGCAAAAAAAAATTTTATATGGCCACTCTTCTGAGGTTTATAGCGTAACTTTTAGTCCCGATGGCAAAACCATCGCATCGGGTAGTGTTGATAAAACTGTACGCTTGTGGGACTTAAAAACGCAAAAACTGCTCGGCGAACCCTTAACTTGACATTCTGGTTGGGTTAATAGCGTAGCCTTCAGTCCCGATGGCAAAACCCTCGCATCAAGTAGTGATGATAAAACCGTACGCTTGTGGGACTTAAAAACACAAAAACCGCTTGGCAAACCCTTGACCGGACATTCTTCTGAGGTTTACAGCGTAGCCTTCAGTCCCGATGGCAAAACCCTTGCTTCTGGTAGTGTTGATAAAACCGTGCGCTTGTGGGACTTAAAAACGCAAAAACCGCTCGGTGAGCCTTTAACTGAACATTCTGATAGAATTTGGAGCGTGGCCTTCAGTCCTGATGGCAAAACCATCGCATCGGGTAGTGTTGATAAAACCGTGCGCTTGTGGGACTTAAAAATGCAAAAACCGCTTGGCAAACCCTTGACAGGACATTCTTCTGAGGTTTACAGCGTAGCCTTCAGTCCCGATGGCAAAACTCTCGCATCAAGTAGTGATGATAAAACCATACGCTTGTGGGACTTAAAAACGCGAAAATTGCTCGGTGAGCCTTTAACTGGACATTCTGATAGAGTTTGGAGCGTGGCCTTCAGTCCCGATGGCAAAACCCTCGCTTCGGGTAGTGTTGATGAAACCGTGCGCTTGTGGGACTTAAAAACACAAAAACCGCTTGGCGCCCCCTTAACTGGACATTCTTCTGGTGTTTTGAGCATAGCCTTTAATCCCGATGGCAAAACCCTCGCATCAAGTAGTCATGATAAAACCATACGCTTGTGGGACTTAAAAACGCAAAAACCACTCGGCGAACCCTTAATTGGACATTCTTCTGGTGTTTGGAGCGTGACCTTTAGTCCCGATGGCAAAACCCTCGCATCAAGTAGTCATGATAAAACCGTGCGCTTGTGGGATTTAAAAACCCAAAAACCACTCGGCGAGCCTTTAACTGGACATTCCGATTCTGTTTGGAGCGTAGCCTTCAGTCCTGATGGCAATACTCTTGCCTCTGCAAGTTATGATAATACCGTGCGCTTGTGGGATGTTAATCTAGAATCATGGCTAAAACAACTTTGTTCTATTGCTAATCGTAATTTTAGTCATAAAGAATGGCGTGAATATATGGGAGACCGTCCACATGAAAAAACCTGTCCAGATTTGCCTAAAGATACGTTAGGTGCTATTGAACTAGTTAAAGAAGGTTTAGAATTACGTAAAGAAGATAAAGAAGAACAAGCCAAAGCCAAGTTTGCCCAAGCAAGAGAATGGGATGCTAATATAGTGGGGAATTTAGGGCTGGATTAATTGTCTAAATCAGAATTCTCAAAATTTTAGAATTAACAGAATGTATTTATTCCATGAGTAGTGTACGTTTATTCTGAAAATTCTTGAATTCGGTTAATTCTGATTCAGACGATTTTTGAACAAGATTACACGGATTAGTGGATGGACAGGATTAATTCTCAAATTCATCCTGCCCATCTTTTAATCCGTTAAATCTTGTTCAAAAAGTGCGACGAATGGTAAATAATGGAGGTACAATGAAAAATCTTGACTACGATAAACTACACAACGCTATCCGCAAATTACGCCGCAGTGATTTATCGGAATTGCTGATTCGAGCAACAGAACAACTCCCGAAAACTCGCCTTCCTAAAGTATTTGCCGGAATTTTTGACCTAGAAAAAATGACAACGGCTGGAAATAAGCCAAAAATTGAGTTACTCGCTGAAGTAGAACGCTTCCACGCAACCAGCCTATCCGGTCAGTATTATGAATCGTTCAATGTCAACTCCAAGAACTTCATGGAAAAATCCGCCGGCACGGAAGAATGGATTCACGAATGTAACCGTCTATTCGAGCGTTGTATATCTGAAGCAAAACAATCCTACACAACAACTCGGAAAGCATTAGCAATGTTATTTGAACTGCTGCGGGAGATTGACGAATGTAATGACAATATTATCTTCTTTGCAGATGAAGCCGGCTCATGGCAAGTTGGTGTCGATTGGGATAAGGTGTTACCCATTTGGTTTAAATGCCTGTCTAAAACCACTGAACCTACTGAATTTGCTAAAGAAAGTTTTAGCACAATCGAATATTTCGTAGACTACGACCACAAAAAGTTTCTTGCTATAGCACACAAGAAAGCAACTATAGAGCAGCGTAAAGCATTACCTATTGAATGAAAATGACTCATAATGAAGTTGTGTTTGATGGTTCTCCACTTAAAATTGAAGACATGGTGGTTATTGCCAAAGAAAAAATCCGTTTCCTCGTTCCCAAACTCCTCGTTCCCAAACTCCTCGTTCCCAAACTCTGTTTGGGAATGCCTGCCCCTTTGCTATGCAAAGTACTAGCAGCCTGTCGGAGTAATCATAAAGATGAACATAATTCTCCTCCTGTTAGCACATGTAGACGCTTTAAATTAAAAGCCAAACACATAAGACTCCATTCACCAGCAGTAGCTTCCAAACCACGAAGAGAGAACTGCCGAAACCCAATAGTTTCTTTAATGATACCAATTACGGGTTCTACTGTGCATTTTCGTAAGCGATAAATAGCCTTCCCTGCTTTCGTTATGAGTTTAGAAGCCATTTTAACCTTTGCACTAGGTTCATCATCAATCAATGGCTCTTCAGAAAGTTTCTCTTGAGAAGAAACAGAACCAATACATTTTACCTCATTAGAAGACAGTTCTTCAGCTTGCTCTATGTCTGATGTATCAATCGAAGCATTATCTAATGTAATTGCTTCTATCTCAAGTGAGGGAACTTCTTCTGTATCTTCTATTTCACTAAAAGACAGTTCGTTGAGAAGCTCTGTGTCCAGTGCCTCAATCGAAGCATCATCTGTCGTGATTGCTTCTATAGTTAGCTCACAAGCTTCTTCTGTAACTACTGAAATGTCAGCATTCTTTTGTTCTTCTGTTTGGGCTGTGTGTTGAAGTTCCACATCGTTCGCCGCGACTTCTGGTAAATTCAAATAATGAGGAACACGACCGGTAGCAATATATGGGTCAATTCCATAAGTTTCTAACAATTTAACATTTGTCTCGCTGAAATAACCATTGTCTAAACTAGCAGCTTCTGGCATTCCTAATTGGAATGGAATAGCGTCTATTGTTGGTTTAATTTCACCTTGATCATTGGGATGGTTAGAAAGGGAATTACCAACTATCAACGAACTATCATATTCAACCGCAATTTGGGCATTATAATGTTGGTCAAAACCTTTATTGTTGCTGTTTTTCATGATGCGTGAATCAGGGTCTGTGAAATTATATTGGTCTTTATCACGAGGACCTTCTTGAGGAGGTGAAGGTTTACGACCAGGTAATTTTCGGCCTAAAACACGTTCTTTTTCTTCACGTTCTTTTAACACTGCTTGGTAGTCAGCTTGTTCAATTTCATCACGTTCTTGAGCACGTGTCTCAATAACATCTTTTCTCGTTCCCAAACTCTGTTTGGGAATGCCTGCCCCGACGCGAGGCAAAGTACTATAGATGTTCAGAAAAATAATTTCATTCCACAGGGCAACCACAAGGGATTGCCCCTACATGATTGTGAAAATATTTTCTGGTTCCCACGCGCCGGCGCATGGGAACGAAAAAAACTACAAGGATTGTCGGTAATAAGGGATTAGATCGTGGTTGTACCCGGTTCTTGGTAAGTTGCGGCTAAATAAAATACCCCCACAAATGAATCAATTCCAAGTTTTTAAAAAATGGGATATTCATTAAGTATATTATTTTCACGTTCCTGCCTAAATCTGATCGAATATACAATCCTTGTAGTTAGGGTTTGGCTTTTAACAAAAAACTTGATCATCAAGTAACAACAATTTACCCATAATTATAATT
>Ga0233404_10000521_pt1 | contig 10659 bp, 7 predicted proteins | sample Na_oxic_2_MG_FD_179861 | JGI IMG/M metagenome (GOLD analysis project Ga0233404, IMG submission 179861) | Seawater microbial communities from Saanich Inlet, British Columbia, Canada - Na_oxic_2_MG | ecosystem: Environmental > Aquatic > Marine > Inlet | place: Canada: British Columbia | collected...
CGACAAAATCTGGTTTTATTAGGCCCTTCATACCAAAATTATTAAACACAATGCAATCTCGCCGAACATATATTCAAGGGGGTAGTTATTTTTTTACTCTCGTAACCGAACCAAGACGAAAGTTATTTATTGATGATACAAATGTGGACTTATTACGCCAAGCTTTTTCGCATGTAATGAAAAAACGACCTTTTGCTATTGATGCTGTTGTGATATTGCCGGAGCATTTACATTGTATATGGACTTTACCTCCAAACGATGCCGATTTTTCAACTCGGTGGCGATTGATAAAAACTTGGTTCACCAAACATTGTGATAACAAATACAAAGTAAAACCTAATCCGTCCCGAATTAAAAACGGTGAACCAGCAATCTGGCAACCTCGCTATTGGGAACATTTACTACGTGATGAATGGGATTTTGAACGCCATATCAACTATATCCATTATAATCCCGTCAAACAAACATGGTTACGTCAACAAACCCTCAGATTGGAAATATTCGAGTTTTCATCGTTATGTTAAACAAAGTATTATTCCGGATAATTGGGGTGTGTCAGAGATTTCTTTTCCAGATGGGATTGGGAATGAATAATTGTCTTGGCGTTGTCGGGTTACGTTTTTTGGCGGTGCCAAAAAATCTAACCCGACCTACATGGCTACATGGCTCGGCGTTGTCGGGTTACGTTTTTTGGCGGTGCCAAAAAATCTAACCCGACCTACATGGCTGCCATTGACAATCAAGGTAATAGTGTCTCAACTTGGGCAAGATTACAAAGTGGAGCCAGATTTGGAGCCGTTGGTAACCGTGGTGAACGCTATCGGAAGAAAGTCACGCTCAAGAGAAGCAAGCAGAAAAAGGTAGATATTCACGGTAATGTGTTGACTGATGTGAGACACATTGGCCTTCCGGCTGATATTTTGGTAGTTGCTGCCCACACGCCACCGGGTGCGTCATCGCCAAGTTTCTACATGTTAGACAATCAGGGTACACCTTTGCCTTGGAATATGGATATGTCCTCATTAGTCCCCTTCCGAGCCGATGTTACTTTGGCCCGTTCCAGTTTCGATTTGGAACCCTTGATATATTTGGAGATGTGCGAGTCTACTTTGGCTATCGGCTCATTGAAATCGGGAATCTTGTGTACTCGCTAGAAGACGTGATTGAGATGACGTTTACTGAGTAATTGTAAGGAGTACAGCGAATTTGAACTGCCCACAACGGATGGCCCTTTGGGTTTATTCGTTGTGATTTTTTTTAAATATTTGGAGCCAAACCTCCGAAGTTTTGGAAACCTCGGAGGTTTTTTTGTGAAGTTATTTATCTGAACGTCTATAGGAAGCCTCAGAGGTTTAAAAGTTTAATATTCAATCTCCAATCTTTTGGCCAAAAGAATGTTATCAGTTAATACACCTTGCACTTCTATTAACAGTTCCAACTGCTGAATGTTAGCAAAAAATTGCTCGGTACTAACAATTATCTCAGTTCCACCGGATTTTTCGTCTTCATAAACCGTGTCTTCATCAGTAACCACCGTGATACCTAGTATTGTGAATGTACCAGCATCAACATCAACGTTAGCAATTGGGCCTGAAAAAACTACTTGCTCATCCAATCTAAAAGGCTGGCGCAACAAAATTTCTGCCATCAAAGTGTTAGTAGCTAAATCCAAAAAACCACTCATCGCTACTCGATCACCTATACTCAAGTCTAGCAAGCCAAACGGTATTGTCATGTCTCGCCTATCCCTAAATTGGGTGAATTTATTAGCTTGGATAGAAATTCCTAACAATGTGAGATTTTGGCTCGCAACATCTATTGCTTCCACATCGGCTTCAATATTAATGCGTCCGGCTGGAGTGCGTTTAGATGCCACATCTCTAAAAGAAATCTCTTCAAGTACCAAAACATTATTCGCGTCCAATTTTCCGGTTACTTCAACTTTAACTCCAAATGCCAAATCTTCAGCACTGCCAAATTGAAAAACGGTTTGCGAAGTCGTTGTAACTGGCAACTGGGCAATCTTAAAATCAAAACTATTTTTAAATTGGGCAATGAATCCTTCTATCTCAAAGAGCGTTCCGACATCAGCATTAAAAAGCTCTTCTTGGGTTTCAACGCTAGTTGCCATCAAAACCTCTCCTATGGGTGTCCCTTTGAATATGCCTTTGACTTCAACTAATAATCCATTCGCAAGTGAACCGGAAGGAATATCCAGCCTTAATACTTGGCTATAGTCAATAGTTATAGCACCAATAGCAAACGTTTGGGTAGCCGGGGTAAGATTAGTCACTCGTCCTACTATTTCAAATTCACCAATATCACTTTCTCGTGCAATCCATGTAGCACGAATAATCCCCTCGGCATCCACCAATCCGCTCACATTTACTATATCACCCACGTTCAAATCAGTGAGATTTATAATGCCGTCAAGTACCGTCAATTGCTCAACTATTACAGTTTGTCCCAGTACAATTAAGGTGTTATTGTTATAATCAAACGACTGAATTGGCCCCTTAACATTTTCGTTAAAATCAATACGCGCCGCATTTCCGGTATTGCTATCCGAATCAATTATGCCTTCGATTTGTACCACCATACCAACTTTCAAATCACTTTCGTGCTTTGGTTGTCCATTAACAGTAATGACTGTATTATCAGTTTCAAACTTGATGCCATTGACAAAAATACTCCCAAAAGCTGAGATAGGCCCAATACTAATTCCGGTGCCGCCAATACCACCTCCGGCAATATTGGATGAATCTTCATCACCGCCATTACAAGCCGTTATAAATAACAAGACTAGCAATATAAAAAAACGTTTCGGACGGGGTTGCAAACCCCGTCCAGCACCAATTAAATTAAAAAAACGTTTCGGACGGGGTTGCAAACCCCATCCAGCACCAATTAAACGCCTTAAAAAACGTTTAGTTTTCATTTTTTGCAATTCCCTCTACATTTTCTTCAAAGAAATAAACACCGACACCAGCATTTTTACGTCCGGTACCGACTACCTTTGGGTTTAAATCACGGTCTTGTTTTGCAAGCCAGTTATCCAAAGATTCTAAAAATATCTGCGCCTGTTTTTCTGTTAGTTTTTGCAATTCTGCTAATGCTTCAACCGGTAAATTATCGTAAGCCACTTTACGTTGGAAAAAAGCCTCTTCCGGCTTGCAAGTTAGATTATGATCAATAGTCGCGATGAGAAGAGCTACATCGGTTCCCAAAATACTTAACTTATCAGTTTCTCCAGTATTGGGTATATAAGCCCGTTCTAGCAAGCGGATACGACCATCCTTCAAACGCTCAACCGCTTTTACTCTTAGCAATTCGTCTAATATGGCACGAGCCGGTACATCACCACTATATTTTTTGACCAACTGCGTAAAAGTTGCCCCGATCCCTTCTGCCGGTAAAAGTGCTGGCTCTGTCCAACCATCCTGAAAACTCGGATCCCTAACCCAACCGCTGATTACACGAGCGGCACGGTTGTAACGTTCTGTTGCCCTCACGTCATTAGGTTCAGTTATTTTAACATTTTTTACATCTTTACGAGATAAGCCGGTAATAACTGAAATTCTTGAATCGGTTTGTTTTTTGTTGGCAAGGGTAAACTCTTTGGTCGCAACATCGACATAGACCCATTTAACAATATTAGCAAACGTACCAAACGGAATACCGTTTCGCAACAAAATATGCACCAAGGGACGCAACAATCTCTGAATCGAAGAGCCTAAGACTCGTTTTATCTCGTCCATTTTAGAATGTCTAATTTAGAATTATTAAAGTTAAATCATTAAAAATATATTGTATTATATATTAGCGATAAGTTTATTATATTAGTAATGACTAGTTATATTAACGTACATTTCGCAGTAAATAAAGACAGTTTTTCTATTAAAAAAATATATTTATCTGTAAGATTAAGTTTACTTAAAATTTAATTTTAGTAATCAACAAGATAGTACAACGAAATTTTGACAAATCATACAAGATTACCGATAAATTTTGTTTCAGAAGCCGTAAAATATATAAAAGTTTTTCTGGTTGGTATATTTCATCCCTTTTGAAAACGCCACCATGGACCTTCAAGGTTGTTATAAACAGAAAATGGTACACCGAGTAATTCCAGTACTTGAAAATGTAGCGATGTCATAGCTTTGAGGCTGGTTTTCAGAATACTTTCTCCTTTCGTCATAACTATCTGATGAACATTTTCAAACATATATTTGATGTTTTCCCAAGTTGGTGTCTCATTTGTAATGAACTGAGGTAGAATGGGCAAGGCTATTCGTTTTTTAGGTAAAGCACTGTTATTGTTTGGAAAAGTGGTCTGCTTTTTTTTAGGAAGCAGAGTTGTTTCATCAAGCAAAGTCGTTTGTATTTCTTCTTCAGGCAAAGTATTTTGTAAAATATCCGGCTTGATGTATGTGGTACTTTCAGTGGGCAAATTTGTCTGCTTCTCTTCTGCGGATTTTGTTACCGATTCTTGGAGCAAAACAGCTTCCTTCTGTTCTTCTGGCAAAGCGTTCTGCTTGGTAGATATGCTTTGTTCTATGGGCAAATTAGTCCGCTTCTCTTCTGCGGATTTTGTTACCGATTCTTGGAGCAAAACAGCTTCCTTCTGTTCTTCTGGCAAGGGTAAAGCTGTTTGCTTCTCTTCTGCGGATTTTGTTACCGATTCTTGGAGCAAAACCACTTCATTCTGTTCTTCTGGTAAAGCGTTCTGCTTGGTAGATATGCTTTGTTCTATGGGTAAAGCAGTTTGCTTCTTTTCGGGAAGTAAAATTATCTTGCCGGGTAAAGTGGTAGCTGATATGTTCCGTTTTTTGACCGAATCCACTTTCTTGGAAGGAACTACTGTGGCACTTAATTCGGTATTGCTTATCAAGGGAAAAACACCGTCTGTACAAGCAGATTCACGTCGAGCCGCGATATTGCGTTGCCAGTCAAGTTGATAACTTGTGTGAGATACTTCTTTGGTGCGGGTGTTGGGACCGGCTTTTCCGCGCCCTATTTGTTTGTGACTGGGTGTGTTCGATAATTTTACAAACCACGTAATCGCCAACTCCTTTAACTGCTTTATCAACAGCTTGCTGGATTTGGACACCGGTTTTCAGTTTATAAATATTGAGTTTGGAAGCTAGAGTTTGTAATTTTTTGCAAGCTTCAGCTATTTTCTGTTGACGACGCATAGCATCTGGTTGAGCCTTGCTGTCGCTATGTATCCATACAATTCGATAACCTTCACGGCTTTTTGTTTCTTCAAAAGTTAAGTAAGTCGTGAATTCACCTTTTTTGCGACTGTTTCCCGGCTCATAACCTTTTTCCCAAGGAACTTCTCCGGTTTTAAGGCAAGTATGAAATTCTTTAACTTCACGACGCGTCGCTGGTAGCATTGAGATAAATTTGCCTCCATTACCAGCAATGTATCCCAAGTTTTCCGTATCACCACCCTTGCTATCCGTGACATAAACGAAATCATCCTTGCCCAAAAGTTCTCTAAGCTTATCCCAGTTGGGAATATGGGTTTCATTATCGCTCGTATTTCCGTCGTAAGCCATATAACTTATCGGTACATGCCCTGCTGAAGTTACATTAACTCTGAACACTATCTGTTTGCAATCAGGATGTCCATCTTTATTGTAGCCGCGGGCTGGTTTAATTCCATCTGTGCTTGTGGAGTTGTTGTAAGCACCATGCAAAGTTAGACTTGTGGTGTCATTGTGCAAAATTTCTGTTTCAAGCAACTTTTTTTAAATGTTATGCTGTTTCAATTATCCTATCCTGATAAAAATACTATGTTTTATAAGTGATTGCTTTATAACATTAATTTATAAATACGAGATTTTAACAAAAAAAATAATTAAAAGCATATTTTATAAAGTTTATAAATATAACTAATTGTTATAATTAAATTAATTTTGATAAGAAAATACGTTTTTTAGGTGCGAAATGTAAGTTTTAAGAGGGCAACCAAATCGGTATGCCCCTACCATATCCAATTGGCATGTAGGGGCAATCCTTTGTGGTTGCCATGGGTAGTCACAAGCTTGATGGTGGGAGCCTGCAATGTCTTTGCCCATTATAGGATATATGTTATACTTAGCATGTTCACAAACTTAACTTCATTAAAAAGTTTTCGCTCTACTAAGGAACACGCATGAAATAACGGAGGCAAACGTAAGGGCAACCACAAGGGATTGCCCCTACAAATCATTACGGGACAATGGGGCATGCCGATTTGGTTGCCCTAATTATTTCATGCACATTCTTAATATTGAAACATTGCGTATTGCAAATTCAAGCCAAACTAAAGTTTGGATTCCAACTCTCACAGAATTATTTACCACAAGAAAAGTTTTGTCTGTTTACTCAATGCGTAGGATGTATTCTACGTTGGCTATTTTTTGATATTGATAATTATGATAACTGATATGAAATTACCAATTGGCTTATCCGATTTTAAGGAAGTCCGTGAAGAGAATTACTATTACGTGGATAAAAGTTTATTTCTCCAAGAAATAATTAACCGTTCATCAAAAGTTCTATTGCTCCCGCGCCCACGACGGTTTGGCAAGACATTGAATATGTCCATGTTGCGCTATTTCCTTGAAAAACGTGAAGACAGCTTAGCTCATTTGTTTAAGGGGTTAGCCATTGAACAAGACACTTCAATCATGCAACATCAAGGACAGTATCCGGTCATTTTTTTGACTTTCAAAAGTTGTAAAGGTGCTAATATAGAGGAATGCTTATCTGAAATTCATCATCTATTAAAAGCGTTATATTTGGAACATAGAGCTTCGGTTTACCCAAAACTCCGTGTCAATGAGCAAAAAGACTACGACATGATCATCGACAAACAGGGAGATATTAGTGATTGGCAAAATGCCTTAAAATTTCTGATGCAACTACTTCATCAACAAACCGGAACACGGGTGATTGTGTTATTGGATGAATATGATGCACCTATCCATGCTGGGCAAGAACACGGGTATTATGAGGATATTGTCCTTTTTATGAAACTCTTGCTTGGCAATGCCCTTAAAGATAATTCTGATCTGGAGAAAGGGGTTGTAACCGGTGTTTTGCGAATTGCTAAAGAATCCATTTTTTCTGATTTGAATAATTTGGAAGTATTGTCTTTGTTAGATTTAGAATTTCAGGATCATTTTGGATTTACCGAAGCCGAAGTCAAACGTTTGATTGAAGATTTTTCTTTTAAAGAAGCTTCAATCTTGAAAAAATGGTATGACGGTTATCTCTTTGGAGAAAGGGTTATTTATAATCCATGGTCAGTACTAAGTTTTATGAATCGAAAACAAAAACTGCCACGCCCTTATTGGATTAATACTGCCAGTGAATCTCTGTTACGAGATTTAATCACACGCACCGAGCCTGATTTTCAGGAACAAATCGAAACTTTGCTCATCGGTGGAACTATAGCAAGCCCATTAAATGAGAACATCGTGTTGCGCGATTTAGAATATAGCGAACAGAATATTTGGAGCCTTTTAGTATTCAGTGGCTATCTAAAACCGGTATCAATGACGTTAAAGGAAGATGAGCCGATTTACGAGATTACTATTCCCAATCTTGAAGTGCGTTCATTTTACCGCAAGACGATTAAACAATGGGTTCAAAAAACCGTTGGAAGTAGGCGATTACAGAATTTGCTATCTGCTTTGACAAAAACTGATTTTGAAACGTTTGGTGAACTGTTAAAAGAGATGGTTTTAGCCATTTTAAGCTATCATGATACGGGCGGTAACGAACCCGAAAAGGTTTATCATGCTTTTGTTTTAGGCTTGTTGACACATTTAATGGATCGTTATGTCATTCGTTCTAACCGAGAATCCGGCTATGGGCGTTATGATGTGCTGATGATTCCTCACCAAAAAGCCGAACCTGGTTTTATTTTTGAATTTAAAAAGGTGAATCGTCCTAAAGAAAAGAGTGAAGTCGAAGCAATGAAAAGTGCTTTAGATCAAATTAAAGACAAGCAATATGCGACAGAGTTACGAGATTTGGGAGTTAAAAGTATTTGGGGGATTGGAGTTGTAGTAGACAAGAAACAAGTTTGGGTGGAAAGCTTAAAGTGCTAAGTTGTGGTGGTGAGGTTTGGAGCCAAACCTCAGAGGTTTTGGAAACCTCTGAGGTTTTTCGTGAAATTTCTGAACATCTATAGAGTGGTGTGGCAATCAAATCTCATTTTAATTGTGAATTTCAAAATACATTAATATCGTATATAACATCAAATGAAGAAAATCCATTATCTAAAAATACATAACTTTAAAGTGTTTGGGCAACTCGTCACGATAGAATTAGAGCAACCTGCCGTTTTAATTGGGCCTAATAATTCAGGAAAAACCACAGTTATTCAAGCATTGGCATTGTGGCATTTAGGAATGACAAAGTGGTATACAGAGAAATTTAATAGTGCAAATGGTTCATCGGTGGGATTGAATCGTTTGGAAATTTTGCAAGTCCCGGTGTCACATACCCGATATTTTTGGAAAAAGTTGGCTATCCGAGAAAAAAAACAGGCAATTACCATGAGTATTGCTGTTGGGGTTGAATTTCAGGGCAAGGTTGAAGAATGCACGTTAATTTTTAAATACTCTTCGCCCGAAGTTGTTTATTGTCAACCGGATAAAAAGACGTTTGAAAATAAAGTTCTATTGAGTTATATTAATGAATTAAAGATTAAGATGCTTTATCCCATGTCGGGTGTCACTACCGAGGAACCATTGCTACAAGAAGGTAGAATCAATGTGCTTATTGGGGAGGGAAAAACTTCGGAAATATTGAGGAACTTTTGCTATAAAATCGTTGAAAATGATGAAAAAAATGATACCAATGATTGGCAAGAGATAACTTATTTGATGAAACGGCTGTTTCAAATTGAACTAAAAAAGCCGGTTTATCTAAAAGCGAGAGGTTCTATTGAATTAAAATATGCCACGCCGGAGATAAAAAATGGGCTGGATATAGCGGTGGCGGGTAGAGGGCAACAGCAAATGTTGTTATTCATCACTTACCTCTTTGTTCATAAAAATACCGTGTTGCTATTAGATGAACCAGATGCCCATTTAGAAATCCTTCGACAACGGCAAATTTTTACGGTGCTGAATTACCTTGCCGAAAAAAACGGTAACCAAATTATCATGGCAACCCATTCAGAAGTAATTCTTGAAAATGCGATTGATAGCAATCTGGTTATGTTGCTTGATGGCGGGGCGAGGAATCTTGCCAAAACCACCCCGATTAAAAGCGCACTCAAAGAGTTTGGAGTAGAACATTATTATAAAGCGAAAATTTCTAAAACTATTTTATATGTCGAAGGTAGTACCAACATAGAAATGCTAAAGGCTTTGGCAGAATTACTTGATCACCCGGCTAAAGAATTATTAACGGATAAATTGAATTATTACTATATCCAAGATAATGATCCAATCGCTTCTCTTGGTAAAGAAATTGATAAAACCGCCGGTTACTATTACCCGGATTGTCGCCAACATTTTTATGCCATCAAAGCTTGTGTACCAGAACTCACTGGGATTGCTATCTTTGACGATGATAATTGTGGTAAAAAAGGCATCATTAAAAAGGAACTGGCTATCGTTTATTGGAGAAAATATGAATTAGAGAATTATTTTATTATGCCTGAAGTCATTGAGGCTTTTGCCAAAACGCACTATGCCGCGCAATTTAATTCACCAATTGTTAACCGCAAGATGGCGTTACTCAAAAAAGCCATCAATCAAACGATTTTAGTGGATATTCTTAATAGTGACAAAGAAGCTTACAACGCTTATTTGAAATTAGATAAAGCACTACAAAAACAAATCTTTATCAACAACGCCAATAATAAAAAATTAAGTATTTTTTTAGACAAAGTGCTACACAAATTTGCCGTTCTGAGCCGCGAACCTATTTTATTAAATAAGGGACGGTACTATGAATTAATCAAATTTTTGCCTAAAAAATCGGTTGACTCTGAAGTAATTGAAAAGCTTGATTTACTGGTAAAATATTTGAAGTATTAATGAAAAGTACTGAACCACAAATTTTCGGGTATTTTAATGGAAGCCGGGCAACCATAAAGGATTGCCCCTACATAACATGACGATTCGTAGGGGCAATCCCTTGTGGTTGCCCACCTACATAACATGACGATTCGTAGGGGCAATCCCTTGTGGTTGCCCGGAGCTTTTGGCAAAATACCCGAAAATTTATGATTCAGTACTTAATTAATGGAGTTCTTCGCAGTGCTTTGTCACAAAGCACTGCAAAGAACTCCGAAAATAAGAGGAATAACAATTATGCCAACAGTGTCTGTTCAATTACAGAAACAACCTTTAAAAAATTGGTCACAGACGACAGTTGCTAAACCAGTGCTGAGAACCAAACTTGATCGTCCTGGGTGGATTCCATCTCATATTAAATCAGATTGGGATACTTACCCGTATGCATATCAAACTGAGGAAGAAATGATGCCACAAGGTGGGCCACATGGGCTGTTATCAGCTTATATTTGTGAATTGTTGCGTTCTTATTTAAAAGAACAGAATTTTATGTTGTTACAAGATCCTTTTTTGCTTTATAGAGATATACAAAATATCAAACAACGTATTGCCCCGGATTTACTGTTGA
>Ga0233404_10000522_pt1 | contig 10650 bp, 5 predicted proteins | sample Na_oxic_2_MG_FD_179861 | JGI IMG/M metagenome (GOLD analysis project Ga0233404, IMG submission 179861) | Seawater microbial communities from Saanich Inlet, British Columbia, Canada - Na_oxic_2_MG | ecosystem: Environmental > Aquatic > Marine > Inlet | place: Canada: British Columbia | collected...
GACTACGGCGCGGTGGATGGGGGACATGTCGTTGGTTTCGTTGTCTACTACGAAGTAGAATAGGTCGTATTTGCCGGGGTCGGTGAATAGGTCGGGGCTGACTTCGTCGGTGTTGCGGAGGCATTGTTGGCTGAAGTCGCAGAGGAGGTTGATTTCTACTAGTTCGGCGATTTCGCGTTGCTCAGAGTAGCCAGTGCGTTTAGTGTCAGCTAATTCAAGTTCGGTGCTGGGGAGACGCACGTTTACGGTGGCTTCTTTGATGCGCCAAACTTCGTTGGCAGTTAGGGATAGTTCGGCAGCCGATTGTTCGGAAGCAAGGTAGATTGTTTCGGCGACTTTGATGATGTCGGCGGGATTGCCAGCGTAGTTGGTGTCGTAGTCGGCTCCGGCTCCTAAGAACATTTCGGATAGGTTATACAGTGGTTCGATTTCTACTGGATTGGTTGATTTTGCTTCCAGTTTGGTGTCGTTGCTGCCTTTTTTATCACCGTTGGCATCAATTAGCGGATGTTGCACGGCATCGTCGCCAAATTCATTTTCAATGTTGATGAAGCGGCCACCGCGAGTGGTGAATTGTTTGGTTTTCTTTGAGGATTTTTCAAAGGCTTGGCGGAATGATTCACCGCGACCTAAGTTTTTGAAGAAGTCGTCCATGAAGTATTCTCCACCGCGAATTCCATCCGGTTCTTTTGGCCCTTTGTAGGATTCTTCGTTGGCAGTGGCACTGGACACTATAATGCGGCCGGGTTTGGAGAGTGCTTCTAAGGTTTTGCCGGAGAAGCAGTAGCCAAGCATGATGATACGGGGTTTGCTTAAATCGGTTAAACCGGCTTCGAGTGTGTTTAACCAATCGGCCCAGATTTGCGGGGTGACAAACTCAAGATCGACATCGTTGATGTAAAAGTTGCCGTTGGGGTCGCCGTGATCGACTATAATTAGGTAGAATGGGGCTGGGGAACCATTGATGCGGTTGTGGAGTTCTGCGTGGGTCACGAAGTCCGCGACAGTGGGTTGGCCGTCGATTTCTATGCCTTCTTGATCAGGGTTGGAGTTGAAGTAGAAGATGTTGGCATCTTCAAAACCGCGTTGCTTAAGTACTTGGTAAATGCGGTTGGTGCTTTTGTTGTGCGATTCGAGGCCCTCTTCGTTTTCGATTTTGCCTTGGATGATGATGGCGTAACCGGCTGATTCTCCGACTAAAACTGTTTGTTGGCTAGAAGCAGTTTCGGTCAGTAACTTGTTGCCGGCGAAGTGGGTTTGGAGCGTGTAGGTGCCTTCGAGGGTGAAGTCGCTTAAGTCGTTGAATTCGTATTGGCCGATGTCGGAGAGAATCTCGGTTTTTTCGGTTTGGGTGCTGCCATCGGGGGCGGTGATGGTGAGTTCAATGGGTAAGCCGGCTATGTTTTCATGAACTTGTGGAAAACGCTTGCTGATTAAGCTGCCTTTGACATTCAGGGTGGCATCGTTTAGTAATGTGGCACTGTTTAATTCGATAGCTAATTCGGCCTTGGCTTGATTGAGCTTAAAAATGGTCAGTTCGTCTTCAGAAACATTTTTGGCTCTGTCAATCGCACGGACACGGATCGTGTACTTACCCAATGGCAAGCTCACATCACTGAGGTCAAAGGACCATTCTTCAAGTTCGTAGCCAACTACTAACCATTTGTTTGAACGAGAGAAGGTGGAATAACTTTTATCAGTTAAATGTAAGATATTATCATTGATTAGTTGTAGTTCGATACGCTCAAGTTGGCTACCACCAGCCAGATCAGAAGCCGTGCCTTGGACCGAGGTGAGTTCAGCCACAAGTGCTTGGTTGGTCGGCGAACTGATCTGGATTTCAGGTGGCACGGTGTCAATAATATAGGTTTCGCTGATAATCTCGCTTTGATTACCTTGGGCATTAACCGTGAAGAATTTCACGGTGGTATTTTCAGCGACAACAAACGGGGCGGTAAATTCGGTAGATTGCAGCGTCGGCTCGGTACCATCCAACGTGTAGTAGATTTGGGAACAATCCAGACAACGAAGATTAATCTCTCTTGAACTGGAGTAGCTACCGCTTTTCAGCGACGCATGATTGTCTGGCAAAACGTTGCTGTCTGCTCTGGTATTCACAAAGTAATTAATGAAGTTGTCATAATCAGAACCAATGATCGCATCCACGTCTCCATCATTATCAATATCAGCGAAGGTAGGGGAAGCTCTACCATCCACAACGACCCCTTTTAGCGAATTATCTTGCACCGATTCTTCAAAGCGTGGCTGGCTGGCACTGCCGGTGTTCTGGTAAAAATAAATCTTGCCATGATCTTCGCCGATAAACACATCCAAGTCCCCGTCATCATCAATGTCAATAAAGGTGGGATCAGAGCGACTCAAACTAACGTCCGCTAATGGATTATCTTGCGTCTGCTTTTCAAAGTGTGGCTGGCTGGCACTGCCGGTATTTTGGTAGAAGTGAACTCCATCTGAATAACTGCCTATAAAAGCATCATAATCGCCATCGCTATCAATGTCAACCAAACTGGGTTTGGGCACTCTGTTGGTTATGTTTGCAAATGGATTGTCTTGTTCATTGTTTTCAAAGCGTGGTTCGCTGATCGTGCCGGTATTCTGGTAAAAAAGAACTAGGTCTTCTGGCCCTTTTATATTATAACCGACGACGGCATCATAATCACCATCATTGTCAAGGTCAACAAAGTCAGGGGCACTCCATTTCCCTAAGGTGGTTAGGTCTTTAAATGGATTTTCTTGCGCCCGTTCTTCAAAATGTGGCTGGCTGGCACTACCGGTGTTTTTAACGAAATGAACCGAGCCATCAAGAGTGCCGACGAACATATCCTTGTCCCCATCATTATCAATGTCGATCAAGGTAGGAGTCTTTTTCTGACCCACATCTATATCTTTGAACGGATTATTTTGCATCTGTTCAACAAAGTTAGGTTGGTTGACAGCGCTGGTGTTCTGATAAAAATAAATGTTGTCAATGCCAGCAGTGAACACATCTTGGTCTCCATCATTATCGATGTCACCCAACGTGACCCCATGGATGAGAGATACGTTCTTTATTAACGGATTGTCTTGTTTTTCAAAATATGGCTGGCTTCTACTACCAATGTTCTGGTAGAAATCAATATTTTGACGTTCTACAGCGACAGCATCTAGGTCCCCATCATTATCAAAATCACTCAAGACGAAGGTGTAATCAAAGCTCACGTTTTTTAACGGATTGTCTTGCGCCTGTTCTTCAAAATATGGCTGGCTGGCATTGCCGGTATTCTTAAAGAAATGAATCGAGCCATCCTTAGTGCCGATGAAAACATCTTGGTCACCATCATTATCAATGTCACCAAAAGCGAGGGCGATTATTTTTTTGTCCAGATTGTCCAGATTGACATTGACATCTTTGAACGGATTGTTTTGCACCTGCTCTTCAAAACGTGGTTGGCTGGCGCTGCCGGTGTTTTGGTAGAAATGAATCACGTAAGTAATGATGATGAACGCATCCAAGTCTCCATCATTATCAATGTCAGCAAAGATGGACCCGCTCAATAAGCTCAAGCCCCCGTCCAAAAGTTTAAGTTTGAGTGGATTGTCTTGCTCTTCAAAGCGTGGCTGGTTAATACTGCCAGTGTTTTGGTAAAAATAAACTGTTTCATCAAGAAAAGGAATGATGAACGCGTCCAAGTCTCCATCGTTATCAATGTCAGCCAACGTGGGGCTAGGGGACCATCCCACAGAAACGCCTTTGAGCGGACTGTTTTTCCGTTCAAAACGTGGTTGGCTCGCACTGCCGGTGTTTTGGTAAAAGAAAAGCCAGAAAGACCCGCTGGCAAACGCATCCAAATCGCCGTCACTATCAATATCACTAAAACTAAGGGAATCCCACTTTTGCTTCCTATCTTTGAACGGATTGTCTTGCTGTTCAAAATGCGGCTGACTGGCAGTACCGGTATTCTGGTAAAAATGATCCGACTCGTCGTAGTACATATTATTGATGAAGATATCCAAATCTCCATCATTATCAATATCAACCAAATAAGGGACACTTTCATTCGACACCTCTATGTCTGCGAATGGATTATCTTGCGTCTGCTCTTCAAAGTGTGGTTGGTTAGAACTGCCGGTATTTTGATAGAACTGAACCGTGTTATCATCCCATTCAATGGCGACCACATCAATGTCACCATCATTATCTATGTCGCCGACGGCCAAGCCCAAGTCATCGCCCACGTTCACACCGGTGAATGGATTGTCTTGCGGTTCAAAGTGTGGTTGGCTGACACTACCAGTGTTCCGATAGAAATGAATCGTCTCATTTCGTTCAGCGATGAGCGCATCCAAGTCCCCGTCATCGTCCATGTCAACTAAAGTAACGGTATCCCACATATTAAAATCCGCAAAGAAGTAGCCGGTAAATTGATGGTCGTACTGTTCTTCAAAGTGTGGTTGGCTGGCATTGCCAGTGTTTAGGTAGAATCTCTTTTCCACTATAATGAATGCGTCCAAGTCTCCATCACCGTCAACATCAAACAGAGCAGGGAGATACCGTGGAGCCACTTCTAACGGATTCTCCGTCCGTGGTACTCTTTCAAGTTGGATATCTTGGGCTGGGGCTGGTTGTGCTAACAATAGGGCAGCAGCGGCTATCGCGGTTGGGGCCGTTTGGCGGATGGCTTGGTGGATTGCTTTGGTTAGTTGGGTTTTTTTGGGTTTTTTCATGGTTTTGTTTGGTGCCTATGATTAACTACAGGGACAAGAACTACAGGGATTATATATAATAACGGATTTTTAATAAAGGATTTTTTAACTTTTGGGTTTTATCCGTTTTTATAAATCCGTTATTACATGTAATCCTTGTAGTTATTGTCAATTATTGTTAGTTATTGTCAATTAATATTTATGTGGTGTGTGAGCCAATCCGGACAAGAACTACAAGGATTGTATTTTAGAAGGGATTTACAATAACTACAAGGATTGTATTTTAGAAGGGATTTACAATAACTACAAGGATTGTATTTTAGAAGGGATTGGATCGGTTTTGTTCCTTTAATTCGGGTGGTTAAAGTTTTAGTAACATACATAATATAAGCAAGAACTATAGATAAGGCAAGATATAATCCTTTCTAAAATGCAATCCTTGTAGTTGTTGTCCAATCCTTGTAGTTATTGTCAATCCTTTATTATAAATCCTTTCTAAAATGCAATCCTTGTAGTTTATTGTCAATCCTTGTACAAATATTATCGCTCCAAATACCGAAAATCCAAATGCATCGCATTGAAATTAAAAATTAATCCCCTTTGACAGTTAAAATATCTGACGAAATGAGAAAACTTAGAAAGCGTCAATTGATTAAGTTCTTTGACAGCCACTGCTGACAATAATAAATCACCTATCTGAAAAAAACCGACTTCCTTTGATTTGAGAGCCTTCTCGTGATAAGTTGCCGTCATCTCTTTTATCATCTCAAAATCAATCTTAGCAATTTCCAATTCATAATAAAAAGCGCGTCGATAAACTTGATGAAAATAGCCAACGCCTAATGTCACTAAAATTCGATTAGCAATTAACAGTAACTCTTTAAATTCTTCTTTGTCTTCAAATTGTACTTTGCTGAAATCAAAGGTATCAGTAAGCGGCGTTTTTTGAGCAAACTTATTGGGAAAGGTTTGATGATACAATGATTTTTCACCAAAATTCGCCAAAATGCCAAGCGGCTTATTATAGCCTTTCAAGTACGAAATGAGTTGGGCTCTATGGAGGGCTAATACTTCTGGCACAGCTTTTAATTCAACAATGACAGTATCCTCAACCAAAATATCAACCTGATAAAATCCCACCTGCTTGTCAAAATAAAAAACTTGGAAATTTTTTTGACGTTCGGCTTGTAAACCTTGGCTTTGTAATTCTTGGTGAAGAGCCTCTTCGTATACCTCTTCTTCCCAAACATTTTTCAACTTATTATAAACTTGAAAAAGACAGCCGTTGATTTTGTAGGTTAGGTTTTTGTGCATAAATTTTACAAACAAGAACTACAAGGATTGTATTTTAGAAGGGATTTACAAAAACTACAAGGATTGTATTTTATAAGGGATTGACAACAACTACAAGGATTGTATTTTAGAAGGGATTTACAATAACTACAAGGATTGTATTTTAGAAGGGATTGGTGATGAGGGTGTTTGGGTTTGTTTCTTTAATTAGAATTATTGTACCAAATACCAGAATGATCTAATCCTTTCTAAAATGTAATCCTTGTAGTTGTTGTGTAATCCTTGTAGTTATTGTCAGTCCTTGTAGTTGTTTCACATATTCATGAATTTTCAATGAGTTGTCTTATCCAACTTCTAAACGCTCTCATGGTGGTATTCCTACCGGCGGTTTTGCTTTTTTCCAAATAGCGCGGAATTTCTTCAATGACAGGAATAGTAGGGAATTGAGGACTTGTTTCTGAGGTAATATAATGGCCTTCTTTTAGTACATTGATTTCCAAGCTTTTTCCGTTATATCGCCACAGTTCTGGTACGCCCAGTGCCTCATAATTATTAAAGCGAGTGCGGGAGGTGATGTCGATTTCAATCGCCAAATCCGGCGGTGGATCAATGGTTAAATCAATTCTATCTTTACCTCTGACAACGGCTTCATTCTGGATATAAAAACACTCATCCGCTTCAATACCCTGAGCCATTTCCTCGTTTTTGAAAGTCGTTGAGCCAACAGCCCAAAACTCAATATCAAGTTCTTCGAGGATAATTTCTACTAAGTTGCCAATAATTTTTTTACCAACTTCATGTACTGCCATTGGTGCCATAATTTCTAACATGCCTTTGCTATAAGAAAGTCGAGCGGCGCGTGTGTCTCCCAATTCATCTAAGAGGGTTTCAAACATTTGCCAGTTGATATCTTTTAATAACAGGTTTTGCCCCGGTTTCATAACGATTTGATTAAATGCGAGTTGCATCATTTAAACTCCAATTGGGGTATAAAAATAATTATAAGAGCAGTATACAATTATTGACAAGAACTACAAGGATTGTATTTTAGAAGGGATTGGATCTGAGGGTGTTTGGGTTTGTTTCTTTTATATTAGGGTGGTTAGGGTTTTATATATTAAGTGTAAGCAAGAATTGTAGATAAGGCAAGATCCGGACAAGAACTACAAGGATTGTATTTTAGAAGGGATTGGATCGTGGTGTTATTTGAGTTTGTTCCTTTAATTAACTTGGGTTTTATATATTATCAGTCTAAGCAAGAATTGTAGATAAGGCAAGATCTAATCCTGTTAAACTAAGCCCCCCGTGTCGCCACGGAAGACTCGTCTTCAGAACCGTGCATGAGACTTTCGACCTCACACGGCGCATCGAATAACGATACTGTTATTAACTCTTCACGAATTCCCAGTCAGACGCGGTGAGTATTTCTTTCTTCTGTCGTTCCGCATCTAACCGTGTTTTGGAATCATGGCAATGGCCATGCAATAACTGTAAATTTGCATAAACATCTTTACCACCTTCTTTTCGTGGCTTAATGTGGTCCACTTCCATAATATCGTAAGTTTCTAAAGGATGGTTACACCATGTACACGTTCCCTTCTGGTTCTTCAGAAGGTTCCTAACTCGCGTACTAAGTGTGGGGTCATTGTGACCTCGTTTTGCCCAATAGACTTTGTCACCATCGTAGATGTGTTTGGTTCCCCGTACTTTGATATGCCGTTCTATCTTGGTAAGTACTGAAGCACAAATTATCGGATATTATGGAGTCCAAAGCTTCAGCTTTGGCACCTTTTAATTCGGCAATATCCAAAGCTAAAGCTTTGGATTCCAAAATGTGCTAAAACTTCTGCTTCAGTACTTATCACTGTGCAATTTTAGAGTTAAGCCTTTATCCGTTCTAAATGTCCATTTTCTCGTTCCCATCCTTGGGTAATATTTATCTTTAACCCACTTACTACCTTTGTTAGGGTGTCTCCTTTTCGACCATGCCCATAGTTTTTCCCATACATAGTGGTCAACCGAGCTAAATATTTCCTTGGACACTACATGCTTAAAGTTATTCGCCCATCCCGTGATGATGGGATTCAATTTCGCAATCACTGCTGATTGTGGGGCTGCTTTATGCGTCTTAATAACCTTATGTATCTTTTCCTTATGTTCCTTGATACTTTTCGATCTTGGTTTAATCAGAGTTTTAAAACCTCGCTTGTTTGTGGTTGTTGGGTACTGGCGAATGTTGAAACCTAGCAGCCTGTCGGAGAATACAGCTAAGTTGTTGTTTTTAACAATTGCTTTAACTAATAATCAATGAGTTAGCGATTAATCCGACAGGCTGCTAGGTTGCCTAAATTAAAGCTTTCAATTTACTATATTTGAGTTATCATAAATATTACTATTTAAGTTAATCCTTATTCGTACTGTGTACGCTTCGGATTAAACGGGTCGCACTTCTAAAATACAATCCTTGTAGTTGTTGATAAAAAATAAATGTTAAAAAGGCATTGATATTTAAGACAATGTTTATTCCATTTTACTATTTATCAAGGTATTTATTGTCACTATTTTTTCATTCATTCGTTACTCTCTATTTCGATTAAATTTTGACTATTTTGCAAAAATAATCTCAGAAATTGCATCGCAAAATGCAAAGATTGAGTACAACGAATGTAAAAAACTCACAACGAATTAAAAACAATTCAAGAGATTAAATTCGTGATGGTTTTTGGTCTTTGAATAAAACCTAATTCCCATTAACCGAGCTTATCCGGATCAATACCTTGCTCGCGAAGTAGTTGGGCTAATCGCTCAGCGCGTTGGCGTTCTTGCTCAACTTGTTGTAAAGCTCGTTCTTTTTGCTGTCGCTCTTGCTCGGCACGTTGCGTTTCGGCATCTCCGGATAGGGACACTTAAAAAATGTGTGCATAGAGTAGCCATTTAAGCTGTGCAAAAAGACCTTACCCACCCTACACGTTTTGGAATTTAATCCTTCAACACCATAACCACAGAGCCGCTCTCAACCTCCCACACTCGCACCGTATTATCCCACGAGGCACTTATAACTTGTTTGCCATCCGGGCGGAATTCGACATGCCAGACATTGCCTTCATGGCCCTTTAAGGTTTTGATTGGTTTACCAGTTGCGGTTTCCCATAAACGAGCCGTGCCGTCATTGGAACCAGTGACAATAAGTTGGCCGTCGGGACTGAAAGCAGCGTGGTGAACGCCGGCTAGATGTTTGCGTTCCCATAGGGATTCACCACTTTTGGCATTCCATAGCCGGGCACTGGTATCCCAAGAAGTGGTGACGATATATTCGCCGTCGGGACTAAAGGCTGCATACGCAACACCGCTACGATGGCCTTCGAGAACCAAGCGTTCCAGCCCGGTTTCCACATCCAAAACCTGCGCCGTTTTGTCCAAAGAGGCAGTAACGATATATTGGTCATCGGGACTAAAGGCTGCATGTTCAACCATATTTTCATGGCCAGCTAACACCGCGATTTCTTCACCGGTTTCGGCATCCCACAACCGCGCGGTATGATCCCAAGAAGCTGTAACTACCAACTCACCATCATGACTGAAAGTAGCGTATTGGACTCCTTGATTATGGCCCTCTAAAATAAATAGAGTTTCACCATTGTCAGCATCCCAAATTCGAGCAGTGGTGTCATCGGAAACCGTGATGATGCGTTGCGCGTTGGGACTAAAAGTCGCGTATTCAAGCGCACGCTCATGGCCACTTAGTACCATAACATCTTGTTTAGTCTCAACATTCCAGAGGCGTGCCGTTTTATCATGCGAGCTGGTAACCAGCCATTTACTATCATTACTAAAAACCGCTGATTTAATTTTGTCGGTATGTCCAGTGAACTTAGCCAAACGCTGGCCGCTGTTCGCATCCCAAAGGCTTACATGACCGGTACTCGAAGCCACCACAATTTGCTCGCCATTTGGACTAAATTCACTATGCCAAACTACTTGTTGGTCTGGAGGACTATTATCTTCATGGTCCTCATGCTCATCCATTACTTGTATTTCGATAGGTTGTTCACCATTGAAGTAGATGGAGCCATTTTCCTTGAGGCGATAACCAAAGTAGATTTGCACCTGAACTGGCTCGATGAGGCCATGATAGATTTCAACCGGTTGAGTTGGTGACAATATGACGTTTTCTTCGCTACCAATCAAGCTAACAAATTCACCGTCCCACACTTGGAGGCGTTCTTTGCTATTTAGCATTAAGAATAGTGAGATAACCTCTGAGACATCATCAAGCACACCGGCTACTATCAAGATATCCGCTTCTTGCCCAACATGAGCCTCAGCAATCTCAATTTCACCTCTAATTTTCACCTTATGCGATGGCGTTGTGGTTAGGCTGGTTTGATATTTTTGTTTGCTTACCGAGGCTCCGCCGCGAAACGCAACTTTAATACCAGTCATCTCTTCAAGAGCATTCGCATTAAACATGCTACCATCTTTGGTCACTGCTATACCTCTGCCTAAACTGGGTAAAATATTCCCAGATTCACTTTCATTTAATGATAGTGTCGGAGTAGATTTACTTCCCGCGACAGAGGAGCCAGAGGTAAGTTCACTTGCGGCTTGGGATTGAGCTGGAATTTCAAGTTGCCCATCATTGTCAACCACAAC
>Ga0233404_10000525_pt1 | contig 10631 bp, 13 predicted proteins | sample Na_oxic_2_MG_FD_179861 | JGI IMG/M metagenome (GOLD analysis project Ga0233404, IMG submission 179861) | Seawater microbial communities from Saanich Inlet, British Columbia, Canada - Na_oxic_2_MG | ecosystem: Environmental > Aquatic > Marine > Inlet | place: Canada: British Columbia | collected...
GGTAACGGGTCGTATGGATCACCCGCAGTATTTAACAAAGCCTCGCCTGTTTCTTTATCCCGGTCAACTACAACTTGATAAGTCCACTTACTGACTTTGATCTCTGGTCTATAATCTGCATCGTCTTGAGCCTGGTTATCATCAAGCGGTCTTGTCGTATATGTTAAGTCAAAAACCCAAACTGTGCCATTGTCATCATCATGTACATCGGCATTCATTGAACCGGATATATATAAAGTATTTTTATTTGGGTGTCTCTGGCCTTGCTTAAAGCCGCTGAATCGTACCGCATCAAGTATATTGGTGACAACTGTATTAAATGTCACTATAACGCTTTGTGATTGCTCTGCGCCTGCGGGTTCATATGATCCGCCCAAATCCGCTTTTAGCCAATACTTACTAACTACTGTAGCCATTAGAATACCACCATTCTTTCAATTCCTCTTGCGGTCGCTTGCTGCGCCTTGAGCTGTTCCCGTTGAATTATTAAATTCTTATCTTGCTTGCGGTTTAGTATGTTTTGCTCTTCCTGTGAACCGCTTGTTATCATGCCAATCATTTGCTTGGATACGCCAATGGCAACTGCCTCAATAGTCTTTGCTGCCGCCTTAACAGATTTCTTTGAAGCTTCTTCCGCTGCTTTTCCAAAGTTGTTTTTAAACTCGAATAATACGCTTTTCCATTGTGCCGCCTGAGATTTATTCTTGGCAATATTAGTCTTGATAATATCAACCATATTATTAAAAGCTTGGTCTTTGGCTTGCTTGAAGGGCTCCGCCAACCTTTTACCCATTGCTCGAATTGCGGCTTCCTGCTTTCCAAAGTCTTCGGCTGCTGCATCAATAACAGCTTGATTGCCATCTAATAAAGCAATTGCTGTCAATCTCGCTTGGTTTACCATGTGCACTACTTTAGCAGTGGCAGAGAAGAATCCCCGTATTACTGACTCAATGCCAGAAGCAAAACCAAACACTAATGAATCTTTGAAGGTTGCAACAAAGTCTGTTAGCTTTTCAAAGAATGCAGATAAACCAGATAATGCTGTATTAGTTGCCGGACTAAGCCAAGTAAATAGAGTATTGAATGCTACGCCAATTTGATTAGCAAAGCCTATAAATCCATTAATGAACGGTATCCCTTTATCAACGAATAGATCAAAAGTCCCAAGTATAAAGCTTTCTAACTTCTCAGATACCCATTCAAACGCCCCGACTATATCAGTCTTAAAAACCTTAACAAATGCCTCTGCACCCGCTGCAAGTAGTCCCAATGGCTTAATTAAAGATTGCCCAACCTGAGTTGCTAAACCTTTCATATTATCCCATGTATCGGCTATTTGTTCCCAAACAACCCTACTTTCTTCAAGCTGTGTTGGCGTAAGTGCTAAACCTAAATCTAAGGCTTTCTGCTCCATCTTAGCAAAGCCTTCAGCGCCTTGTTGTAGAATAGGCAACATCTTTGTGCCTTCATTACCGAATAACTCTATAGCCTTGTTGAGTTGCGCTTGCTCATCACCTGCGCTTTTGACTTGTTCCGCCATCTCTTTAAATTTATCTAAACCGCCAAACTCGCGCATCTTATCAATTACCATCTGGGTTTCTACGCCCATGTTTTTAGTAAATAACTCAAGTCCTGCAATCTCTGCTTGTGTTGAGCCAATAGACTCCGCAAGGATAACTTGAGCTTTAATGGCATCTAATGAGGCTTTGGTGAATAACATCATAGCTGTTGTGCCTGCCGCCAATGCAGCACCAACAAAGGTTGCACCCTTAGCCATTGTTTTAAATGATGCGGTGATCTGCTTACCAACCGTCTTTGTATTCTTACGTACTGACTTTAGCCGCTTTTTAAACTCAGCAGTGTCTAAGGTCATACCATAGAAAAGAGATCCTACTTTACCATTTGATTTTTTAGCAGCCATTTATTTTTTTGCGTGTGCATTGAAGAAGTTCTTTAGTTTTTGTAATCGAGCTTCTTTGCTTGGCAACTCCTTTTTATATTCAATTATAAAGTCTTTAATACTCAAAGCTCTTTTTCTACCTGGTGTGCTATTCGCTACCACTGTGCAGACATTGGCAAGTAGTATGTTTAAGTGATCCGCTAAAGGTGGCGAAGTCTCCCAAAAGGTTAATAAGTTTATAAACTCTTGGTGTGTCATTCTGTCTTGAGCTTCTCTTACTGTACAATGTAAGGACTCCGCCACCTTATGCCAACAAACCTCTTCAGGTGTTAGCTTTTTTTTTCACCTAGTAAAGCACCTTGAATAGCCTTTAGAACATCGCCTAATAAACCGCTTGGAATGTCTGCTAATTGCTCTTCAGATAGATTCAAGAGTTTACCTTTATCATCACATAAGTAACACTCAATCATTTTATCCATGATGGCTTCCACATCGTTATCGTCAATATCCTTTGCCGCTTCTTTGCGTTCCTTGGCTGACATATCACGAATATAAAAGTCACCTTCTTCAACTGTATGCTTTGTTACTCTTCGTTTAAGCCCGTCTGCTTTTCCGAAATCAATCATTTTTTGCACCGTATTTTATTAATTAAGCTTCTGCGACAAATGTCACTTCACTTGTAAGTCTGAACGTACCATCAACTGTAATACCTTCGCTGCCACCTGTAGCCGCTGTGCCACCAGTCAAATCACGAAGAAAAGCATTGAAGGTATATGTCGCGCCCGCTGAACTTCCGGAAGTCTGCTTAGGTAATGTTATTACATATGCGCCTGTATCTTGCACAGATATAGCCGGAGTTTCTGGGTTAAGGCGAATAGTTAAACTAAACTCCTGACCAACGCTCATTGCTGACATCTTAAACTGTTCTCTGGTATCACCAAGAGTAGTTGTCTCATACTCTTTTACAGAGTCGTCAGGTAGATTAATATCTACTACTTCACCAATTGCAGAAGCATCTTTTGTGATAGTTGCTCCAATTCCTTCAATAGCCATTGTATGACTCCTTTTTTTAGTTACCAAATAAAATTGCTAAATCAATTTCTTTTGTTATTATTTCTCTATTGTCTTCTACTTCAAAAATTCCATCAGACACACTTGTTACATGTGAGTTTCTTATATAGTATGATCCAAGTGCCCCGCTCAAGCTGTTTAAATATGACACAACTAAATCATTCAAAGTATCTATTGCCCTAAGCGTTGCCTTAGCTGCGGCTCTAACTGTAGCTGATCGGCTTTTCATATTACCTAAATGCACTTGCTGATATAGTGTAATTGATAAACTTGTGTTGATTAAATTATCATGGCCATCTTGATTCTGCTCATTCTCCCAAGTTTCAGACTCAACAGTTATTGCAGGAAATTTACTCCTGTTGGCTTTCCGGTTTAATAGGTCTTCAAACTCATAGAACATATCAAAGGCACGCCCCGCTATTACGGCATTTATCCCCGCATCAGCGATCAACCCGTCTACTATTGCACTTCTTAAACTCATGAGTTTATAACCTTTACGCCATGCTCATTTAGTACTTTCTTGAAAGCATCTCTTACACCGTCAACACCTTCCCGATCCATCTGTCCTTTTAGCTGCTTAAACTTCTCTGAAGCAAACCAACCGCTGCTTTTATTCTGTTGCCAGAAGTTTACATATCCCGCGTAAGAAACAGTCCAATAGACTCTAACAGTCGTTTTTCCTCTTCGGCTTCTACTCTTTAACTTTAGACTCTTTCTCATATTGCCCGTCGTGCCTATTGGGGTATTCGCCTTAAAAGTAGGTAAGCTTTTCCTCATTATTGCTAATATATTTCTCCGAGCTTCTCTGATGACTTCAGTAGTTACAGCAGTTTCTAACTTTGCCATACCTTTTAAAACATCGTCTAAGTTATCTAAATCAATAGCCATTAGTAACCGCTCATTGTATCTCTATTAAATACCTGTCTGCCTGTGCCGTCTGTATTGGGTGATTGATAAGCATATTTAAATACAGAGGATCGGCTTTCCTGGGTCTCATCACTTAGCAACATTGCCCCGCTTTGAATATCCTTCAGTCTAAAAATCGCAGTATCATAACGCCCCGCAACCCATTCAGGAACTTCAGCCATTGAATAACGCTCATAAGCCTTTGCTATTAAAAGCTGCTCAGATAATGATTTTAATATATTCAATGACTGAGCGCCTGTTATAGCCACGCTATACACTTGCATGACATAGGAATCCACAACCGCTGTGATTGCATCTATGTCATTCTGCAAAACTGCATCATCTTGAGTTCCAGGATTAGTTATATCGTCATATGCTGACTCATAAATATCTGTACCTAAATATTGCTTTGCCTGTGCAAGTGTAATGTAAGCCATATTACTTCTTAGCCTTCAGTTTATCAGCAACAGCTTTAGCAAATGCTTCGGCTTTATTCTCTTCTTTCTCTTCGGCTGCCTTAGCTTGTGCAGCTTTCTCTTTTATCTGGTCGGCCTTCTCTTTAGTCTGTCGCTTCTTAACTGCTGCGGCTTGCTTCTTTAGCTCACGCTCTTCGGCTGCCAGTTCATCCTGAAAGGCTTTCTCTTCGTCTTCCTTGATCTTAACAATGTTCTTTGCACGCTTCCTTTGGTCTTCCTGCTTGGCCTTCTCTACTGATAACAAGTGACGAGCTGTGCCGCTCACTCTTTTAGAGTATGGCTTGGGGAAGAAGAAAACAGCAATGCAATCTTTACCAAATTTGTCTTTTCTATATTCGCGGTTTACTCTCTTAGCTTCTGCCAAGTCGCTACCAAGATATACGGATTTATACTCACCTTCAAGAGTCATTATTGCTACTGTATAACATTTCATTTTCAAAAATCCTTATAAGTACCATAGACAGTTTGAAGTCATCTCCCTGCCTACGGTGCAATTAATTAAGCAGATACTAAACGAGTAAGTGACTCAGTACGGACAACAGCGTTACCATAAAGGATAACAGCGTTGAGATACCATCCACCAGTGGCGCGATCATAATGACGACGTAACTGGATGCCAATTCCTGTGTTTGGATCAACTGAAGTTGCTACTTCAACACCACCGTCAGCGGAACCAGTAAAGGCCGGAACGCCTAAACCAACACCCATTGCTGAGGCATCTGTGATAAATCCAACAACATTTTCAGTTGAAGCCGTACCAGTGATATTCTTAATAACAGTTGAGCCAATAGTTTCAAAACCTGCAATAGCATTGAAACGTGAACGGGCAACACTTGGATCTACGTTAGCATTAAGAAGTGTTACCAAGTCGGCATCCTTCTTGAGGTTAGCCATATAAGTGTTAGCAAGAACACAGTAACGGTCATCGCCAAACTCAGCATCATCAGCAGTTACTTCGAGATCCAACATGTCTTCCATGTCAAATGCAGAGGCAGCTCCAACAACAACTTCAGTGTTAGTGTATGCCGCAGCAGTCAAAGTATTGTACTGAGTCAATAGCATTTGATAAGCGCAAGCATGACCTAAGCCAGTAAGCTTTTTAGTAATATCGAGCTTTGCATAGTCATCTTCGCCAACGAATGCAGTCTTTTTAATCTTCTGGTCAAGAGTAATGTCAACACCAGTGGTGCTATCATCGTCTTGAGTTTCATAGTTATTGCTTGAGATATTCCAAGCTGCGGCATCTTTAGTGTAACGCTCGACGAGAACTTTTACGCTGTCATTAAGTGCAACATCAGTAGCAACGCCAAGAGAGAAAGCCTGCGCTTCATCAAGCTTGATCATCAATGCTTCGAGTGTTAGATCTGCTAGAATATTAATATCTAGGTTTGCGGTAGTTGAGGCCATTTTATGACTCCTTACTTTGGTTTATGATTTCATTTTTATTTTTAGCAAAGAAAGCTTTTCTCTCTGCCGGGTCACTAATGGCTGTATACTGATCGTATGCACTTCCCTTAGCATCACCTTTTGGAGATTGAGTCTTACCACGTCCTGTTGCGTTAATCTCTTTCTCTTCTAAGACAGCTTGAACTGATGCAAGAGGCTTGCTGTAAAGGTTCTTCGCTTCGTGCATTGTGACCTTATTATCAGTCATTGCATCAAAGATAAGACCCGCTACTGCTACGGCTTCTTCTTTCTCAGTCTTACTGTCTTCCTGTGCTTTGGCCTCTGCCGCTGCAAGTTTGTTCTGGGCTTCTTCAAGTTCAGCTTTAAGAGCTTTCATCTCTTCAGACTCTTCCTCTTCTTCCATTGCCTTGGCTTCTTCGGCTGCGTCATCTTCCTTTTCGGGGATGTCGTCACCTTCTTCCATTGCCTTCGGTGCTTCCTCTTCTTCCTCTTCCATGTTAGCGGGAACTTCTTCCTCTTCTTCCATGTTCTCAGCTTTTACATCTGACTTAAAATAGGCCGCCATATGAGCAAAAAAGCCTGCTTTGGTTTCTTCTTCTGTCGCCATTTTAACAGGCTCCTTTTCTTGTTTATGTGAATTATATTGTGCAACTAACGCAAGGGCATCAGCCTTAACTGTAGCAAAGCCCTTTTCAACCGCTTCGTCTGCATCCATAAAAGTTTCATTATCTAGCAACTCTCTTACCTGATCTTCATTTAAGTTAGTTTTTGACGCGTAAATATTTATTAACTTCTTATCAATGCCGTCGAGTCTGTCAATATATGAGCTTAACTCATGCTTATTGCCGCCCGCAAACACCATTGCATTGTGAATCATGATCTCAGCGTTGTCGGCAACTTCTCTGACATCGCCTGCCATAAAGATTATTGAGGCAATAGAGGCAGCTTGACCCATTGCCCGGGTAACTACTTTCTTGCCTGAGCTTCTCAAAGCATCATAGATTGCTAAACCTTCAATGACTGATCCACCAGGGGACATAATATTCATTTCTATTATATCGCCTTCAACTGATTGGATTGCCCTGATTGTCTTGTCGGCTCTTACTTCTTCGCCAACTACACCAAATATATTAATCGACATCTTGCGTTTCCTCTTCTTGAGTTTCCTTCTTAGATACCTTAAAGCCAAACCGCTCGCTCAATACATTTTCGTCTATCTCATATCCGGCCTTATCTAAAGTCTCTACAACTTTGGCCATCTCTTGTATTTCAGTAACGCCTTTCAGTCTAAATCTAAATATCGGCCTCTTTGCTGAAGCACCATAAGTAGCTTCAAACAATGGCTTAATAATTTGATTGTTTACGGTTTCCTCTACTGCCTTGGCATCACTCGCAAGCATATCGGCTCTTACTAGGTTGTGCACCTGAGCTGTTGAGCGGTTGGAGTTATCAGCACTTGATGTAGAGTCTTGACCTAAGATGATTCTAAATATTTGTTTCTCTGTCCAATCTAAGAAACTTAAAAAGTTATTAACATCAAAGCCACTTGCCGCAGTTGGAAACGTGACTTCCATAGTATCTTTATCGTAAAGCGAATAACCGTTATAAGTCCAAGAGGCCATCATGTCCTCAATGTCTTGCTTCTGGCTATTGTCATCATCATAAAGAACACCTTCAACAGCTACAAAAGGTTGAGGTAAAGCATACTTTTCCAGGCCGCCTAAATACTCAATTTGTACATGTCTGCGAAAAGCGTATAGATACGCCAGTGGCCTGACTATTCCAGAACGCAACGGCTCTGCATCTCTTGAGTTGGTGGAAGTGTGATAAATCCATTCCGGATAATTTGGAAATACTTTTTCTGATCCATCCACCCCAACAAAATATGGTAGGTCTGATTCAACATAACTAAAAAGAGATTGAGCAAATATCTCAAAGCCTTCTATTCTAGTTCCGCCTGCTGCCCAGTTAATCTGAGATAAGGAAAAGCCATGCTTAACCGCTGACTGCATTGATTGCAATAGCTCATTAAAGCTTGCAAGGCCATCACTATAGGCGGGTTGAATATTCCTTAAAGAGTCTTCTATAAATTTGGCTTGGCCCGCATCAGCTCCTACAACTTCCCAAGGGCAAGATGCGATTGCCGCAACTCTAACTGACCATGCTTGCGACATTGCCGGATCTTTTTCAGTGAGTTCATTGGCAAGCCGTGATTGTTTCCGTACCGTGCCGCCATTTGCTGACCTGAAAATCTGCTGAATCTTGAGAGGTTGGAGGTCAAAGGTTTGCTCTATCTGGTAACGGTCAACGTTCTTTGATACGGCCATAAAATAAAATCCGGTTTTTATATATTATGTCACTTGTTTTATCTTATTGCAAACCTTTTCTACGAAATTCGTATTTTAAGGCCATGTATTCTACGAGATTCGTATTAGTACTTAAACCGTTGTTTGATAGATGACTTGCGCTGTATTGTTTTTTTAACTGTCTCTGACTTAGCCCCGCCTTCATTTTGCATTGTATACCTTGCCAATGATCGCTTAGACATAAATGATTGCAGACAAAGAACCATAGCCATGAATCTATCACCGTGGCCTTTTGTTTTGTGGGATGGTATAAAGAAATCTTCTTTGCCAAACTTGTTAAGATATCTTTCAACACTTAAAAAGTCTTCCCAAATCTCATTGCTATTAGGTATCTTCAGCGCAACCGGATCGCGTCGAATGAATCCAACCAAGTCTGATATAAAGCGTGGTCTAGTTACCGCTGTGATCTTCACCGCCTCGCAGAAACTAAACCGCTTTTCTAGATTCTCAGCTATCATAGCACCAACATTTGTACCATCAATCATACAGTGTCGAGGCTTCCACCGTTGCAACACATCTGCAATCTTTCTTTCCTGTACATTAAACTCAGTTTGATACATCTTCTCCATGTAACGAGTAACCAACATTGGTTGTGCACCTGTGCTAATATCTTCACATATCCAGATGACTGTTAAGTCTCTATTACGCCCAATATCTATTCCTGCAAAGTATTTCTTTCCTGACTGAGGTTGCAAGAACAAATCATTTTGAGGAAACATTACCCGGGCTAAGTCTGACTCTTTGACAGCTTGCGTTGCGTCTGCATCTGCGGGGATGCACATATTCTCTTGCAAGAACATCTCATCACTACTGGCTTGGGCTTTCTCTTCCTCAAAAAACTGCTCATTGTCATCATATTGACGCTTACCAATCAAGGCATTTTTACGATTTAAAGTATGTAAGTAGCCTTCATTCAGAGCATCGGCCAAAGTAATACTCATCGCTTCAGCTTCGGGAATCTCACCCTTTTTAATCCGTTCCATCAACTTATAAAAATAATTCTGCTTTGATCTATGGGTTGAGAAGAATGTCAGAGTATAACCCCAACGAGTAGCAGGCTTGGCAATATCAAACAACTGTTGAAAGTCTTTATGTAATGCAGCTTCATCGATATAAATATGTCCACGCTTACCCGCAATAGCATTAACACTGGATGACATAACATATATCGTACTACCACAATCAAAAGTGATCTTCATTGTTTGAATGCCTTCCAATGAAACAACGCTTTGTTTAAATTTCTTGTTATGGTTTTTAAATGTGTTCATCCATTCCAACCATTGCAGAACATCTTGCAGGAATAGTTTTGCGGTAAACTCGTCGCGGCTTATCCAATAATGGTTCTCCGCTCGCTTGCCTGTGAATATTCTTCGCAATATTCTAATTGCTGACACCCATGTAAACCCCAACTGCCTACCCTTCTCAACTCCCAATATTGCCGCATCATTCCAAACGTATTTTAATTGGCAAGGTAACAACTTAAATAGAGGCTGATCCTCCGATACTTCTGGAGCTGCTACAATTTTATTTAACATTATGCTTCCTCGATCTGCGGATACATCAACCGATTTCTAAAGCCCTCTATATCATTGGGAGTTGATCCGGCCAACACTGCGTCGAGCTTATCAAATATATTAGCATCATCGCTTTCGGCTTCGCGCCTTAACCTTTCTTCTTCTTTAACTAAATGCTCATCATAACTTATGACCAATTTACCCGCATTCATTCTGACATCTTCGCGGCCTGCAAATTGTGACATGTGTAAAGCGTCCTTCACCAACTCTTGATACATTTCAATCTTAGTAAGATCACCCCGTTCAAATCTTTTATACAATGATTTATCTAAGTCATCCTCATATCTTTTACTTCTGGCTGTTGGTGATTCTAAATCATTCTGTGCCAGTACATCATTAAATACCTGGGTTGCTTTGTACTTTGTGCAGCTAAATATTTTCTGAAATGATTCTATTGTGTCGCTATTATTCTTAGCTGTTTGGATTATGTAAAGCATTGTCTCACGTTGAATAGTTCCAAGTACATCATCGCCACTTGTTTTATTTAAGTCCTTAATATATTCAAGTGTTAATTTGGAATCGCCCGAAGCTATTAAATCCATCTGCGCAACTCGAACAAAGTCATCACGCTTCTTTTCTAAATCCTTAACCGCAGCCCGAAAAGTTCCATCATCCATGAATTTATCAAACTCTTGACGTGAACACACTTCGTCAATTGCATCTGAAATTATGCAATGATTGACAGCTAAATTATCTAATATGGTTTGTTGGTTCTTAGTCATTTTTTATTCTATTCCTCTTTGCAACCGTTGATTTAGTATACATCAGAAAATATGAAAATCAAAAAGTTGCGGTTTGCGACATCTCAAGCTGTGATGCGTTTTGTGACATGATGCGAATCCCGCCCAGTGTCGCGTGGGACGACATGTCTCGATTCCTGACATGTTAGAAAAAAAAAGAAATAGTTTTTTTATATTTCTTGTTGAAAACT
>Ga0233404_10000526_pt1 | contig 10620 bp, 5 predicted proteins | sample Na_oxic_2_MG_FD_179861 | JGI IMG/M metagenome (GOLD analysis project Ga0233404, IMG submission 179861) | Seawater microbial communities from Saanich Inlet, British Columbia, Canada - Na_oxic_2_MG | ecosystem: Environmental > Aquatic > Marine > Inlet | place: Canada: British Columbia | collected...
TGAACCCGGCCATGGACGTGGAAAAACTTTGGCCCGGCTTGCTCGAACCGGATGATTTGTGGTGGAAGTCCGGGGATATTTTGCGCCGTGATGCGGAAGGATTTTTTAGCTTCGTGGAACGCAGTGGCGATAATTTTCGTTGGAAAGGAGAGAATATTTCTGCTACCGAAGTAGAAACTGCTATCCAAAACACCGATTTAGTGCGTGAAGTCATAGTATATGGGATAACGATTCCGGGGGCGGTTGGTAAAGCCGGGATGGCTTCAGTGGTGCCTAAACAGGTTTGGGGCCAAACGCAATTGGCGCAATTGCTTGCCTCGCTGCAAATGCAACTGCCATCTTATGCTGTGCCTTTGGTACTGCGTTTGTTACCAGATTGGCACGCCACCACTGCAACTTTGAAAATTCCCAAAGCCCGCTTTGCTAGCGATGGTTTTCAAGATATAGACAAATATCCGCATTTTATCTTGTTGGCGGGGCACTATGTTCAGCTTGACCAAGCACGTCTAATGGCTCTTAATACTGGGAAATTGTGTTTGGTTTCTCATCCTACCGAGAAATTACTATGAAACCCAGCGGCCCTACTTACCCTTGTTTTGTTGCCACCCGCATTCACACTGACCTTGGCGAAATTCCAACTAAACTGGATACACTCGTAGACTGGTGTGAGCAGGCTTTGACCTATGCCAATTGCGTCATTGTTGCTACCGACGATGTGTTGTTTGATACCGTGCATGATCTTCTGCAACCACTGGATTCACTTATTCACCCCTTACTGATTAGCCCTTGGCGCGGTGTCGCGGTGCCACTCAATGCGATTATCGCTGAAGCCACTCTGCTGGGTGGAAAATCCCTGCTGTTACAAAGCATTGAGGTGCAAACCAATGCTATTAATATCGACAGGCTACATGCACAATTGCACAGTGACACGCTAGTGGTAGGGGCTAAATTGCTAGACATTCACGGTGAAAATACCGGCCTACAGCCTTTGAACGGTTTAAATTCACCGTGGAATACCTTAGCCTTATGGGATTTGCACAAACTCAATATCGTTGGTTTTTTAGGGCTTAGCAATGGTTTTCTCAACGCCGTGCCGGCTGGCATTGAAGAAGTGGCGACCATTTCTTTGCTGCAACATCTGTATCCAGACACCGCCCAATCTAAGCTAATAACATTATCACATCTACATTGGGATCAGTCGTGGGACAGTCCCGAACGTTTTAACTACCATCAAGAAAAAATTGTCACTAAACTAGAGCGGGCGGAAATCCAACTTAAACATCTCCCATATCCGCGCGGCAGCGTGACGGTTTTGTAATAATTATGAACAAACAAATATTTTACAACTGGTCTGAGCAATTTCAGTGCACCCCGCAACGACTGCATAAGCCTTGTTCGGAAGCCGAAGTGGTTGAAATCATAACCGGTGTGTCACGTCGTGACACCCATGTGCGTGTGTTTGGCAACGGCCTGTCGCCCGGCGATATTGCTATGAGCGACGAAGAGTTAGTGCTGTTGGATAAGTTTGATCAAATGCTGGATATTAATACGGATGCATGCACGGTGGTGGTACAGCCCGGTATGATCCTAGAAAGTTTGTCTCACGAATTGGCTAGGTATGGTCTGGCATTGCCAGTGCTGGGTTCCGTTGCCCAACAAACCGTCGCTGGTGCGGTGGGTACAGCAACACATGGCACTGGACTGAAATTTGGTGCCCTCTCTACTTTGGTTCAAGCTGTGCGCCTAGTGACACCATCTGGTGAGGTGTTGAATATCTCTGCACAGGAAAATTCTGAACTACTCAATGCTGTGCGTTGTCATCTCGGTAGCTTGGGCATACTAACCCAAATCACTTTGCAAGCTTGTAAAGCATTTGATTTGGCTGTCACGGAACAACCTAACACTTTGGAAACAGTATTGGAGCACTTACCTGAACGATTGCATAACGATCACTATCGCTTCTGGTATGTTCCTCATACTGATCGCGTGTGGGAATGGAGCGCGACTCGTGTTCCACCGGATCAAGCCCGTAAACCGCCGGGGTTGCGGCAGCGTTTGAACACTTGGTTTAATGAGAAGTTCATCAATTACCATGCGTATGAGTTTCTTCTCTATTTGGCGACGTATCGCCCGGCGTTGATTCCGGCTATCAATAAACTGGGAGTACGTACACATTTCAACAAAACATGCCATTCCAAAGGCCCTAGCTTAGAGCAGTTTACCTTCGATTGTTTGTTCAAACAGCATGTGAACGAGTGGAGCATTCCTATCGAACATACTGCCAAGGCATTGCGAGCCATTCGTGAATTGATTGATAAAAAGGGTTATTATGCACATTTTCCTATCGAAGTGCGGTTTGTCCGCGGCGATGATATCTGGCTCAGCCCCTGCCAAGGCCGTGACAGTTGTTATATCGGCGTGATTGCCTACATGCCTCACGGAAGACCACCTCACCATGAAGCGTATTTTGCTGACTACGAAAAACTCATGGCAACATTCGGGGGACGTCCCCATTGGGGCAAATTTTTCAAACTCGAACAGACCGAATTAGCGACCCTATATCCCCACTGGAAAGATTTTCAACAGGTCCGTCGGCACTTGGATCCGGATTACCGACTGCGGAATGCGTTTACTGACAGGATATTACAAACATGAGTACAGATGTTTTAGTCATTGGCACCGGTCAATACGTTACTGGTGTTTTACATGGTGTGGAAACCGAATCCGACAAAAGCTTAGGCGTAGTGGCTTTAGTTTTATTTGATTTACGGCGACGCGGTCAGATCGGGCGAATTATATTATGTGGGCGGGATGGACGGCGTTTTCCTGCCATCAGGACACATTTTCAGACACGAATCGCGGCCCGTTATGTGGGTCTTGATGTGAGTTTGGAAACTTTGCCCGCGGATGACCAATATGATGCTCAAGCTTATCATACGGCCTTGGAAACGTTGTTGCCGGGCAGTGCAGTTATCATCGTTACCCCGGACGATATCCATGCAGAACTGGCAGAAGCCGCTATGCGTCGGGGGATGCATGTGCTAGTGGCGAAACCGCTGGTAAAAACCCTGACCGAACACTATCGATTATTAACCATAGCGCAACAACAAGGTGTGTTGCTGGCCACTGAAATGCATAAACGCTTTGATCCTATCTATGCAGATGCGCGAGATCGAGCCCCGGGTTTTGGGGATTTTAGTTATTTCTACAGCTATATGAGCCAGCCACGTAGCCAATTGGAAACTTTTCGCCAATGGGCTGGTCAGGCTTCGGACATTAGCTATTACTTGAACAGCCATCATGTGGACTGGCTGATATGGACTCTAATGGGACTAGCGCGACCAGAGTGCGTTACCGCTAACGCGGCCACCGGGGTAGCAATGGCGCACTTGGGATACGATATGGAAGATACCATCAACCTCAATGTGCAGTGGCGGAATCTCGCTTCTGGCAGTTTGGCCATGTCTCTACACACAGCATCTTGGATTGCTCCCAAATCAGATGTACACTCCCAGCAGAGGTTCTTTTACATGGGGCAGCAGGGCGAGTTGCAAGTCGATCAGGCTCACCGTGGCTACAACGTGGCCGAGGAAAGCAGCGGCTACGTTAGTCCGAATCCCCAGTTTATGAAATACTTGCCTAGCGATAATAACTTCAGCGGCCAAAATGCTTACGGCTATCAGAGTATAGAACGTTTTATCGAAGCGACGGCCCGATACCGCACCGGCCAAGCTGATATCAATGATAGTGCGCTTGCCACTGCCGATAACACCTTACAATGCACCGCAATTTTAGCAGCAGGGCGGCTGAGCTTAGACAAAGGTGGGCTGCCGGTGACTATTGAGTATAATAGTCATACAGAACTGGTTCCTAAAAGTGTACGTCTTCCAAATTTTACGCCCTAACTATAGCGTTTCCCGATTGGGTGCCCAGTAAAAAACCTTCAAGGTTTCCAAAACCTTGAAGGTTTCGTGATGTCGTTTATTCAATCGGGAAATGCTATATTCTACTTTGTCACATTTTTTTTCTTTTATCTAAAATATGAAGGAATCACAAGATGCTCATCGAAACTTTACTGATTGGCAGTGCCCTTTTTATCAGTCTAAGACAGAGACGTAAACTTAAAAAATTATTTTATCTTCCAATGAATAAGGTTTCTGTCAAGCAAAAGACGTTGGCTAATGTGCCACCACAACGCAAAGCACAAATGGATAATAAGGCAAAGCGTGATTTTCAACTGAGTATTGTCTCTGTTGCTATCACTGGCTTGACATTTGTTAGCCCAATTTTATATCCGGTCAGTATTGCTTTATTAGTCTACCTTTGTTTACCAGTTTTTCAATCCACCTGGACACAATGGCGCAAACAAAAAATGGGGCATTCCATGCTAGTTAGCCTGTTATTTAGTGTGTGTTTAATTTCTGGCCAACTTTTTGCTTTGGCAGTCGCAATATTTTTTCACTATCTGGGTATAAAATTATTGGCTCAGACTCAAAATCACTCAAAGGTCATGCTAACTGACTTATTTAGTCAACAAGTTGAGAAAGTTTGGCTTATCCAAGATAAGGTCGAATTGGAAGTTCCTTTGGAAGCGATTCGTGAACATGATTGTGTTGTCGTAAATACGGGTGATATGATACCCGTTGACGGTGTGGTCATCGAAGGAATGGCACAGATTGATCAACATACATTGACGGGGGAGTCACAACCGGTCGAAAAATTACAGCAACATAAAGTATTTGCTTCTACTCAGGTCATTAGCGGACGTATTGTGATACAGGTAGAAAAAACCGGAACACAAACCACTGTGGCTAAAATTAGTGAAATACTCAATCGTACAGCTGATTATAAAATTACCTTATTGACTAAAGGCGAAATGCTATCAGATCAAATTGCTCTACCATTGATTGCCTTATCAGCAATAACTCTGCCTATCATAGGAGTAGTGGGAAGCACCACTATACTGGCTAGTTCTTTTGGCACTCGTTTGCGATTCACAGCACCATTAAGCGTTCTTAACCACCTTAATCTCACGACTCAAAAAGGTATTATGGTAAAAGATGGTCGAGCTTTGGAAACGCTATCAAAAGTCGATACCATATTATTTGATAAAACCGGGACACTAACCACAGAACAACCAAGCGTAGGGCGTATTATTATTTGTGCTAAAAGCTATAAAAAAGAACAATTGTTAGCAGAAGCCGCTGCTGCTGAATCAAAATTATCCCATCCAATTGCCAAAGCAATTGTTGCCAAAGCACGTTCTGAAGGACTGGTTTTACCCACTATTGATAAATCAGATTTCAAAATTGGTTTGGGCGTAACTGTCAATATCAACAATAGAACAATTCAAGTGGGTAGCCTGCGTTTTATGGAGCAAAACAGCATTGTTATATCGGCAACGATTCAACAGGCGATGGAAACGGCATACACGGAAGGAAATTCTATCATATTTGTCGCGGCTGAAGGTGAACTGAAAGGCATATTAGAACTCGAACCGTCTATCCGTCCCGAAATCAAGGATATTATCAAGGGGTTACGCCAACGAGGGATAAAACATCTTGCTATCGTCTCTGGCGACCATGAAACACCCACCAAAAAATTGGCTCAACACCTGAAGATGGATGATTATTTTGCTGACGTCATGCCAGAAGATAAAGCCAAAATTGTCTCACGCTTACAACAACAGGGACATACTGTTTGTTTTATTGGCGATGGCATTAACGATGCCATAGCAATAAAAACAGCCGATGTGTCTATTTCTATTGAAGGCGCAACGACTGTCGCCCGAGATTTAGCCCAAATAGTTTTTATGGATTGTAGCTTAAAACATTTATGTGAGTTGTTTGATATCGCATTTAGTCTGGAAAAAAACTTGCAAAATATGGTAAGAATTTTATACCCTCCGGTTTGGATCAACTTGAGCGGTGCTTTCTTCTTTGGTTTTAGTGTATTGACTGCTCTGTTACTCAATAATATCTCACTGTTATGGGCTACCAAAAAAGCCAAACAACATGATTTGATTTCTGAATCACATCAAGAAAATAGATTTCCACCTTTTTCCCATGGCGGCAGATGTACCAACCCCGAAGGGGTTAAACGTGAATAGCCACCGATGAAATCGGTGGAACAAAATCAGAGTGAAAAAATATCGGTCATTGCTTGTAAAGAAATAACTTGGACATTTGTTTAGTACAACGGATCGAAGGACTAACCGGATTGGTGCAAAACTGTAATTCACCGGATAGAATGAAAGCAACCTCTTACAAGCTTCATAACGAGAGACACACCAATTCGGTCACTCCCCTGATCCGTTGTACTAAGGAGACGGGTTAGTTCTGAGGCAATTTGTTTAGGTTATTTCCTTACAAGCACTTAGAGTAAATAACTGTATCTTACCATAAACTATTGAGGTATTTATGTATTACACCGGTAGCCCGGCACTGTCAAATTTTCGTTTAGAAAAATTACTTAAGATAACAAAGAGTTATGTACCTACTCTTACCACGATTAAGGCCCAATACCTATATTTTGTTGATCTTAAACGTTCCCTATCAGAAATCGAAGAGGCTCAATTACGAGTTTTGTTGCCTGAAAGTAAATCCTCCCAAAGTTTGCAAAATGAAGGATTTCTCGTAATTCCGCGCCCCGGCACAATTTCACTTTGGTCAAGCAAAGCCACTGATATTGCCAATGTTTGTGGGTTGTCTGCCGTGAAACGACTAGAGCGTGGCGTATTGTGGCATTTTGCTCCCCCCCTCACCAAATCACAAATAACCCAAATCGTCCCCCTTATTCATGATCGCATGACGGAAACTTATTTGTCGTTACCGGTTTCTTTGCCTTTCAACGAACTATTATTTAACCAAGCCTCCCCACGTCCGTTACAAACAATTGATTTATTAACCCAAGGAAAATCGGCTCTGAGCCAAGCTAATCAAGCTCAAGGTTTGGCCCTATCTGAGGCGGAGATAGATTATTTATTTTATAATTTCAAATTGTTACAGCGTAATCCCACCTTAGTCGAATTGATGATGTTTGCCCAAGCCAACTCTGAGCATTGTCGGCATAAAATTTTCAATGCCTCATTTATAATTGGCGGACAAACCCAACCACTGTCACTGTTTCAGATGATACGCCATACTCATCAACAACATCCGGGGATGGTGATTTCTGCCTATCATGACAATTCGGCGGTGATAACCGGTTTTGATAGCCGCCGTTTTGTGACCGATTCTGTCACCCATCAATATAATTATGTTGCCGAAAAAACTGCCATTTTAATGAAAGTCGAAACCCATAATCATCCGACTGCCATTTCACCTTTTGCGGGGGCGGCTACCGGCTCTGGCGGTGAGATTCGTGATGAAGGAGCAACCGGGCGCGGTGCCAAGCCAAAAGCCGGTTTAACTGGTTTTTCGGTTTCGCATTTACACATACCCGCTGCTCATCAACCTTGGGAAACTCCTTACGCCACCCCGGCAGATAAGGCAACCGCCTTACAAATTATGTTGGAAGGGCCTATCGGAGCCAGTGCCTTTAATAATGAATTTGGGCGCCCGGCACTGTGTGGTTATTTTCGGAGTTTTGAAATTGAGGTAAATGGGCAACGACGCGGTTATCACAAACCAATTATGTTAGCTGGTGGACTTGGTAATATTAGTCCGACAGATGTCCATAAACAAACCATTCCACCTAAAAGCCTATTAATAGTATTAGGTGGGCCAGCCATGTTAATTGGTTTGGGCGGCGGAGCAGCGTCATCAATGGCAGCGGGCCAGAGCCATGCCGAATTAGACTTTGCCTCTGTGCAACGTGGCAACCCAGAAATGCAGCGGCGTTGTCAAGAAGTAATTGATACTTGTTGGCGGCAGAGGGCCAATAATCCGATCTTGTCGATTCACGATGTTGGTGCTGGGGGATTATCTAACGCTTTACCAGAATTAGTGCAGGGTAGTGATAGTGGAGGACGGTTTGATTTGAATACTATTCCTTTGGCGGATCCGAGTTTGTCGCCAATGGAAATTTGGTGTAATGAAGCCCAAGAACGTTATGTATTGGCAATTGCTCCCGAAGATTTAGCTGGATTTGCAGCAATATGTGAACGCGAACGTTGTCCTTATGCAGTGGTTGGGGAAAGTACAAAGGGCCAACATTTGTATTTATCAAAGGAAGATATTTCTTGTATTGATATGCCGTTAACGGTATTGTTTGGTAATCCGCCGAAAATGCGGCGTGAAGTTGAGCATCCCGAAACTAAACCTGTCAGGTTTGGCTCTGAAGTTGAGCGTGAAACTTTATCCCCTGAAACTAAACCTGACAGGTTTAAAAAACCTGTCAGGTTTGGAAATTTAGAGGAAGCGGTTTTACGGGTTCTCCATTTACCCACTGTCGCCAGTAAAAACTTTTTGATTACGATTGGTGATCGTACTGTCGGTGGTTTAACTGTGCGTGATCAAATGGTTGGCCCTTGGCAAGTGCCAGTTGCTGATTGCGCGGTTACTGCTACTAGCTTTGGCAGCATCACCGGTGAAGCTATGGCAATCGGTGAACGCACGCCGTTGGCTTTGCTCAATGCGCCGGCATCGGGGCGGATGGCAATTGGCGAAGCATTGACCAATATTGCAGCGGCTCCGGTAGGGAATCTTAGCAATATCGTGTTATCAGCTAATTGGATGGCGGCTGCCGGCCAACCCGGCGAAGATGCTGCTTTATTTGCTACCGTTCAAGCTGTCGGCATGGAACTATGCCCAGCACTGGGTATCAACATTCCGGTTGGTAAAGATTCACTATCTATGCACACCCAATGGGAGGATAAATCAGTTACGGCTCCGTTATCACTCATTATTTCTGCCTTTGCGCGACTTCCCAATATTCGCCACAATCTCACCCCGCAATTGCAGGGTGGTGACACAGTATTATTATTGATAGATTTGGGGCGCGGTAAAAATAGGTTAGGCGCGTCAGCGTTAGCACAAGTTTATAATCAATTGGGAGAAATACCCCCCGATGTGGATAGTCCAACAGATTTACAAGATTTTTTCTCTGCTATCCAAACTTTGAATCAACAAATCTTGGCATACCATGATCGCTCCGACGGTGGCTTATTTGTCACCCTCGCTGAAATGGCATTTGCCGGCCATGTTGGTTTTGAGGTTCATTTAGAAACCTTGGGCTCCGACGTGTTAGCCAATTTGTTAAGTGAAGAATTAGGAGGTGTGATAGAAGTTAAAAGCCGTGATGTTGCTAAAATCCAAGCGTATTTTTCCCAACACACTGATTTAATTAACCATGTTCATGTACTTGGCACCACAAACGCCAACGACACCCTCAATTTTTACCAAGACGACACCCTAGTTTTGAGCCTACCACGTATTTCTTTACAACGTGCTTGGAACGAAACCAGTTATCAGATGCAGCGTTTGCGTGATAATCCCGCAAGTGCCCAACAAGAATATGATGCCCTCTTAGATAACAACGATCCCGGTTTAGCAGTACATTGTACATTTGAATTACAAGCTCCCATGATTAGTGGCACTCGCCCACGTATTGCCATTCTCCGTGAACAAGGTGTTAATGGCCAATTGGAAATGGCAGCAGCATTTGAGCGAGCCGGCTTTACTTGTGTTGATGTCCATACCAGCGATATTTTAACCGGGCGCGTTAGCCTCAAAGATTTTAAGGGACTTGCGGCTTGTGGCGGATTTTCTTATGGCGATGTCTTAGGAGCCGGTGGCGGTTGGGCGAAATCCATCCGCTTCAATCCCCGCGCTTATGATGAATTTGCGACATTTTTCCAGCGTCCAGATACTTTCGCGTTAGGTGTATGTAATGGCTGTCAAATGATGGCGCAATTGCGCGACTTAATCCCGGGAGCAGCAAATTGGCCCACTTTTGGGCGTAACCAATCGGAACAGTTTGAAGCGCGGTTAGTTATGGTAGAAGTGCTTGATTCGCCCTCGTTATTTTTGCAAGACATGGCTAGTTCCCGCTTACCGATAGTAGTTTCACACGGTGAGGGACAAGTGCAAGCTAACCTAGAACGAAAACTGGAGGATAGCTTAGTGGCGTTGCGTTATGTAGATAATTATGGGCAAGTTGCCCAATCTTATCCGGCTAATCCTAACGGCTCACTTTGGGGAATAACCGGATTGACAACGGAAGATGGTCGTTTCACCATAATGATGCCACATCCAGAAAGGCTCTTTTTAAGTAGCCAATATTCTTGGTTGCCGGCTTCCTTGCAACATGAAAATGGCCCTTGGATGCAAATGTTTTGGAATGCCCGCCGCTGGCTGGGCTGAAACCTTTTCTGTCTGAATCAAGATTTCTGGTTCCCACGCGCCGGCGTGGGAACCGGTTCGGAACGCGCCAGCGTCCAGTCTTTCGTTCACGCGACGCTGGCGCGTCGCTAATGCGTTTTCTGGTTCATCTTGTGCCAGTACTTCATCAAATTTTTTAATCTGGCTAAGATTTCTGGTTCCCACGCCGGCGCGCTCATCGTTATACATAAGTTTTTAAGTAATTGAAATAAAAGTATATTTCTCGTTCCCACGCGCCGGCGTGGGAACGCATTATCGAGGTGACTGCAAAGCGGGCGCGAGCCCGCAAAAAACGGGA
>Ga0233404_10000527_pt1 | contig 10619 bp, 11 predicted proteins | sample Na_oxic_2_MG_FD_179861 | JGI IMG/M metagenome (GOLD analysis project Ga0233404, IMG submission 179861) | Seawater microbial communities from Saanich Inlet, British Columbia, Canada - Na_oxic_2_MG | ecosystem: Environmental > Aquatic > Marine > Inlet | place: Canada: British Columbia | collected...
ACAGGCTAATGCCATAGCAATCATCACCCGTTGGCGTTGTCCACCGGATAGAGTATGGGGGTAAGCATTAAAACGTTTATGGGGTTCAGGAAGCCCTGTGAGTTCTAGCAGTTCCAACATACGGCTGCGAGCGGCGGATTTGCTTAAACCTTCATGGAGTAATAGGGGTTCCATCAATTGTGTTCCAATGGGATAAACAGGATTGAGCGAAGTCATTGGCTCCTGAAAAATCATGGCAATGTCTTTGCCCCGCACCCGACGTAAATCAGCTTCACTTTTCTGGAGTAAATTTTGCCCTTGAAATTCAATAACACCGGTTGGGTAATTTACACGCTGACGATCATGTAATTTTAAAATGGATAAAGCGGTTACGGATTTACCTGAGCCAGATTCACCAACTAGGGCTAATTTTTCGCCTAGATTGATTTGAAAACTGACTTTATGTACGACTTGTGTTAGATGTTGCTGTGAGTTTTTAAAAGCAACTGATAATTTTTTTATGTTTAAGAGTGGAGGAGTCATTTTAAGTGTAAAATAGAAATCCGATTTTTTGGACAAATCGGATTTCTTTGTGAAATTGGGGATTAGAAATTCGATTTTTCCACAAATCGAATTTCTTTAAACCATTAATGTCGCATCAAACCTGACAGGTTTCCAAAACCTGTCAGGTTTAGTTGTCGAAGTTATTTTATGCACGTTCCTAACCATTAACCATTAACAATTATTTGAGCATATTTTTTACCCCATTCTAAAAAAACCTTTTCTTCCATTGGGGTAGCATATAAGTAACCTTGTGCAATATCACAACCATGATCACGTACAAAATCACGTTGTTCGGCTGTTTCTACGCCTTCGGCAATCACTGTTAAGCCCAGGGCATGCGCCATATCAATCGTTGAAACTGTAATGGCAGCATCTTCAGGTGATGAAATAACACCCTGGATAAATGAGTTGTCAATTTTAATACAGTCAATCGGAAAACGTTTGAGGTAATCCAAAGAGGCATAACCTACACCAAAATCATCAATCGTGATGCGAATACCCATGTCTTTAAACTGCTTCAAACTTTTAATCACAATAGCGGTGTCTTCCAAGAACAAGTTTTTGGTTAATTCTAATTCTAGAAATTCCGGTGTCAAGCCAGATTTTTCAATCGCTTCTTTAACCACCCGGATTAAACGCTTACTGCGAAATTGATGCGCGGATAAATTAACCGATATCCTGTTAACTGATAAACCAGCCTCTAACCAATTCTTGAGTTGTTGACAGGCTGTCTGCAATATCCATTCACCAAGCATAATAATCATGCCGGTATCTTCAAGCACGGGTAGAAATTCACCTGGCAAAATAAAATGGTTTTGTGAATGACGAAAGCGAATTAAGGCTTCTGTACCTATCAATTGTTTAGAATACAATTCAATTTGTGGCTGGTAAAACAAAATAAAATCAGATCGTTCAATGGCTTGGTGTATATTAGTTTCTGTTTGTAAGCGTGAAATAGCCTGATTGTGCATTTGATGATTAAATACAACATAACAAGACTTGCAGATGGCTTTGGCATGATCCATCGCAATATTGGCATCACGTAGCAAATCGATTGCCTCTTCTTGACTGGTATAGTAAGCAATGCCAATGCTGGCTAAGGTGACGATTTCATATTCGCCCAACGAAAAAGGTCCAGTTAATACCTTATTAATCTTTGCCGCTAAATAAGTGGCATCGGCTAAACTTTGCATATTATCCAGCAAAATCATAAACTCACTACCAGAACGTGCAAGAACACTTTTTTTCGTTAAACAATCTTGCAAACGTTCAGCAATGCCCATGAGTAACCAATCACCCATATCATGCCCTAAACTGGTATTAATGATCTTAATTCTTTCCAAGTCAAGAAATAATACTGCAATACGACAATTTTTTTGCTGCCGAGCGTGAGTCATGGCTTTTTCTACCAGTTCTATGAACAAATGACGATTGGGTAATCCGGTCAGTTGATCATGCAATACAGTATGGGTTAATTGTTGCTCTAAATCACGATGCTCATACAAGTCATGTCCTTCAATTAAAATCCATGCAGTGTTTCCCTGGAGATTGCTAAAGGGGGTTAATAAAAAAACCAAGGTTACCATTTTTCCATCGTGTTTTTGTACTTCAACTTCACAGCGGGCAAAATGACCTTTAGTGGCGCTGGCAATGGCGGCTTTCATCTTTTTTTGGGTTTTTAAATATGCGCTGACAAAGGGCAATTCCCAAAACAAATAACTTAAGACAACCTCACGTTCAGAACCCATCAATGTGAGAGCCGTTTGATTGATCTCCTGTAAAACGCCATTGGGTTTAATCAGAATCATCAACTCAAGTGCTTTATCAAAGGTATTTTGAAAAAGGTTTTCCTTTTTTTGCAAGGTTATCAGGTTAGACAGATAACGGATAGATCGTTCAAGTATAAACCAAGTCAATTGTTCCTTAGGTAACACTTCAATGTAGTATTTTTCCTTTAGTTCTGCTTCGATAGTTTCATTGCGTTTAGTCAGTAAAATCATTGGAACGATTGCATATTTGGATAACCAAATTAGAAATTTCTGCTGTTGTGCCTGTTTGGCATCGTAGCCTACCAGATAAACATCATAATGTTTTTGTTTAATCTGTTTTAAAGCAATTTCATAATTCGGTGCCCACTCAATCTTCAGTTGACTGTTTTGTTCATCTAGCACCCGACGACTTTTTAGATATTCTTGGGCATTTTCTTCTATAAATAATGTTTGCACTCAATTTACCTTTTTTTATGGGGAATGGTTGAGTTTTAATCGTGATTTGTATGATTGACATGAGCGATGGTAATAAGTTATACTGGTTGCCTTTGAGTTTTATGAAAACATTGCGTCAATCACCTGCGTTTTTTCAAAAAACGTAGGTGAATTTTCACAAATTTCAAGTATGCTCAGTATATTTTTATACTCAATGTTCTAAAAATACTATAATTTAAAAAAAATGTCGTTTTTCAGATAAATATTTTCACTGACTTCAATCCAAGCAAGTTTCTTGAAGAAACTTGGTTTCTCTGAATCCAAGAAACACCATTTTTGATAAAAATAGTATTTCTTTAAACCAATTACTTCGTTACTTCGTTTTCCAATTCTCAATTCCCAATTATGCACTTCTTAGCACCACGCTATTGGCTCTTATGGTTTGGAATTGCACTATTATGGTGTTTAATTCATTTACCCCATCGTTGGCAATTAGCAGCCGGGCGACAAATTGGGCGCATTGCCCTTCGACTCGCACCGCACCGCCGTCAAATTGCTGATATTAACTTAAAACTCTGTTTTCCTGAACTAAATGATACACGACGAAGGCAATTATTACACCAACATTTTGAATCTTTAGGTATGGGTTTATTAGAAATGTTGAGCGCGTGGTGGTTACCAGATGCCACTTTAAAACCATTAGGGCATATCCAAGGGCTAGAACATTTACAGGCTGCCCTGAAACAGGGCAAGGGTGTCATTTTGCTCAGTGCCCATTTTACTTCTTCGGAAATCGGTACCCGTTTTTTAACGATGCATACCGCAATTCATGGTGCTTATCGCCCCCATGAAAATCCCTTGATTGAGCATTTTATGAAAAAAAGCCGCGAAAGTCGCGCCGAAAAAGCAATCCCCCGTGATGCGGTGCGCGATATGCTACGTAGTCTCAAGCAAAACAAGCCCTTATGGTTTGCCACGGACCAAAATTTTGGACATAAGCATAGTGTCTTTGCCCCCTTTTTTGGCATCCCGGCAGCAACTAACATTGCTACTTCTCGTCTTGCTAAAATCAGCGGGGCTGCTGTTGTACCTTTTTTTGTGCAGCGCTTAGAAGATCATCAGGGTTACAAAGTCATTTTACAACCGGCATTAGATCATTTTCCGAGTGGAGATAGCTTAAAAGATGCAATGCGAATTAATCAACTCATTGAGGCACAAATTCTGAAAGCACCTGAGCAATATTTATGGGTACATCGGCGGTTTAAGAATCGCCCGCCAGGGGAAGAAAAGGTTTACTTGAAAACGTAAGGTTTACTTGAAAACGTCAGGATTTAGAAATCCGATTTTTTGAAAAAATCGGATTTCTGGTAAAAAATAAAGTTTATCTACAATTAATGTTTATCTACAATAAATTTTAATATTTGAAATATCGTTGTTGCCTCAAGTCTTTGAAAATATTCTGGAGAAAATTCAACAACCATTAGTGGATAATCGGCTTCAAAATCACTAACCACACCACGTATAAATGTCCAATTGTCACCAATGGTATAACAACCAAAAATTTCTTGTTCGTCGTCAGACGTTTCTTGCTTATTTAACCAAGCCGCAGTTAACATAGCACCATACAATTGAAATTGAGGCAGTTTAGCTTCTAAACTATGTTTAGCCTCAATGACTACAAAATAAGGCACATCTATCATACCAGAACGACAATTTCCCAAAACGCCATCAACAATCCCTTCTAATTCAAAATGTGGATATTTGCTTTTTAAGGGCACTTCTGCCCAAGCTTCAATCAAATCTTGTTCTGCTAACATGAGTAGCGGATAAATCGCTCGCGCCCACAAAGTCGCTTCATTCATTAAATTAAGTCTGTGATATTTAAGATAAGATTGAATCAAACTAATTTTTTCTTCGTCTTGAGGGAGACAAGCTGATAACATCCCTTCCCATTTTTCAGGTACGACTCCCTTTTCATTAATTTTCACAATCGTTTTCAACTTATCTTTTGATAATTCTGAAAATGTAAATTTTTGCATTGTTTTTACCCTTATTTCTTAGTTAGTCAGTAGAAATCCGATTTTTTTCAAAAATCGGATTTCTGCCCTTTTATTTCTGCCCTTTTATTTCTGCCCTTTTTTTCTTAACCGATTTATGGCTTTCAATTTTATCACACTTATACTGAAATGGCAGTCAAACAAAGGAAAAATGTTATACTTTAAAAGTGAATTATAAATCCTAATTTTTGAATTTTTGGGTAGTTGTGCTTTAAAAAAATGTCCAATTTTTATAGACTTTTTCAAATTGAGCTATGAATGACAAAAAAACGATTAAAACTCCTTGGCATGTTGCTTTCGGTGAAGTTTTAGGGGCATTTTTTCACCCGATGCACTTATCTGTTGAACCGAATGTATCGGTAATGGGTAAGTTGCCAGAAGCGGATATTTTATTATTTCGCCCTGAAACACCTAAGTGGACAAACGAACAACGCCAAAGATTGCCGGATGGTATTAGACAGAGTCAAGCGCACTATATTTTGATAGAATTTAAATATACTGAATCCGTGACTCAATCCGCCTTTGTTCAAGCACAGGCGTATGAATACTTTTATAAGCAGTATAAAAGTTTGAAGGATAAAGATATACAAACTTTCGTTGTCACTGCCAAAAAGCCCAGGTACCCAACGCGAAAGAAATGGGGCTATGAGCAGGCAGTTTATCCTGGCGTATATAAAAGCAATCACGAGTTATTAAAGAGGATACCTTTAATCTCGTTAAATGAACTATCCGCCAAATTGCATAACGCTTACTTTAAGCTATTTGCTTCGCACAAAGTGGTAAGGGAAAGGGTGTTTAAACAGTTGGAACGCAATAAGGCTATACCAACCTTGCCTGAACCCCTCGAATCACTCCTATCGGGTTTACGATTATTAAAAGGAGAAGAAGACATGAACATTGAAATGACTCCTGAATTTGTTCAGGAAATGGGACGTAAGTGGGGGAAAGAATACCTGGCTCGGTTGCCGTTGGAAAAACGGTTAGCCGGTATCAAGCCCGCTGATAGATTAGCCGGTATTAAGGTGGCTGATAGGTTAGCCGGTATTAAGGTGGCTGATAGGTTAGCCGGTATCAAGCCCGCTGAAATCGAAGCCTACCTCAAGCAAAGAAAAGCTAAACGTTAGATTTAGGAATTAGGATTGGAAATTATAAATCCTAATTAATGAGTTATTAGGCAAAAAACCTGACAGGTTTTCAAAACCTGTCAGGTTTATTTAGTCGATTTATTTCGTTAGATTTAGGAATTAGGATTGGAAATTATAAATCCTAATTAATGAGTTATTAGGCAAAAAAAACTGACAGGTTTTGAAAACCTGTCAGGTTTATTAAGTCAATTTATTTCGCTCTCCTAAATGTACCCAAAACATTTTTTATAACAACATTGTCATCTTTGATAATGAGTTCGCTTTTCTGAACTGAAGGAATTTCGAGTTCATTTTCTTCATCTTCTTCTTCACCATTGGGATGGATATATCGAAAAAAATGGTAATGACATTCAATCCTGCCAGATAGTTTGTAATGCCAGGGATTAAAAAAATGGGCTATTAAATATTCAAGCCAACTATCATACCCATAAACTTTATCACCGTTCACACAAAAATAAGATTCACCATCCCCCGTCGCTTCCCAATGACACCAAGAACTAGGTTGCCCTTGTGGTGGTTCGTTATAACTAATGATTGTCGGATCCGTAAAATTAGGATCAAAGGATATTTCCCCAGCCATATAATAAGCACCTTCTTCCCCCAAGGGCAATCCAACTGCTTCCCGCAAGGGATCCCCCAATTTTTCCAACAATTTAACATCCCGCGTTACATGTCGTATTCGACTAAATCTATCCAGATAGCCTAAATGATTGCCCTGTAGTGGCGGGTTTATCTGAAATTTTCCTTCAAAATAGTTCATCATTTTGTTCCTTAGACAAAAAAATACTATTTTTGGCAAAAATCGTATTTATAATGGATTATAAAAAAATATATTTTCAAAATTATATATATTTTCAAATTATGGTTTATAATGATCATTATAGGTTAGTTTTTTTAACTTATAGCAGGGAGTGGATAATTTTTTAAAAATTAAGAATTATCCACTTTTAGAATTCTTATGAGTTAATCTTAAGTAGAGAGGTGTATGAGTTATGTCAGAGTTTAACAAGAAAACCATTGCTAAAAGGGCATTGGCGGGTGCGGCGTTGTTAGCTGCGGCTCCAGCTTGGGCGAAAACGGGTGGTGGTGCTTCTGAAGGGGGGAAATCCCAAATTGGTGTCAATCACTTGTCTTTGGATGTTGCGCCTGGTTATGCTTGTGCTGTTTGTGCAGAAAAACAAGATGTTGAAGCTGGAAAAACAAACAGCAACATAACACCCAATAACCTTAGCATTGCTGTCGATCCTTTTGAGAGTTCCTACATCGAACTGGTATTTACCGTGCGCGATGTTTTGGCAAAAAGCGATGACCATGTATTGTTCTTGGTTTATAGCCCCCAAACTTCGCCTTCTCCACAAATGCCAACGCCCAAGTCACTCAATAAACTGGGACTTGATATGTCTGCGATGGAGATTCTTGCTATATATAACATCCCGGCGCAACAAATGATAGCCGCTTCTCCTACACGCCTTGGTGCTGCTAATCCGGCACCCCATAGTGCTGTTAGCTTCAGTGTCAATTTAGACACAGGCATATTGCCTACCTTTATGGAGGGTAACGAGAAAGCATACCTCCAAGCCGCATTCATGACGAAAGCAAATTTTGATGCTGGGAGATATGACACCTTGATTTTGTCTGAAATGGATACCCTCAGCTTTGTAAAAATGGAATGTCCAGAAAATAATGCGTCTATTTCGGTTAAAGGTGGTAGTGGTGATGATAGTGGCACAATGACAGTCACTGATTACGAAGGAGATACGGTTAAATCGGTCAGCGCTAGTGCAACGGCAGAAGCGTCTGTCACAATTGGTGCTGGTAAAGGCGGAGGGTAATGGCTACTTGTTGAAAATCAAATCGGCTTAGGTAAATTAGCTTTGCTAAATCTACCTGATGCCTAGCAATAACCATTCACAAAAAGGGGAATCAATTTATTTTGATTCCCTTTTTTTTTAATGAAGTTTAATAAACCATGAAATTACGATGTTATGTTCGTGAAGATGGAGAAGTTCCATTTTTATATCAATAAAATGATTACGGTAATGGACTAACATTGCCATATCAAACAAATACTATTTTTTAAAATGGTATTTGTAAAAATGGTTGAGAACTCTTATGTTTGAAGCAGAGGTAGGGTGGGCTTCGTGTCACAATTCACAATTATATAGCTTTTCAGAAAAATAAGCTGGTGCAATAACTCTGAGTGGTAAACTCGGTCAAGATGCCAAACAATATCAAGAACGACAAGTAAAACAAGCGATTGAAAGTGTCAAGCCATGAAAAAAATTAATCAATATCATAAATGGGTAGAATGGAATGAAGAAGATCAGGTATATATCGGAAAATGTCCCGATCTAATAACAGGCATTCATGGAAATGAACCAATACAACTTTATAGTGAACTCTATCAAGTGATTGAAGAAGTTATTCAGCATTTTGAAGATGAAAATACTCCCCTTCCGACTCCCAAAATACGTCCAATGCAAGATATTATATAAAGTCATTTCTCGTTTCCACGCGCAGGCACTCCCATGCAGAAGGTTCGGTGGGTTGTAACGAAGTTCCTACCCACCCTACTAAAGGAAAAGAGAGTGACATTATTAAAATACACTTATTGGCAAGATGATGAAATGTGGCTCGGATATTTAGAAGACTATCCTGACTATATGACTCAAGGCGAAACAAAAGAAGAATTACAGGAAAATATTAAAGATATATATCAAGAACTGATTAATGGCACGATTCCATCAGAAGCGTAGGGTGGGTAGCTAAACCCACCGCAAATGATTATCAAGGAAAGGTGGGATTTCTTCTACCCACCCAACGCTTGCTAATCAGGATGATTGGAATGTTCTGCCCTAAATAATCGTTTTGCCTAAACGAGTTTAGAAATCCAATTTTTTGAAGAAATCGGATTTCTTCTTGATAAACCTGTCAGGTTTTAAAAATCTGTCAGTTTTCCAAAAAGTGTGTTACGATAACATACCCTTAAAGCTAATTCTGCAAAACGATGCGACAAACAATTTATATTGAAACCAGTATTCCAAGCTTTTATTATGAAGATAGAAGTGATGTAGCAGCCATTGCCCGTAAAGAATGGACACGCAAATGGTGGGATAATAAGCGTGATGCTTATGATTTAGTGAGTAGTACGGCGGTTATTAATGAATTGAAAAATGGGGAATATGCAAAAAAAGATAACTGCCTATCTTTATTAGATGACATTCCATTGTTAGTTATTGAATCTGAAGTTAGTCAAATAACAGCAACTTACCTTGAACATAAACTGATGCCCAATGAACCAACTGGTGACGTATTACATTTAGCATTAGCATCTCACTATAAATGTGATTTTTTGTTAACATGGAATTGTAAACATCTTGCCAATGCCAATAAGTTTAGACATATCAAGCAAATTAACACGCTCCTTGGGATTTTCGTACCCAATTTAATTACACCCCTTGAATTACTGGGAGAACAAAGCGATGAATAGTGAACCGACACTCACCCGCATACAAAATGCTCGGCAACGTATTTCTGCAAAATGTGGGCATGATCCTTATAAACTGGTAGAATACTACATAGAATTACAGAAACAGTATCAAGACAGATTGATACCGGTTGATAAGCCACTTTATCAACGTAGGGGTAGTCTTTTTTCAAATCAGCGAAACCCACCGTAATGGTGGGTTGCAACGAAGCGAGCGTAGGGTGCGTCCGACGCACCATCAATTCACACACCTTATATAAAAGGTGCGTGGGACGCACCCTACGCTTGCTTTGTGTTCCTACCCACCCTACGAAAAACCATTTTAAATCAAATGCTTAAATACTTGTGTATAACAATGAGCGCCGGCGCGTGGGAACCAGAAAACTACCCCCAAATTTTTTGGATAGGAATGCGAAAATTTAACGTATCGTCGATAATCTCATTGTCTTTATAACCAAAAGTTTCAAACTTATCGGGAAAATAAATCGTTATCGTCTCGTTTGGAGGGATGACAAGCCAACATGATTTAATGCCAAGCGCAAAATAAGCCTCAAACTTATTCATCAATTCACTAATGCCCTGATTAGGAGACAGTATTTCAACTACCAGAATAGGCATATCGGTCCGTTTACTTGAATCTTTACGCGGATCAAACTGATGAATACCCTCATATAAGCAAATATCAGGTATCAATTCATCCTTGCTTTTGAGTCCAAATTGAGCAAGATCAACTTGACTTGCATCAAGACTGAGTTCGGTGAACAATGTAAATTGATCACTATCACCAAATGATAAAATAAGTCGTGATTGGATGTAACTATGATTAATAGATGGCATATTTGTGGTATTATATAATTCGTTATCAGTCATTTTTGACTCCTTTACACCATTGTTATAATATTATATCATCAAATCAAAAAAACCTGACAGGTATCAAAAACCTGTCAGGTTTATACAAAACAACATTTAAGAGGTAAAAAATTCATGGTTCTTTCTAACCAAGGAAATTTATTACGACTACGTCAAACGGTGCCAGACGATGCCCCTATTTTACTACGCGCCTATCAAGACGAATCCTTTATCCGGTTGTACCGTTCCAATAATGCTCAACAAACAGAAGAGCAACTCCGTAAAATTTTATCGGATCGTTTAGAAGGTGAACCGACGCAACTTGGGCATGTAG